>Ga0255763_1004573_pt1 | contig 11605 bp, 10 predicted proteins | sample 041ome_2_FD_179963 | JGI IMG/M metagenome (GOLD analysis project Ga0255763, IMG submission 179963) | Coastal salt marsh microbial communities from the Groves Creek Marsh, Skidaway Island, Georgia - 041406US metaG (version 2) | ecosystem: Environmental > Aquatic > Marine > Intertidal zone > Salt...
CACCTTTACTTCAAAATGATCTTGATGTTGGTGGTGATTTATCTTTTAGAATTAGAGGTGAAGAACATGTTTGGACACCTGAGACAATCGGCGTACTTCAGCACGCAGTAAGAAGTGCTAATTACAATACATTTAAAAAATACTCTAAGAAAATCAATGATCATTCAATTAAATTAAAAAATTTAAGAGGGCTTTTTAAATTTTCATCAAATACCGAATCAATTAGTTTAGATGAAGTTGAGCCAGTATCAGAAATAGTGAAAAGATTTGCAACTGGTGCCATGTCATTAGGGTCTATTTCCACTGAAGCTCATACTACTCTTGCAATTGCCATGAACAGGATTGGTGGTAGATCTAATACTGGTGAGGGTGGAGAGGAGCCCTCTAGATTTTCGCCTATGGAAAATGGCGATTCTATGAATTCTAGAATTAAGCAGGTAGCTTCAGGTAGATTTGGTGTTACAACAGAGTACCTTTCAAATGCAACAGATATACAAATTAAAATGGCTCAAGGAGCTAAGCCTGGAGAAGGTGGTCAACTTCCAGGTGGTAAAGTTAATGATTTTATAGCTAAAATTAGACATTCCACTCCAGGGGTAGGATTGATTTCACCTCCACCACACCATGATATATATTCAATTGAAGATCTAGCGCAATTAATTCACGATTTAAAAAATGTAAATCCAAGAGCCAGGGTGTCAGTCAAGTTAGTTTCTGAAATAGGAGTTGGTACTGTTGCTGCTGGCGTTAGTAAAGCTTACGCAGATCATGTAACAATATCAGGCAATGATGGAGGTACAGGGGCAAGTCCAATCACTTCATTATTAAACGCCGGAGGTCCTTGGGAAACAGGTCTGGCTGAAACTCATCAAACTTTAGTTATGAATGGACTAAGGGACAGAATAGCTGTTCAGGTTGATGGAGGTCTTAGAACAGGTAGGGATGTTGTTATAGGAGCCATACTCGGAGCAGATGAATTTGGCTTTGCAACTGCAGCATTGATTTCAGAGGGTTGTATCATGATGAGAAAGTGTCATTTAAATACGTGTCCTGTAGGTGTTGCAACCCAAGATCCTGAATTAAGAAAAAATTTTACTGGTCAACCTGATCATGTTGTTAACTTTTTTGTTTTTATTGCTAATGAAGTTAGAGAAATTATGGCTGAACTTGGTATTCGTAATTTTAACGACTTAATAGGCAGAAGAGACTTGCTGAATTTTCAAGGAGCTGAAACTCATTGGAAAGCTCATGGCCTAGATTTAGGTAAACTTATAGTTCCTTTAGATAACCAAGACAAACAGGACTTCTTTAATTCAAAAACACAAGATCATCAATTAAATAAGGCTCTGGATAATGTGCTTATTGAAAAATGTAAACTTGCCATTTCAGATCAACAAAAAATTAATTTCAAATCAAAAATTATTAATACAAATAGAACAGTTGGAGCTATGTTATCCGGGGTAGTAGCAAAAAAATATGGTCACAATGGTTTGCCGAACAACACTATTAACATAGACTTTGAAGGTAATGCTGGGCAGAGTTTTGGCGCTTGGTTAGCAAAAGGTATTTCTTTTAACTTAGAAGGAGATGCTAATGACTATGTTGGCAAAGGTCTATCTGGTGGTAAAATTGCTGTATATCCTCATAGTAAAAGTAAAATTATACCTGATAAAAACATAATTGCTGGAAATACGCTTTTATATGGAGCAATTTCTGGAGAGTGTTACCTAAGTGGCGTTGTAGGGGAGCGTTTTGCTGTAAGAAACTCAGGTGCTACTGCCGTTGTTGAGGGTTGTGGTGATCATGGTTGCGAGTATATGACAGGAGGTATAGTTGTTGTTTTAGGGAAAACAGGCAGAAATTTTGCTGCTGGGATGTCAGGCGGAATAGCGTATATTCTTGATGAAGATGAAATGTTTGAGTCTAATTGCAACAAATCAATGGTAGATTTAGAAAAATTATCTAAAGACGATATCAATACAAAACATACAGAAAAAGAAATCAACAGTGATCTTTTAGATTTTGATATTTCTCGTTTAAAGTTATTAATTAATAGACATTATAAAAATACTAAAAGTCAAAAAGCTAAATTAATAATAGATAATTGGGAAAAATATCTTCCATTATTTATTAAAATAACCCCTTTTGAGTTTAAGAGAGCTCTAAATGAAAGAAGACAAAATTTAAAAGAAGAAAAAATACCAAGTAGAATCGCTGGAGAATAATCATGGGTAAAGCAACTGGTTTTATGGAACTAGACCGAATTGAAAGAGGTTATGAGCCTGTTGAAGATAGGATTAAACATTTTAAAGAGTTTCTTGTCCCTCTTGATGGTAAGGAGATATCTAAACAAGGTGCTCGGTGTATGGATTGTGGTATTCCATATTGTCACCAAGGCTGTCCTGTTAACAACCTTATTCCAGATTGGAATGATTTGGTTTATAATAATAGATGGAAAGATGCGATAGATCTTCTACATTCCACTAATAATTTTCCTGAATTCACAGGTAGAATTTGTCCTGCACCATGTGAAGCTTCATGCACTTTAAACATAACTGACAACCCCGTTGCTATCAAAACAATTGAATGTTCAGTTGTGGATAGGGGATGGGAAGAAGGATGGATCAAGCCGCAAATTTCAGTCACTAAAACAAATAAAAAAATTGCGGTTATAGGATCTGGTCCATCTGGTTTAGCTTGTGCACAACAATTAGCTAGAGCTGGCCATTCTGTAGTAGTATTTGAAAAAAATGCCCGAATAGGAGGACTTCTAAGAATAGGCATTCCTGACTTTAAAATGGAGAAACATCTCATTGATAGAAGGATGTCTCAAATGGAGGCAGAAGGGGTAGAGTTCAAAGTTAATAGTCACATAGGGGTTGATATCAGCTTTGATGACCTAAACGAAGATTTTAATGCGATTGTATTTTGTGGCGGCTCAGAAAAACCTAGAGATTTACCAGTTGAAGGAAGAGAGCTTGATGGTGTTCACTTTGCAATGGAATTTTTATCTCAGCAAAATGATAGAGTTTCTGGTGAAAATGTAGATTCTTCAGTTGAAATATTAGCCAAAAATAAAAATGTTCTTGTTATAGGTGGAGGTGATACTGGTTCAGATTGCGTAGGAACATCTAATCGTCAGGGTGCTAAGTCTGTAACGCAACTAGAACTTCTTGACCAGCCACCAGCTATTGAAGATAAGGCATTAACATGGCCCAACTGGCCTATGAAATTAAGAACCTCTACTTCTCATGAAGAAGGTTGTGAGAGAAATTGGTCAGTTTTAACTAAATCATTTGAAGGTAATAATGGAAAAGTTTCAAGAGCAAATTGTGTAAAGGTAGAATGGTTAAAAGATAATAGTGGAAAAATGAAAATGTCTGAAATTAAGGGATCAGAGTTTTCTTTTGAAGTTGACTTAGTATTACTTGCGATGGGGTTTGTTCATCCAATTCATGAAAACTTAATTCATAAAACTGGTGTAGAGTTAACAAATAACGGTACCGTTAAAGCTGACGATATAGAATATAAAACTTCTATTGATAAATTTTTTGTTGCAGGTGATTCTAGGCGTGGTCAGTCTCTTGTAGTTTGGGCTATTAAGGAGGGTAGGCAATGTGCTAGATCTATTGATCAATTCCTTATGGGAAAGTCTGATTTACCACGATAAAAAACTCTTGGGCTTAATTAATAATAGATGTATAGGAAATAATATCTATTAATTCAGCCGAGATTATTATGAATGGAAATATTCAAATTAGAGAAAAAATTGAATCTGATAATATACAGATTCAAAAAATTCTAGATGAATGTTTTGGACATAATAGATATGATAGAACTGTATATCTATATAGAAAAAAACGTCCTTTAAGACATCTTTCATTAGTTTCTTGTATAAAAGATGACCCTTCTATTGTTATTGGAACGATAAGTTTTTACCCCGTACTACTTAATAAAATAAAATGCTTATTATTAGGGCCATTAGCAGTAAAACTGAAATATCAAGGTGAAGGCTTTGGAAAATCACTTATCAAAAGAGGATTAGAATTAGCTATAGCTGAAAATCAAAAAATTTGTTTTGTTTCCGGTGATTACAATTATTATAAAGGTTTTAATTTTTATAAAGTTAATGATAAAAATTTAAATATAAAAACCCTGGGCCCATTATCTTTTGATGACTTACTTATATGTGAACTGAAAAAAAATGCTTTTTCTTTATTGCCTAAAAACTCCAAACTTTTACCCATGGCTTAGTTTATAAATTTATGTTTACCCTATATCATTATCATTTATGTCCATCTTCTAGATTTATAAGACTTTTACTAGATGAATATAAGATTGAATATATTACCCAGTTAGAGAATTATTGGAAACCTCAAGAAGATTTTTTACTTTTAAACCCAGCTGGTCACTTGCCTGTTTTAATAGATAGTTATAACTTTCCAATAGTTGGCTTTAATGCTTGTGTGGAGTATATTAAGGACTTAGATCTAAAACCTAATATTTTCTGTGATAATTATAGAAAAAAAGCAGAGATATATAGATTATATCATTGGTTTGATACTCTGTTTAAAAAAGAAGTTTTAGATCCTATTATCTATGAAAAGGTATTTTCTAGGATTGTCGAAAATGTAACTCCTAATAGCGTGAACATAAGAAATGCCATGCAGAATTTAGGTTTCCATATTAAATACTTGGAATATTTACTAAAAGATAAAGATTATTTAGTTGCTGATACATATACATCATGTGATTTTTTGGCAGCGGCGAGTTTATCTGTTTTAGACTATTTAGGATTATTAAATTTAGATGATTACCCCAAATTACAAGAGTGGTATTTTAAACTAAAATCACGACCTTCTTTTAAAAATCTATTAAAAGATCATATTGTTGGTCTAACGCCACATGAAAATTATAAGCTTTTAGACGTTTAAATTATAATGAGTTATTAATATCTTTAATTAGACTAATAATTGTGTTTAATTGACTATCTTCAGATAATCTATGTCCACCATTTTTTTCTAATAAAATTTTAATATCATTAGTCCCAATAATATTTTTTGAAATCTCAGTACTTAATTGGTAAGGCACATCAGTATCTTGCATGCCATGATATAAAAATACAGGACCTTTAAAATTAATTTTATTTGTAAGTGTTAAATTATTTAAGCTATCTTTTATAAAATTATAAGAAAAGAAGTTTTCTGTCCCATCATCATTTTTTATAGAAAACCCTCTATTTTTAATAAATTGTCTTTTTTGACTAAAATTCAATTTATCCCAAATTAAAATTTTAGGAAAATCTGGAGCTGGTGCTAAACCAATCATAGATGAAATTTTTTTAGGTATCCGCCTTGCAAGCATTAACATTATCCATCCACCCATTGATGACCCTATGAGAATTTGTTTGCCCTCAGTTAGGTGTTCTATTAAAAATTGTGCATCATTATACCAGTCAGAAAAGTGAGTTTTTTGGAAGTCTCCAGACGATTTCCCATGACCCGAGTAATCAAATCTTAAAAAACTATGATTATTTTCTTTTGCCCAATTTTCAATATAAATAGCTTTTTTACCTTGCATATCAGACTTAAAACCACTTAGAAAAACAATGCCAGCTTTTTTACCTTTGATTTTGTTGTATGCTATTGTACTACCATGTGGAGTATTTATAAATTTTGTCATTGTTACACCATCGCACCTTAAGGTAAATTTAAATGAATAAAAAAAAATATACTATAGCTCAAATTTTACCAGCCTTAAATACTGGTGGTGTCGAAAGAGGTGTGATTGAAATTTCTAAATCTCTAAACGATAATGGGTTCAAATCAATAGTTCTGTCATCAGGTGGGCACATGGTTCCCCAACTTAGAAGAACTGGTACCACGCATTATGAGTTAAATGTAAATACAAAAAATCCATTTAAATGGCCTAAAATAAGAAAACAAGTAAAATTAATTCTAGAAAAAGAGAATGTTGACCTAATTCATTTATGTTCTCGAGCCCCTGCTTGGATAGTGTTCCCTTTAGGCAGAATGTTGGATATTCCTGTTATCACATCAGTACATATGAGATTCAGGAAAACAAATTTTTTAAAAAAATATTATAATAGTATTTTAACTAAGGGTGACTCCATAATTGCTATCTCAAAACATATTGAAAAAACAATTTTAGAATCTTTTCCAAATCCTACTATAAAAAACAAAATTACTGTAGTTCATAGAGGAGTTGATTTAGAACTTTTTAATGCTAATAATATAAAGCCAGCAAGAGTAATAGCTCAATCTAAAAATTTAAATTTAAAAGATAATATTCCAGTTATTATGATGGCTGCACGTCCGGCAATGTGGAAAGGATATTTAGAGCTAATAAGGGCGTTGTCATTAGTAAATGATACCTTTCAATGCGTATTAATTGGTGCAGAAAATGGTAGTCAAAATTTTCAAAAAACTCTTATAGATAAAATTATTAAATTAAAATTAGAAACAAAAGTGAAATTAAGTAAGTCCTCTAATGATATTCAAGCTGCCTTGATGTTAAGTGACATAGTTGTGATGCCTTCAGTTACTCCAGAACCATTTGGTAGAATTATTTTAGAAGCTCAGGCTTTAGGAAAAATCCCAATTGCTTTTGATCATGGTGGTGCTTCAGAAACAATTATCGATGGCAAAAATGGATTTTTAGCTGATCCTGTAAAAGTAGAGAGTCTTGCAGAAAAAATTTCAATGGCTCTTTCACTAAAACCAACTAGTAGAGAAAAAATGTCAGAATTCTCAAAAAAAGCAGTGTCTAAAAATTTCAGTCATGATAAAATGTGCAAACTTACTTTATCTTTATATAAACAATGTATATTAGAATATAAGGCTAAAATTTGAAAATTTATATAACTAATTTAAGTACTAAATAAATGCTAACTATTACATTACCTAATAAAGATAAAAAAAATTATAAAAGTCCTGTCACCGCTTTACAAATAGCAACTGAAATTTCACCAAGGCTAGCATCTGACGCTTTCGTTGCAGAAGTTAATGGAGAGCTCTGGGATTTAAACAGGCTAATCAATACAGATAGCACAGTTTCTATTTTAACCTCAAAAAATAATGAAACACTAGATTTAATAAGGCATGATGCCGCTCATATTATGGCTGAAGCAGTTTTAGAGATATTTCCAGAAACGCAAGTTACTATTGGCCCATCTATTGAAAATGGTTTTTATTATGATTTTTTCAGAGAGAAAAAATTTAATTTATCAGACTTAGAAATTATTGAAAAAAGAATGCATGAGATAGTTGATAGAGATGAGAAAATAACTAGAGAAGTTTGGACAAGAAAACAAGCCTTAGATTTTTTTAAAAAAAATAATGAAAATTTTAAAGTAGAACTAGTTAATGCTATTCCTGAAAATGAAACTGTAACTTTTTACAGACAAGGTAATTTCATAGATTTGTGTAGAGGCCCGCACGCTCCTTCTACTAAGAAATTAGGACATTCCTTTAAATTAACAAAACTAGCCGGCTCTTATTGGAGAGGAGACAGTAAAAATGCTGTCTTACAAAGAATATACGGGACGGCATTTTTGAATGATAAAGATTTAAAAAACTATCTTTTAATGATTGAGGAAGCTGAAAAAAGAGATCATAGAAAAATTGGAAAAGAGTTAAATTTATTTCATCTTCAAGAAGAAGCGGTAGGCTCTGTCTTTTGGCATAAAAAAGGTTGGTCAATTTACCTGGAAATTGAAGCCTATATGAGAAGAAAACTAAAGAAGTCTTATGAAGAGGTGAAAACGCCACAAGTGATAGATAGATCATTGTGGGAGAAATCCGGGCATTGGGACAAGTTTCAAGAGCATATGTTTATGGCGAAGGGCGATGATGAAAAAACTCTTGCATTGAAACCAATGAACTGTCCAGGACACGTGCAAATTTATAAACAAGGATTGAAATCTTATAAGGACTTGCCAATTAGAATGTCTGAATTTGGTTCTTGCCATAGAAATGAACCGTCTGGGGCATTGCATGGTATAATGAGAGTAAGACAATTCACACAAGATGATGCTCATATTTTTTGTATGAATTCTCAAATCACTGATGAATGTGTAAATTTTTGTGAACTACTTCAACAAATATATAAAGATTTTGGTTTTGCTGGCTTAAAGGTCAAATTCTCTGACAGACCTGAAATTAGAGCTGGTGATGATGAAACTTGGGATAAAGCAGAAGAAGCACTTTTAAAAGCTGTCAAAGCTGCAAATATAAGTTTCACACTTAACCCAGGAGAAGGAGCTTTTTACGGGCCAAAATTAGAATTTGTTCTCACCGACGCTATAGGAAGAGATTGGCAATGTGTACTCTTCAGGTGGATTTTGTTTTACCAGAAAGGTTGGGAGCCTTCTATGTAGACGCAGATAGTCAAAAAAAACATCCTGTTATGCTGCATAGAGCAATACTAGGTTCATTAGAACGCTGGATTGGAATTTTAATTGAACAATACTCTGGAAGAATGCCACTATGGCTTGCTCCCACTCAGGTTGTAATATGTTCAATAGTAGAATCTGTAAATGACTATGTTTTAGAAATTAAGGAAAGTTTAGACAAATCTGGTATCAGAAATGAAATTGATATTAGGAATGAAAAAATAGGTTACAAAATTAGAGAGCATTCAAATAAGGCAGTTCCAATTATTTTAGTTATAGGTAATCAAGAAAAAGATAAGAAAACTGTTGCTATTAGGTATTTAGGATCTAAAAATCAGCAAGTTCTGGAAATCGAAAACTTTATAGAAGATGTTTCCTTAAAATGTTTGCCACCAGATATGGTATAATGTGAACTTTATACTCATGTAATTGACTTGTTAATTAATATTTTAAAAATTATTAACACTTACTTCCAAAATGTTGTAATAGTATCCAAATTAAATTTTTAAAGGAGATTTTCATATAGTAGGTTTAAATAACACCCCTCCAAAGCAGGATGGACCTAGGATTAACGAATTAATAAGAGCAGATAGTGTAAGATGCATAGGTGCTGATGGAGAACAACTGGGAGTTATCCCAATATTAGAGGCCTTAAAAATAGCAGAACAATTAAATTTAGACCTAGTAGAAATTCAACCTAATGTTGAGCCACCTGTTTGCAAAATTCTTGATTATGGAAAATACAAATATGAAGCTCAAAAGAGAAAAAATGAAGCTAGAAAAAAGCAAAAAATTATTGAAGTTAAGGAAATAAAATTAAGACCGAATATCGACAGCAATGACTTCATTGTAAAGATGAAACAGGTTAAAAAATTCATTGATAATGGTGACAAAGTAAAAATTACTCTTCGGTTTAGAGGAAGAGAAATGGCGCATCAAACCTTAGGTGCTACAGTTTTAGACAGAGTTAAAGAAGATACTGAAGAATTATGTAAGGTTGAAATGGTTCCAAAGTTAGAAGGTAGGCAAATGGTAATGGTTTTGGCTCCTAAATAATAATTTATATTGTAAATTATGTTAAAGTTTGTGTTGCTTACTTATGAATGCTTATGTATAAGCATGTTTGTTAAATATAAAATAAGAGATGATTATGCCTAAATTAAAAACTAAAAGTGGTGCAAAAAAAAGATTTAGCCTAACAGCTTCAGGAAAAGTTAAAGGTAGTCCAGCTTTTTTAAGCCATAACTTGCGTAAAAGGTCTCAAAAAATGAAAAGACAAGCACGTGGTACAATGATACTTAACGATTCTGACGCTAAAATCGTTAAACAATTCTTACCATATGCTTAAGGAGAATATTTATGGCTAGAGTAAAAAGAGGTGTTACAACTCATGCGAGGCACCAAAAAGTTTTAAAAGCAGCTAAAGGTTATTATGGTGCAAGAAAAAATTTATTTACAGTAGCTACTCAAGCTGTAGAAAAAGCTAGTCAGTATTCTTATAGAGACCGTAGAAACAAAAAAAGAACATTTAGAGGCCTTTGGATACAAAGAATTAATGCTGGGTCTCGTATGTATGGTTTAAACTATTCAAAGTTTATGAATGGGTTAAAATTAGCCGGTATAGATATAGATAGAAAAATTTTAGCTGATATTGCTGTTTATGAACCATTAGCTTTTGAAGAGCTTGTTTCAAAAGCTAAATCATCCATGGCTTAAATAACCAAATTCTATTAAGCATATTTATTTTTTCTAAAATTAGGTTCCATATTAAATATGATTTCTGAGTTAAGAGATAAACTTTTAAATTTATCAGATGAAATTTCTACATCGATATCTCAATCCAATAGCCTAAATGATTTAGAAGAAATTAGAGTCAACAGTCTTGGAAAAAAGGGTTTAATAACTTCATATCTGAAAAATTTAAGGGAATATGATGAAGTTTCAAAAAGAGAAATTGGAGCTTTGGTAAATGATCTTAAAAATAAAATTAATAAGTTAATAATTGAAAAAAAAGGTTTTTTTAAAACTGAAATCCTCAATGAAAAATTAATAACAGAAAAAATTGATGTTACTCTAACTCCACATGAAAATAACACAGGTACTTTACATCCATTATCAAGGACAATAGAAGAACTGTGTGCAATTTTTGCTGATATGGGTTTTTCAATTGTTGAAGGTCCAGATATTGAAACAGATTACTACAATTTTACAGCCTTAAATATTCCCCTTGAACATCCTGCCAGACAAGAACATGACACTTTTTATCTTCAGCCAGATGAAAATGGAAATAGGAAAGTTTTAAGAACACATACTAGTCCAGTTCAGATCCGAACAATGGAAAAAATCAATTTAGAAAATTTTGATGAAATTAGATATATAATACCTGGCAGAACTTATCGATCAGATCATGATGCCACTCACTCTCCAATGTTTCATCAATGCGAAGGTCTAGTTCTTGGAAAAAATATTAATATGGGTCACTTAAAAGGATGTTTAATAGATTTTTGTAGAACATATTTTAACGTAGAAGATCTTCCAGTTCGTTTCAGACCAAGTTATTTTCCCTTTACAGAACCCTCTGCAGAAGTTGATATTGGTTGTAAAAAAGAGAAGGATGGTAGTTTATCAATAGGTAGTGGAGAAGATTGGTTAGAAATTTTGGGATCGGGGATGGTACATCCTCGCGTTCTTGAAGGAGTAGGAATAGACCCTTCAAAATATCAAGGATTTGCTTTTGGGATGGGTTTAGAAAGATTAACTATGCTAAAGTATGGTATTCCTGATTTGAGACCATTTTATGATAGTGATTTAAGATGGCTTAAACATTATGGTTTTATACCCGTAGACAACCCAAGTTTGCATTCTGGTCTTAATGGGGTTTTGTCATGAAATTTACGTGGCATTGGCTACTTGATCATCTTCAAACAGACAAAAGTATTAATGAAATAGTAGAAGTCCTACCTAAGCTTGGTTTAGAAGTAGCTTCAGTTAAAAATTTAGCGGATGATCTTAAAGAATTTGTAACTGTAAAAGTGATAGATGTAAAAAAACATCCAAACGCTGACAAACTTAATGTATGTAAAGTATTTGATGGTAATAGTAGTTTTAATGTCGTTTGTGGTGCACCTAACGTAAAATCTGGAATGATTGGAGTTTTTGCTAATGTAGAAACTTATGTTCCAGGCATAGATC
>Ga0255763_1004577_pt1 | contig 11599 bp, 8 predicted proteins | sample 041ome_2_FD_179963 | JGI IMG/M metagenome (GOLD analysis project Ga0255763, IMG submission 179963) | Coastal salt marsh microbial communities from the Groves Creek Marsh, Skidaway Island, Georgia - 041406US metaG (version 2) | ecosystem: Environmental > Aquatic > Marine > Intertidal zone > Salt...
CCAATAAACGCTTTATTGGCCGTTGGCGCAGTTCATCAACACTTAGTTAGGCTTGGATTAAGATCTGATGCTAACATTATAGTTACGACATCCTCTGCCAGAGACACTCATCAAATAGCATGCTTAATTGGTTTTGGAGCAACAGCTGTATATCCAACTTTGGCATATCAAACCATACTTGATCTTACGCATAAAAATGAACTAAAAGGTGATGCTCATGAAAATTGCTCTCGTTATCGCAAGGGAGTAAACAAAGGACTATTAAAAATTATTTCAAAAATGGGCATATCAACCATATCAAGTTATAGAGGATCTCAACTCTTTGAAATAGTTGGCTTAGACGAAGATGTTGTGAATTTATGTTTTACAAATACAGAGAGTAGAGTAAGGGGCAAGACGCTTAAAAACTTAGATCATGAACTGAGATCGTTAAATGAATATGCAAGATCTAACTTAGCTGATATAAATGTAGGAGGGCTTTTAAAATATATTCATGGTGGGGAATACCATACCTACAATCCTGAAATAGTTAAAAAACTTCAAGAAGCTGTTGCATCAAGCTCATATGAAACTTATCAGGAATATGCGGATTTAGTTGATAAAAGACCACCAGCAATGCTTAGAGATCTTCTAGAAATCAATACCCAAAAATCAAAAATTGATATAAAGAAAGTCGAATCTCAAAAGAAAATCCTAAATAGATTTGATTCAGCTGGCATGAGTTTGGGTGCGTTATCACCCAAAGCACATGAAACGCTTGCTGAAGCAATGAATTCTTTAGGTGGTCGTTCAAACTCAGGTGAAGGAGGCGAGGCTGTAGAGAGATATGGAACATCAAAAATGTCAAAAATCAAACAAATTGCATCGGGAAGATTTGGAGTTACCCCCCATTATTTAGTCAACGCAGAAGTTCTTCAAATAAAAATCGCACAAGGTGCTAAACCAGGTGAGGGAGGTCAACTTCCAGGAGGTAAAGTTAATAAGCTGATCGCTAAACTAAGATATTCCACCCCTGGCGTGACTCTTATTTCACCACCGCCTCATCATGATATATATTCTATTGAAGATTTAGCTCAGTTAATTTACGACCTTAAAGAAGTTAATCCTAAGGCATTAGTTTCAGTTAAGTTAGTTTCTGAACCTGGAGTGGGAACCATTGCTTCTGGAGTTGCTAAAGCTTATGCAGATTTGATTACTATCTCTGGACATGACGGTGGAACTGGAGCTAGTCCTTTAACATCCATAAGATATGCTGGTTCTCCATGGGAGCTTGGTCTAGCTGAAGCTCATCAAAGTTTGAGGGATAGCGGATTAAGACATAAGGTCCGTCTTCAGGCAGATGGGGGAATGAAAACAGGTCTTGATGTTATTAAGGCAGCAATTCTTGGAGCAGAGTCCTTTGGATTTGGAACAGGCCCAATGATAGCTATGGGATGCAAATACTTAAGAATATGCCATCTAAATAATTGTGCTACAGGAGTTGCCACACAAAGAGATGATTTGATTAACCATCATTTTGTTGGTGAAAAAGAGCGTGTAATGAATTATTTTCAATATATTGCTGAAGATGTTAGACATCATTTGAGCAATATGGGAGTTAGTAGGCTCGAGGATATTATTGGACAAACCCAATATCTCGAAATGATTAAAGACATAGATGAACAATATAAATCAATAGATTTGAGTGATCTTTTATATAAAGATGAGTCTATACAAGAATCATTTTTCTGTACTGAAAAAAAGAATCAACCATGGGATAAGGGTAATTTAGCTAGAAAAATTTTAAGGAAAGCTAAAAAGTCTATAGATGAAAATACACCAATCTCTTTAGATACAAAAATATCTAATACAGATAGGTCATTTGGTGCTCTGATATCAGGTTATATTGCTGATAAGTATGGAGAAGCTGGCCTTAGTAAGGCAATTACAATTAATCTTGAAGGATCTGCAGGTCAAAGTTTTGGATGCTGGAATGCGAACGGACTAGTTTTGAACATTAATGGTGACGCTAATGATTATGTAGGAAAAGGAATGAATGGAGGGAGAATTGTTGTAAAAAATAATCACTTATATGCCTCCTCAGAAAATAACCCATCTCTTGTAGGAAATACCTGCTTATATGGTGCTACAGGTGGTGAATTATATGTATCAGGAAGAGCTGGTGAAAGATTTGCTGTTAGAAATTCAGGTACAAAAGCTGTCATAGAGGGTGCCGGTGATCACTGTTGTGAATATATGACCGGAGGGCATGTAACCGTTCTTGGTTCTGTTGGTGCAAACTTTGGAGCTGGTATGACCGGTGGTTTTGCATACGTTCTGGATGAAGATAGAACATTTTTTGATAATTGTAATAGGGGGCTTGTTAATCTTGAAAGAATTACTACTGAAGATATGCAATCCCATAGAAAACATTTAAAAGAAATAATCTCAAGACATTACAAATACACAAATAGTCAGAAAGCTAAAGAGCTTGTTGATGATTTTGATAGATTTGAGCCTTATTTTTGGTTGGTACTTCCTGCAGCATCTAATATCCACGATTTGCTCAAGGCAACTACCGCAAATGCCGCTTAGCTAAGAGCCTTTTTTAGATTTTTTGGATTATATTTGTCAGTCTTAAAAGCTACACCCTTCTCGTTAATTAAAACAAGGTTCAATTTGCCCTTAGAAACTTTTTTGTCATTAAGAATATAATTTTTTAGATTTTCGTATGAATAATTTGAGTAATCTGTTTTTAATTCCAAAGATTCCAAGAGGTTAACCAAGTCATCAAGTTGATGTGATTTAATATGACCTTCATATAAAGATATTTTTGCAGCAATCACCATACCTAGTGTTACTGCTGCGCCATGAGTGATACCTTTATATTTTTTATATGCTTCTATTGCATGACCGAATGTATGTCCAAAATTAAGAATAGCTCTTAATCCTTTTTCTTTTTCATCAGCAGTAACAATCTTTGCTTTTGATTTAATCGATTCTTCGATAATAGTTTCAAGTGCTTGCGGCTTTTTTAATTTAATTAAATCTGAATTTTCTTGCATGTATTTATAAAGTTTTTTATTGCCAATAAATGCATACTTTGCAACTTCTCCAAGACCAGATTTGTACTCGTCATCAGATAATGTTTCTAGATATTTTGTACTAATAAGTACAAGACGAGGATTATAGAAAGCACCAACTAGATTTTTTCCTTGCTCAATATTTATTGCTGTCTTACCCCCAACAGATGAATCAACCTGCGACAGTAAAGTAGTAGGTATCTGAATAAAATCTATTCCTCTTAAGAAAGTTGCTGCACAAAAACCAGTAATATCACCAACGACACCACCACCAAATGCAATTAAAGCATCAGACCTATCAAATTTTAAATCAGCAAGTTTAGATAAAATTTTAGAATATGTTGAAAAAGATTTAGATTTCTCTCCCTCTTTTATTTCATAAAAATATACCTTCTTTTTGCTTTTTTTAAGGATATTATTAAGCTCATTAATAAATGATTTAGGTATACCAGAATCGGTTATAACTAAGATTTTATTTTTAGCCTTAAGCCCGGCCATAAGATTTTTTTGTGTTATGGCATTCTTGGATATTACTACGTTATATTTTGATAAGCTTTTTCCAACTGCAATTATCTTAGCCATAGTTTTTTACCAATTTAATGATTTCTGATGAAACCTCTTGGCTAGATTTACCTTCTGTATTTACTATGTAATCAGCAACCTCTTCATAAAGACTTTCTCTAGCGACATGAAGTTCCTCAAGTATTTTTCCTGGATCACCGTTTTTAAGTAAGGGCCTGTCTTTATCTTTTGAAGTTCTTTCAAGTTGAACCTCTATAGGAGTTGCTAGATAAAATACAGTCCCTCTAGAAGATAGAAGTTCTCTATTGGATTCAGATAAAATTATTCCACCACCTGTAGATAAGACAATCGAATTTTGCTGCACCATTTCTTCAAGGATATTACTTTCTCTTTTTCTAAATCCTTCTTCTCCTTCAAGATCAAATATCCAGTCGATTGATGCACCAGTTCTAGTTTCAATCTCTTCATCAGTATCAAAGAAATTTAAAAATAACTCACTAGAAATTATTTTACCAACTGTTGATTTTCCTGATCCCATAGGACCAACTATAAATATATTCATATAATATTAGTTTTAATGGCCGAGATTTTAACATCTAACTGAATAAAATAGCTTTATTGAGACAAAAAGTTGTATTTTAAAGTGATAAAATTAATAAAATATCTATGTTTAAACTAATTAAATTTCTATTTTGGACAAGTATAAGCTGTTGTTTATTAGCTGTATTTGTTGTGCTTGGGTCATATTTGTCTCTTAGACCCTCATTACCTGAAATTAGCTTAGTTGACGAAGCGCAATTACAAATGCCCCTTAAAATTTTTACTGAAGACGGTGTATTAATTGGAGAATTTGGTGAAATTAAGAGAAGACCTTTAAACTTTGAAGACATACCGCCAAATATCAAGAATGCTTTTTTAGCAGCAGAAGATGATCAATTTTTTAATCATCAAGGAATTAGTTATAAAGGATTATTAAGGTCTGTGGTTAGATGCCTTAGCCCAAATGGCTGCTATGGAGGAGGTGGAACAATTTCAATGCAGGTTGTTAGGGGTTATCTTCTAACAAGAGAAGTAACAGTTATCAGAAAGGCTAAAGAAATTTTTTTAGCACTTCAGCTTGAAGGAGAGATAAGTAAGGAAGAAATCTTCGAGCTATATATCAATAGAAATTTCTTTGGCAATAGATCATATGGCATTGAAGCTGCTTCAAATACATACTTTAACAAAAGCACGCTTGAATTATCACTTAGCGAAGCTGCAACTATAGCTGCTATGGCTCAGTCACCATCTAGGATAAATGCAATAAAAGCTCCAAAAAGGACTGAACAAAGAAGGAATTGGATTCTATCTAGAATGTTAAAACTTCGAATGATTTCTAAAAATGACTACGAAAGTGCGATTAACACTCCACTTGCGGTAGTAAAAAATATTGATCTCTATGAAGTTGATGGAAGATATTTAGCTGAAAAGGCAAGGCAGGATATTATTGCTAGATATGGATTGGCTGCATATAAAAATGGTTGGTCCGTTTATACAACCCTAAATTCAAATCTTCAAACTAGTGCTAATCAACACTCATTTGAAGAGTTGTTAGACTATGACAAGAGACATGGATGGAATGAGACCAATAACTTCGCATACCTCTTTGATGATCAGCAAATTTTATCTTTTGCTGATTTAGATATTAATTTTTTACAAGAAAATGTATCTTCAAATGTTTTTTATGACGACAGCGCCAGCATAACAAATCAAATCAGTATTATTTTTGAAGATTTCCCATATTACAAAACTCATAAAAAAGGTCTTGTCATTAGTTTTAAAGATGAAAAATTACATATTATTGACGAAAATCTAGAAATTTTTTCAATTGTTTGGTCTGAAGAATATGAGTGGGCAAGAGAAAGAATTTCAATTAATCAGAAGGGGAAAAAACCAAAATCTTTTAGTGATTTTCTTAAATTTGGTGATTTTATTTATTTGAGAAAAGAAGATGAATTTCTTTTTTTAGATCAAATTCCGCAAGCTGAAACTTCATTAATATCCATTCATCCCACGAGTGGAGCTGTAAAAGCATATGTTGGAGGATCTAATTTTAGTAAGAGTAATTTTGACAGAGTGACTCTTTCATATCCACAATCTGGATCTAGTTTTAAACCATTCATTTATGCTGCAGCCTTAGCAAATGAATATAACCTTTATTCTTTAATAAATGATGCACCAATAGCTTTTGAAGATAAGAATTTAGAAAGTGTTTGGAGGCCAGAAAACTATACTGGAAAATTTTATGGCCCAACATCAATAAGAGATGCATTAATAAGATCTATCAATATTGTCTCAATAAAACTTCTGAGAGAAGTTGGAATAAATAATGCGCAAAACTATATTCAAAAATTTGGTTATGAGAAATCAAGACTTCCATCAGATTTGTCTTTAGCTCTTGGATCTGGAAATTTTTCACCGGCAGAAATGGCACGAGCTTTTGGCGTCATAGCAAATGGAGGGTATTTAGTTGATCCATACTATATTTCAAAAATTGAGGATAGAAATGGAAATATTATTTATTCTCACGATGATTATTTAAATCTTGTTGATACAAAAGAAGTAACAGCTTTCCCATGGCTTGATACTATGGAAATGAATATTAAAAAACCTTACTTTTTAATTGAGCCTGAATTTAAAGAAGATAATGTTATAGATGAAAGAATAGCATTTCTTGTTAAAGACACTCTTCAAGAATTTATGACTAGAGGTACAGCTGGAAGAAAAGCTTCTGTTTTGAATAGAAAAGATATTGGCGGAAAAACTGGTACAACAAATGATGCAGTTAGCACTTGGTTTTCTGGCTTCCATGAAGATTTAGTTACTACTGTATGGGTTGGAACGGACGACTTTACTTCACTTGGTGAAAATGAATATGGATCTACAATTGCTTTACCTATATGGTTAGATTTCATGCAAGACGCTTTAAAAAATCTTGAAGTTAAAGAGAAAAATATTCCTGAGGGCATATCTTTTGTGAAGGTAAATAAAAAAACAGGAGTGATTGATAATTCTATAGATTCACAAACTTATTTTGAATTAATTTTGGATGAGAATTTAGAGGACTAATTATTTTTTAAATATATTCACAGAAAGGAGTTCCCAAACATTTTCAATATAGTTGCTTGGTGAGTCTTTAAACTTAGATCTAATATATCTTCCAACATTGCCTTCAAGGCAGGTAACTATAAGTTGTGCTGATATGCCTGGCTGCGCAATTAAATTATTCGAGTCTTCAGCTAACATTTGTTTAATAGATAGCTCTAATCTTTCAAAGAATTGATTAACTGCATCTGAGACATTTTGCTCATCTGTTGACAAAGCTTCTCTTGAAACGAGCCTTGCAAACCCTTTGTTTTTTTCGATAAAAATCATAAAAAAAAGAAAAGTGCTTTTAACTTTATCTCTTGAACTTAAATCTGATTTTTTTAATTCAGCACATTTATTAAAGATGGCATTATCACAAAAGGAAAAAAGCTCGGCATAGATAGCCCTTTTACTCGGGAAATGCCTATATATTGCAGCTTCAGTAATTTCAGATTTTTCAGCAAGAAGAGCAGTAGTAACTTTTGACAGGTTTCTTTCTTCAAGAAGACTCGCTAAAGATTGTAAAATAATATTTTTTCTATCATTTTTCATTAGTTAATCTAAATTTATATCAATCTCAGGACAAATGCGAGATAGTTCTGAAATAAATTCATTTTGTATTCTATTCATCGATTCATCTGTATCACCTTCAAACCTTAGAACAAGCTTTGGAGTGGTATTAGATGCCCTTAGAAGACCCCATCCATCATTAAAGTTCACTCTTAATCCATCAATTAAGATTTTATCTCCATCAATATCTGAATTAGCCATAAATCTATCAATGATTTCAAACTTATTTTCATCAGTAACCGTTATATTGAGCTCAGGTGTTGAGAAAGACTCTGGAAAATCTCCAAAAATTTCTGCAATTGATCTATTTGATTTTGCAAGAATTTCTGCAGCTCTAACAGCGGCATATGGACCATCATCAAACCCATACCATTTATCATTAAAGAAGATATGACCACTCATTTCACCACCTAGCAAGGCGTTATTTTTTTTAATTGCTTTTTTAATATGAAAATGACCAGTAGGTGCCATTATTGGAGTTCCGCCATTTTTTAAAATTAAGTTACTTAAATGATTAGAACATTTAACATCAAAAACAATTGGACCTTTCTTGTTCTTTAAAATATCTTCTGAAAATAACATCATCTGTTTATCAGGAAATATCATGTCACCTAAATTAGTTATAAGACCAACTCTGTCGCCATCTCCATCAAATGCGAAACCAATATCAGCATTTTTATTTTTAACTTCAGAGATAATATCTTCTAGATTCTCTAATTTACCTGGATCTGGATGATGATTTGGAAAATTTCCATCCACTTCACTATAGAGCTCAATTACATCACAACCCAATCTCTTAAATAGCTCGGGGGCAATAAAACCAGCTGCACCATTTCCGCTATCAATTACTATTTTAAGTTCACTTATATCTGTATCGATATTTTTAAGAATTTCAGAAATATATATTTCTTTTATATCACTATAAATAATATTCCCTACAGATGAATTATTTAAAGTTTCATCATTTTTGATTAGGCTCAAGATTTCACTGCCAGAAACGGAATTATCATTGATAACCATCTTAATTCCATTGTAGTTTTTAGGATTATGGCTACCTGTTATCATGACACCACTTTTTGAATTTTCTTTTTTTGCTGCAAAATAAAGCATCGGACTAGTCGCAAGACCAATGTTATTAACATCTATCCCATATTGTGCAATAGCATCACAAAAAGTCGCTAACAAAGATTCTCCTGACAACCTTCCATCCCTAGCAACAACAATAGAGGAAATATCTTCTTGAAAACATTTTTTTGCAATTCCTTTTGCTATTTCTTTTATAACTAATTCATTTAATTCTTCTGGGTAGGTGCCTCTAATATCATTTTCACGAAATATAGACTCTGGGATCATGATTCTTTCCTTTAGTTATGTTGTTTAGTTTGTCATAATATCGAGTCGTTATTATATCTTGTAAATATGTTTGTAAACACAGATTTAAAATATATATGGAAAAATGGTTCCTATGAAAAATGGGACGAAAGTTCTGTGCATATTCTTTCTCACACAGTCCATTATGGCACTGGAGTTTTTGAGGGTGTAAGAGCTTATAAAACAGACGATGGACCAGCAATTTTTAGGCTAAATGAACATACTGAAAGACTTTTTTCAGCTGCAGAGAAGATTGGTATAAAAATACCTTATTCAGTTGAAGAACTTAACGAAGTGCAGAAAGATATTTTTATAAAGAATAAGCTTGATGAAGGGTACTTAAGACCAATTGTTTTTTTAGGAAGTGAGTCTTTGGGTATTAGAGCTACTGAATTATCCGTTAATGTTGCAGTGGCAGCATGGGAGTGGCCTTCATATATGAGTCCTGAGGCTAAAAAAAACGGAATATCTATTATTAAATCCTCGTATGAACAATACAGCAATCCTCTTCATTCAGGATATAAGATTATAGGAACTTATATAAACTCAACCATGGCACTTCATGAGGCACTTGCTAAAGGTGCTGATGAAGCTTTGCTCTTAGATAAAAATGGTTATATTTCTGAGGGCAGTGGAGAAAATATTTTTATCGTTAAAGATAATAAGATTAACACCCCTAAAACAGATCATTGTTTAAATGGAATTACTAGACAGTCTGTAATAAAAATTGCAGAAGATTTTGGTTTTGAAGTTACTGAAAAAGATATAACTTATGAAGAATTAGTAAGTAGTGATGAAGTGTTTTTTACTGGAACTGCTGTTGAAATCACTCCTATCTCTAGAGTTGATGAAATTTTAATTGGATCAGGATCAATTGGCCCAATAACAGAGAAGCTCCAAACTACTTATGGAGATATTGTAAGTGGAAAAAATAATCTCTATAAAAATTGGCTTAGTCTAGTATCTGATTAATTATTTTGAAAAAACTTAATATAGCAATACTAAGTTATAGAAGTGCACCTTTTGGTGGAGGTCAAGGTATATATATCCATGATATATCTAAAGCACTTTCATTGATGGGACATCGAATTGATGTGATATCGGGTCCGCCATATCCAAATCTATATGAAAAAGTAAATTTAATAAAATTGCCAGGTTTAGACTTATTTCAAACCTTTTCCTTCAAAGACCGATTAAAGATTTTTATCAAGAAAAAAAATAAAAGAGCTATAGATTTCTATGAATTCTTTTCAACTTTTTTTGGAGGATTCCCTGAAATGAGAACTTTTGGTGAAAGAGCCAAAGAATTTTTAGATACGAATTATAACTACGATATTGTTATTGATAATCAATCCCTGAGTTATGGAATACTTCAAATTCAAAAAAAATTCCCTTTACTCGAAATTATTCATCATCCAATAACAAAAGATTATAAATTTGAGCTGGAGTCTAATAGTGGTTTTATGTACAGACTATCTAGGCATAGATGGTATTCATTCTTAAAAATGCAAAAAAGAGTAGCTCCGCAATTAAAAACAATAGTTACGCCTTCAATGAATTCTCTTAAAGATATTGCAAGTGACTTTAATGTAAACAAAGAAATTATCAATGTTATTAATAACGGTTTAGATATTGATATTTTTATTCCTTATAAAGAAATCGAAAGAAATCCGACCAAACTTATAACAACGGCAAGTGCTGATGTAGCTCTTAAAGGTTTAGATTATTCATTAAAATCACTTGCAAGTTTAGTTAATGATTTTCCTGAAATCTCACTCTTGGTCATTGGAAAGATGAAAAAGGATGGACATACATCAAGATTAATTGATGAATTAGGTATAAAAGATAATGTGGCTTTTAAGACTGATTTAACAAAAGAAGAAATAGCTAAAGAGTATGCATCTAGCTCAATAGCAATTGTGAGCTCGCTATATGAGGGTTTTGGATATCCTGTTATAGAAGCAATGAGTTGTGAGATTCCTTTAATTGCTACCAATGTATCTTCAATTCCAGAATTGGTTGGTGATTATGCAAAGTTAATTCCAGCAAAAAATGCGAATGAATTATCAAACGCAATTAGAAATATTTTGCATGATTATTCACATTACAAAAACATTGCTGTGAGAGGAAGAGAGCATATAGTTGATAATTTTAATTGGTTAAAAATTACAGAAGAATATGAGAATATAATTATTAAAACTATCAATGATTTCAATAAATGCTAACCTTTGATTTGTCAAAAATACAATTACCTGATCATGGCTTAATGCTTGATTTAGGCTGCGGTGAAGGTAGGCATGTGTTTGCGGTCATGGAGACGTTTCCAAATATTCAATGTGTAGGTCTTGATCCTCATTTAGAATCTTTGGATAAATCATTAGAAGGATTAGAGTATTTTGAATCAATTTCTAATAATCAAACATCTTTTTTGAGCGGTTCAGCCTATGAGTTGCCTTTTAACGATAGTACATTTGATTTAATAATATGTTCTGAGGTATTAGAACATCTTCACGAATATAGACATGCTATAGATGAGATTTTTCGGGTTTTAAAACCTGGAGGAAAGTTTCTTGCAAGTGTTCCAGCAGAATTCCCAGAAAAAATTTGTTGGATGTTGTCTAAAGAATATCAGAATCAACCTGGAGGACACTTAAGAATCTTCAAAAAGAAATCACTAATTAAAGATGTTACAGAAAAGGGTTTTATTTTCGATGCATCAGAAAGATTCCATTCTATTCACTCTGCATATTGGTGGTTGAGATGTTTGTTCTGGAAAAGCCAAGATTCAAATTTTTTAGTAAGTTGGTATAAAAAATTTCTTGAATTACATATTCTTAAAAAACCTAAATGGATAGATTTTATTGATAGATTGCTAAATCCAATTTTAGGTAAAAGCATTTCTTTTTATTTTACAAAAAAATGAATTGGCTAGATTATAAAAAAAAATT
>Ga0255763_1004590_pt1 | contig 11568 bp, 6 predicted proteins | sample 041ome_2_FD_179963 | JGI IMG/M metagenome (GOLD analysis project Ga0255763, IMG submission 179963) | Coastal salt marsh microbial communities from the Groves Creek Marsh, Skidaway Island, Georgia - 041406US metaG (version 2) | ecosystem: Environmental > Aquatic > Marine > Intertidal zone > Salt...
TCCCAATTTTTTTCTCCCTCATAAAAACCAAAAAAAGCGTCCTGCGTGGAGACGCATCAACAGATCAAGGGACGCTTTTTTAGTATTTAAGAGCTCTTTTTTGAAAGAGAGAGAGAGAGAGAGAATCAAAATCATAAAACCACACGCACACTTACACCACCACCACGACCACCACCACCACCACCTTGCTGTGTTTATTATCTCTCTTTCTCTTTTTTCAGAAGAAGAAGAAGTGAAAGAATGAGGCTGAAAGGAAGAGCGGCGGAAGACGGCGGAGTGCTCGGGAGTAGCGCCGCTGCTCGAGAAAAGAGCGACGATAGGGAAAATTCAGAAGGAGTTTTGTTGGAAGAAGAACCCTCGAAGACGATTAAGAACAACGACAACAACGACAACAACGATAACGACAACAACAACAACAACAACGACAACAACAACGAGATCAACGACAAAAGCAACAACAATGTGCCGTTGCCGTCGTCGTCTCACCTTCAGGGGAGCCCGAATCCGAATCAAGAGTCGCGCGCGAGGAGGAAAAGAAACGAAGCCATCCAGGTGGTGTGCGAGCTCTACCGGTTGCACGAGGTAGACAAAAATCAGTCTTTTCGGGCGACGCAGGAGGAGTTGTACGAGAAGATGGTCGCGTTAGTGCAGAATACTTCTAACGCGGTGGAGAAGAGTAACATGGTACAAATGTGGGTGCCGCGGATAGCCGGGAAGAGCGTGGTGATGACGACGCACCGGGAGCTGTGTAAGATATCGGCGAAGAAGAGGACGCACGACTCGATTTTGGCGAAGAAATTTAGCGAGAACTCGACGGCGTTTTTTTTCAATTGCGAGGTGACCAACGGGGAAGGGTTGTTGGGGCTTCCGGGGAGGTGTTACGTGTTGAGTCGACCGGAGTTTACGCCGTCGGTGACGTCGTATCGACCGTTGGAGTACGTTCGAGTGGCGTGCGCGTACGAGTGTCGGATACACACGACGATGTGTTTGCCGGTATTTTTAAGCCAAGAGGCGAAGAAGAGCGAACGGCCGTTTACTATTTTAGAGGTGGCGTTGTGTCACATGACGGAATCTATAGGGGAGTTATACGCTACCGTCGTTCAGGAGATTATGAAACTCGGGTTCCATACCACCGGACACGATCGGGTCGGGCCGGAGAGGTACATGAGAAAATTCATAGAGTCGACGGTGGAGACGTTAGCGCCCGGTCACGCGAACGCATTGAAGTTGATGTGCGAGACGTTAAACGTTCCGTTCGCGCAGTTTTGGATAGAATCGAATGGTATATTAGTCACCTCTGGTTGTCCACACTACGTGAAGGAGACAGAGTGTCAGAGCTACCGGGACATGTCTTCGCAAATTTCGCTGATGATTGGCCAGGGACCGGTTGGACAGGCGCATTCGAAAGAGACGTTGATTTGGGTAGACGACGTTCAAAAAGCCTCCCAGATCGAGTGGCCGCTACATCACACGTCACTTCTACTCGGTTTGAGAGGTTTGTGCGCGTGCAAGATGCGAATCGATTGCGTCTTGCCGGACGGGACGAAGAAGAAAACGGACGCGATTCTTGAAATTTTGTTAGATCCGAAACTCCAAACGTCCGCGGAGCAAATGAAAACGGTGGAAGAGGTGTGGAGTTACCTGCAAAGAGGCGTGAGAGTGGATAACACGAAGAACGCGTCGGATGGTGGCGCGATCGGAACAGCGCCTGGCTCGCCGTTGGCGGCGGCGTTTGGAAACCTTCACGAAGACGGCGGCGGACAAGGAGGAGCAGACCCGATTATGGAAGTACCCAATCTTACAAACAATGAAAATACTATCAACAGAACAGGAACAACAACGACAGGAGGATCAACAGGAACAGCAACAACGATGTCATCGGATTTAACTTGCGCAGAAGCGAGAACGACGACTGCGTTGCAAGCCGTCGAGCACATTTCAATGGTAAACAAAGAACAAGAAGAGGCGAACAAATCCGCGCCGTGGGGTATCACTCTCGAGTTACTCCAAACGCAATTTTCAAAGCATTTGAAAGACGCTGCGACAGATTTAGGCGTCGGGAGCACGACTTTGAAACGAATTTGTCGTCAATACGGTATCGCGCGTTGGCCTCGACGATCGTTGAAATCGAAACAGTATAAAGCGATGAAAGAAGCCGCGAAGCAGCACAACTCGAAAAACAAACTAAAGAAAGCGAGAAGTACCGGCGGACACAGTTCGGGTGGAACTCCCGGCGACCCAGGCTCGTCGTTCAAATCTTCTGGAGATAGCGATGTCATCGCAGACGAATCCGTTCACGGTCCGGGCGGTCGCGTGAATGCGGGAGGATTGTTGTCGAATTTAGGGAAAACCGGCGACGGATTGTTCACCATGGGGAGCACTGGTAATGGAGAAAGAGGAAGTGTCGGAGCGGGCGGGGTGCCTGGTAGCGGCGAAGGTCGTTTGCACGGAGGGTCGTTGGCTTTTCACGGCATAGCGACGCAAGGCCAATTCGATTGGGGCGACGAGGAAGAACCAGAGCGAGGCGCGTCCTGGCACGCCGGAAGCGGATTCGTATCTCACGGTCGTTTGAAAAACGCGAGGGGTCAAATTGTCGCCTCGGGTTCGCAACACGGTGGTAACAACACGTCGCAGTTTTTCGCCGCGCTACAAAACCAACAACCGCAACAACCGCATCAGGGCATGTCCATCGCGCCCGCCATGCAACAAGGAAATTTCAGCCAGTTTCCGTACGCGAACAACGACACGGCACAGGCGGTGGGGAAGGCAAAAACGAAAGCACCGAAAAAGTACTCCAAGAAAAACATCGCCGCGGACGTGAAGGCTACCGCGCCGTTTTCTTTCGACGATCACTTTTACGAAACTATTCACGGCGCGCACAACTTTTCGCAACAACTGTATCATCATCGATACAGCAACAACGACGACAGCGTCCACGGCTCGACGTATTCCGAATCCGCGCACGGCGGTTCGCAATACAACGGAGGATCTATGCACGGAAACCCAGGCGGTGGAGACCATTCCGTCCACGGCACGACGGCTTTGGCGGGTATTTTGGACAGCACACTTGGGGGTGGTTTCGGCGACGATTTGTTCATCGGCGCCAACGATCCGATGATAGACACCGACGCGGACATGATGGCGATTTTACTCAACGAAGGCGAGAAAGCCGAGGAAGTGCCACAATTGATCGTGAAATTTCGAGTCGGTGCAGATACCATTCGGTTTCGTTTGTTACATAAATGGTCCGTCCAGATGATACTCGACCGGATTCGAAAGCTCATCGTTTTCCCGGATTCGGCGAAATTGAAGTACGTGGACGACGAAGACGACATGTGCATTTTACAAAGCGAACACGATCTGGACGAGTGCATCAAGTTTAACGAACATCGGAAGAAAGAGAGTGGAAACAGCGGTAACAATAAAAGTGCCACGAACGAGCCAATTATCGGCGGGAGTAACGCGCAGCAGCATGCGCTACAACAGCAGAGGCAAGAGATGTTAGTCACTGGTTTTGCCCCGAACCAACCAAACGGAGGAGAAATTACCATCTTTGCTTGCTTAGCAGACGGTTCCATGCCTTCGCTGAACGCCTACGAATTCGTCAAGCAAGACATTCATTCGATCCCTCCGTCTTTATCTGCCTCGGTGAACGCACGAAGAGACCAACTCACGGTCAACGTAAAAGTCACTAACAACAACGACACGTGTCGATTTTTGTTAGAGCCGAAAATGAATCACGCGGCTTTGATGGAACACATCGCAACACTGTTTAGGATCAAAGAGTCACCGTCGCAGAAACATCTCCGTTTGACGTATTTGGACGACAGCGAAGAATGGGTCGTTTTAGCTGGAGATTTAGACTTGGATGAGTGCAGAGCGTTGTGCGCTTCCTCTCCGAGTTTGCGAATGAAGTTGTTGGACTGTCAGTGAAGAAAGGAACCCGAAAGCGGCGGAGAGAAATTTGCAAAATATACATACGAATATTTATACATTTGACATTTTTTCCATTCAGGAACGGAGGGAACGTGAACATAAAGATCAAGAAGAAGAAGAAAAAGAAAAAGAACGAGAACAAGAAAGTGAGAGCATTGTACATGAATAAGTGCCCGCCTGCCTGCGGCGCGCGAGTCCCTCTGAATTTGTAATACTACATAATAATATATAATTTCATTATTAAACAATGATAGTGATAATAATAAAAGATTGCTATAAACGCGCTCCCCTCCCACAACGGCGATGCGACGACGACGAATAAACCCCTCTCTCTACTTCAACTTCACCTCTTGAAACTGCTTCTCGAGCTTTTGTTTTTCAAGCTCCTCCAATTTCTTCCTCCCAGCCTCGGTCTTCTTCAACTCGTGCACCGTCTTCTCTTTCTCCGCACCTCTCACCGCCACGCCTTTCGTCGTCCCTCCGTGCAAGGCGTGTAAATCCGACCATTCCTCCGGTTTAAACGGCAGTTTACTATGCTTCGAGTCCCAGTGTAACTCGCCACTCTTTATCGACGGAGCCGCCATGCCGCAGACTGGACATTTAAATTTCGCGTGCCCAGCGGCGCCTCCTTTTCGATCCTCTAACCCAGCTTTTCCCCCGCCTTTGTTCGTCAACGCCGCGTCTTGCTTTTGCTTCAACTCTTTCGCCGTGTGCTTCTTTGGTTTCGCTTTACCCGCCATTATTAAGTACGATTGTTTTTTAAAACGTGTTCTTGCTGCTTATTATTTTTCCTTCTTCTTTTTTTAAAAATGCGATTCTTCTCTCTCTCTCTCTCTTTCGGTCCGTCTCGTTTCTCTTCTTCTCCTCTCCTTCTCTCTCTTCTTCTCCTTCTTCTCTCTCTCTCTCTCGCGAACCGCGTGGTGCTCGCGTGTGCGCGCACCGTATACTACTTCCGCCGTCGTAAAGTCTGACGAGTGAGTGAAGAAACTCTCTTCTTCTTCAAAACTTTTCCCCGAGAAGAGAGAAGAGAAGAGAAAAACGCAAAAAAAAAGCTCTCAAACGAGTACAAAAAAAAAAATTATAGAAGAGGCAAAAAAGGGCCTAGAGACGCACCCATTCTCTCTCTCTCACTCACTCCTCATTAAAAAAAAAGAAAAGTTACGCGCGAAAGCATAACAGAACGAATATGGCTGAACTCGCCACGCAAGAAGTGAAACTCTTCGGTAAATGGTCTTTCGACGACGTCGAGGTGAGTGCGGTAGATTGAATGACGTCGCGTTCGGGTGGTCTTTCAAAAAAGTCGATTTTTGGGATGGACATTTTTTGCGCAAAATGTGTTTTTCTCTCGTCTCTCGTGTGTGCAGAACGCATTTCTGGTGGGAAAAGAGGCGAAAGCACGGAGAGAGAAATTTTCGCGCGGCGCGAATGTTGAGGGTTTTCCGAAGCGCGATGTGGACTCGAGAGCGATTCGTTGGATGAGAATAGCATTTCTTCGCTCGAATGCGCGGTTTGATGGCCGCGCGGGTGTTGACGTGGCGCGTTTTTTTCGGCGTTTTGCGCGCTCACGCGGGGAAGACCTCCTTTTTTTCTTAGCCCTGGTTTTCTTTTCTTCTCTTCTCGAAAGCGCTCTCATATTATTATGTATCATCACCGTGATGCTGACCAAACAACCTTTCTTCTTTTCCTTTCAAAACAACAGATCAACGACATCTCTTTAGAAGATTACATCGCCGTGAAACCGAAATATGCCACCTTCGTCCCGCACACTGCCGGTCGATACGCGGCGAAGAGATTCCGAAAGGCCCAATGCCCAATCGTGGAACGCATCGTCAACTCTTTGATGATGCACGGTCGCAACAACGGTAAAAAATTAATGGCGGCGAGAATTGTCAGACACGCGATGGACATCATCTTCTTATTAACGGACCAAAACCCGCTCCAAGTGGTTGTCGATGCCGTCATCAACGCCGGCCCGAGAGAAGACGCCACCCGCGTCGGCAGCGCCGGCGTCGTCAGAAGACAAGCCGTGGATATCTCCCCGTTGAGAAGAGTCAACGACGCGATTTACTTGTTGACGACTGGCGCGAGAGAAGCCGCGTTCAGAAACGTCAAGACGATGGCGGAATGCTTAGCGGATGAATTGGTGAACGCCGCGAAGGGTAGCTCGAACTCCTACGCTATTAAGAAGAAGGATGAGTTGGAGAGAGTCGCGAAGGCCAACAGATAAATAATTCTTGTTTTTTATTGTTTTGGTGTGTTTATTTTTAGAGAAAAGTGTGTGTGCGAGCGAAATTGCGATTGCGCGCATAAAGTGATAACGCTATGATAACAACAACAATAAAATTTGGAGGGGGGTGTATAAAACGAAAACACAAATATCTTGGAGTTGAATAACAACAAAGGGGGAGTTTGCGAGAAGAAGAAGAAGAAGAAGAAGAAGAAGAAGAGCGTTGTTCGTCCCGCAGACGCAAACACACATAGTTTTTAATATTAAGTAATCTCAAGTACAAAATGTAGTCTCACACACACAAAAAGGAATCCTTTTCTTTACAAAAAACACGCTCGTAATAAAGGGCGCTTTGGTTTCTTTATCCCCAAGAATATAAAACATAAATCAATAAAAACAATGTCGGACGATGAAGCGGTCTCCGCGTTGCAATCGTTACCCCACGAGATTGCGGAGCGATCGGCGTCTGGGATATCGTTCAATTGCGTCGTCGACGCGCACGAAATATCATCATCCGGCGGCGACGACTCGGACAAAACGTCGATTCCAAAAAAGCATCTCGTCAAAACGTCCGTCCAACCGCGTAAGAATCAAATCGAAAACAACAACGACAACGACTCTGAATACCAATCCATAGAGTACACGAGAGACGGTTCCATGTTTGCGTCTGTAGCTTCGGACGGGAACTCGGTCGTGATCTTTGATTCGGAAACGAACGCGGAGATTTCTCGGATAGATGAAGCGATGTCTGGAACGAGTTGCGTGTCGTTTTCCAACACGGGGAAATTTCTGTCGATTTATCGCAAAGGCGCGAACCACGCGGGAGGGACGAAAGAGAAGAATTTATCCGTGTGGGAGATTAAAAATGGAGAGGAAAGACCGAAGAAAGTGTTCGAGTGTTTCCAGAAGACGTTCGTGAAACAAGAGTGGCCGTATTTACAGTTTACGAAGGACGATCGAGTGTGCGCGCGGTGCGTGACGAATGAGATTCAGTTTTACGACGCGGAGAATTTCGACGAGACGAATTTTGTGAGATATCGGATCCCGGGAGTGGCGCTGGCGAGATTGAGCATGAGCGAGACGAAACCGACGGTTGGGGTGTTCGTGCCGGAGAGTAAAGGGATACCCGGGTCGGTTAGGATTTACGAGGTGCCGGACGTGAAGAAGGCGACGAGCGGCGGCGGAGAAAACGACGTGAGCGAACCAAACGCGGTGGCGAGGAAATCGTTTTTTAGAATTTCCGAGGTGGATTTGAAGTGGGCGCCGGATGGGTCCGCGCTGTTAGTGTGTGGGTATTGCGAGGTGGACGCGTCGAATAAAAACTATTACGGCGAATCGTCTTTGCACTTTTTGAAAGCGGACGGGAGTTTAGATTGTAAAGTGGACCTGAGCAAGGAAGGACCGGTGCACGACGCGCAGTGGTCGCCGACGAGCGAAAATTTCGCGGTGTGCTACGGGTTTATGCCGGCGAAGTGTACCATTTTTGACGCGAAGAAGTGCGCGGCGACGTACGAGCTAGGCGCGGGCCCGCACAACACCATTCGGTGGAACCCGTTTGGGAGATTTATCATGCTCGCCGGGTTCGGCAATCTTCCCGGCGACGTGAAATTTTACCATCGCCTGTTCGACGGGAAGTTTAAGCTGATGGGAAGCTGTCGAGCGGCGTGTTCGGTGACCGCGGAGTGGTCGCCGTGTGGCAGACGGTTGTTAACGTCCACGGTCGCGCCGAGATTGAACGTAGATAACGGGTTTAAAATTTGGCGATACAACGGCGAGTTGTTGGCGCACGAAGAGAGAGAAAAGTTGTACGAAGCCGTGTGGCGGCCGAGGAAAGAAGGCGCGTACCCGAGCTTAGGAATTTCTAAAAATAGTAAACGCGTCGAAGGTGGTTCCGCGAACGGTTCAGCGAACGCCATCCCGGAGAAACCCGCCGCGTTTGTGCCGCCGCATTTACGAAATAAAAGCGGCGGTTCGTCCGCGTCCGGCGGGATGGGGAGCCGATCAAACTCGGGAGGAAACTTTTCCTTAGCCACGGTTTCCGCCGAGGAAGCGAGAGCGGGGAAAGTGAAAGCCGCGGTAGATAACATAGCTAAGAAACAACAACAAACGCAACAAAAACGAGTCATTCCGGGCGCCGAGCCGGTGGTCACTGAAACCGCCGCGCAAAAGAAGAACAGGAAGAAAGCCGAGGCGCGACGCGCGAAGAAGTTAGCCGAGGAAATGGAGAAGAATAAGGTGTGAAAATTCATAAATATACGTGTTAGTGATTCATTAGGTGAACTCACCGTTTCGCGCGTGTCATCGTATCTCTCGTTTTAATTTTTGAATTTTAGTATTTCAAGTCTCTCTTTCTCTCTTTCTGTCTTCTAAGTTGTTGTATGTCTGTGCGCAGGCAGGCTCCTTTCCTCTTCTTCGCTTCCCAGAGTCTCTCGAGCGCTTGCTTTTACTACTTTTTGGATTCTTCTACATTATTGTTATTATTGTTTTTTACACACGCGCGCTTTCATTCATTCTCTCTCTCTCTCTCCCTCTCTCTCTGTCTCTCTTATTGAACGACGCTTTAAGCCAAGTACGTGAACGTGTTTTTATCGTCCGGATCTCTTTCGATGTACTCTTGATCGATGGCTTTTTCAATCATTTTCTTCACTTTCTTTACGTCGGGCAAGAATAATTTTTTCAACGAGTTGACCACTTCCAGCGATAACGCGGGGAGTTTCATCGTCTTTCTCGACTTCATCACGCGAACGATCGCGGCTAAAATAGTTTGGTCTCTGTCTTGGTCGACGATTTCGTTCACTTTCTTACGGTCGACTTTACTCATCTTCGGAATTTTAATTTTTCTCGCCTTGTCTGTGAAGTCGTCGTTGAAGGTGATGACGTCCAAAGCGCCGATGGTGCGCTTCTTTTCCTCCGGGTTCGCCGGCTGGTGTTTTAACAATTTGAACTTGGAGAACATGATCGCCGGGAGTTCTTCGCGTAAATCCTCGATACCGACGCCCATTTTCTCGCAAATCTCTTCCACCTTCAACGAATCAAACTCTCTGAAGAGCAACAAGATGGACGCTTGCAACGTCGAACAGGAAATTTCGATTGGTTTTTGCGCAAACTTGATGTTCAACGTGACGCCAGAACCGGCGCCGAAGATCCACGTCAATTTTCTCGATTGGTACGTGTTTTCGTAAAACTTTTCGTAATTTGTCACGCACTGCGTCAACTCTTCCGGTAAATTCATAGCCATCACCGTGTACGTCGGCCAAGATCCGTCGGCTAAGATGGTGACGTTCATGTCCGTTTTCGGCATCGGCTCGTTGTTCTTCGCGCTTTGCTCCTTCAACCACTCCACGTATTTCGGATTGTTTTCTTTCGCCATTTGTAAATCGCTCACCATTGCTTCCATCTTCATCGTAAACTGCGCGCCGTTGCATTGTTTTAGTTTCGATAAGAGAGAACGTTCCAAATCTTCGCTCGCCGATTGGTCTTGCAACAAACGCGTGGCGAGTTTTTGCTTGGCGATTTCGGCGAACAAGTCCTTGTCCGAGATGTACGCGAGAAGTTTGACGATTTTCTCCAGATGGTCTTCGATGACTTCGTCCGTCAACTTTTCTTTCCCGCCTTTCTTCAAAACCGAGTGGCAAAAGTTAGCGAGCAACTCGGCGATGGTCACTTCGCCGATGCTCTTGTTGCAGAAGCGCTCAAACGCGTCTTTAAACGCGCGTTGGAAAACTACGTCGTCGTTGAAACACTCGGAAACGAACGCGATGTACTTATCGTGACACTTGATTATGTCTTGCACGAACGATTGTTCGACCGTCGACGGCAACGCTTGCTGCTTCCCACTCGCCGTGCCTTCCTCGTTGATGCTTTGCGACGCCAATTCGACGAGCTCCAAGCCTCGCTCCGTGACGTGATCTTTGAACGCCTTGGCGATTGGATCGACGCCGTTTGGAATGCGCGTGAACAAACGAAACAACCTCGCCAAATCTTCCTTTCGATCGTTGTTCAACAGCCACGAAACGCCGCTGCCTTCCTTCTCCAACAGCTTCGTCTCGTGCTCGGCTAAAATTTCGTGCTCGATTTTCGACATGAGTTTCGGCTCCGTCGACGGGTGCAAATAATGCTGCACCCGATTTTTTTCCGTTTCCAAACACCCTTCCGCTAAAATCAAATAGTTCGGGCACGACTCTTCTTCTATCCAAACCGCGGCTTGTCTCTTGTAATGCGCGGCGGTCACGTTTAACATCGGCGTCTCAAAATCCAACTCGTACGCTTGCAACGGCTCGCTGTTCGGATCCAAACCCATTTGGACGAAAATAGACACGATGGATTTTACCAACGCCCGGTCGATTTGCTCGCCTTCTCTTTCCTTATCGATCAACGTCAACGTCGCGTCTTTCATCGCCCCGGCTAACGTCTTGTACACTTTCTCCCGAAAGCACATCATCCCGACGTCTTTTAAACTCGCGAAGGAGTGTCGAGCGATGTAATACCGATCCAAATAGTTGAAGAAACGAGACATCCATCGCACCATGATGTCGTGATTTTTCCATCTCAAGTCTAACTCTCTCAACAAAAACTCCCCGGATCTCGATTTCAACGCCGGCATGGCCACCGTATCGATGTACTCCTCGAACACTTCCTTGTACTTTTTATACAGCGCTTCCGAGTAATCGTGCGGCGGTTTTTGCGTGCACATGTCGTAACACGTTCTGTTGTTTTTTACCGGAAGAGAGAGAGAGAAGAACGCGCACGCACGCACGCGCAAACGCGCGGGGAGAAAGAAAAAGAGAATTCGCGATACAGTCAGTCACTTTCGCTCGACACACATACCATAACGACGATAACGACGACGACGAAAAGGAGGAGGAAGAAGAAGAAGATGAACGAAGAGGAAGATGAAGAATCGAGAGAAGGCGAGAGGAGTCTTTTCATCTCCCTCCAAGATTTTGACCATCACACCCATATAGAAAATAAAAAAAATGAAACGAAAAACAAACGAACGCACGTGTAATGTCCCATGAACTCGTTAGCATCGAACCCTCGCGGCTCCTCGCCGTTCGCGCCGTTCGCGTTCGGGTTATCGAGCAAGTTTTTCAGCTTCTGGATCCCAGTCTGTGGAAAAAAAATCGACGCGTCAGAGAGAGAGACAGAGAGAGAGATAAAAGGAGAGAAATCTCGTTAGAGCAATTTTCAAACCATCGCGATCTCGCGATGAGGAACACAAAAAACAACTCTTTTAAAAGGAGAAAAGAAAAAGAGAGAGAAAACGCGCGTCTCTCACCGACGACGACGACGACGATATTGACGATGAACTTTTTTTTTACCTGTATCTTTTCCCACCCGTTCTTCAGGTGGACCACTTCCTTGTTCGCGAGCGGCATCTTTCTTTCTTTCTCTTCTTCTTCTCG
>Ga0255763_1004592_pt1 | contig 11562 bp, 14 predicted proteins | sample 041ome_2_FD_179963 | JGI IMG/M metagenome (GOLD analysis project Ga0255763, IMG submission 179963) | Coastal salt marsh microbial communities from the Groves Creek Marsh, Skidaway Island, Georgia - 041406US metaG (version 2) | ecosystem: Environmental > Aquatic > Marine > Intertidal zone > Salt...
TCACACAGCCAACATTTCACAGAAGTTTGAAAAGCTTGGTCTCACAAAGTTTGCTGTCACACGCGCCCAATACCAAAGCGGGTTCGTACATTTCACCGGAAGGCGTTCGCGCCCCGATGCCTGCGGGACTTTCCGCTATTGTTTAAGGCGTCAGACCAACCTAAACAGGTGATATACGATCTAATTTAGGTTGGCCCAGATGCTTTCAATTATGGCAAGCGGATTTGCGCTTGGCTTTTCACTCATTTTAGCGATTGGTGCGCAAAACGCCTTTGTTTTGCGCGCCGGTCTTATGCGACGTCACGTGCTGCCGCTTGTACTTGTTTGTGCAATTTCTGACGCAGTGTTGATTGCCGCTGGGGTTGCAGGCTTTGGCGTACTGGTTCAGAGCTATCCTGCAATCGTTGATTATTTGCGATACTTCGGCGCGGCGTTTTTGGTTGTTTACGGTATTCGCGCGTTTCTATCGGCCATGCGGGGTGGATCCGCGATGGAACGCGGGGCAGAAGAAAACGATCTTTGGAAATCTGTGGTCATTTGTTTGATGCTGACGTGGTTGAATCCACATGTCTATCTGGACACGGTTGTTTTGGTTGGATCCTTGGCGGCGCAATCTGCGGACCCTTGGGTCTTTGGTGCGGGTGCCATCAGCGCAAGTTTCGTTTTCTTTTTCTCATTGGGATATGGCGCGCGGTTCCTGTCACCTGTGTTTCAAAACCCGCGTGCATGGCAAATATTGGATGTCGTGATCGCCTTGGTCATGTGGTCAATCGCCTACGGCCTTCTATTTAGGATGTAGAAGGGTGATTTCGTGACGACAACGACAGACACATCAGCCCCCAAAAACCCCCTGATCGGGGTTGGTTGGATGATCATTACGGGCCTCCTGTTTGTGGGGGTGACGGCGCTGGTTAAATTGGCGGGTACCCGCATTCCTGCGGCTGAGTCTGCGTTTTTGCGCTATGTGTTGGGTTTGGTTTTCTTGATCCCCATGATCCCCGCCATGCGCCGCTCTGGCGGGTTGAACGGGTTGGGGCCCATTTTTGCGTTTCGCGGCCTTGTGCACACAATCGCAGTGACCTTATGGTTTTATGCCATGGCGCGCATTCCAATCGCGGATGTGACGGCCATGAATTACCTCTCGCCCGTCTATGTGACTTTGGGTGCGGCGCTTTTCTTGGGTGAAACGCTTGCCATGCGGCGATTGGTGGCGGTTCTTGGGGCGCTCATTGGGGCGATGATTATCCTGCGCCCAGGGTTCAGAGAGGTCAGTGATGGGCACATCGCCATGTTGGCAACTGCCGTGTTCATGGCCAGTTCTTATTTGACGGCAAAACACCTTAGCGGAAAAACAAGCGCGGTGATGGTGGTTGTGATGTTGTCTATCACTACGTCCATCGGGCTTGCCCCATTGGCATGGGCGGTATGGGTGCCGCCCACGCAGGAAGAGGTGTTGATTTTGTTCGCGGTCTCCGCCCTTGCCACTGCGGGGCACTATACCATGACGCTGGCCTTTGCTGCAGCACCCGTCAGCGTGACGCAACCTGTCGCATTCTTGCAATTGATTTGGGCTGTGTCGATTGGGGCCGTCTTTTTTGGTGAACCCATTGATCCCTTCGTCATTGCGGGGGGACTGATTATTGTCGGATCCATTAGTTATATGAGCTGGCGGGAGGCGGTTCAAAAACGAAAAGAGATCACTCCCCACGCCACGGCACCGAAAACTTGAGTCAACGCCCTGTTTTTGCGGGTCACACACCTAATATCATTTGGAAATCAGACGTCTAATAACCCATGCTTACTATTGATCATATCGTCCTAAGTTCAACCAATCTTGCACGCGACGCAGCCGCATTGGAAGAACGCCTTGGTGTGCCCCTGTCTGAGGGTGGGAAACACGCGCTTTTTGGAACCCACAACAAACTTTTGCGTTTGGGGGATCTCTATCTGGAACTGATCGCGATTGATCCTGACGCGCCAAAACCAGAACGTGCGCGTTGGTTTGCATTGGATGATTTTTCAGGTGACATGCGTTTGACGAATTGGGTCATGGCCACGGAAAAACCCCGACGCGTGATTGGAAAAACCCTGATGGGCACTGGTGAATTAATCACCGTGTCGCGGGGGGATTTGACATGGCAGATCACCGTCCCAAAATCGGGTAAATTGCCATTGGATGGATTTGCACCTGCCATCATTGATTGGATGGGTGCACAAACCCCAACGGAACGTTTGCCAGATGTAGGGTGTTCATTGGAAAAATTTGTTGTGTCGCATCCGCATGCAATTTCCTTGCGTTCGTTTCTAAGCCCGCTACATTCGGATCCGCGCGTGGATGTGCGCGGATCGGAGGTGCCATCATTTCACGCGACGCTCAAAACTCCCAAGGGAACAGTCACACTGACATCGTGATCCGTGATGCCGTGCCGGATGATGCGCGTGGGGTTGCCGATATTTGGAACCATTATATCCGCGACACCTTGGTGACGTTTAATTTTGCTGAAAAATTGGTGGCGGATGTGGTCGCTGATATCACCGCGCGACAGGCGGTGGGCCATGGGTTTTTCGTGGCGCAAAGTGATGCGGGCATTCTTGGCTTTGCCACCTATGGGCAATTTCGCGGTGGCGTGGGATATGCGCATACTATGGAACATACCGTGCAATTACACCCCGATTATTTTGGGGCTGGGGTCGGACGGGCGATTATGGTGCACACATTAGATCACGCCAAAGCCCAAGGGGCCCATTCCATGTTTGCAGGCGTCAGTTCGGGGAACCCCGCAGGTGTGCAGTTTCATGAACGTTTGGGATTTCAAAAAATCACGACCTTACGCGAAGTGGGGCGCAAATTTGATCAATGGCTTGATCTGGTGTTCATGCAAAAAATGCTTTAGGCTGGGATGAATTAGGATGCACCCATGTCAATTTGGAAACGAATATCAGATGCACTTGCCGCCCTTGCACAAGGCGAAGGGCTTTCGGCGGTTTTTGAAAAACTACGCACACCCCCCGAACGCACGATTGGTTTTACGATTGCGGTCATTGCACTGGGCGCAAAAATGGCCAAGGCGGATGGATTGGTTACGCGGGATGAGGTGACGGCGTTTCGTCAGGTATTTCACATTCCTGCCTCAGAAACCCAAAATGCAGCACGTGTGTTCGATTTGGCACGCAAGGATGTTGCGGGGTTTGATCTGTATGCAGCGCGTATTCGCGACATGTTTGGGGCAGGACATCAGGCCTTGGTCGATCTGCTTGAGGGATTGTTTTACATCGCGGTTGCGGATGGCAGGTATCATCCGAACGAAAACGTATTTTTGGAAGAGGTTGCACGCATTTTCGGCGTGCAATCACGCGATTTCGTCAATATGCGCGCGCGCTTTGTTCCCGATGAAAACCCAGATCCCTATTGCGTTTTGGGGGTTGATCCCACTGCGGATGCGGAAACCGTGCGTCAGGCCTGGCGCGCCTTGGTCCGTGAATATCATCCTGATCGGATGATTGCCCGTGGCGTTCCGGAAGAGGCGATGAAACTGGCAGAAAAACGTCTTATTCAGGCCAACTGGGCCTATGAGGAAATCCTTAATACCCATAGGTAGGCTCATGTGCGCATCGCAACCTATAATGTTGAGTGGTTTGATGCCCTGTTTGATCGCAATGCCAATCCGCTGATCGATCACAATTGGTCCTCACGCTATAACGTGACACGCGCGGATCAATGGCATGCGGCGGGACAGGTGATGCGTGCAATCGATGCTGATTGCATCTTGGTGGTCGAGGCTCCCAATCACAAAACAGGGCGCAGCACGGTTGATATGCTGGAACGGTTTGCGGGTGAATTTGGGCTGCGCGCTGCGCAGGCCGCGCTGGGGTTTACAAATGACACGCAACAGGAATTGGCGTTCTCATATGATCCGCACCGCTGTTCGATCAGGCATGTGTCCATGTCCGGGCCTGATTTCCCGCGATTTGATGGCACCTATTCCATTGATCTGGATGTGGATGCGGTTTCCGATCGGATCCGGTTTTCCAAACCCCCATTTGAAGCAGAATTGATGTGCCACGACGGGCGTCGCATCACATTGATCGGTGCGCATCTTAAATCCAAGGCCCCCCATGGCGCCAGGTCCAAGGACGAGGCGATGCTAATCTCAATCGCCAATCGCCGTAAACAATTGGCCCAAGCGCTATTTATCAGAGGGCGCGTGGATCAGGTTTTGGATATTGGTGCCGAGGTGATCGTTCTGGGGGATTTGAATGATGGTCCCGGGCTGGATGTTTATGAAGAGTTATTCGTGCGTTCGTCTGTTGAAATTATCATGGGGCAATCACAGGGGCCCGAAAAGCAATTGTTTGATCCCCATGCGATGCAAATGATCGAAAAGACGGGTTGACCCGTGCAGGGCTGGATCAGCCTGATGGCGCAGATACGCTTTATGCGGGTGAAGGCAATGACGTTCTGCATATCGCCACGGATGATGTCGCCCTTGGCGGGGGTGGTGAGGACGAATTTAACGTCCACATCAGCCAATTTGTTTCGGGCAAACCCGTTCCATTGATTGCAGATTTCGAACTGACTGAGGATAAGATTGTCATCACCTATGATCCTGCTGTGATGAGCAATACAACAATCACCTATACCTCTGTTGAAAATGGGTTGTTGGTAAACGTGGGCGGTGTTTCGGTCCTGAAGCTTGAGGGCAGCTATACCGAGGCACAAGTTTCGTCACGTGTCAGTATTGTTGAAGAAAACTCTACACTAGTAACAACCTAGAGCTCGCATTCAACGTTGATGCAAGTGAACCCAAACGTGCGGCGCAGACCTCTCCAAAGAGGTCTGCATTTTTTTGACTAAGTTCCAAAACCAATTCACGGGTCGTTTCATTCCAGTTTAGGGCGGCACGTTTTTTGTTATCTTTCACCCACAACATCGCACCAATGCGCATCGCCTTGCCCAGTATTTCGGCCTGTTCAATTTGCGTGTCACTGAGCAGTGGGAACAAATCGGAATAGGGCGACCCTTCGCGTTTGTTGCGATAGCGGTGCAGCAGCGAAACGCCCAAAAACACACGTTCCCAATGTTTTAATCCACCCAAATTCGAACGCGTAGCTGTTTCAAAACACAGATTTGCGCGAAAATCGGGATGGGCGCGCCAACTGACATCATGCAACAGGCAGGCGGCGCGAATGATGCGCTGGAAATCCTCTTCCGCATCCGCGAAGAGAGGGGTGACAAATTCATAAAGGCGATCGCCAAAGCCCGGAACGCGCGCGTCCTTTTCTTCGACAAACCGACAGGCCGCCAACAGTGGATCGGCCGCGCGCATGTCATCGGGCATGACTTCATACAGCATCCCTTCGCGAATGCCGTAACTGGAAATCGCGATGTCGGCGGGTTTGAATTCCTTTAACAGACGATGCAAAACCTCGGCTGCATAGGGGACCAGCGCCATCCGATTTTCTGAAACACCGCAGGCCACGCGCAGCTCTGCGTGATCCTCATTCGCTAGATAATCAATGGTTTCGTGCACAGATGTGCTGTCCATGCGGTATTCGTGCAAAACATGAAGCGGATAGCCCCGCCGATGCATATCGATGCGCGCCAATGTCCGCCATGATCCCCCAACCAGAAACAGGCGATTGTGCTGCGGACCCATTTGTTTGGCCAACTCTTTGACGGCGGTTTTGACGGCCTTGGCGCGCGCCTCAGCACCCCCTTTGATTTCCTTTAGTTGCAGTGGTCCAAGATCAGAGGTGGTGCGTTTCCCAACGATCCCACCCGAAATTTCCGCCAGCTCCATCGACGATCCGCCAATATCGCAGACCAAACCATAGGATCCGGGCCAGCCCAACAACACGCCTTGGGCAGAGAGGCGGGCCTCTTCCTCGCCATTGACGATTGTGATGTGTTGGCCTGTTTGGTTCAAAACATCGAGGCAAAATTCCTCGCCATCTTCTGCGTCTCGGACCGCGGCGGTTGCGACGGCGGTTAATTTTGGAACCTCCATTGCGCGCGCCATTTGCACAAATCGTGCAATTGCGGCCAATGCGCGTCTGCGCCCCTCTGGGTTTAGGATACCTGTTTCTGACAGGCCCGCACCCAATTCACACATAACCTTTTCGTTGTAAAAATAGGCAGGTGAACGCGCAGCCCCATCAAAAACCACCATCCGAACGGAGTTTGATCCGACATCAATCACACCCACTTTGGACAATTCTGCATGGGGATCAGAACGATAGATAGACCCATCAAATGGGGTCCATCGGCGGGATGCTTGATGCGGGCGTGAGGACATCTGCAGCGCTTTCGTTTTTTCTTGGTTTTAAAACATGCAAATGGCGTGATGCAACACTTAAGCTGTGATCAGATCGTCAATTATGGATGCGACAAAACTGCGCGTTATCGCGCGTTTGCGCGACAGGGCCGCGCGATCAATATGATCCACTGCATTTTGCGCTGCATCATAGGACCGCTCTAACCGCAGTAACAAATAGGGGAATACGTCAGGGGGCGGGAATAACTGACGATCTGCGAATAATTTGGCAAGCAGTGCCTGAAACAACATATCATCAGGCGGGTCCAAACGCGCCGTGCGTGTTCCATTCAGGCGGGACGCCAAATCCGGCAGTGCGCAGGTCCATGTGGCCACATCGCCGGTTCCTGTCATCAACAATGCATTGCCATTGGCCAAACACAGGTTGTGAATATGAAACAGTGTCGCTTCGCGTGATGCGTCACCCAACAGTGTTGGGATATCATCAATCACCAAATCATGTGCTGCGTATTCTTCGACCGATTGGTCGGTTATATCGGTGGCCGCAATGACGCGGGTGCCGCGATGATTGGCCCAGACATTGGCCAAATGCGTTTTCCCCGATCCTTTCGGCCCAACAAGCAGATGTTTGTTTTGCGGCCAATTTTCGCAATCTTCGATCATAGCAAGCGCCAAGGCATTGCTATTGGCGATGAAAAAATCACCACGCTCCAACGCGGGGCGCGTTGGCAAATCAAAGGTCAATTGCTCGGACATAGATGCCTCTTATTCTTTTCCGCTAAGCCCGCGGTAAAGTCGGCTGTCTAGATACTGTGCTGTGACAAAGCGCGCAAGTACCCCAAGCGTCGCGGCCAGTGGAACGGCAATCAACATGCCGATAAATCCAAAGAGCGCGCCAAAAACACTAAGCGCCAGCAAAAGCCAAACGGGGTGTAACCCAACAGAGCTGCCGACAAGTTTCGGGGTCAAGTAATTCCCCTCAATCATTTGACCTGCGAAAAAGATGCCTGCCACAATTGCAAGGGATGACCAATCCCCCCAAAATTGAAACAGCCCCAGCCCAAGGGCCAAGGTCCCACCAACCAAGGCGCCCACATAGGGAATGAACGTGACCAGACCCGCAACCAAGCCAACGACGAGGCCAAAGTTCAACCCAACCGCCATCAATGCGACGGCGTAATAAATCCCAAGGATTAAACAAACGCTTCCCATTCCGCGCACAAAGGCAGATAGGGTTGCATCAATTTCACCTGCAAGGCGGCGCACCACAGGGGCATGATCGCGTGGGATCAGATCATTGATGCGTGCAATCATATTGTCCCAGTCCAGCAATAGATAAACCGCAACAATTGGCGCAATGACGAACAGCATGGCGATGTTTACGATGGACCCTGCCGATGTCATCAAGGCCCCAAACAATTGCGATCCAAAGTTTTGGAAAAATGCCGCTGCACGATCGCCAATAAATTCCCCCAAGTTCCGCAGGGCCTGAACCAGATCAAACTGTTCGGCCAAACGCGTAGGCAGGATTGAACGGATCGAACTTTCAATGGATGCGACACGCTCTGCATCGATGGTCAGGTTTAAGAGCCCTTGGATTTGGTTTGATAGGACCACAATCGCCAATAAGACGGCCGGCAGGATGATTAAAAGCAATCCGATAAATATGATCGCGGTTGCCGAAATACGCGTAAATCCTGCGGCCTCTAATCGGTCGGCCACGGGATCAAGGAAATAGGCAATCGCGGCCCCCAATACGAAGGGGAGCAATATATTTCCCAAATACCACAACATCAGTGCCAAGATGATCGCACCGATCCCCCAATATTTCGCCTGTTTTTCTATCGGTAGTGCCATATTCAATCCCTTATTTCCCCTAACATCGGAAAGTGTTGCGCCTGATTCAAGGGGGAAAGCGCGCCTTGGGCTTGTGTGGGGTCATTTCGCCCGCTAAGGAGAGGCAAGAAAACAACAAAACTATGGGGTTAATCATGCGCCTGTCACGTTATTTCCTACCTGTACTCAAAGAAAATCCAGCCGAAGCCCAAATCGTCAGCCACCGCTTGATGCTCCGCGCAGGCATGATCAAACAGGCAAGCGCGGGGATTTATTCATGGCTGCCCCTTGGGTTTAAGGTACTGCGCAAGTTGGAAAACATCATCCACGAGGAACAGTTACGCGCAGGCCATTTGCCAATCCAGATGCCAATTTTGCAGGGCGCAGATTTGTGGCGTGAAAGTGGACGTTATGACGCCTATGGCGCGGAAATGCTACGGATGAAGGATCGCCATGATCGCGATATGTTGTTCACCCCAACGGCCGAGGAATTGGTGACGGACATTTTCCGTTCGCACGTCGGATCCTACAAGGATTTGCCGATGACGCTCTATCAAATCCAATGGAAATTCCGCGATGAAATTCGCCCGCGCTTTGGTGTGATGCGGGGGCGCGAATTTTATATGAAAGACGGCTATAACTTTGACCTGACGAAAGAAGACGCGCTGCATGCCTATAACCGCCATTTGGTCAGTTATTTGCGCACCTATGAACGCATGGGGCTTCAGGCGATTCCAATGCGGGCGGACAGTGGCCCGATTGGGGGCGATGATACGCATGAATTCTTGGTTCTTGCGGATACAGGCGAATCCGAGGTGTTTTATGACAGCAAGGTCACGGATCTAAGCTTTGGGGATCGTGAAATTGACTATGATGATCGCGCGGCCTGTCAGGGCGTGTTGGATGAATTCACTTCGCTTTATGCGCGTACCGACGAAACCCATGATGAGGCCCTGTTCAATCAGATCCCAGAGGAACGCCGCCGCGTTGCACGGGGCATCGAAGTTGGCCAGATCTTCTATTTTGGAACAAAATATTCTGAATCGATGAACGCCATGGTTCAGGATGCAGAGGGCAATAATGTACCCGTCCATATGGGCAGTCACGGGATTGGTGTATCACGCCTGATCGGCGCATTGATCGAGGCGAACCACGACGAGAATGGCATTATCTGGCCCGAAGGGGTCACGCCGTTCCATTGCGGTATTGTGAATCTGAAGCAAGGGGATGATGAAGCAGATGCGGCCTGCGATAGCCTATATAAATCCCTAATCGCGCTGGGCCTTGATCCGCTTTATGATGATCGCAAAGAGCGGGCAGGGGGCAAATTTGCAACCATGGATCTGATTGGTTTGCCGTGGCGCATTACAGTTGGTCCCCGTGGTTTGAAAAACGGCGTGGTTGAAGTGACGAACCGTCGGACAGGTGAAAGCGAAGAGATGCCACCAGAACAGGCGGTTCAGAAAATTCACGCGATTTATGCCGCAATTTAATCGTTGGGGTTCATCCTATGTGGGATGAACCCAACTGACCCAGCGTCCGTGAAAATCCGCGCGTCCAACATCGTGCACTTGACCACCAGGCCAAAGTTGCAGGGTCAGCTTTGCGCCCTCTAAATCATCTGAAATTTCCATGGACATATAGCCCAAGGGTCGCTCAGGCGTTGCGCGATCCCCCGCCTGCGCAAGCGCATATGCGATTTTGTCCTTACTCTCTTGCGGGAAATATTGCAGAGCGATTGTGTGGAACACAAAATGTAATGTGCCATTACGCTGTTTGCTTAGTCGATTTGGCAACCAATCTACGGCATCTGCTTGTTCCACCATTGTGGTTTGATGAGGGGCGATGTGTTTGATGCGGTCTAATCGATCACATTGATCTGCCCATGTATAGGACAAGAGCCGCAAATAATCCAAACGATCAATGGGGTTCAACGGATTGATGTCGACCCCTGCACGATCAAAAATTTTTAGCGGCTGTTGTGGGGGAATTGCGCCCATCCATTCAGGGGATAGGGTTATAATAGAATCCTCTACGCTTTGCAGGGCGCGACCCGCATTCAAAGTGTAGCGATCAAGCAGCAGATTAAACCCCGCACTCGCACCTAACTCGCTAAGCATGACGGGCATGGGGTAACGTGACAGGCAATAGTTTAACCCCGCCAGTATCGGCGCGGCACGGTGCACTTCGTTGGTTTGTGGGGGGATTTCAACCATGCACGAATGAATTGTTCATGTTGTTGAAAGGCAACCAAAACCCCGTTCCACAATGCATGATCCGAGGCCGAGTTTGGCGGATATACCTCGACCAAGCCGTAGTTGATTTTTTCAAGGACAAGCGCATGCAGCGCCGCGCCAAGGCGTAGGGGCAACATACCACTGGTGATGCCTCCATCCTTTTCCCAATCTGCAAATAATCTTAGACACGCCTCATGGTGCGCACAGTTTTGGCCGATCATACGCATCAGGCGGGACATGAATGGGGATCCCAGCGTTGCGCAGATTCTGGATTGTTCTAAAAAGGCTGTTTCAATACTCACTTAAATTTATCAATCAGTTTTTGGATCGCTGTTCGGTCGTCCGTTGCCTGATTTTGAGACTGTTTGGGTTGAGTGTCAATTTTCTTTCGCTCTTTTTGCGTGTTATGAGAATTTTGCTGCCGTTGCAGGGCGACCGCGTTCATGAAACCCGCAGTATCACCAGTGGCAAGTTTGACAGCACCTTTGCCGATCCCCCGCATCATGTCGTCGATCCAGTTTTGATCCGCTTTGGCGAAATCCCCCAACACGTATTGTGCCACGCGGTCTTTGTGGCCTGGATGGCCAATGCCCAGTCTGATCCGTCGATAATCGGGTCCGATATGTTGATGGATCGAACGCAGGCCGTTGTGGCCTGCATGTCCACCTCCCATTTTAACGCGGCACTTTCCGGGTGCGATATCCAATTCGTCATGAAACACGGTGATGTCCGATGGTGTCAGTTTGTAAAACCGCATGGCTTCGCCAACCGATTGACCAGATAGGTTCATGAACGTTTGGGGTTTTAGCAGGATAACCTTTTCCCCGTCCAATACACCATCGCTTAGCTCTGCTTGGAATTTATTGCGCCATGGAGAAAATCCATTGTATTCAGCGATTTTGTCTAGCGCCATAAAACCGATGTTATGCCGGTTGCTCGCATACTTGCTACCTGGATTTCCCAGACCTACAAATAGTAACATGCTGTGCCTTTCATTTTCCAAGTACATACAATTTCGTGAACGGCGGATCAATTGAGCAATAAAAAAGGGCCTCAACGGCCCCTTCGATAGTTTCAAAATTTTTCTAGATACTACTCGTCGGCTACTTCATCAACGGTTTCGCTAGCCTCTGCAGCATCTGGCTCGTCTGCATCATCGCTTCCTAATCCCTTCGGTGCTGCAATATTTGCAATCACAAAGTCACGATCGATTG
>Ga0255763_1004602_pt1 | contig 11554 bp, 9 predicted proteins | sample 041ome_2_FD_179963 | JGI IMG/M metagenome (GOLD analysis project Ga0255763, IMG submission 179963) | Coastal salt marsh microbial communities from the Groves Creek Marsh, Skidaway Island, Georgia - 041406US metaG (version 2) | ecosystem: Environmental > Aquatic > Marine > Intertidal zone > Salt...
ATAACTAACTCAATGAGTGCGCATGTGCCTTTTCAAATGTTGAGATTCACGAAAAGCTTTATCGCAAACATCACACTCGTACGGTTTCTCGTTCGTGTGAATGCGCATGTGCTTTGTCAAAGTACCAGATTCACGAAAAGCTTTATCGCAAACATCACACTCGTACGGTTTCTCGTTCGTGTGAATGCGCATGTGCTTTGTCAAAGTACCAGCTCGACTAAAACGCTTCTCGCAAACATCGCATTCATACGGTTTCTCGTTCGTGTGAATACGCATGTGGCTTTGCAAATGACCATATTGACGAAAAGCTTCATCGCACACATCACATTCGTACGGTTTTTCGTTCGTGTGAATACGCATGTGGCTTTTCAAAGTATCAGATCGACTAAATCTCTTCTCGCACACATCGCATTCATACTGTTTCTCGTTCGTGTGAATACGCATGTGCCTTTTCAAATTACCAGCTGTGCTAAAACTCTTCTCGCAAACATCGCACTCGTGCCCTCTCTTTCTCTTCACTCCTTTAGCAATAAAAGTAGTTTCCTCTTCTTTTCGCATCTGATTTTGCTCCGTCACGACATCGTCACGCGGCACGCACATAATCCTCCGCAATTGCTCTACGTCGTCGTCTTCTTCTTCTTCTTTTTGTATCTGATGATGATTTCCCTCGAAATCATCATCCTCGTCAGGAATCTTCGAACACAACACCAAAGGTTCTTCTTTCTCTCCCTTCAAAACCGTCCTCGCGTTCACCGCTCTTTTCGGATGTGGATTTTTCCGTCTGCTCATGAGTGCACTATTCTCGCCGCGCGTTGAAAATTACGAGAGTAGTAGTAGTAGTATATGATGCATTAAATCACATGCGAGATCCTTTTTTTTTGTGCAGAAGCAAAAATTGCCGTTTTTTGGTCCCTTTTAAGGGTGTTTGAGAGGAAATTTCCTCCGCACAAATCCACCGACTTTGACGAGACCTTTGGAGACCCGAAAGAGAAAGAGAAAGAGTACGATGACGACGAGAATCTTTCTCAGGCGTGGTGGCGCGTATTCCACCGCGCGACTCTCCTCGTTGGTTCGCAAAACTACCACGACCGCTCGGAATCTGCGTCCGAATGAACATCTGTGTCGCCGGTGTTTTTACGCCTCGGTGTCAACCTCTTCTCCGTCCTCCAAGGACGATAACGACATGAACGAGAAGAAAAAGAAGCCAAAACAACTCTCGTTCCACCCGCTCTCGTTCTCCGGAACGAAACTCTGCGCGAACATGAGCATGCTTTCCTATTGGAATTGCGGGCAAAAAGGGTTCTTGGATGCGAAAATCGATGAAACTGCTGCTGAAAGTAACACGAAGAATCTCATGGAAGTTGAGGGCAAGTTTGGATTCGAATTCGTCATCTCGAACGAACCGGAAATGTTGAGGCAAAAAGCGTTATCTCTATGCGTGATCGAAGAGAAAGAACGAGAGATGAGGACGTGGTTGGATTTTGACGACGACGGAAACGACGACGACGAAGGGAGTAGCGGGAGTAGCAGTAGTAGTAGTAATAATAATAAACCGGAAAGCCGAACGTTGATCGTCTCGCTGAAAGAACCGAACTGGGTGTTGGTCGTGTTTAGAGGCACGACGCCGAACCCGCAGAGAGGGTTCTTTCGGGAGAGCAAGATAAACAGCAGAGCTGGGCAAGTCGTTTGGAAAGATTGTCCGTACGAAAATATCGAGGCTAAAGTACACGCCGGGTACGCGAACGCGTTCGGGATCGTGAGAGAGAGGGTGGAGAGAGACGTCGTGGAGAGAGTGAAGAGGAAGATTAGAGAATCAGAAGAAGAAAAAGAAGAATCGAAGACGATGCCGCCGAGAATTGTGGTCACCGGACACTCGCTGGGAGGCGCCATGGCGACGTTGTGCGCGGCGAGGTTAGGGAATAGCGAGGAGATTAAAAAACTGGGAGCGAAAGTGTCTCTGATTTCGTTCGGGCAGCCGAGGGTCGGAGACGCAAATTTCAAGACGCTTTTTGAGAAGAAGAAAGAAAACGCGAATAATAATGAGGATAATTACTGCATGGACGGGTATTTGAGAATAGTCAACGAACAAGACGTGTTTGCTCGCGTGCCGCCGAAATCGGGGATTTGGATACCCGAGGACGTGTTGGAAACCTCTTTATCCTCCTCCATCGACGCGAAACAGTGGACGTATCAATACGAACACGCGGGCGATTGCGTTTGGTACCGAGACGACGGACGGATTTTATTTCGAGAGGAACCGAAAGGCGTGTCGTTGAGAACGGTCAATCCAATCTCAATCGCGTTAGATCATTCAAAGTACGCGAAATTGTTTGACGACGAAGGAACGAAGAAAAATTTTCCTCGAGCCGTCTGTTTTCATCCCGAGAGAACAGATCCGAAGACCATATGTATCAATTGTCCAGATCCAAAGAATGACTTTCGTCGACGAGAAACAAAAAGCATTTGAAATGTAGAGTATGTTAATAATAACGCGGCTGCTTTTCGCCGCCGCCGCTGTGTACAATAGTGTTTTACAATGTGCATGTGTACTAATAAAAGAATCGAAGAAGAAGAAGCTTATCAGAACGAGTCCATGGATTCTTGTTTTGCTCGGCTTTCCGCTCTCAACTTTTCGCTCGCGGCTCGCGTTCGTATATCGAAATCGTCGTTTTGTTCGTCGAACGAGGACGATACTTTTCGAATCAAATTCGTCGCCGGATCCTCCTCTTCGTCGTCGCCCGTTCTGTTATTACCGCTACTAATCAAAAACGATTCCGAGGCGACTTTCGCTTGATTCAGCGCCCTTTTCAACGTTTCCTCGTTCGCCGTCTGTCCTTTACTCGCCGCTTCGAGTCTCAAATTGGTCAAATCTTCGATGACGTCCGTGATGGCGTCTTGCCATTTAAACAAATTCTCATCGATAGACTGTTGCACCAAGTTTATCCCCCCGAGTTGCGTATTGTTGCTATTATTGCTGTTGTTGTTATTCATATTTCCTCCCCCGATACCAATCAAACTCTTCTCCAAAATCTCCGCTAAACTATCCTTCATCGATTCCCCGAGCAAATTCAAATCGAACGACTCTAAACTATTCGCGTCACCCACGAGCGGTTTCCCCCACCTCTCGATGTTCTTCAAAAGCACTCTCAACTCTTTCCCGAGCTCTTGCCACTCTAACGACGCTTGCTCGCCTTCGTTGAACGCTCTCAAAGCGTCTCGTTCCATCAATTTCGTCGTCTCGTTCATCGCGATTTCAGTCGCTCGCATCGCTTTTTCCATCGCTTTGGACGCTGGGTACAAAACTGCTGAAATGGTTCCAAAACCGAACATTATCGCAAAGGCGATTGGTAGATTAGTATTGTTCAAAATCGGTACCCTCGTCGGGGAGGCACTCGTAGTCGCTGTTTTTGTTCGAGAAGCAGCCGCAGAAACGGACGAGACTTCGTTCATAATGGTGTTGTTGTTCTTCATAGATGGAGGAGATAAGGTGCGCAACGGTAAAAGCGTTTGGGTAGTCGTACTCTTGTTAGTATTCGTAACGACGAGAGAACGACGACGTAAACGACGGTTCAGGAAACAACTTCGATCGTCACTAAACGTGCGACGCCTACGCTTACTCCTATTACTGCTACGCGGTGTTGGTAGTGTCGTTGATGATGACGAGAAAAATGCACGCATTTTGACCAATTCTGGAGAGAAAAAATGAAGCAAAAATGGTGTGAAAACGCGCTCTTTATGCGATGATACGATTCAGGATGAGTACGCGAGTATAAAAGCGATTTTGGCAAAAAAATAGGACACATGGGATACGCAGGATGATGCAAGAAACTTTGCGTTGTTGTTCTTTGGATTCGTTGCTCTCGGCGAGGACGATCTTTATTATTACGAAGCGGCGGCGCGAACGATGGCCAAGGCGCGGTCTCGGTCGACTATTTTCGTTCTCGGTTTTCGACTTCTGACGTTTAAGGCTTTCTTGTTGGACTCGCTTTTTTCTTCTACATCTTCTTCTTCCGTTTCTTCTCGATCGCTTTCGCCTCTTTCGACGGCGTCGAGCTTGAACCATTTGGAAGCGGTAATGGTGTTCGAAGGAGGAGGAGGAAGAATACGCGCTGCTGGTTTGAGAAGACCGTTGAGAATGTCTTCTTTTATGGCTTCGGCGGTTTCTTCCGCGCACTGGACGTTCGTCGCGATGACGCCCGAGGCGCCTCGCTTCGCCCAGCCGCAGACGTAGAGACGACCGGTGGCGGAGGCGGAGGAGTCTTCGTTGTACCGAACGCGGCCTAGACCGTCGTGCACGATGGTTCCGTTCTTATCCGAGGGAACTAAATTCGGTTCGAGTTTATCGCCGACGTATCCAACTGAACGTATGAGAATATCGCACGGGAGGATCGTTTCGTCTCTGACTTGATCGTTGGAAAGCGTCGCTTGTCGATTCCCAGTTGGCCCTTGGAGGATGTTTTTGCGAATTTTCACGAATCCTAACGACGACGGCGACGAGGATATATCATCTTCAGGGAGTAAACCCGTCGGCGAGCGTAAAAAGAGTACGCGCAATATCTTCCTCGTGCCTCCTTTGGCGTCGTCACCGTCTGATTTTGTCGCCGCTCCTTCTTTCTTCGCCTTTTCTAAAACCTCAAACGCTCTTCGTCTCGGCCTCGACGCGTTCATCTCCTCGATATCTTCCTCGGTGACTTCTAAATCGTCAATTTGGACGTCCAAATCCGGTAAATTGAGGACTTCTCTCAACTCCTTGGGAGAAAACTTCGCTTGCGCGACGCTCCGTCGACCGACGATGGTCACTGAATTCACGTTTGCCTTCTCTAAAGCCTCCAACGCGTGCGATGCTATATCCGTCTCTTTCAACTCTTCCGGCGAGCGCAACAAAATCCTCGCGCAGTCCAAAGTAACGTTCCCGACGCCAACGATGACAACGTTCGATCCGTTTTTCTTATTTTGTAATCTGTCCACGATATCCTCGTGCATCTCTTTATTCCGCATCGGCGCGGCAGACGGTAACCCGTTGTACCAATTTACAAACTGCCTCGCGCCGTACACGCCTCTTAACGTATCTTCGTTTTCAATCTGCAATTTCCGATCGTTATCCGCCGCACCGTGCGCGAGAACCACGCCAGAGTATCGTTCGAGTAACTCTTTCGTGGACACGCGCAACCCCTCGTCGTCGTCGTCGTTTTCATTGCCGCCGGGGCCAACTTTCACGTTCGCAAACAACCGCACCCTTTCGTCTCTCAACAAAGCGTCAAACTTGTTCGTGACATTTTTCGTCGCCTGGTGATCCGGAGCGACGCCGAACCGGACGAGACCGTACGGGAAGCACTCTTTCTCGTACACGTCCACTTTCGCGTCGATGAGTGCAGTATTATTATTACTACTACTACTACTACTACTACTACTATTACTCTTCATGTGGAGCAACTTGTCCGCCGCGTACATGCCGGCTGGACCAGAGCCGACGATGGCGAACGAATACTGTTCATTTTCATCAGACGACGCGGAGGTAAACTTCCTTCTAAAAGTCGTTGTTGTCGTCGCGTTTTTCGATCCTCCGCTCTTCTCGCTGTTGATGTTGTCGTTGTTTCCGCAAGGATGACAACAGAGACTTCTCATCCTTCCCCAATGAAATGCCACATCATCATCGACAAAACTCTCTCTGATAACTCTTCTTCTCCCCCAAACTCCTCCTGAAAAAGAAGAAAAGGAAACGAAGCTCATCGCGACGACACCATTTTGATGAAATTGTTGTTCTTGTCGTCGAGAATAGATGCGCAACTTGGATGCAGAACAGAGCAACGTTTTGCGTAATCGATTTTGCAACATTTTTGTTTTATCTCGTGACTTCTTGCGAGTAATATTGTAGCTCTACACAGCAGCTCTGCTCGTGCTAAAATTACTCTCGCTCGAAGGAGACCATCGACGACGACGACGCTGATATCGTAATCACAGAGTTGTGTGTGTCTCTTTTATGTATATAGTGAGAGAGGAATTTCGGATAAAATGAAAAAATGAGGAAAATTTTCTCTCTTGTCTTCATTCGTATTTTCTTCGAAACGGCTTTTTTTGTTCTTTACAAAAATACTACTACTACTAATAAAAAGAAGAGGAATAAGAATACAGAGTAAAAAGTTTTAAAAGTTTTGACTGCTGACCTCTGGTGAACTCACTCCAAAGAAAGACGAACGAACGACGACCTCCCGCGTAAAGATTTGGCCGCGAGTATTGATCGATGAGGATGATGATGCGAAGAATTTTTTTTTCTTTCTCGATGATGATCTCGTGCGTTTTTTTGTTGTTCTTCGCCTCGGGAACACAAACGGTGAATGTGGTTGCAGAGACGACGGTGAGTTCGAGACGAGAGAGATTACAAGAGGAAGCGGAATTAGTGGCGAGATTGGCGAGGATTTTGGTCGAGGAAGAGCGAGCGTTGGAGAAGGAAGAGGAAGGCTTTGAAAAAGTGGCGATGCCGAGAGAGGAGGAGGAGTTTGAGAAGAAGACGAAAACTTTCGCGGTGTTGGAGGAGGAAAAGGAAGAACGGACGCTTCCACCACCACCGACGACGAAAAATCCGGACGCGAAGTTCTTATACGACCTCTCGAAAGCGTTCGTTCGAACGGCGAGGCAACAGTTTCCGAAAGAAATCGCCGAGTCGGACGATTACGCCATGCAGGCGAGGTATCAAGCGTCTCGATGCGCTCGATCGGCGGACGCCACGTTGTCGTTGGATTGGTTTTTCCAGTTTATGGAGGAATTAATCGAAAAGGAAGAGGTAGAAAAGGGCGGTGGCGGGAATCATTACAATTCGCGAATGTATAAAGGAGGAGGTAATACGTATCGTCCGGAGATGTACGCCACGAGCACCGCAAACGGAGAAGAAAGCGCGTTGATGCCCGTCGAAGACTTATTTTTACTCCGCGCTCGCTCGTATTACTATTCGAATCAAGTGCAAGCGCACGAATCGCGTGCCGCGTTGTCGCCATTTTGCGGCTCGCTGGTCGGATTCTCCGTCGCGTCGGCGATTTGGATGTTCAGTTTCTTCCCGTTCGTTCTCATATCGACGACGGCGGTATCCGCGTCCTTCGTGAGCATTTTGGCCGCATCTGCTTCGAAAAAGTGTTCCGCGTCCAACTGCTTATATCCACGTAAATGCTGCGATTTAACGTTGAATAATAAAGGTTACGAAACGTGCGCGTACCATTTCTCCATCTGTCCTGATTATTGCGGTCACGAGGGCGACGACGACGGTAAACGATGCGACGGCGGACCTCCGCACCCACAAAATTTCCGCGCCGTGAGTCCTCAATTCGTCGAATCCTACGAACGCTTCTGTTGCGATGGTATCTGCTGCCCAACCGGTTTCGTCTGTTGCGACAAAGAAGACGCGGTTGGAAAACTCGGTCCTAAATGTGAAAAAGTAGAGATGTGTGTGGACTCTAAAACGAATAAAACAAATTTGGCGCCAGGACGGTTGCGAAAGATTCCTCAGCTTTAAATTACGTAAAAGATATTATAAAAGATATTTAGGAGTCTCTCTGTAATCGTCGTTAATATTAAAACATGATGATGTATGATGACTTCTATTTGAACTTCACAGTTGTTGTTGTTAATGTTAATGTTATTATACACAAACAGACGCTCTCGTTTTTCAACGAGAACAAACAAAACGAGAACGGCATTTTAAAACTCGCGCACGGATTATTCATATCGTTTCTGTGTTATGCAAAACCTCTCTTCTTTGCTTTTTAATAGTACGACACGACCTTCCCTTGGTCTTTGCACGAAGCCGGGCGAAATTTCAAGTCCACGACGCCCCGATGGCGTATCGCGATTTGATCAAACGCCGCGTAGGACAAATCCAAGTGTTCGCGATCGCCGCAACACCAACGTTTATTGCCTTCGTTGGGATGATTACACGGACACGAATCCGTAATCTTCACGACGACCGATTTCACCGCCGGTTCTTGACATCCAGCCCACTTCCCAAGTTCAGACCATTCGAAACCTCTCGTGGGACCGTTCACGCAGACCACCTCTATGCACTTCCCGCACTCCTCGGTCAAACCGTAATCGTAGCCGCCGTCCGTTTGTACCGCGGTGATGAAGTGATTCCCGAGATCTTGGCCGTAGCCGCACGAACCCGTGTAAATGCTCATCCCGTCTGGCCCAGGTCCCGAGGGCCCGCCGTACCACGTCGCTCGCCCCGCTTTCCAATCCGACGTGTTGAAATCTCCAAGCACTCGTCTCGGCCGTCTTTCAAACTTGACGTAAGAAGGAGTCTCTTCCTTTGAAGGTGGATGTAAATCCATGCGTTGCCTCTCGAACAACTTTAACGTTTGCTCCAACTCTTTCGCTTTCTTCGCGATTAATGAAGTCGTCGCGTCGATCTCCGCCGAAAAAGAAGAAGAAGAATCCTCCGCAGTAGTACTCGCGTCGTCGCGTTTCTCTTCCTTCTCTTCCGCTTTACCCGAAGAAGAATCCTCCGCAACAGTACTCGCGTCGCGTTTCTCTTCCTTTCCCAGATCTGACATCGATGAATTCGAATTCAAATTCATCACATCTGTGAACGAGGACTTTAAGAAAGAAAACGCGCGAACGAACGAGCAGGAGGAAAAGGAGAACAGAAAACACGCGAAAAGGAGTTTTACGCGTCGCGTGCTCGTCGTCCTCCTCCTCCTCTTCCTCCTCTTCAAAGAAGCAGAGGTGAGGTGGTGTTGGTGTTGGTGTTGTTGACTTATAGGAAAAGACGACATTTTTTTGACGAATGAATTTCAGCCACGAATTTTACATTTGTTTTTTCAAAATACGAGTCTTGGAACACACACAACAGAAAGAACAACACACACGAAGAGAGAGAAAATCGGAGACGGATGGTGGTGCGTGAGTATTTGAAACCCAACATAACAACACGGCCTGCGAAACGAAAGGACGAGAACAAAAGCATCGTCTGTGCGCGAAACGTTTTTTTGTAGGGTAATGCTTTGTGTTTTGTTTTTTCCCCTAGCACTACTTGTTGAGAGAAGGAGGAATAGGTGTTTTTTTGCTATTTTGACTCTGCGTATTTTTGAATTTGCGAAAAATGTTCTACGTAATAGTCTTGTTCTTCTAAGTATCATCGAGGGAAAATCTCTCTCTCTCTCTCTTTCTCTCTGATCGTCGCAGCTTTTTATTTACCGCCGTTTGCGAATGGTTTTTTGAGCGGTGGTGGTTCTTTCGGAGTTCGTAGCGGCTGAAAGTTTAGTTTTCGCCGGGGCCCTTTTGCTCGAGGGAGCGCTACTACCACTATTACTATTCGCAATAGAGGTTTGATAGGCGTACGTTAATCCACCGCTGACGACGAGTGCGGCTGATATGGCTCCAGTTTGACTCAAACACTGTTTTTTAGCGTTCACGGAACAAAACGCGGCGTGCGTGAAAACGATGACCCCGACGGATCGCATGGCGTTGGATAACGACAACGCCGTCGCGCCGGAAGATCGAACAATCTTCATCATGCATTTCGCCATCATCGCTCGCGCACACGCGTTGGCCACGTAAAAGAATACAATCGAGGAAACAGCATTCGCGGCTAACGATTTTTTCATCGGTTTTAACACCCAGTCCTCTTTATTCGGCACGGTGACAAACAACGTATACGCGGCAAACGCCGCCAACCCAAACGTGCCCATGGCGAAGCTCATCTCGTCACCACTCGGTGGATTTTTTGTCGATTTCGACAAGTATTCCATCAAAATACCTCTCATAGAATAACTTATCCCCGATACGAACGCGCACAGAACGCCGAGAATCGGAATACTCGTCGTCGTCGTCTTCGACTGATTACCGTCCGCCCCTAACACCTCGCTCGCTTTCACCGCTAACCCGCAGATGACCACGGAAACACCCAACAATTGCCCAACCGTGTACTTTTTCTTTAACAATACGCTGGAAAACAACACCGTCATCGGTATTTGCATCCCGGCTAAAGTTTGGTACAGCGGTCCTCCGCATATTTCCATCGCTCGAATAGCGAGCGTTAACCCAACGAATTCACTCACCGGTAACACGTAAAACTGCCACGGATATCTCTTTTCCTCATTCCTTCTCGTCTGTTTCCTCCTCGTCTCCATCCTCGCAGTTTTACCACCATTACTACCACTCGCCAATTTCTTCGTGATCATCGCGGACAAAACGTCCGCCAAGTACACCAAGCCGGGGACTTGCATCGTGTTCTTATCGAGCAGTTGGAAATTCATGATTTTCTGCGCGGTGAGGAAATAGGAGATGCCGAAGGACACGTGTAAAGCGACGAAGAGTAAAACACTTGTAGTATTCGTCGTTGTTGCTTTTGTCGACGCCATGATGATGATGAGAGGTGATTTCTTTTTGTTTGAATACTACTAAGAAACGCGGGAGTAGAGAGATTTGTCAGGGGATTTCTCACAGTTTTATAGGGAAATTTAGGCGAGAAGTGACCGACTTTGACGCGCTCTAGATGTACACAGAAGGAATGAAAAGAAGCGAGACGCGCATTCAGTGATAAACATGGAAGAGATCTCTCGATCTCTCTCGTTTATTTGTGAGTCTCGTTCGAATTCATATCTCTTTAGAAGGCTTCAAAGTTGGCATTTTGTGGGAGTTTTTAGTGTTTTGGTCCAGAGACATTTCAAATCACATGCGAGAAAAAAAACGAAAGGCGTTTATATTTTGAATGAACAATATCTCACGCGGCATCACCACGAAAGAAGAAGAATGAGCAGCAGACGGAAAAATCCACATCCGAAAAGAGCGGTGAACGCGAGGACGGTTTTGAAGGTGAAAGAAGAGCAACCACCGGTGTTGTGTTCGAGGATTCCTGACGAGGATGATGATCTCGAGGCGAATCATCATCAGATACAAAAAGAAGAAACGACTTTTATTGAGAACAAACGAGGTCGCCTTTCCCGAGAGGCTGGTTTACCGGAAGATTCAGACCGAGAACTCTCGCCGCCGCCGCCGGAAGGAAAAACGAGAAAGTCAAAACGCATCGTCGAGAAAATCCAAAAAGGCATCATCTACGACAAATACAAACACTTGCGCTCGCCAATCCTGTCCCCAGGAAGACGACGAAACAACGGAAAGAAAGGAGTGAAGAGAAAGAGAGGGCACGAGTGCGATTTTTGCGAGAAGGTGTTTCGATATCCATCCAAATTGGCCGAACACATGCGTACTCACACGAAAGAGAAACCATACGAATGTGATGTGTGTGAGAAGTGCTTTAGTGATTCTGGTAATTTGAAAAGGCACAAGCGTATTCACACGAACGAGAAAGCGTACGAGTGTGATGTGTGCGATAAAGCTTTTCGTCAAGCTACTCATTTGGAAATCCACATGCGTATTCACACGAACGAGAAACCGTACGAATGTGATGTGTGCGAGAAACGTTTTACTCAATCTAGTAGTTTGAAAAGGCACGTGCGTATTCACACGAACGAGAAACCGTACGAATGCCATGTTTGCGAGAAGCGTTATCGTCGATCTGATCATTTGAAAATCCACATGCGTCGCTACCATTAGCTCTTGTCAA
>Ga0255763_1004634_pt1 | contig 11504 bp, 12 predicted proteins | sample 041ome_2_FD_179963 | JGI IMG/M metagenome (GOLD analysis project Ga0255763, IMG submission 179963) | Coastal salt marsh microbial communities from the Groves Creek Marsh, Skidaway Island, Georgia - 041406US metaG (version 2) | ecosystem: Environmental > Aquatic > Marine > Intertidal zone > Salt...
CAACATTTACTCTCAACCCTAAAAGGAAACTCTGATGACCGTTATAAACACAAACATCGGCGCGACGATAGCGCGAAATGCTATTGGCACTAACGAACGTTCTATGGCCACCTCTATGGAACGCCTGTCTACTGGCCTTCGCATTAATTCTGCAAAGGACGACGCGGCGGGCCTGGCTATCGCTAGTAGAATGACAGCCCAAGTGTCCACCCTTAACATGGGTGTACGCAACGCAAACGATGCAATCTCAATGCTACAGACCGTTGAAGGTGCTTCAAAAGAAATCTCTAATATGCTTGTAAGGATGAAGGAACTTGCTGTTCAAGCAAATTCAGAGACTTATTCAAAGACAGACACTGACGCTTTAGATTTAGAGTATCAAGCGCTAGAGGCCGAGATTGTCCGAGTACAAGAGAAAACAACATGGAATGGCATGGCACTTATGGATCATGCCACACCCGGAACTGCCAACACTGTATCAGTACAATTAGGTGACTCGGCGAAAACAGTAACAATCAAAGATTGGTCGGTTACAAGCGGTCTTTTAGGCGGGCTTGCATCAAAAAGCATAACCGGTGCAAATCGAGCTGCCGCAACGGTCGCAGCGACGGCTGCGATTACTGCTTTAGATGCAGCAATAACTTTAGCAACAACTGAGCAAGCAACATATGGTTCAGAAATCGCATCATTAACCCATGCGGCCGACAATCTTACTAACGTCTCTGCAAACACGGACCAGTCACGCAGCCGCATTCAGGATGCTGACTATGCGGTCGAGACAACTAATCTTGCACGCACACAGATCATCGCCCAGGCCAGCACTGCCATGCTAGCTCAGGCGAATCAGTCTAAGCAGTCGGTTCTTGCGCTCTTGCAATAGCGCTTGAGAATTACAGGAAAATTTACAGGAAAAAATTATGAAAGACCGGCCCCTATTTAAACTAGGGACCACAGGGTGGCGAAAGCCAGAGAGGTCAGGGAGGTCAGAAACCCGTACCAACATTTACTCTCAACCCTAAAAGGAAACTCTGATGACCGTTATAAACACAAACATCGGCGCGACGATAGCGCGAAATGCTATTGGCACTAACGAACGCGCTATGGCCACCTCTATGGAACGCCTGTCTACTGGCCTTCGCATTAATTCTGCAAAGGACGACGCGGCGGGCCTGGCTATCGCTAGTAGAATGACAGCTCAGGTGTCCACCCTTAACATGGGTGTACGCAACGCAAACGATGCAATCTCAATGATCCAAACTGTTGAAGGCGCCTCAAAAGAAATCACGAACATGCTGGTTCGAATGAAAGAATTGGCTGTACAGGCTGCTTCAGGAACTTATTCAGCGAACGACAAGGGCGCGCTCGATCTCGAGTATGAAGCATTAAAATCTGAGATCGATCGGGTGGCTACGAATACGAAATGGAATGGCGAAGCTTTAATGAATGGCAACGCTCTTAAGACCATCGGTGTTCAGTTAGGTGACTCAGCAGTGAATGTAACATTCCAAGATTGGGATAAAACTGGTGGAGCGTCCGGTACCCATGTATTTGCAACAGCTTTTGGAACCTCAGACCTTACGGCAGCAGCGCCAGCTGCTATAGGTATTCTAGATACTGCAATAAATTCTGCAACAGCAGAGCAAGCGAAGTATGGTTCATTTATCAGCAGCCTAACCCACGCAGCAGATAACCTTGCGAACGTCTCCGCAAACACAGACCAGTCACGTAGCCGTATCCAAGATGCAGATTACGCGGTTGAGACTACTAATCTTGCCCGCACACAGATCATCGCCCAGGCCAGCACAGCGATGCTCGCGCAGGCGAATCAATCTAAGCAATCTGTATTAGCCCTCCTGCGCTAATACTTTTGACTCAAGATGATTGGGGTAAACTATAGACTCACTTAAAAAGGGAGGATGGCTTATGGAAAGCATTAACACGAAGACAACGCAACCTAGCAGCCTTGTCTTGAGAGGAGCTTCTGACCAATCGGCGCCACCTCGTGATGTTCAGACTAAGAAGTCGGTGGCGGCAGATATAGTCTCGGCTTCTAACATTCGATCTGATCGGATTGAGGAGGTGTCGAATTCATTAGCCCTGCAACGAACAGAGAGCGGTGAAAAAATCGAGAAGCTGCAAGAGGCACTTGCCGATGTCGTTGCAAGGCTGAACGAATCAATGAAGAGTAGCAGCAAAGATTTAAACTTTTCGGTTGATGAAGTCTCCAAACGCATCATGGTATCGGTGACTGATAGAAGGACGGGAGAGGTCATACGACAAGTGCCCTCCGAAGCTATTCTTAAAGTTGCTCACAATATAGAGGCGTTAAAAGGAGTAATTTTTGACAAGAATATCTAATTAGTCACTGAGCTGACCATGTTGATAGAGGGTAAATTCTATTCCCTATCGACCTGGAATGCCGGTGGATACAAAGAAGTCGCAGAGGTCAGAGAGGTCAGAAAACTCACACTTTCATTTTTTGAAGGAGACTCAAATGACTGTAATTAATACCAACATTGGGGCTACGATTGCGCGTAATGCGATCACAACCAATGAACGGTCGATGGCGAATTCGATGGAGCGGCTATCAACCGGCCTCCGGATAAATTCGGCCGGAGACGACGCTGCGGGTCACGCAATATCCAGCAGAATGGCTGCAGATATTGCAGGGCTCGATATGGGCGTACGCAATGCTAACGACGCAATTTCTATGATTCAGGTCATGGACGGCGCGACAAAAGAGATAACGGACATGCTCGTTCGCATGAAGGAGCTCGCTACTCAGGCTGCGTCCGAAACCTATAGTGATTCTGATCGCGATAATTTAGATCTCGAATATCAAGCCCTGGAGGCTGAGATTACTCGCATTCAAGAAAATACTAAATGGAACGGAATGGCGCTACTGGACTCGGGTGCGGGGGCCAAAGCTATTCAGCTTGGCTCTTCTGCGGTTTCTTTCACTTTTGTTGATTGGTCCATTGCCACAGGTGCGCTTAGTGATATCAATGCTCAAGACCTGCAGTCCAAAGGAAATGCCGTAACCGCTCTAGGTAAGGTCGACCTTGCCATTACAGACGCGACTGCCGAGCAAGCAAAATTTGGCGCATGGATGAACTCATTAGCTCATGCCGCTGATAACTTGCTTAATGTCTCGGCTAATACCGACCAGTCACGTAGCCGTATTCAGGATGCCGATTACGCGATTGAAACGACTAACTTGGCACGCACTCAGATTATTGCCCAGGCGAGTACCGCGATGCTCGCACAAGCAAATAATATGAAGCAGACCGTGTTAGCACTGCTTGACTAAGAGTCAGTATTGCTAGTCTACAGAGACGAACCCACCCTTTGCGCAACAGTAAAGTAATGCGCAAAGGGTGGTTTTTTGCCAAAGACATTTCCTGTATTGCTATCTGCAATACGGTCGATACCTAGTATTAATCTAGTCTTCATTCTAACGTCAGAAAAGACCCCGCCTCTAGGATGACCCCATGCTCCGAAAAACCCTCTTTGAACTCGTCCTCGTTATCGCTTTTGGCCTCGTTATTGGCCTGATCATGGCTGTTGCAGCTAACCTTTTTGTTGAGGGGGTAATCAAGGCGGCTGATTTACGTGCCGAATGGGCTAATTTTTCTTTTCTAGGTCAGACCTACTCCTACTCTAGCGTGGTCTTCCTCCTTGCCGCAGCAAGCCTTGTTGTTGGTCTTAAGCATCTGCTGAAGCTTCCTGGGTGGGCAGGACCCGCAGACACTATCTATGCAGCTCATAGTAGTGCGCAAAATCTGGATGTGAAACGAGGCATGGCCTCAACGGTCGCGGCCTTCATTACCGCCTGTGGCGGCGGCTCAGTGGGTCAATACGGCCCCCTCGTGCACTTTGGCGCGAGTATAGGCGTCCTCTTTCGCCGGTTTCTGGATAACCGATTTGCGCAGGACATTTTTATAGGGTGTGGTGTCGCCGCGTCGATTTCTGCTGGATTTAATGCCCCGTTAGCGGGCGTTATCTTTGCCCATGAGGCGATTCTTCGACACTTTTCGCTTAGGGCCATTGCGCCGATCTTCGTTGCGTCGATTAGTGCGGACACCTTCGACCAACTCCTCTTTCCCAGTGCCGACACTACGTTCCAATTAACTCAATCAGTACCAGAACTTATTAGTATCGTGCCTGTCTTTATCTTCCTCGGTCCTTTGCTGTCGCTTGTCGCTATTCTCTTTATGCGCTCGCTGCGATTGTCTGCAAAGTTTGCGGCAAACTACCCCTATTCGAAGAATCATCTTCCGTTTATTGCGGCCTTTGTCTGTGGCTCTGTCGGCATTTTTATACCAGAAATACTCGGCATTGGCGTCGGCACGGTTAATGAGCTTATCGCCGGCAACTTTACGCTTGGTATGGTCGTTGTTTTGCTTATTGCCAAACTGACGATGACTGCTTTGTGTATTGGCTTCGGCCTTTTTGGCGGTGTGTTTTCGCCTGCCCTGTTTATTGGTGTGGCGGCTGGGTCGCTAGCAGCGACCCTTCTCCAATTCGTTGGTATTACCGAGATTGATCAGGTGCTTATGGTGTCGTCGATGGCTGCAGTGAGCGCGTCGGTAATCGGGGCTCCTATTTCGACAGTAATCATCGTTTTAGAGCTTACCGGGTCCTATGAATATGCCGTCGCGGCAATGATTGCAGTGATTATTAGCAGCCTGGTGACCCATCGCCTCTTCGGCTTGTCATTTTTTGATCGCCAGCTACTCGACCGCGGCATTGATATGACCCAAGGGCGTGAGGCGATCTTACTTAACCAAACGCCTGTGCGTGATTGCACGCTATCTGACTATGTGTGGCTAAGTGAGACGACGACAGGGCAAGAGGCCTTCTCAACAATGAGCGAAGCCAAACTCATGGAAGCGTATGCATTTAACGAGGCCGGCGACTTTTCAGGAAAGCTGGATCTGTTTGGCGCTCAGGCAGCCGGCACCGAGCCCATATTGACACAGCTCGATAGACAGCCAATCGCACTAATCGAGACAGACTCCCTACAGACAGCCATGGGAGTGGCAAGCGACTTTGTTGGTGAAGGCATTCCTATTCTCAATGAATCAAGGCAGCGCTTGGTCGGAGTCGTCACTGAGGGCGATTTATTTCATGCGGTTTTGGGCGCACAAACCAGCGTCCGGAAAATCGAGCGCGCATGAACGAGGCCCCGCTATGTACCCTGTTAAGGCCTCTGAGTCAGCATACTCAGCCATGGAGCAACAGAGTTAATTACGCTATTCTACGACCCTGCATTCTTGTTTAAGGATTACCAACTCATGCCCCTGCGCGGTCGCCCTCAATTCCGGACTAGCCACTCAGCCACTCAAAGTTTTACACGCCGCGCGCTCAGGATTTTTGTGATTATTAACGCGCTTTGCGCAGCCCAGTCAGGTTTAGCTCAGGACGAGAACGAACGTCAATTCGAGGCAGGGCTTGCCGCTAAAGACAGGGGTCACCATGCCACAGCAATGCGTGCCTGGCTGCCACTTGCTGAAGCGGGCGTCTCCGAAGCGCAAAATAATATGGGCCATATGTATGAGGAGGGGCTTGGGGTCGCACAGAATTACGCAACCGCTATGGAATGGTATCGCAAGGCTGCTGAGTTAGGCCTACCCGAAGCGCAACAGAATGTAGGCCTGCTCTACTACTATGGCTACGGCGTTGCAGAGAACCCGCGCGAGGCGGTACGTTGGTTTCAGATGGCTGCAGACCAGTCTCTCGCGGAGGCAGAATATATGCTTGCCCTCGCTAGCCAACAAGGTAAGGGCACGAGCCTCGACTACACAAAAGCACGAGGCTTGTTTTTAAGCAGCGCGCGAAAGAACTATGGTGATGCACAACTCATGTACGCGTACATGCTTCAGGCAGGCGAAGGGGCAGACGAGTCTAATGCAGAGGCGGCGTATGTGTGGGCTAAGATAGCCGAAGAGAATGGGGTAGAAGCGGCGCTGGATATCTGGTCGCTTTCCGCTGTGTTGTTAAGCAACCGTGAGATTGCCAGAGCCGAAGAGACTCTGGCGCTTTGTCGGGCCGAAGGCCTCGACGCGTGCCCCCACGAGTAACGCTTTAGTCTCCCTTAACGACGATTTCGATGCGCCGATTTGAGGCTCGGCCGAGTGCTGAATCATTGGAGGCGATTGGCTGCGTGTCAGCAAGCCCCATGACTACCATGTTGCCCGGCGGGACATACTCCTCTCCTAGCAAATAATCAGCGACACTGGCAGACCTCGCAGAAGACAGATCCCAGTTATCGCGATACCGACTTCCAAATGCCAGAGGTACGTTGTCGGTATGGCCTTCGATTTGGATCAATCCAGTAGTCCCAACGAGCGACGCCCCGACATTATCTAAAAGCCGCTCAAAAGACGGCTGCAAAAGCGCCAGCCCGCTTGCAAAACTTCCCCGCTCCGCAAGTCGAATGATGATGAGATCGCCGTCTCGTTCAACTTCTGCAAGACCTTGACTGATTTCAGTGGATAAATTGGCTCTAATCTGCCTGTATTGATCGTCTATACCATCAAGCCTGATCTGCTCCGCGCTGCGACCACCTGCTCTCGACGCGCCATTGCTGTCTGCCTCTGAAGACTGAAAGGCAGTGCCAACGACCTTAACCAGTCCATCAACTTTAGTTTGAACTGACGCGACTTTCGACAGCACTTGAATTATTTCTTGATCGAGCTGTCCGGGTGCACCCGGCGCAAGCGAATCATTGGTTCGAACAGTCACAGCACCGTTTTCAATAGCAACACTTACAGATCCATCCGCTATTTCTTGGGCGAGCTCTTCCTTGACCTCTTCAAGTGTTGCGTTGGTGGTAGATTGCCCTGCGCCAACGTCATTTCGTAACTCTACGTCTTTGGGCTCTTCATCTGTCTTTTGTTCTTCAATGGTTTCCATTGCTGTCGGCTCAGTTCTTGCCGACTTGTAGTTCATTGCCACGATATTTCTTGCTGTGGGGGCTTCGATTATCGCGGCTATAGTTTGCACACCAAATTTGGTTTTCATTGCACCCGCTACTTCTTTGTATTTAGGAACATTGACGTGGGCAAAAGACAAAATAAGAACGAAGAATGCCATTAGGAGTGTCGCCATGTCGGCAAACGTAGCCATCCATGCTGGTGAACCCGCTTTACACGGCGGGCACTCTTCTGGAGGTGGAGGAGGTTCTTTCTTTACAGGTACGGCAGCCTCCTCCTCTAAAGGGAGTTCTTCGACGGCCTCGACGGCTTCAACAGCGTCGAGTTCTGCAGCGTCGTCGATGTCTATAGTCGCTTCACTCACATTAAGCCTCGTGTTCTATTCTTATGCTCACTGGTGCATTGCTTGCGTTATTCCGATGCGCACTCTGTCTGCTATGAATTAGGAATCTTGATTTCGATACGCCTATTTCGCGTCCGTCCAGCGGGAGTCGAGTTGTCTTCGATTGGCACCGTGTCAGCGAAACCAACGACTTCGAGCTGATTTTCACTTAACCTAGACTCATTTCCTAAATAGGAGGCGACCGACGCAGCGCGTGCCGCCGATAAATCCCAATTCGAATTAAAGGTCTCACTAAAGCCAATAGGCACATTATCTGTGTGCCCTTCAACGCGGACTTTGCTAGATCCCTCTTCAATCGTATTGCTGATTTGGGCAAGGGTAGATAAAAATCCCGCTTCGAGCCTCGCGCTGCCCGACTCAAAAGAGCCTTGGCTCGCGATGCGGATAACGATCATGTCACCCTCTTCTTCCACTTCGAGTAGCCCCTGCTCTATTTCCGCCTTGAGATCAGCACGGACTTCCTTTATTCGTTCGGCACTGTCACCGTTTGTAGTCGAGACTAACGTCGAGTCACCGCCGCCGGTATTCGCTGCCGCCGTAGGATTAGAGGTGATCGCGATGCCTATTTCAGTGGTTACGAGAGATTGAACTTCGGTTACGATAGCGGCCACATCGATGAGCGCTTGGGTAGCAACACCGTCAACCTCTTCCCCTGCGCCAAAAGCGTCACCGCCTTCTTGGGATCGAATCATGCTGACCACAATCTTTTCGCCGTCTGCTGAAACCTCAACCTCGCCTTTTTCTATTTGTTCAGAGAGGGCTGCTTTTACCGCTTCGAGCTCCTGCAGATAATCTTGAGAGTCTGTTTTTGTTTTCTGAATCAAAAATTCTTTGTCGGGATCAAGGGCGCGTTGGCGCGGATTGTCTATAAGCGTTCTTTCTGCGTCGGCGGGAGTAAAGACTTCGGCAACCATGCTTCTGGCGGCGGGAATAGTGATTTTAGGTATTATTTTTTTAATACCAAAGGCGTCTTGAATAGAGCCATTAATTTTTTCGAATTTAGGTAGCTCTGTATCGGAAAAAGAGAGCAATAAGACGAAAAAGGCCATAAGGAGCGTAGCCATGTCGGCAAACGTAGCCATCCAAGCGGGGGCTCCGCCTTTACACTCAGGACAATCCTCGCCTTCATCATCGTCATCAGACGAACCCGCTGCAGCCTGTTCAGCAGCCGCTATCGCTGCTTCAAGCTCAGCGCCTTCTTTAAACACCTCCTTTTCGGACGCGTCTTCCTCGACTTCTGCTTCTAATGTCGCTTCTTCGGCCATATTAGCGATCTTACTTACGCGTTAGATTCAGTGAGCGCAGCACGCGCTTTCGGTGCAACGAACGACGCTAGCATATCAGTAAGAATACGAGGGTTACCCCCTCCCTGAATAAACACGGCTCCTTCAATAATGAGCTCACAATTCGCTGACTCGATGTCGGACTGAGTACCAAGCTTCATCGCGATGGGCAAGCAAATAACATTAGCCAGAATCGCGCCGTACATCGTTGTTAGCAGTGCCGTCGCCATTGCAGGACCGATGGATTTTGGGTCGGCCATATTGCCAAGCATGATCACCAGTCCCACAAGCGTCCCTATCATTCCCATAGCAGGAGCAATTTCTCCCCACGCACTAAAAATATTTGCGGCATGCTTATGCCGTAATTTCATTATTGCGATATCGCGATCTAACGTTTTCTTGATCATTTCTGCATCTGAACCATCCACGAGCATTCCAACCGCTTTTTCCAGAAAAGAGTTGCTGATTTCTAGCCCTTCTAAAGCAATCATCCCATCTTTACGCGCGACTGTCGCGAACTCAACTAACTGCACGATAAGCTCTTCGGGCTTTTCGAGCTTGTTCTTAAAAGTCTTACCCACTACTTTGAAAGCGCCGAGAAATTCTCCAAGCGACGAACGGAAAAGTGTTACAGCTAACGAGCCCAAAACAACAATCAACACAGAGGGAGTGTCCACAAACGCAGAACCATTCTCACCAATCGCAAATGCAATAAGTCCAAACGCGCCTAGTAGGCCTACAATAGTCGCTATATCCATTTTTAATCTCCAATACTGCTTATATGGTTATGCAGGGCAAGTGCTCTATGCCCAGCCAATCACTGAAATATTTTTGCGGCCATAGCCAATAGTGAGCCAATCGACTCTTTTGCTCGCATTGTTATTCAAAATCCGCAACAATTTACGCCGTAAATCGGCAAATGCCCTGCTTAGCTTTAGAGCCTGCCCCCTTCTCAGGCAGACGGGGCCTCGCGCGACTGTGGTTTGCTTAACCCTCTAGTCTACTAATTTCGGGACTTCTGATGAATTTTCAAACATTTGTCTCTGCACTAAAGAGAAAAGAACTTAGCAACAGCGTTCGCGTCCTGATAAGGACTAACCATACGTTACGTGGGGCTTACACGCTGATCATAGCCCTATTATTCTCGGGATGCGATAATTACCGCGCGCCGGAATCCTGCTACAACTATTTCTCAAACAACACAGATCTGAACTCTGAATATGATGAGATTGGTCGAGGTCTACTCACTCACAACCCTTCCCAGACGACATGGCTACGTTGTCCCGCAGGCATGAGCAATGGGCCTCGCGGGAACTGCCGCGGTGAACCTCTTGCCATGACCTTCGCCGACGCCAACGCCTATGCGCAAGAGGTGGCTGACAAATCAGGCAGGGAGATACGCCTACCCACTAGCGAAGAGATGCGGCAACTCTTCGTCTCACAGTGTAATAATCCTGCCATCGACGTTCGATCGTTCCCCGATATTCAAGTCGATAACCACTGGACCTCTGATGCGAGTAGGACCAACTCCCTGCTGGCGTGCGCTGTATATACTTACCAAGGGAACGTGTCATGCCGTGAGTCCAAAGACACGCCATACCCCTTCCTACTTCTGATGGAAATAGACTAAACCGAGAGATTGAATTTCCCGCCGACTCGCGAGGCTTTTAACTTAGCTGCCGTTCCGCCCTGGTTACTGTCTTTGCCAGTGCGATTAGTCGCCTCTTCCCCGAGGCCTCCTCTGTCGATTTGTCCTGAGGCGACTTGTGCAGGTCTTTCCTCGCGCGCAAGGCAAGGCTGCCCGTCGGCTTCTAGAACAGCCTCAGAGGGCAGTCGTTTCGAGCGAAAATCCATCTTGCGGCAGCCATAGGGCCACTGCTTGTCCCAGGTTATATAAAAATGAACGCAGCCATAGCAATTTGTCGTCGCTGCAGATGTGGCTCTAGACAAGCTATTTCCTCAGATATTCGTCGTAATATTTCCACGCGACTACCACAATAAAAGCAACCAAAGCGACGGTTCCAGCGATACTCGTGCCATCGACCCCTTGCAGAAAAGTCAGTTCAGGCCGCGCCCAAATGAGCGCAATAATCGGTACGCCGAGCATAAGATACCAACGGATAAAATTACATATCGCGCAGTCTTCATTGTTACCGTTAGCCATTTCGTCACCGCTCCTGGCACGTCTCAATGGCCCTCTATCTGGACCAAGATGCCAACTATTAGTTCTTATACATGTTTTCCATCGCTGTAAATTGACCCTTGAGATAATCTCCAGTGCTTTTACTGCGCTGAACCAGACTTTCCATCGCCGCGAATTGCGTGATGTATCGCTGCTGAGTCGCCGCGAGTCGTTTTTCGAGATCCTCTAGTCGCTTCTCGTAGTCGACTACCTTTGTTTCTGCCGACACCTGCCTGCTCGTTATGGCACCTGTGCTTGCAAGCATGTCTTTTAGCACTAAGCTCGCGTCCAGGGCTAAGCCTTTATTACCCGCATCGAAGTCAGTTTGATTATCCGTATCGGCGGTAAGCATAGTCAAGATATCACTCAAATTACCAGCCAGTGCCGCTGAGAACGTTTTCTCGTCAATGGCTAGATCACCGCTCAGCTTAACGTTAATGCCTAAGTCTCGAAGCGTAGACAAACCGCCCGACGCAGTTGACGAGTCAAGATCTAATAAATTCTTTACCTGAGCCTGCACCATCGACACGAGCGATTTATCGTTCTCAAGTGCACCAGCTTCGCCAGTTTCCTCATCAGTAGTCGTTAACTCCGTCGCTGTCTGCCGAAACGCATTATAAGTATACACAAGGTCGTCAATCGCAGCGCGAAGAACCGAAGTATCATCACTGATGGAGATCTTAATTGGATTGGCATCA
>Ga0255763_1004638_pt1 | contig 11501 bp, 8 predicted proteins | sample 041ome_2_FD_179963 | JGI IMG/M metagenome (GOLD analysis project Ga0255763, IMG submission 179963) | Coastal salt marsh microbial communities from the Groves Creek Marsh, Skidaway Island, Georgia - 041406US metaG (version 2) | ecosystem: Environmental > Aquatic > Marine > Intertidal zone > Salt...
CGTGGGAGTTTTCGACACTCATCGACGCCGCGCGCGGCCCGAACCGCGCGCGATCGCGTCTCTGGCGCGCGCGAAACGATGCCGCCGACGCGCCGCAACGGATGCGTCGACGCGCGCGGGCATTTGGTGCTCAACGCGCACCAAACGACGGCGATCGCCGCGTGGACGTGCGAAGCGCTCGGATTTTACCTGCTGCTCGCGCCGTCGATCGCGAACGCGCGCTTGCGACGCGGCGCGAGCATCGCGTACGCGTGCGCGTGCGCGTTCGTGACGTGCGCGTTCGCGCGCGCGACGGCGATCGACCCGGGCGCGCGCGCGCCGAGCGACGCGGCGCTGTATTGCGGGCGCTGCGAGAAGAGCGTCGGGCGACGCGCGAAGCACTGCCGGGACTGCGATAAGTGCGTGGACGATTTCGATCATCACTGCGTGTGGTTGAATAATTGCGTCGGTGGACGGAATTACGGGGCGTTCTTGGCGCTGGTGACGGGGGCGACGGTGCAGATCGGGGGGCAGACGGCGTGCGGCGCGGCGCTCGCGGCGTGGTTGGCGGCGAACGGAGACGAGGCGAAGAGGTACGTGAACGAGCGGGCGCGGTACGCGGGGAACGGGGTGACGCACGCGTCGTTGATCGTGGGCGTGTGCGCGTACGTGGCGCTCGGGATGGGGCTGTTGTACGTGGTGGGGGAGTTGTTCGCGTTTCACGCGACGCTGTGTTGGAGGCGGATGTCGACGTACGAGTACATCGTCGCGGAGCGGGCGATCGCGGCGGACGCGAGGGCGGCGGCGATAGAGCGGGGGGAGGACGGGAGCGATATTCAGGTTCGCACCAGCGTGTGTCGGTTGTGTCGGCTGCCGGAGGCGTACGCGCCGGATAGGGAGAAAACGGCGCCGAAGACGCCGAAGGCGCCGAGGGCGATCAAGACCAAAGCCGCGGAGCCGCCGCCGCCGTCGGCGTCCGCGAAGGAGCGCGGAGGTTTGTTTTCGCCGTTCAAGGCGCGCGCGAACAAGTCAAAAGTATTCACCGACGAACCGGATTCGCCGCCGCCGGTGAAACGCGAAGAGGCGCTCGGGCACTTTGACGAGACGCTGCAGGCGCTCTCGGACGCGCGCGGGGCGTCGCGAAAGGGCGGACGCAAGTAAAGTACGGTGATTGCCGTTTAGCAAATAGAGAGCGCGCGATTGCGTGTCAATTCAAATTACAGCGTTGAAGCGAAGGACGCGTGCGTCGATCGATTCAATCAATCAGTCAATCTTTCCCATTTCCATTTCGATTTCCGCCGCCGAGTCGTCGTCGGCGTCGAGCGAAAAGTCGTTCATCGCTCGCGTCTTCTTCGCACTATTCATCACGCGCGGTGACTTGGACATTTTCGACGACCCCGCGAATTGCTCGATGTCGTCGTTGGTGATGAGCTCGCCCCACCACGCGTCTTCGGAGATGTCGTTCGCGAGCTCGCTGTAGGCGTACTGCGTCGACTCGCTCGCGGGGCGCCATAAAAAGCAAATGCCGGCGAGTAAACCGAAGGATAACGCTTGCCAAAACGCAGTCAACATCCACACCGACTCCCACTTCTCTTCAATCATGTCCGTGCTCTTGAACCACATCTCGTACGCGAGCCAACCGACCGAGAGCACGACGTTCGCCGCCAAGAGATTGGTGAACGCGCGGTAGAGCGACAGCTTTTGCTTTTGTTGTCTCAACACGAGCTGCGTGAGCGTCCTCGACAGCGAGTTGAAGATCCAAATCAAGAACACGGAATCAAACACCGACACCGGCAGCACCAAAAACAACCTCGCGCCGGGTTTCAAGTCATCCACCGATCCGACGTGCTCGACGACGTCCTTGACGGCGGTGGAGAAGAGATAGCAAACGCTCAACGACACCACTTTGGCGTTCAACCCGCCGAGGGTGGGGCGAACGACGCCGTACCCCATGGACATCATGAGCACGAGCGTGCGACTGAGCGTCGTGCGAAGACTGCCGAGCAAGACGGCGACCACGGTGAACACGTACGGGCGATAGCCCGTGGCGTTCCAGTTGGCGTAATCGAAATACCACACCGCCGTCTCGCACATCGACAGCGCCAGCACGACGGTGATGCAATTATGCAGCTCTAAAACGTGTCGCCAATTCCCCACGTACGCCATCGCCCACGCGAACCCCAACCCGAGGTACGCCATCGCCGCGAAGCCGTAAAACGGCAACAGCGCCGTCTTCGCCCCCGGCAGATATCCATCCGGATTCTTCCAAAGCGTCCTCCCGCTCACCGTCACCCCCGCGTGCTCCGGATCGCACACCACGAACCACATGTAATACATCCCCGTCTCCCGCACGCTCACCGCCTGCACATCGCTCCTCGCCTCGACGTCGTCGCCCTCGAACCAAATCTCCGTCTTCCACGGCGACGTCGCGCCGCCGTCGCCCCGCCCTCGCACCACCAATCGTCCCACCTCTCCCCGCTCGCACAGCCCTCGCTCTACCATGTCGCTCGCGCAACAAAACTTCCTCGCGCCCGCCTCGTCGTCCCACACGCCGATCCGATCGACGTCCTCGCGTTTAAACGTCGCCGCCTCGACCAAGCCGTCCGCCCCCCCCGTCGCGCCCCTCGCCCGCGCCGTCTCCCTTGGACGCTCGAACGTCAGCGCGTCCAAGCGGACGTACGCGCGCCCGTCCGCGACGCGCGGATTCGCGCCGAGCCATCGCTTTCGGACGTCCGTCGTCTCGCGCTCGAGCTCCAAGCGCGACGCGAAGACGCCCTCCGCGCCCGCGACGAGGATCGCCGCGTCGTTCGTCGCGTACAGCGACGCGCGCGCGTACGCGTGCGCCGACGCGCGCGCCAGGGTCGGCGCGAGCGTCAGCCAGAGCAGGAGCGGCGCGACCGCGCGCATCGCGCTGTGGCGACGCGACGTCGATCGCGATTCGCCATCGCGATTCGTCACTCATCGACGCGCCGCGCGCGCTCGCGGGGCGTCGCGGACAAGACGACGCGTCGGTCGAGCGTCGCAAAACGCGGTGCGTCGCGTCGCCGGCATGTCGCGCGCGCCGTCCGCGCCGCGCGCGTGCGACGCGTCGGCGCACAGAAGCGCGCCGACGATCGCCGACGACGCGGCGGACGACGAGCGGTGCGTCGCGTACGCCGCGCTGGACGACGGCGCGGACGCGGTGCCGTGCGCGGAGTTTCGAGTGACGTGCCCGGACAAGACGGGGCTCGGGGCGGACATCTGCAGGGTGGTGTTTGAATTCGGGCTCGTGGCGACGCGCGGCGACTTTACGACGGACGGCGCGTGGGCGCTGGTGTTGCTCACGGTGCGCGCGGGCGCGCTCGATCGAGGCGTGAGCCACGGATCGCTGATGGATGAGAACGCGGCGCGCGAGGGCGCGGGCGCGGGCGCGGCGAGCGAGGAAACGGGGGTCGGAGGCGCGGCGAGGCGAGTCGCGAGGCGAGCGGGCGAAATCGCGAGACGCGTCGGCGACGTCGCGAGGAAGGCTTGGTTAGGGGCGCGCGGGCGAGATGGGCGCGCGAAAGACGGTGGGGTGAGTGGGAGTGGGGATAGGGGGGCGAGCGTGGACCGGGGGCTGGGTCGGGAGCGCGCGGCGGCGACGGGGTCGCCGACGCCGGCGTCGATGAGTTCGCCGAAATTGCGACGGTTCGAGGGGAGCGCGCACGGCGGGAACGCGGCGTTGGCCGAGCTCGAGGAGTCCATAGCGCCTCGGACGTGCGTCGTGGATTGGGAGCTGCTGAGGCAGCGGTTAGAGTTGCTGTGTCCGCACAAGAGCACGATTAGCACGATTCCATCCGTCGAGTCGTTTGAGATGTTGGAGCAGATGCACGCGAATCAGAGTCTGTATATTTTACAAGTCGAGGCGCACGATCGCGTGGGGCTGTTGCACGACGTCACGCTCGCGTTGTGGGAGCTTCAGCTCACCGTGCATCGCGCGCACGTCACGACGGCGCCGTGCGGCAAGGCGGTGGATCTATTCTACGTGACGGATGATTTACACGAGCTGCCGAATCCGTCGCGCGTCGGCGATATTTCCCGACGCGTCAAACCCGTCGTCGCGCGAACGCCCGAGGCGTTGAATCGGGTCAATATATTGGTTCACCCCGCGCCGTCGTTCGTCACTCGACAAGGTCGCACGAAAACCTTGCGCGAGTCGTCCGGGATGATCGTCACCGAAGCCAAACCGCCGGTGTTCGATTACGAAACAACCGTGGAGGTGGATAACCTCATGAGTCCCGCGCACACGGTGTTTCAAATCCGCACTCGAGACAGGCAAGGCTTGTTGTACGATTGCTTGCGCGTGTCGAAGGATTTGAAAGTCTCCGTGAGCTACGCCAAGATTGAAATCGTCGACGACTCCATTTGCGAAGTCGCCCTGTTCACGCGAAACATCGAAAACGAAGAGCAAATGGAATACCTCTGCGCCAAGTACAAGGAACACGTCGATCGTCCGCTCAAGGTCGAGATGCTGTGTCACAAAGGCGAGAGCATGACGAGCGAGCTTCGAGTCGTCGCGCCGCTGGATATCTCCGGCCACACCCGACCTCGCGTGTTGCTCGACGTCACCGAGGCGCTGCAAGCGCTCAACGTCATGGTTTTCAAGGCGGATATTTTGATCGACCCGCGCACGGTCGAGAACTTCATCCAAGATGAAGTGCACAGATTTTTACTCACCGATTTCAACGGTGAACCTATTTCGTCCCCGAAAGCGCGTCAAGAGGTGTGCGACAGCGTCATCTACACCCTTTTGCGTTAGCGAGTTGTAAAATACGAGCGCGTCGCCGGCGCGCTGTACAATCATCCATCAATAATAACACACGCCGTACAACGGTCGCATCCCCTCCGCCTCTTCGAACGCATTCATGATCTCATCCACCTCGCTCTCCCAATCCTCGCTCGCCTCCAACGCCTCGCACAACCGCAACGCCCTCGGCGCCGCGTCCACGCTCGAATCGTGCGAGTCTCGCACGTCCAAATTCACCACCAGCACCCCCTCCCGCGCCCCTCCCTTCGCTCGCAGATCCTCCATCACAAGATCGAACACCCTCTCCTCGAAGCACACGACCACGTCGAACCGCTCTCGATCGCTGTGCGTCTGCCATCGCTGCGGCGCCGGTTTGATCTTCGCGTTTCGCCGCAGCATCTCAAACATCCCTCTCGCCTCGTAATTCTCCACCGTCTCCCGCGGTTGTCGCTCCAGATCGCTCGCGATGTCCTCGTACGTGATCGAATCGAAATCGTACACGTTCGGGTCGTCCCGGGACGCCCCCGGGAGCTTGACGCGCGACGCCGCGCCGAAACTCGCGACGTCGAGTCCGCGCTCGGCGAGCACCTTGTGCGCCTCCATGGAGCGGTTAAAGTTCGCCGCGCACACCACGGCGTAGCGCTTGCGCTCGGCGGACATGTCGAGCGCGGCGCGACGCGAGCGCGCGACGCGAAGTGTCGCCGCGCGTCGGTCGTCGACGCGTCGTTGACGATTGGCGCTTTCGGCGCCGCACACGTCGACGCGTCGAGTCCGCGCGTCGAGCGAGCGAGCGCCGAAAGCGCGGAACGGTGCGCGCGACGCGGTCGAGCGCGACGCGGTCGAGCGGGACGCGATCGCGCGCGCGCGGAGACGGTTAAAGTCGCGAATCACAGATCGATCGCGCGCGAGCGTTCATTCATTCATTCAACGAATAGGAACGACGACGACGCGCGATGGACGTGGTGTTCGGATTCGTGGGATACGACTTCGCCGTGCTGGTCGCCGACCGCGCGGCGACGCAGCAAATCATAGTGCAAAAACTGGACGAGGACAAGATCGTGGAGCTGGACTCGACGAAGATCATGGCGCTGAGCGGACCGAAGGGCGACTGCGTCGCGTTCGGAGAGTACCTGCGCGCGAACGTGCGGTTGTACCGGTTGAAATATGGACACGAGTTGGACGTGAGCGCGACGGCGCATTACGCGAGGAATGAACTCGCGGAGGCGCTGAGGAGCGGACCGTATCAGGTGAACTGCTTGCTCGCGGGGTTTGATAAATTGAAAAACGAACCCGAGTTGCATTTTATGGATTACTTGGCGACGTGTCATCGGGTGAACACCGGAGGACACGGGTACGGGGGGATGTTTTGCTTGTCGTTGTTCGATAAGCACTGGGTGCCGAACATGTCGAGGGCGCAGGCGATGGATTTGGTGGATTTGTGCGTCGGCGAGGTGTGCGAGCGCTTGGTCACCGCGCCGACGGATTATTTGGTCAAGATTGTCGATAAGAACGGGTGCGAGACGATCGTGTACGACGCCACCGATCGGTTGAAGAAACGAAGAGATTTGATGGCGGACGTGGCGGCTCGCATGGCGAGCATGAACTAGGGCGACGCTTTTTACACTTTAACTTTAGTCTGTAGTACGAAACGAAGAACGAACCTCCACTCCTCGCCTCGCCTCTCGATGTCCATCAATAAAATCTTCCTCATCGCGGTTTATCACGACCAGTTGGACGACGTCATAGCGCTGTCGTCGGAAGGGAAGATCGATCCCGCGCTGGCGTGCGTGGATGGCCTTGATGCGCTTTCCGTTTCTGTGCTCTCTCCCTTCGCCTCGCCGAGCACGACGCTGTGGTTGCTCGCGAACGGTTGCGACGCGTTCAAAGTCTCACCCATCGGTGTTTCCGCCGCCATGCTCGTGTGCTGCGACGCAAAAACATCCGATATGATCGTTGAGACGGTCGTGAGGGCCGCGAACACGCCGTCGAAGCAGATTCATTTAGTGGATTGCGCGGCGCGATGGCAACGATGTGACATCTTGATGCGACTCGCCGACGGCGAGAAAACGATCGGGTCGCCCGTTCGTCGACGCATCGCGAACGCAACGTTTGCGATGGATATAGATCGATGGAATGAGACGTGGATCGAAAGTATATTGGATGAAGTAGGGGACGCCGACCGATCGACGTCGCACGTCGCGGCGTTCGTCGGAAATCGGCAACCGTTCGAATCGGCGCGATGCGTCGTCAATCGCAGAGATAGTCTTCAGAGGACGCCGCTGATGTACGCGATCGATGGTAGACAAGATGTGGATTTTGTCGAGTTTCTGATACACCTTGGCGCCGATGTCAACGCGAAGGGAGCGCACGGCAGCGTGCTTCAGCATGCTTGCAGGATCGGCCGGCATTCTATCGTAGAAGCGCTCTTGCGAACCCCGGGTATCAGGGTGGACGATTTCGCGCTTCACACGGCTTTCGGATTCGGAGTAGAGCTACGAACGGTAGAAGCTCTGTGCGCAGCCGGCGGCGACTTGAACGTGCGTTGTAGACCCCACGGGTGGTTGCCCGTGCACTATCTCGCGGATAGCATGACTCGCGACGCCGTCAGACAACCAGGACGCGCCACTGAGATGCTCGCGAGCCGCATGAAGTTGATGACATTCGCACTCGATGCGCATGAGAACGACGGAGACGACGAAGTGCGGTGTTCGAGCGGGCAAACGTTGTTGATGCTCGCGTGCGCGCACTCCAACGCGCCGCTGGCTCGAATGATTTTACGACGAGCGAAAGATCCGGCGAAACTCACCGCACTTGTCGATTCGCGCGGGCGTACGGCGTACCACTGGGCGTGTCATCGCAACGCGACAGAGGCGCTCGAAGTTTTGAAAGAGTTCGATGTCATCCGCGTCGTGAGGGAAATCGTCGACAATGACGGCCAATCTGGCGAGGCGCTTCTCGCGGCGAGCATCGACACACCCCGAAAACATCGATCATGGCCCGACCCGATCGAAAGAGGCGACGTTTTAGGCACGCGCGAACGAGACACCGACGCAGACATCGCGAGCGCCATCGGTGCCGCCTCTGCGCTCTGTGCGCGGCACTTCGATCTTGCCCAGCTTCCTCGAAAGCCGAAGACGTGCGCGGGATGTTTCCGTCTGACGACGTCGCCGAAACGCTGCGCGCGATGCAAAAGCGAGATTTACTGTTCATCCGCGTGTCAGAGGTTATCCTGGCCGACGCACCGCGCTCTGTGCGTCGACGCGTTTCCGACGCTTCGCGAAACGCTTCTCTCGACGCCATCCGTGGAACCGCGGTGACTTGTCAGATACACGACGTGATATCCGTGCGCTACTACAACGATGCGGTGGCATCGGCTATGCTATTACTTCCCCACGCGCGCCTCGAGAGCCTTGACGCGATCGCACAGCGTCGAACACTCACGCGCCAACGCCTCATGATTCTTCTGAATCTCCTCTTTGATGACGTAAAAGCCACCCGCGGAAGCAACGGCGAAGCCTACGGCGAAGCTCGACGCGCGTGTGGTAAACATGGACATCGCGTGACGCCGGTACCGCGCGAGGTGGCGAGACGACGGGCGGCGAGGCGGTATCTGAGGAGTCTGTCCCAGACGCGAGCGGGACGACAGCTTCGCGACGATAAAAACAGCGCGGTGACGGGATGGCTAAAGCGGGATGTGAATTATAACCGACATTTCACGCGCATCTAATCTCGTACGACGACGACGACGAACCGCCGCTCTGGCACAAGTATCGCACCCACCTGACGACGTCGTAGTTGGACGCCTCCTTGACTTCGAGAAAGCGCACTCGCAAGCCCGAGGCGGTGAACATCGGGACGTGAAACGCGATGTTTATCGGCGGTTGCACCCAAGGTTTGTGGTCCTCCAGCGTGTTGGCGAGTAAGACCTCGGCGTCGAGCTGGTATTCCTCGTGACCCGCGCACTTTTTGATTTTCCAGCGAAGACAGCCCTCCTCGGGTACGTACTTGGCCTTGCCCCCGCTCACGTTGATCGTCGCCCGCGCGGTGAGCTTGGGGACGGGGATTCGCACTTTAATTTCGTTCGCCACGGTCGTGGGACCGTAGAGCGAGCGTAGGTTGACGGTGACGGCCAGACGCGTTCTACCGAGTTCCTTCACTACGGGCATGAGCTTGAACGGAAGCGTGATGTTATCCGACACGCGATACTTGACGAGCTCGAACTCGCCATCGGGCGGGGTGAACTCGATCACTTTTTCCGCGCTAAATTTATCCAGTCGCACGCACTGATGAAACTGTAAATCGTCCAGGTCGATCAGCCTTCGATCGCGAGCCGCGCTCGTCTCGGCGTCTTCGCCGCGCGACGTCACGCGCGTCGTCTCCCCGAGGCGATCGTTCAGCCCGACGCTGAGGTTTGGCATCCCACTCAGAAAAGTCCTCATGTAAATCGCACCCTGCACGTTCGCTCGCAATACCGTGCCTTCCGCGCTCATCATCAGATTCACGCTCTCCACGATGTCCAAATACACTTCATTCTTCTTATACGATAACCCCTCTCTTCGCCATTGCACCGCGCTCGTCACCTGTTTCGCCGCCTCCATCGCCCGGCGTTGGTCCTCCGCCGCGCTCCGTTCCATCGCCTCTTTTCCGATCGCACCTTCAAGTTTAGAACCCTTCTGCGTGATGTACGTCTTCAGCGTCTCCCCAGCGGTTATCTGCGGATACCCGTCGTCGCAAATCTCATCCAGCAGCTCGTACATCAGCACAAAGTTCCCACGGATCGCGTTTTCATCGCACGCGCCAAAGTATTGATTGCACAGCCGCACGACGTGTCCCAGGAACGTGAATCCGAGCATTAAATTCGCGTCGCCCGGTCCGCCCCGTTCGCCTTGCCCGCGCGCGATCCCCACCACGTACACGTCTCTCGACCGTTTCATCATGTACGTCACGCTCCCGATTCTTCGCACCGGCGCTTCCGTGGCGAATCCGTCGTCTTTGCGTCCGCGTCGAGGCGTCGATCGCGCGTCGCGTCGCGCGCCACCGCGCGGATTCAGGATCTGCGTGCGAAATGCATCCAACACGTGTCGCTCGATGTCTTCGCGGTACGCGCGCATCAGCAGCACGTCTCCGCGCAGGTTGATGACGAATATCCCACTCAGCGCGTGACCGACGCGCACGGGCGGCGCGGGCGCGGAGGACATGACGGCGCGCGCGCGAGTCGGTCAATGCGGCGCCGCGGCGTCGGGTACAGACGCGGCGTCGGGTACACATGCTCTATATTACACAGCGCGAGGCTATACGCTATAGTCTAGTATGTTGGTTTGATTCGTGAATGGCATTTTTGAACCGGAAAATCGGACGCGCGGCGGCTCGAGGTGCGAGCTTTCGCCGCGCGTCGTCACGCGGGTCGGCGGCGCTCGAATTCGTTTCGAGCGCCGCCGACGCCTTGACCCGGTAAAAATCCACCGCTCCCGTCGGTGCCCGGCACCGACGCGCGTGAAAACATTCAGTCGTATCGTAACCGCATCGTTCGGGGCCGGATCCATCGTCGGTGACGACGAATCCTACCGTCCTCAGCACGGCTTGAGCTCCGACACGTCTCGCAGCTCGCCCGAGAGCTCGCCCTTGATATCGATCCTCCCGATCTCCGTCCGCGCCGTCCCGCCCACGTTGCTCTCCACGTAAAACGTCATCACGCGCACGTTCTCAAACGCCGTCACGTCGAGCTCGACCTCGTCGTCGCCGTCGAGCTCGACGACTTGCGCCGCGCGCCGCTTGGCCGCATTCTCAAAGCTCAGACTCGGCGCGTTCACGAATATCTTCACCACCCGCGGCGCGCTCGCGTCCTCGCGCGCGTGCGTCGCGCTCGCGCCCGCGATTTTCAAGGAGCGCGGTCGCACGTTGGACGAGAACTCCACGCGCAGGATGAGCTCCTCGTCGTCGTCGCTCACGAGCGTCAACGACCCCTGATCCCGCGGTCCGGGCCACAGCGCGTTGCGCCAGCTCTCGTCCGTCAGCGCGTTCAGGCACTCCACCGAGCGCTGATCGACGTGGTCGATCAAGTCGAGCATCGTTCGACGCGTCTCCGCGCGTCGCGCTGCGGCGCGCGCCGCGCCGACGACGGCGCGCGATCGCGCGCCGAGGTCAGTGTGAGACTCCATATAAACACGGACACAAAAAGAGGTCAGTGTGAGACTCCATATAAACACGGACACAAAAATCGCCGAATCCGCGACGCGCGCACCCAAAGAAAGCATCGCCTCCATATAAACACGGACACAAAAATCGCCGCATTCACGCGAACGCCCCCCTCAATACGCACCCAAACCCCGTATTTAACGCGCCGAATCCGGGATGCGCGCACCCAAAGCGTCGCCCCCGACCCCCCCACAGACCGCACACGATGACGCAGAACGACAGCGACGACGACGCCCCGCCGCCGCGCTCAGCCGGATGCCGCGCGTGCGGCCACGACCACGCGCCGGGCACCACGTGTCGCGTCTGCGGCCACCACCGCCGGGTCGACGACGCCCTCGACGACCTCCCGCGACCGCGATTGGGGCACGACGAACCAATCATCGAAGTCATCGACAAGTTTTTGTGCCTCGGCGCGTTCGAACACACGAGCAAGGAGGACGTGCTGCTGGCGTGCGGGATACGAACGGTGATGAACGTGCGTGTCGAGCGCGGCGCGCGCGACGGGCGACCGATCGCGAGGGGGAAGGGAAAGAGCGGCGACACAGACGGGCGCGCGGGGCGG
>Ga0255763_1004653_pt1 | contig 11485 bp, 9 predicted proteins | sample 041ome_2_FD_179963 | JGI IMG/M metagenome (GOLD analysis project Ga0255763, IMG submission 179963) | Coastal salt marsh microbial communities from the Groves Creek Marsh, Skidaway Island, Georgia - 041406US metaG (version 2) | ecosystem: Environmental > Aquatic > Marine > Intertidal zone > Salt...
ATTCGAGAATGCGACGCCGGTCATATCAATCTCCCAAAGGCCAGAGATTTTTTTTCCGGTAAACATTGACTTAAACTCAGAAAAATACAAGGGTTGCGAGAAAAAAGCCGACGCATCTAGAGTAATGTCGTATGAATCAATATCAATTAAGAATTGTTCCTTGCTATACTTTACGGCTCCAGTCAAACCCTGCACCCCAGGATTTTTTCCTGACGCATATAGACCAGCATTTTCGAAGCGTGCCTGAACTGAGACATCTCCTATCGGGAAGGCGCCATTATCGGCGAACCATGAAATATCTATGAGATTCAAAGTCCCACCCGGCAATAGCCGCTCCAATAGACTCAAATATTTTGGATTTTCTAATGTCTGACGACCAATCAATTTAACCAAATCTAGAGATAAATCACGAGTTACAACTTGATTCTTCCCTAAGACGAGATCTCTCTCCATTCGGACAACATCTAAATGTGTCGATAACCCACCGTCAAACAGGGCGAACACATTAGAGAATGTAATCGCATGTTTTTCTTTGGAAGAATCCAAAGAAACCTGGAAAGAAGTCTGCGAAACTCCTAAAGGACTAACATCCCCTGGCCGATTAACTGAGAAATCGTCCAATCTAAGATCCATAGCAAGCTGCTGAGATTCCAAACCATCAATATTAGCTAAACCGCGAGAAGTTAGAACTGACTCTGTCACTAAAAGTTCGGGAGGAAGCCATGTTTCAAAGGGCGACATCTGCAGCGCAGAAATTTCCCAAGCGACTTTACCCTTGAAAGCAACCCCATCAGTCAGTTCAAGAATGTTCGAATCATCAATACTCAACGTAATTGCTTGGTACCAACTATTCTGCGCTTCGCTGGAGAGCACGATACTGGCATCATTTCCTGTGAATTTTGCTGTCAGTAACACATCATTAAATGTCATCGAATGGTTGTTTGAACGTTCATCTGTGAAAGTAAGCACGCCTCCCGACATTTCCACGTGTTTTTGTCGAGCCAGCCATTTCAATAACGGTCCATCGTGGTCTTGACTCGATGGAAATATTTGCCTACCGCTGATCCATATTGCGTTATCTTTGTCTCTTCTGATCGCCAGGCTAGGACTCGATAATTCAATCTTTAAAAGATCAACATGCCCAAAAAACAAAGCTATCGTTGATATTTGAACCTCGAGTCTTTCCAAACCAAAAGCTGAGTTTCCTTGATTATCAGAAATATCCACATCGGAGAAAATTAAATCTGGATGCAATCCATCCCAATACGCTTTGATTGATCCGAGCCGCACAGTTTGCCCCATTGATGCAGACAACCTGTCAGATATCCACTCTCTGTGATTATCAATATTGGGGATTAGATAAAATCTGATTGAGGCAAGACCGACGAAAAACAATAATAAAACAAGGACCAAAAGCGCCCAAATAATCTTAATAGAGTTGTAAGAGAGCCTTCTTTTACCTCTTGAATTATCCGGTGGATTCAACGTGTCTTCCCATTCGATCCGCTACAATAAAAAAACGTAATATCAATATGCATATATACCAAGAGTAAACAAATTGTGATCTTAAATCCATCTGGTTTATCATTAATCATGGCGTCTTAAGGATCCACTCACAACATGGACTTAAATATGCGCTAAACTTGCGGATTTTAAATTTAGGCAAACTGAGCCTCACGGGGGATTATAAGACATGTCCATGGCAGATAGAGACGGGGCGATTTGGCACGATGGGAAGATGGTGCCTTGGCGCGAAGCTACAACCCACGTGCTGACGCACTCATTACATTATGGGTTAGCAGTTTTTGAGGGGTTGCGGGCTTATGACACATCAAAGGGTCCCGCAATATTTCGTCTTAAGGAACACGTAGATCGGCTGTTCGCCTCTGCTCATATATATATGATGCCGATGCCTTACCCAAAAGAAGTCATAGAAAAAGCCTGTAAGGACGTGGTCAAAGAAAATAACCTTGATTCGTGCTACATCCGACCAATTGGATTTTACGGGTCTGAGAAAATGGGGGTCTCTCCAAAGGGTGCGACAGTCCATGTATCAGTTGCAGCTTGGCCATGGGGCGCCTACCTTGGTAGTGAGGGTATTGAAAAAGGTATACGTGTTAAAACGTCCAGCTTCTCACGACATCATGTTAACGTAACGATGTGTAGAGCCAAATATTCTGGTACTTACGCCAACTCAATCTTGGCTAACCAAGAAGCACTCGACGAAGGCTACGACGAAGCATTGCTTCTTGACGTAGACGGATTTGTTGCGGAGGGTGCTGGAGAAAACTTGTTTATTGTAAAAAATAATACAATTTATGAGCCTGAATTAACTTCGGCGCTTATGGGTATTACAAGAGATACGGTGCTAACCCTTGCTAAGGCAGCCGGTGTTAGTGTTGAATCAAAACGTCTGACCCGAGACGACATATATACTGCCGATGAAGCTTTTTTCACGGGGACTGCTGCGGAGGTTACGCCAATACGAGAATTAGATAGGCGCACCATTGGAAACGGAACACGCGGGCCGGTTACTGAACTCATTCAAAAGCAATTCTTTGATATTGTTAATGGTAAATCACCCACGTATGACAAGTGGTTAACCTATGTCTGACCGTTCTGCTACACATATAAAGTTTGTCTCGACAAGCTCTAAACATAAGGGTGAAACTATAAAAATAACGCAAGCTAACCTTCCTTTATATTGTCCACCGGCATCGGCTCCAACATGGAGCCTTCATCCACGCGTATTTTTGGATTTCGACGGTAAGGAAGCGAAATGCCCTTATTGTGGCGCACAGTATGAACTAAGTTTGTAGTGGGACCACGCAAGGTACCAAGTAACTATTGAATCTAGACAAACATAAAGAGCACGCCCATCTTGCTCGTTAAGAGAAAAACCGGTGAACAATTTAAAAAGAGTTAACCGTATTCTTATCATCGCGCCATCTTGGCTGGGAGATGCTGTGATGTCTCACTCCCTTATTCGCAGACTAGCGCGAATACACATAGCAACCTCAATAGACGTTTTCAGTCCTCATGCGCTCATACATCTTTTCGAACAAATGCCGGAAATTGATGAGATTATCGAAAATCCGTTTGGTCATGGGCAACTGAGTGTGAGAGATCGGTTGAATGTCGCGCGAGATATTAAGTCACGTCGCTACGATATCGCGTACGTACTTCCAAATAGCCTCAAAAGCGCATTGATACCTTTCTTTGCAAAAATTCCTAACCGGGTGGGATACACAGGTGAATCCAGATTCGGATTAATCAATCGCAGGCATACGTTAGATAAAAATAAACACCCTTTACTGGCGAGCCAGTACTTGCAACTCGCTAAGACTGATCTATCAGAAAGTATGTCGTTGAGTGAATATCCAAAATTAACAGTTGTTCAAAAGGATTTGGAACAAACACTTGAACAATTCAATATTGATCCGCTTCGACCATACGTTTGCTTATGTCCCGGGGCCGAGTATGGGCCAGCTAAACGTTGGCCTCAAGGACACTTTACAAAATTAGCTCAAAAACTCTCCGATAACCAATTTCATACCATCACCTTAGGTGGTAAAAATGATATGAAAATTGGTGCAATGATTTACAAAAATAATCAGCAAAAAATGCAAGATCTAACAGGTAAGACAACTTTAAACGAAGCGATACATCTAATTGCAGGAGCGACTTGCGTCGTCACTAATGATTCTGGCTTAATGCATGTGGCAGCAGCCCTGAGTAAGCCCTTAATCGCCTTATTCGGTTCCAGCTCTCCGGAATACACCCCGCCGCTTTCAGATAAAGCTAAAGTTCTTACAAGGGCGTTACCGTGTTCCCCGTGCTTCAAGCGAGTGTGTCCTCTCGGACACACTAATTGTCTAGAAGATATCACGGCGGATGAAGTCTTCATGAATATTTTAAAACAAACAGAATCTGACTAGAGCACAGTGTCTGCAAATACCAGAAATTCTGTTCAATACCGGGCCCCAAGCTGGCTTCAAGGACCCCACTTACAAACTATTTTTCCCTTCCTCTTCTTATCCCCCACGGCAATTGACTACGACAGACAGACGGTTAACACTCCAGACGGAGATTTTCTTCATATCGATTGGGTTAACAGCGACACAACTTCGCCGTTAGTAGTTGTTTTGCATGGGCTTGAGGGAAGCTCCAATAGCCATTACGCAAAAGCTATGATGCATTATGTAAGGGCATTAGGCTGGTCTGGGTGTGTTATTCACTTTCGAGGTTGTAGCGGCGTCCCAAACCGCCTACCGAGAGCGTATCATTCAGGAGATAGTGACGAACTCGAGTGGCTCATTGCTTTTTTAGGTAACTTAAATTTCGAGCAAATATTTGTAGCAGGATATTCGTTAGGTGGAAATGTGCTCTTAAATTGGTTAGGGAAATCAGAATATAAAAACAATAACTCAATTATTGCAGCCGCCTCCATATCAGCCCCTTATGACTTAGTCATTGCGGGAAACAGACTTAGTACAGGCATTAACAAAACTTATGGAAGTCATTTCCTTAGAACACTCAAAACGAAAGCAATACGTAAGATTAAAGACCATGATTTAAATATGGAAATTCAGTCAATCAAAGGTTGCTCAACACTAAAACAATTTGATAATTACTTTACTGCTCCAATGCATGGATATACCGATGTAAATGACTATTGGTCGCGCGCCAGCAGCGAGCCCTATCTGTCATCCATTAAGACACCCACAATGATTATTCATGCGGAGAACGACCCATTTTTACCTGGTAATAAACTAAAAACGCTCACCCAAAATAATGTCAATATTACGTTGAGGCTAACAACTCAAGGGGGTCACGTCGGATATACTCACGGACCCTTCCCAAGCCATATTGATTGGTTACCCAATCAAATTACCAAATACTTTAAGGACTTTTTATGACTTTGGATTCATCTATTTTTAAGGCTTATGACATACGTGGCATAGTTGGCAGCTCCCTAACTATTGATGGCGTGAGATTAATCGGCAAGGCGATTGGTAGCTCCGCTAAAAACGGCGAATCAATTTGCGTTGGACGAGATGGGAGGTTGAGTGGCCCCTCGATAGTTTCAGCACTCATTGAAGGAATTACATCCACAGGAGTCGATGTAATTAACATCGGACAAGTTTCATCACCCGCATTATATTTCTCGACATATGAATTGGAAACAAGAAACGGTATTATGGTTACAGGTAGCCACAATCCGCCGGAATATAATGGCCTGAAAATCGTCTTAGATGGACGCGCAATTTATGGCCAAGAAATTCAAAATCTTCTCAAGCTAATAGAAACAGAAAACTTCGATACGGGTCACGGTAACGTCACGAACGCAGATATTAATGAGCAATACGTGAAGCGCATCACAAGCGATATCCACCTTAATAGAGGTATGAAAGTATCAATTGACTGCGGTAATGGCGTCGCAGGTCTTTATGCAAGCGACGTGTTTAGATCCCTGGGATGTGATGTAAGCGAGCTTTACTGCAAAGTCGATGGAAACTTCCCAAGTCATCACCCGGATCCATCTAAACCAGAAAATTTAAAGGATCTAATTAGAGACGTCTCTGAAGGTGAATCCGAACTGGGTTTAGCATTCGATGGCGATGCCGATAGACTAGGTGTCGTCACCAAGGATGGGGAAATCATTTACCCAGACCGGTTGATGATGATGTTTGCAGATGATTTACTGACAAGACATCAGAATGCAGAAATTATTTATGATGTTAAGTGCTCCAGAGATTTAAGCAAATGGATTATGGAACGTGGGGGTCGACCTAAAATGTGGAAAACGGGACACTCTCTTATTAAGGCCGAAATGAATCTGTCTAATATATTACTGGGCGGGGAAATGAGTGGTCATTTCTTTTTCAAAGAAAGATGGTTCGGCTTCGACGATGGTATTTACGCTGGCGCTCGTCTCCTAGAATACCTTAGCAAACAGTCTTCATTACAACAAACATTTCAAAAATTACCTAAATCCATCTCAACACCAGAGTTGCAAATACAATGCGCAGAAGGTGAGAATTTTATGATAACTGAAGAACTGAAAAAGTCTGACTGCTTCTCTAGCGCTGAAGAAAAAATTACAATGGACGGAATTCGAGTCGAATATAGAGATGGCTTTGGATTGGCAAGAGCATCAAATACAACACCAACGATCGTTCTTCGTTTTGAAGCAACGACCAAGCAAGCCTTAGAAAGGATTACGGGTGAATTCAGGAGGGCAATAGTAAAAGTAGCGCCGCACCTTGATTTCCCAGATGATTAGACAAATCTTTAATTTGCACGCTCCGATATCCAACCTGAAACAGAATCTATAGCTGCATTTAGTGTATCCGGATTTGTTCCACCCGCTTGAGCGAGATCCGGACGACCACCACCCTTTCCTCCGACTTGATTGGCGACATAGTTTACTAATTCACCCGCCTTAAATTTATCTGTCAGGTCATTAGTGACGCCAGCAATCAAAATTACTTTTTCGCCGTTCACGGATGCTAACAATATAACTGCGGACTTCAATTTCGCCTTCAACTGATCGACTGTCTGACGCAACAAAGCTACATCTGAATCAGGTAGAACAGTTGCCAGCATCGTGACTCCGTTCACAGTTTTTGCTTTAGCGACGATATCCTCGCCTTGCCCTGAAGCCATTTTTGACTTGACCCGAGCAACCTCTTTTTCCAGACGCTTGATATTATCAAGCATTTGACTCAAGCGCGTAGCCGTCTCGTCCGGAGCAACTTTCAATAACGACGAGATATCAGCAAATTGTTTCTCTCTTCGGTGGATATAATCAAGTGCTTGCTGCCCCGTACTGGCCTCAATTCGTCGAACACCCGAGGCAATACCACTTTCAGTGATTATTTTAAATAACCCGATATCTCCAGTTCTTTTAACATGAGTGCCACCACATAATTCGGTAGAAAATTCTCCCATTTCAATGACTCGAACTTCATCTCCATACTTCTCACCAAATAAAGCAACAGCACCTGTATCAATCGCTTGGTCATACCCCATCACCCGAGCGTTAACACTCGCGTTAGTCCGAATAATGGTGTTAACCACACGCTCGATCTCTTCCAACTGAGGAGGTGTAATCGGTTGTGGATGCGAGAAATCAAAACGGGTTCGATTCTCGTCTACCAACGAACCTTTTTGTTGGACATGATTTCCGAGTACTTCACGTAAAGCGGCGTGTAATAGGTGAGTAGCTGAATGGTTAAACATTGTTGCGGTCCGAAGAGCCGCATCAACCTCAGTCGAGACAGAATCGCCAATATTTAGTTCACCGCTGGACACGTCGCCATGATGACCAAAGACTTCAGCTTGAATTTTTTGAGTATCCGTCACCAGAAACGTGGAATGAGGCGAAGCCTCAGTTGCAATACAACCACGGTCACCAACCTGACCACCAGATTCAGCATAAAAGGTTGTTTTATCCAACACAACTATACCTTTATCCCCCTTGACCAAACGATTTACAAGACTACCTTCTTTGTATAAGGCGATAATTTTCGAACTAGTAACTAATGAGTCGTATCCATGAAACTGAGTATTACCTCCTTCGTACTCGATACTCTGTGTACTTTGAAACTTAGAAGCAGCTCTTGCTCTCTGTCGTTGTTCTTCCATCGCCGCTTCAAAACCGGAAAGATCAATCTGGATATTGCGCTCACGGGCTATATCAGCGGTCAGATCAACTGGGAAGCCAAAAGTATCGTACAAGCGAAATACCGTTTCACCATCTAGTACTTTATCCTCTCTGAGTAAAGCAGATTCCAAGACTGCCATGCCCTTTTCAAGCGTTTCGGCGAAACGGCGCTCCTCCTCAAACAGTACCTCGGAGACCTGCTGTTGTGCCGCGGTTAGCTCTGGATAAGCAGCACCCATAACATCAATCAAATCAACGACAAGATTGTAGAAAAATGGTTTTGATTGGCCTAACTTATATCCATGCCTAATTGCTCTTCGAATAATACGTCTGAGAACATAACCACGACCTTCATTACTAGGAATTACTCCATCAACAATCAAAAAGGCGCAAGATCTGATGTGATCCGCAATAACTCTTAATGAGGCATTACCAAAATCCTTACATCCAGTTTCACGAACAACCCCATTAATCAATGTTTGGAAGATATCAATCTCATAATTGGAATGCACTTTTTGGAGCACAGCTGCCATCCGTTCCAATCCCATACCCGTATCTACAGAGGGCTTTGGAAGCGATTTCATGACGCCTGACTCATCCCGATTAAACTGCATGAACACCAAGTTCCAAATTTCTATAAATCGGTCACCGTCTTCATTGTCAGACCCTGGTGGACCGCCCTCAACATCAGCGCCGTGATCCCAAAATATTTCCGAGCACGGTCCACAAGGTCCCGTATCCCCCATTTGCCAAAAATTATCACTTTGATATTTTTGTCCGCCAGGTTTATCTCCGATACGAACAATACGCTCAGGTGGGATTTTTATATCATTCGCCCAAATTTCATAAGCCTCGTCATCGGTCTCGTAAACTGTGACCCACATCCTATTCGGATCCAAGCCAAATTCGTCTGTTAACAAACCCCAAGCATATCGAATTGCATCTTCCTTGAAATACTGTCCAAAACTAAAATTGCCAAGCATCTCAAAAAACGTATGATGTCGAGCGGTATAACCAACATTCTCTAGATCATTATGCTTCCCGCCTGCTCTAACGCAACGTTGAGAGGTTGTCGCGCGCGTGTAAGAACGCTTGTCATGTCCTAGAAATACATCCTTAAATTGGACCATGCCCGCGTTTGTAAACAATAATGTAGGGTCATTGCCAGGAACTAATGGGCTGCTGGAGACAATCGAGTGTCCGTTCCTCTCAAAGTATTTCAGAAACCGCTCTCTAATTTCATCACTTTTCATTCGCTTGTCTCTTTTCCCCGGTAACCCTTCTTTTACAAATAACGATCATCTTGGTCAACCGCACAATTTAGATCTGATAGCACGGCTCTTATTGTGCTTTGGTCGAAACCCCGATTGACTAGAAAACGAGCTTGCTTTGCCCAAGTCGCTGGACCCTCTGGTTTTACACTATATTTTTTTGCCCAGACTAATTTGGCCGCATTAAGGTCTCCCTCTAGGACCTCTTCCCGATACTCTAAAATTATTGATTTAGCTACGCCCTTTGATTCTAGATCTTGCAAAATTTTTCTCGTACCGAACCGCTGACGCTTACTACGGATATACGCCTCAACATAGCGTCGGTCATCAAGCCAACCTTTGCATTCCAGGTCGCCTAGCAGTTCATCGACCTCTTGAGCATTACTCCCTTTCAGCAGAAGCTTTTTACTCAACTCTAGACGCGTATACTCTCTCCGCCCCAATAAACGCATCGCCATTGATTTTAGCGATTCTTCCAATAATTATCTCCTGAATTTTACTCTTCAGAGCTCTTATCAGGCGTTGGAGCGCTCGCATGCCTGACCCCCACTATTTCGCGCACTTTGTTCTCGATTTCAATAGCCATCTGGGGATTTTGCTTCAAAAATTCTCTAACATTGTCTTTCCCTTGCCCAATCCGATCGCCATTGTAGCTGTACCAAGCTCCAGCTTTGTCTACGATATTATGCTTCACGCCAAGGTCGATAATCTCTCCCTCCCTGGAGATACCTTGGCCATAGAGAATATCAAATTCGGCTTGTCTGAATGGAGGCGCTACTTTATTTTTTACTACTTTAGCTCGAGTTTCATTTCCAATAATTTCATCTGACTTCTTAATCGCACCGATCCGTCTAATGTCAATTCGAACAGATGAATAAAATTTCAGCGCATTACCGCCTGTTGTGGTTTCAGGGTTACCAAACATCACACCAATTTTCATCCGTATCTGATTAATGAAGATTACTAGCGTGTGGGACCGCTTTATATTTGCCGTCAGCTTTCGCAATGCCTGTGACATTAATCTGGCCTGCAACCCCATTTGAGGCTCACCCATCTCACCTTCAATTTCAGCGCGAGGCGTAAGAGCCGCCACCGAGTCAACCACAACGACATCAACCGAGCCGGATCGAACTAACATATCTGCAATTTCTAATGCCTGCTCACCATTATCCGGCTGCGAAATCAGCAGGTCATCGATATTCACACCAAGTTTAGTCGCATATTCTGGATCTAATGCATGCTCTGCATCGATAAAAGCCGCTGAACCACCAATTTTTTGCATCTCCGCGATAACAGAGAGAGTCAGCGTGGTCTTACCGGAAGACTCTGGCCCATAGACCTCTACAACCCGGCCTCTGGGTAAGCCGCCAATACCTAATGCAATATCAAGGCCAAGTGAACCAGTAGAGACTACCTTCAAATCCGGGTTAACGTCCTGTTCTCCGAGCAACATGATGGAGCCTTTACCAAACTGCTTCTCGATTTGGGATAGTGCTGCCTCCAGCGCTTTTTGCCGATTTTCATTCATAATGTATTCAAGCTCCAGGTGTTTGTGGGTTTATCGTAATGAATTAGATTATCGCACAGTGGTGACAATTCTGAGTTCAAGTTAATAAAATCTATCGTTCGGTAAAAAATATTGATGATCAGAGCTCAGACCGAGTTAAGAGAAACTCTAAAAGCCGAAAACTCTCCAACACCGACTGAATACGGACTTCCTCACGATCACCAGTAAACAAGAACTCCCTTGTCATCAGACCCTTAGCTTTATCGCCAACGGAAATCCAAACCGTGCCTACAGGCTTATCAATAGTCCCACCGCTAGGTCCTGCAATACCACTAGTGGCGATCGCACAATCTGCTGTAGTTTTATCTATTAGCCCGGTTACCATATTTTCCACGACAATCTTGGAGACAGCACCATGTTGATTAATCAAATCAGGATCCAAACCTAATTGCTCTACTTTTGATTGATTTGAGTAGGTCACAAACCCCGAATGGAACCAAGCAGAACTTCCTGGAACCGCGGTGATAGCTTGGGCAATCCACCCGCCAGTGCATGACTCAGCAGTCCCCACAACCAAGCCTCTTTCTGCCAGTAAAGCGCCTAAATGCTCGCTCATCAGGTGAATATCAACCTCAATTTGAAAAGTCATAAGTTAATCTTTGTCTACACAGGAAAATTAACGAAAGCCAACAAAATCATCAAAATGCAAAAAGCATATCCAGCAGCAAATAAATCGTCTAGCATCACTCCTAGACCACCCTTGACCTTTTGATCTAAATAACGAATTCCAAAAGGCTTAAAAATATCAAAAATGCGAAATAAAACAAAAGCTGCAGTATGAAGATAAAAATTATTCGGGATAAGGGCTAATAACAATCCATAAGCAACAAATTCATCAATTACGATTGATGAGTGGTCCGATTTACCTAAAATCTTTTCAGCAGATCTACAAACGGCAATACCCAAAAAAAACATTAAAGCCCAAAAAAAAAGTAATGCTTCTAGAGCCAGTAATGAAATTAAAGCATAGTGTATCGG
>Ga0255763_1004656_pt1 | contig 11482 bp, 10 predicted proteins | sample 041ome_2_FD_179963 | JGI IMG/M metagenome (GOLD analysis project Ga0255763, IMG submission 179963) | Coastal salt marsh microbial communities from the Groves Creek Marsh, Skidaway Island, Georgia - 041406US metaG (version 2) | ecosystem: Environmental > Aquatic > Marine > Intertidal zone > Salt...
GTCTCGAATGGCGTCGCTCACTACTCGCATGTCCGGCGAACCCTCATCCACGCTCAACGTCCACTGCGCAAGGTGCCCCGCGAACGCCAGGGACCCGATGCACGCGATGAACACCATCCCGGCGGTCCACGACGTCCGCGTTGCGAGCAAAAACAATACGAAACAAACCCCTCCGGCAACGTACGTCGCCCGCGTCGGATCCTTCGCCACCTGTCGCGCGAGCTGTGACATTGTGCTCGGTCGCGCCCCGAACGATCGCATCGATCCCGTCGGTCCATTCGCGCCGACACCCTTCGATCGATCGATCCCACCGTTGCCTCCTTCGATGTCGTGCATGTGTTCCGAAGATGACGTTCGCGAGTGCGTCGCAAAAGATCGGTTCCGCGGGATCGTCGACGACTGCGACGCAGACGTCGGGTACGGCTGCATGTACGTCGACGTCGACGTCAATCGTCGTGCGCCGTACGACGTTCGTCGGCGTCGTCGAATGTCGTGGATTAAAATTTCGCAACCAGTTTTTGACACAAAAACTGCAGAACGCGGCGCTCGCGCGGTCGCACGGTCTCTCGCTCGGCGGTGCGCGCCGCGTGCGCGCGGATTGACGCGCGCAATGGTACGGTTCAAGAACCGATACCTCGTCGTCGAGGTGAGCTTCAACGACGGACGGACGTTGGACGTCAAAGAGAGTGCGCTGTTGGAGCTGCTCAGAGAGAGCGTGCGGGAAAACTTTGGTGAAGTCGGCGCCGGGCTGACCATGGGGGCGCTGAGCGTCAAGTATGTCGACGCGTTGAGTGGACTGTGCGTTGTTCGATGCGATCGAGAGCGGATGAGAGAGGTGAGAGGGGCGATCACGGTGTTGGAGGGCGTCGGAGGGCGCAGGGCGACGTGGGACGTGAGGCACTGCGGCGGGACGCTAAAGTCGTCGAAAGAAGCGGTTGGGAAGCGAATGAGAGAGATTTTGGGTGCGTTGGCTGAGAGAGGTCGCATCAAACCAGCCGAGGTCGATGGGATCATGGCTTCGCAAAGGAAAGTGCTAGAAACGTTGACCAACTGACTCGGTGTATCATCAAACATGTAATTTTACATTTCGTATACTAGGTCAGAACAGCGACTGCGCGCGTTTCATCAAAGGGCATAGCCGGCGACGTATCACTTTCGTAACGCGTTCGCCCGCAGAGAGTATCCTCCGCGCTCGGTTCATCGAGTAAAAGGACCACGATGGTGGAGCCTCACCATCGGCTGTGTCACGTTGGTCTGCTCCTTTGTGCCGGCATTTTATCAATGCGTCACGCCATTCAACACTGGAATCGTGCGCCTTGGTGAGAGCTTCTCGCAGTAACTTGACCCTTTCCACGAGCAACGTGATCTCTTGACTCAACTCAGCAATCTTTTGTGTCTGAATTTCAATCACCCTGCGCGGGTTGAGATTCCGAGACACAAGCGTCGGAAACGCACTGTACGCGAGCGCATCCACCTGGTGCATGCGATTCGGTGAACCGCTCACGGCGTTGGCGAAAGAAAGAGCCGCCAAGCTCGCAACGACGGAGACGGCGATGACCACGACGACAACACCGCTGACGAGAAGGCCGTGGCTTTGCAGTGGCGACACCAAGAACGACGTCTGCTCGTCTGAGTCATCCGCATCCATGGCTTCGTCTCGTCGCTGGCTCGAAGACTTCCCTCCGCGCATCGCATCTTCGGCAAACCGTAACCAAGCGTCGGCGTCGGCGTCTTTTCGCTTCGGTGAAGGCGAATCAGAATCGCGAGATGCGCCATCTTGGTATTTCCGAGAGTCTAACGAATCGCTTTCCTGCGGCTCAACCTTCGGCCATCCGCGCGAGTTCAGACGAATGAGATCGCTTTCGAGCTGTTCCCACTCGTTTTCTTCATCTTTGACTGCGTTCTCAACCATTAAGCGTCGGAGCATCGATGATGAAGTCGCTACAAAGCGAGTCAGTTACTGACGTCGCCGAGCCAACGTGGAGTGCGTCATCCATGTTTCGCAGCGCAGCGTCAAGGGCGCACTGCGTGCCAACAGCTCGCATGCTTGAATTAAAAAGTAAATTCAAGTATCGGAAACGTACCAGAACAAGTCCGACGAAGATGCCTCAGCCCATTCCTCCCATGAACGTAGAGGCGTCGGGCGTATTCGAGCTGTTGAACGCCGCATCGCTAAAATCAAAACCGGGATTTTCCATCTGGAACCGCTCCAACATCATTCGCTTCGCGTCTGCATCGTTCTCGGGCGTCTCTCGCGCGGTGGCGTGCGCGATGAACGGCGCTGTCCACGCCTTGCCGCGGATGGTTTTTGCCAACGAAAAGTGCAGCTCCCCGTCATCCAAAGTCCAAACGCTATCGTCAGCCTTTATGCCGTGCTCGAAATCGTGCTCCAGGTACGGAGGAGTGTTAACGATGCCAACGCGCAAAGACTTGGGCGTGATCCTCACGTCGAGCTCTCTCGCGCGCGCTCCGGAAGGGACTTTAATGTAGACGTTCACTTCTTCAACAGTCTGGTCCCACTCATAGATGACGCGGCCTTGGTGCGAAAACACACGACGAGACGTGGGTGCGATTTTATCCATCGCGCGAGTGCCGCGCCCGGGCGTTGGCTGGACGAGGATTGACGCGAGCGCTGACGCGCGGCGTAATGACGACTCGTCGACGTGAGTTGATTATGCTGATTACTTCTCAACACAGGTTGGTTCAAGGTTAGACTGCCAACGGGCGAGCGCGATGCGGGAGATACACACTAGCTACCTACAGAAAACTACTTGTACAATTACAATACGCTACTATCACTAGACATGACCACTCCGGCGTGGAAGAGCGCGACTAGAATGCTACCGGCGAAGACCTTATCTCTCAGCGGCGGGTTGTGGCGGAGCGAGACTCTGATAAGCGGCAGCAGCGGAGCGTACATGATTGGCACAGAAAACTTGCGCAACATAGACGCGCGTCGCTCTTCGTTGAGCTTACGCATCTCGTCGGGCGTGAGGCTCTGCGTCATCTCGATACGTCCGTCGCCGAGTGAAGTCGCCCACAACTTCGGCACAACGCACAACACAACCGCCGTTCTACGCGTTTGTCGCCGCCCGACGCGCTTCGAAAGCGTCGTAGCTATCGCACGTAACGCGCGCCCAAGTAGACTTGAATCGGCTCAAAACATCTCCAGATGCATCGCGGGCGGCAAGTTCGTACGTTGTCTCTTCAAATATCTCGCTCACGCTCCTCTTTAAATATCCCAACTTGGTCTGAAAAAGCGCGTTGGACGCTACGTTGGCGAAACCAATCTTCGCGACAAACTTTGTGACACCGAGTTCGACGGCACCGTACGCCATAAACACTTCCATGGCTTCCATCGCCAACCCACGCCGTCTGAACCCGCTCTCAGCGATCATGCACTCTATCTCACACGCCGAGTCGTCGTCGTGGTCGTTGAAGAAAAGGTTGCAGTCTCCAATCATCTGCGAGCTCGCTGCGTCGCGAATGATGAATGTGCACTTTTGCGGATCCCTTGCCCACTCCTTCTGCATCTCCAACTCATCCTCCATCGACAAACGCTCGCTCGCCGTCGCCTCGAGGAGCGCTTCGCTCGCCATCCACGAGTTGTACTTTTCAACGTGTTCCTCTCGGTAAGGCACGAGTTGCACCTTGTCGGTGACGAGAATCAAGTCTGCGTTTTCCTTCATCGGAGTGAAGTCTCGTCGTGAATTTCCAGTCGCGGTCGCGCGTCGTTACGCAAAGTGTCGTCGCAGCAGTCGCGCGCTTCGTTGGGTGACGGTTTCATTTTCAAAGCCAACAGTCTGCTCGGAGCACGCAGCGCACGACGAGACGGCATCACGCGCGTCATCAACGCCTTCGTGGAGATGAACGGCCATTAGTTTTTTGATTAGTTACAACTCTTCTTACTTTTTGGTAAACGCGAACGCTCCGCGAACGGCGCTCGTCACCGAAGCGGGAACATATTGAGAAACTTCGCTCTCGCGATATGCGGCGACAAAGTCACGCAAAAGCGGAATCTCACCCTCGTCTTCGTCGCTCTTCGGTTCTGGAATGCGCATAACGGCGTGCACGGCAAAGAACACTGCCCCGACAAAGGCGGCTCCGAGGAAAACATCGACGACAAACTTGTAAAAGAAGACGACAAGCGCTGCCGTCACCGCCAACGACTGCGTTCTCGCGCTAAATGTCTTCCCACCAATATCAATCGGCGCTCTACGCACGCGCGTGATGTAATGATGTCCAACATACGCCCCGACAAACATCAACGCCGCGAACGGCGACATCAACGCGTTCCACGCCGCCAAAATCGCCGCCAAGCACAGATAGTTGTATCCAAAGTCTCTCGCATTCTTTCTCGCTCGCGTTGTCGCATCCCCGGCGCTCACCGGGCACGAAAACCGCACCACCGCGAACGACCGCCAATCCTTCGCTCGCATAAACGGTCCTCGTACCGCTCGCATCAGTCTCTTTGGCGCGTCTTCGAGTTTTTCCGGCGCGTCCAGCACGTGGTGTCCGTTCGACTCATCTTTTCCAACGGTTGCTGACGACCCGTTTCCACCGGCACCGCCGCTCATATTTGCCCGAATTCGTCGTCCTCGCCGCTGCTGCCGTCTTTAATATCAACCCTAGCGATGCGTATGCGTCGTCGTCGGCCGTCGTCGGCCGAACGCGCGTCGGCGTCTCACGCGTGCGTCATCTTGTAAATGCAACAAAAATCGCTTCAACCAACGGCACTGTCAGTCACGCAGACCGCGTTCACTAACTGATCGGATTGCGTTTCGGACGACGACACGCGATGGCGAGCAAAGCGAAACGAGTCAACACGAAGAATGGTGCCGATGCGTTGGCGATGAGCCCAAACGTGCGTGCGATGCGACAGCGCGCGACGATGAACGCGACGACGAACGCGTGAAACGAACGCGTGAAAGACAGACTTGAATCTCACGACTGGTGCGACTTGACGCCGACGACTGACGCTCGAGGGTGCGTGTGTACCGACCGCGCGAATAGGAACGGATATTGAAGAGTATTTATGAATTGTATGAACACGGACCGACGTCGGGGACGTCGGGGAACCAAACCGGGGTTGGGTTGTTGGACATCGCGAATGACCCACTGTTGCGTGTCAAGTGCTTCAAGCCAAGGAAAAAAGTGAGTGTGATGATCATCGGAAATCACTCGGCGGGGAAGAGCTCGTTTATTAATTGGTACATTGGTGAGAGCGTGCAGACGACGGGCGTGGCGATCGAAACCCGTGGGTTTACGTTTGTGACGAGCGGTAGAAAGAGAGAGACGCTTAAAGGGGACGCGACGTTTGCGTTTTATGACTACCTGGAAGGGTTGCAAAACGTCGAGGGTTTGAATGCAAACATTTTTACCGAAATTTCAACGTCCAAGGAAAAGAACTTTAGCTGCGTGGACATTGTGGACTCTCCCGGATTGGTGGATGGCGACATGTGCTACCCGTTTGAGGTCGGTAAAGTCATCACGTGGCTCGCCGACCACGTTGACTTGATTCTGTGCTTCTTCGATCCGATCGGACAGGCGCTGTGTAAGCGCACGATGAAGGTGGTCGAAGCTTTGAACGAGCAGCACGCGGATAAGTTGGCGTATTACATGTCCAAGGCGGATCAAGTGGAGAAGGAACACGACAGACAACGCGTGTTGATTCAGATTACTCAAAACTTGAGTTCTCGCATCAAAAACTCCCATGCATTCAAGTTGCCGACCATTTACTTGCCGCGCGACGATCTCACGGTGCCAATTCCTAACGCGATCGAAGAGGTCTGCGAAGACATCGATAGAGCGATCCGCTTGACGGTGCAGAAGAATCTCACCACGATGAAGGAGGATTGCTCGCGCATCGAGGAACGCATCGAGGAAGTCCTCAAGACGAATGAATGGAACAAGAAGGACAACCTGAAAAGGTCTCTCCGCGGTATTTCTCTGATGTTCCTCGGCTGGATATTCTTATTGCTCTCTATTTACATTGCGACGCTTGAAATTTGCGCGACGCCAGTCATCGCGCACGGTTTGCGGGCGCTCGCGCCCCGCGTGCCGCAAATTGAGAACTTGCTTCCGCCGGAAGGCTCCACGCGTTGGTCGGGCATCAAGCACGGCGGTGCGTACGCTCTAAGCGCGAGCCTCGTCACTTACTTTATCATTCAGTACGTCAAGTCTGTCGTGTGGCGTCTTCACACGCTTCTTACGAAGAAGGAGCTCGCGCGCTTGACGCAATATAGATCCTATGTCGAGGGCTTCCTCAACTTGCGAGGTCAGCTTTACAAGGATTACTTTGCAGCTCTCAGTAGCCTGGGATAGGCTTAGCATAGGTAGACAAATATAATCAGTTGCAATATAAAACACAAGCTTCTAAAGAATTCTAAGTACGGTAGTTTCTAACGGGTCACTCCGAATGCGACATCCGTCGACTGCGCGGCCACTGGAGCGCCACCAGTCAACGACACCAATCGATCGCAAAACTTGTCGTACACGCGAGAGACGACCCGGGTGGTTGAATCTTGGAGAACTTGGCGTTCTTCGGGGTCGAGCGCTTGTACGGCGGCAATCAAATCCTCGAAGCTCTGCTCCTCGGCTTCCTCGCCTTCGGGCGTGACTCGTCGAAGCGAATCTCTCGCGTTCGCGGCGAGGTTTTTCAACTGTGGACTGTTACCAACCGGTAGTTCGCCCGTGGCGACGATGCTCAAGAACAGTGCGGCGATGGCTTCTGGCTCTAAGAAGGCGTCACCGGTCAACACGGTTGCGGCATCCTTGCCGATTAATCCAGCAGCCAAGTCACCGAGAGAAATCGCGAAGAGCTCCTCCTCACGGCTTAATTTCGGAGCAGCCAAGTCGAGAACTTGACGTGGCGATGCCAAAGCCGGCGCGGGCGTCGCGCTGCCCTTCACTGGAAGGAGAACCGGGCCACTAACATCTTGCGGGTTCGGCAAAGAATCAGCGAACGGGAGCCAAGATGGCGGTTTCGGCAGTTGGGTAAACACTCGAGTGACGCCCTTGCGCAACGATTGTCGAAGCAGCAAGTCAGCCGCCGTTTCCGCTTCGCGTTCGAGAAGGTTACGCAGGCTCGCCGCTTGCGGTTGCAAGAGGTACTTCAACGACTGATCCAATGTTGCCGCATCTTCCGGAATAGTTTCGAGATCGACGAATACGTCTTCGCTCTTCGCGACGATGCCCATGGCGCTGTTCAACATCACCGCAAGTCGTTGACCTTGCAAAATGCTTCCACCACCCTGAGTGGACGCATACAGGACTTCTTGTAACGCGCGTTGCGCGGCTGGGCGATCTTCGCGTAAGAGCTTACGTGCGACAAACGGGTAAGCCTCCATTACTAACCGATAATCCGGGTTCCCAATCAAAGCAATGCCTTCGAGCGTGACAACTGCGCGGCCCAAAAGTGCGAAATACGGCGGAATGGAAAACGGAATATCATTCAAGACGGTGAGTAAATCTTGCGTCATCGCCTGGAAACCACCAGCGGTGGAGGACAATGACCCATCCATGTTATACATGCGCTTGAGCTCGGCTTCGTACTTTTTCGCGCCGCCACCCTTGACGTACGGGGAAAGTGCCTTGTCCATCAAAGGAACCACCTTGGCGCGGTCGCAGTCGTCTGGCAAGATCTTCAAGTTGATGAAATCGTCAACCAAGGATGGGTAATCTTTGTTTGCCAAGTGAATGATTGAGCTCACCATGGTGTCCATGTCTTCTTGCTGAATCGACGCCACCAAGCCGAAATCGAGAATGGCGAGCTTGCCCTTGGACGGATCGTTGAGCTTCATGAGGTTGCCCGGGTGTGGGTCGCTGTGGAAAAAACCAACTTGTAAAAGCTGCACCAAGAAGCACTCTTGGCCGATACCTACCAAATCTCTAATTTCATCCGGTGGACACTCGCTCAGCTTGATGCCATCGATCCACTCGGTGACGAGCACGCGTCTGCTGCAGAGCTCGTGCTTGACTTCAGGAACGTAAATGTCCTTGACCTTTTCTTGCTCCATCAAATCGCGCAACTTTTGCTGATTCGCCGCCTCATTGAGAAAATCAAGCTCAGTATAAAAGCCCACAGCCCACTCGTTGAGGAGACCAACATAGTCCGTGCGCTGTTGTGGTGCGAATCGCTCAATCAGGCCTTGGTACACTTCTGCCGCCCGCCGAAGAACGTACAAATCCTTGGACACGGTGTCGAGAATTTTCGGTCGCTGCACCTTGACCGCGACGTACTCATCCTTACCCTTGAGCTTGGCGCGGTAAACTTGCGCGAGCGACGCCGCAGCGACGGGAATTTCACTGATTTCGTCAAAGAATTCGCCGAGGGGGCCACCGAGCTCCTCTTCGATGGTTTGGATCGCGTCGCCGTCTCAAAAGGCTTCACCGAGTCTTGCAACACTGCCAACTCATCGAGCGCCGCTTGCGGCAAAACATCCGGTCGCACGCTCATCATCTGACCCGCCTTGATGTACGTCGGTCCAAGCTTTTCAATGATGATGCGCGCATCCTTCGCCAGCGCTCTATCATTCTTTGATAACTCGGCTGAACCGCCAGTGATGGCCAACGTCGCCACCTTGGTCAAAAACGGCACCGAAAGGGACAAAAACTCCGCCCATCGTCTCTGCAACGCCCCACCTTGTTTATCCCAATACTTTTGAATCGCATCCTTGTTATACACGAGCGGCAATCCGTCCGCATCCACTTCGTTCGACGCGCTTCGCGCCACGTACGACTTATCCACGTCTGGCGCCTCCACCCCGCGCATCCGCACCGACTTGGACACCTCCAACGCCGCCGTTCCGGCAATCTCAGTCACCCGTTTCACATCCACCACGCCGGCCATTCTCGCGCGCGTCTTCATCGTGTACGCCCCCCGTCGTCCTCGTCTCGCTCCCGTCGTCCTCGTCGTGTTCGTCGAGCGAGACGCCGCCGCACCCATCGTCATCTTACTCGTTCGCGTCGGGCAAACCGCCGTTCCGCTGAACGCAATCCTGTTCCGCGCCCTAAGCGCCGCTGCGGTGCTCGCCCGCGTTGCTCGCACCACCGCATGGACGTCCGCGCGGTGCCACATCGTTCGCGCGTCAATGGTGTACGGGCGACGCACAATGACGTCACCGGTAGGATGTTTTCGAGATGGTCGCAATAAACCACAGTCGTCGTCGCGTAGTGCGTTCTAGACGCCGTAACGCGCCGTCGGAAGTTACCAGAGATGACGACGATCGCGTGCGTCTCGCGCGCGTTCGCGGTCGTGGTCGCGACGACGGTGGTGCGCCGGGATTCATTCGTGGCGAGAATGCTCGAGTTTTCATCCGTGACAGACTCTTTGCGCCGAACGCTGGAGGGCGCACATCTGGAAACGGTGGAAAAGACGAGCGCGTACGATGGAAGCGCATTTCATGGGCATCCGGGGGTGTTGTGGGCGTTCAAGGGGACGCTGAGGGCGGATGGGACGGAGTCGTGGATGAGCGTTGCGGGCGTCGCGGCGCTGGATTTGGTCGCGGTTTGGTTTTTGCGCGAGCTCGCGAGGCGGTTCACGCGGGACGAAAGCAAAGTGTTTAGGTTGTGCGCGGTGTATGCGTTGAATCCAATCGGAATCATGGGGATTGTGGTGCGTTCGACGTCGGGCGTGTTGCGCGCATTGTTGTTCGCCAGCGTCGTCGCGGCGCTGGATGGTTACAACGTGGCGTGTGGAGCGGCTTTCGCGCTCGCGGTGCAGCTCAATCCACACTACATGGCGCTGTTACTATCGATAGGAATGATGTGCGTGTCGTCGGCCGATCGAGGATCGAAGTTTGGAAAGCTGATGCGGTTGGCGTTAGGCTTTGTAGGCGCATGCGCTGCGAGCGCGGCGATGATGGGCGACGACTTGGGAAAGTGGTGGAAAGCTGCGGTTGAGTTCAGCATTCTCAGTGAAGATCAAACGCCGAATTTGGGCTTGCATTGGTATCTGTTTACGACAATGTTTGACCATTTTCGCTCGTTTTACGTCGTCGCTCTGAATGTGATTCCTCTTGCGCTCTCAATTGGCGTTAGCATGCGCTTCGTCTCGAGGCCGCTTCTGTCGTTGACATTGTCGCTTATGATAGCTACAGTGTGTATGCCGTACCCAACTCTCCACGACTCCGTCACGTACGCGTGTTTACTATCCGTCATCGCTGCGAATGACAAAGGCAACCCGCTGTCGTACATGAAGTTTGGAGTCCTCATCGCTGGAGGCTTCCTGTATGCCGCGTTACTGAGTCCTCTGACGTGGTACATGTGGATTCACACGCGCGTCGCGAACGCTAACTTTTACTACGCGGTTACACTCGTGTACGCGTGCACGCAGATACTATTGATAAATCAAGTAGCTGGAAGCGCGCTGGCGTTTGATCGCCACCGCAAGCTTCAAAAGAAGGAATAGGCGGATGTACCAGTACCTTAGCCAAAATTAGATGATAGAGCAGTCGCGGGTAGGTGAAATGAGCGGATGAATAGATAATCGATTTTCATCATGGAATATTACTCTTTCAATATGAATGATGCTTGTGCGTAATGATTGCGCCTGAAAATAATTCGAAAAGGGTGTCACGCGTGAGCGCATTTAAAACGGCACGAATGGCTTGTCGATGATGCTCTTATGCTTTCCAAGCGTGTTGTGCGCGACCATAGAGCCAAGAGCATCGACGGCAAGACGAAGACCCATGAGGGACGTGATGTCCGCGTGATCGTAAGGTGGTGAAACTTCGACGACTTCCATACCGCAGAGACCTTCCGCCGCGACCAACCCAACAAGCTTGAGAGCTTCGCGCGGAAGAAGTCCACCCGGCTCCGGCCAGCCTGTGCCAGGGACGAAGGCCGCCTCGATACTATCGATATCGTACGATAAGTACACGGCGTCGCAACCGTCCCAGGCGCGCTCGAGAGCGATCTCAGCAATCTTTTCGATGCCGTACTTCTCAATGTCGTCCATCGTCATGATGTTCGTCTTGCGCTCAACCATGTTCGGCACGGCCGCACGTGGGACTTGCCAGCCACCGATACCGATTTGAACCAAGTTCTCCGGTCGAACATTGGGAAGGTTCGTCGCGTGGAAGTACGGAGTCGTGTGCATGCGCTCGTCGAGGTCCTTCTCTTGGATATCGGCGTGGCGATCGACGTGAATAATACCGATGCGCTTGGACGTCACGCTCGCGATGCCTCGCACGGTCGCGTATCCGATAGAGTGGTCACCACCGAGAATCAGCGGCATCGATCCAGTCGACGCAATGTGACCGACGGCGTTAGAAATTTGGTCAAATGTCTTTTCGATATTGGCTGGGATGGTGAACACGTCTCCCGCGTCGCAGAGCGTCATTTGCTCGCGAAGGTCCACGCCCGTCTCAAAGTTGTACGGCGTGTACAACGCAGAAATCTTCCGGATCCCTTGCGGACCGAATCGCGTACCCGGGCGATACGTCGCACCGCCATCGAACGGCACTCCAACCACCGTCAC
>Ga0255763_1004669_pt1 | contig 11459 bp, 8 predicted proteins | sample 041ome_2_FD_179963 | JGI IMG/M metagenome (GOLD analysis project Ga0255763, IMG submission 179963) | Coastal salt marsh microbial communities from the Groves Creek Marsh, Skidaway Island, Georgia - 041406US metaG (version 2) | ecosystem: Environmental > Aquatic > Marine > Intertidal zone > Salt...
CCCAAGACCCTTAGCCTCAGATGAGGATCTTTTAGAAGCGGTGAAAGGCGCTTATGTAGATGAATTTACAGATCGTTTTGAGAATGGTCTGGATACTGTTATTGGTGAGCGAGGGGTTAAATTATCGGGTGGACAGCGTCAGCGAATATCTATTGCCCGTGCTTTGTTAGCCAAACCTAAAATCGTTATTTTGGATGAGGCCACTTCCAATTTAGATACTCAAAGTGAGTCTTTTATTCAAAAAAGCTTAGCCGTTCTTATGCGCAACAGAACTACTTTCGTTATCGCACACCGTCTGAGTACAATCCAAAAGGCTGACCAAATTTTAGTCATAGAAGACGGAGACATCGTAGAGCAAGGAAAACATGATGAACTTATAGATGCAAAAGGGAGGTATTATGAATTATATACCTATCAAACTAGAATGTAATATTAGAGGAGTTTTTTTGCAAATCCCTTTGATCCTAATCAATGAAATATGAAGGTTTAGAGATGTTCTCTTCAGGGATTATTCTTTCAAAAAAATAACTATATTTGGATTTCAAGGTAAAAATCAACTGCACAATAAAATATTAATTTGAAAGATTTCCTTTCTACTTTTTGTCTTAAATGAAAAAAAAATATTTGAGTTTCTGGCAGATCTGGAACATGAGTTTTGGGTTTCTAGGGATACAGTTTGGTTTTGCTTTGCAAGGAGGATTCATGTCCAGAATATTTCAAACCTTAGGAGCGGAAGAGTCTGAAATTCCTTTACTTTGGATTGCTGCCCCTCTCACGGGATTGATTGTACAGCCCATTATTGGATACATGAGTGATAACACTTGGCACCCGACACTAGGTCGTCGGAAACCTTATTTTTTGATAGGTGCCATACTCAGTTCTATTGCTTTATTTTTTGTTCCTTATTCACCTACATTATGGATTGCAGCTGGTTTTCTATGGATACTTGACGCATCGATTAATATAAGTATGGAGCCTTTTCGAGCTTTGGTTGCAGATAAGTTAAACGAAGACCAAAGAACTTATGGATTTGTTTTACAAACATTAATTATTGGTATAGGGACTTGGGTTGCAAGTAATCTTCCCTGGTTTGTTACGAAAATGGGAGTAAGTAACGAAGCAATAGCAGGAGAAATCCCTATGTCAATAAAGGTTGCTTTTGCTATTGGAGCTTTAGTGTTCTTTTTGTCTATTTTGTTCACTATCTTAACTACCAGCGAATATCCACCTGAGGATTTAGAAGCATTTCGGGCAAAGAAAAAACAGAATTTTAGTCAAAATTTAAAAGAATTTTTCAATCAATTTTTATCTATGCCGACCACTATGAAAAAGCTTGGGCTTATTCAATTTTTTAGTTGGTTTGCTTTTTTCACCATGTGGAGTATGGCCAATCCAGCCATAACGGAACACATTTTTAATGCTCCAGTTCCAATTGAATCAGACTATGATTTATCCATTCCAGCTCAGGCAAATGAATTTTCAGCGGCTAATTTTAGATTTCAAGAAGCTTCCAATAGTACGGGTTCTTACATGGGAATTTATGGGTTATCCTCTATGGTTTTTGCCCTTTTATTGACACTCTATACTGCTACGAGAAAAATCAGTCAAAAATACGTTCACATGGCATCTCTATTCCTTGGTGGGTTGGGATTTCTAATCATGTTTTATATTGAGGATCCAAGTTATTTAACACTTTCTTTCATCCTAATCGGTTTTGCATGGGGGAGTGTTTTATCAATGCCCTATGCAATGCTGTCAGGTGTTGTAGATGAAAATAATTTAGGAGTTTCTATGGGTTTATTCAATATGTTTATTGTCCTACCTCAAATTATTGCAGCTACAGGCGGGATAAATTTTCTGACTTCTTTTCTTGGGGATCAACCAATTTTTGCAATGGTAGTTGCGGGATTATCACTATTCATTGCGGCAGCACTAAATTTTTTAATAAAAGATCATAATTTATCTTGAAGACAAAACAGAACTATCCAACTTTTATTTTTGATCTTGACGGAGTCATTACAAAAACAGAGGCCTATCACTTTCAAGCTTGGAAGCAAACAGCTTCTCTTTTTGATTATGAACTTACCCATGAGAATAACGAACAATTGAAAGGTGTGAGTCGAGTAGATTCATTGAAAAAAATTCTTGAATGGTCAGATAGTGAAATTTCAACAGAAATGTTTGAGCGATTGTTAAAGGAAAAAAACGATCGGTATCTAAAAGCTTTAACGGAACTATCTGAAAAGGATATCATTGAAGGCGTTTATGAATTTATTTTAGACGCCAAAAATCATCAACATACAATAGCATTATACTCCTCGAGTAAAAATGCAGAATTTATTCTATCTAAATTGAAAATCATTGATCTATTTGATGTTCGTGTAGATGGTAATGATGTCACCCAGTCTAAGCCTCATCCAGAAGGATTCGAAATTGCAGCGAAATTAGCAAACTCTCCACCTTCTAAATGTGTAGTTTTTGAAGATTCAAGTGCGGGTGTTATAGCTGCAAATCAAATTGGAATGACTACTGTAGGCATTGGAAATGCAGATGACTTGTCAATGGCATCACGTATCTGCAAAAATTTTATAGAAATAGCATTAAACGATTTTAAGGCATGATCAACTACATCAAAGAAGATGAATGGTCTATTATAGAAGAAGGTTTTGATCAAAGTCATATTCTAGCTTCAGAAAGTATTTTTAGTATTGGTAATGGAAAATTTGGTCAACGAGCCAATTTTGAAGAGGATTATTCAGGCGAACACCTTTATGGTAATTATATCTCGGGGATATATTATCCAGACCGAACAAAAGTAGGTTGGTGGAAAAAGGGATATCCTGAATATTTTGCCAAAACAGTGAATTGTCCAGCTTGGGGAGGTATCCGTTTTGAAGTAAATGGGGAGTTGCTTGATTTAAATCGATGTAAAAAAGTAAATCATTTCTCTCGAGAACTCAATATGAAAGAGGGATGGTACCGAAGGGATTTTACCGTTGAACTACAAAATGGAATTCAACTTCAGGTATCTTCAATTCGCTTTATCTCAATGGCAATGGAGCAGCTAGGAGCATTGAAATACACACTTACTCCGCTGAATCAAGCTGTGACGCTTCAAGTAATACCCAATATCAAGCACGATACTAAAAATAAAGACTCTAATTGGAACGAACCATTTACAGAAGATTTAGACACAAGTATCGAAAAAAACCACATTCTCCATCACTCTCGTGTGTTGAAGTCAGATTTTCAAATCTGTACTTTTAACAGCACCCAATTTCAGATGAATGGGAATGGATTTGAGCTTGAAGGAGAACCATTGACTAATGATTCCATTGCAGGTATAAGCTACAAGATAGAAGTTGAACAAAATAGCAGTTTATCTGTAATTACCTTTGGAGGGTACACCAATTCTGTAGATTTTCCAGAACAGAATTTAAAAAATATCGCCCTTGACACCCTTATTAAGGCAGAGTCCTATGGATTTGATGCGCTTTTAAAACAGCATGTGTCGGAATGGGGAACAATTTGGAAGAATTCCGATATTAAAATTCATGGTGATGTTAGTGCACAGCAGGCCATTCGTTTTAACATCTTCCATCTCAATCAAACTTACACTGGGAAACACGCCAATTTAAACGTCGGCCCCAAAGGATTTACAGGTGAAAAATACGGTGGGGTTACCTATTGGGATACGGAAGCCTATTGTCTTCCTTTTTATTTAGGTACAAAGAGCAAAAGTGTAGCTAAAAACCTATTGCGTTATCGCTATAATCAATTGGATAAAGCCATAGAAAACGCATCGAAATTGGGATTTAAATCAGGGGCAGCGCTCTATCCTATGGTCACAGCAAACGGTGAAGAATGTCATAATGAATGGGAAATTACTTTTGAAGAAATTCACCGGAATTCAGCAATCGCTTTTGCAATTAAAAAATACATAGAGTACACCAATGATGAAGGACACATGGCGGAGATGGGCTTAGAGGTCCTTATCGGGATTTGTCGTTTTTGGGCACAAAGGGCAAGTTTTTCAACTCATTTGAATCTATACGTGATTCTGGGTGTTACCGGTCCAAATGAATATGAAAATAATGTAGATAACAACTGGTATACGAACTACAGCGCAAGATGGTGCCTTAGATATACCCGTGAAGTGATTGAAAAGATGTCTAAAGAAGACAGTGAAAATCATGAGCGTATTTGTCAAAAAACAGGAATAAGCAAGACTGAAATTAATCAATGGGAAACCATAGAAAATCAAATGTATTTGCCGTATTCAAGTGATTTAAGTCTTTACATTCAGCACGATGGTTTTTTAAATAAAGAATTGATTCCTGCATCACAAATTCCTGTAGATCAACGCCCTATCAATCAAAATTGGTCTTGGGATCGTATTTTACGCTCCCCCTACATTAAACAAGCTGATCTATTGCAAGGCTTTTATTTTTTTGAAGATGATTTTACTACGGAGGAACTTAAACGCCATTTTGACTTTTATGAAAATTTCACCGTTCACGAATCTTCACTTTCCCCATGTATACATTGTATTGAATCCGTTAGGTTAGATTACCTGGATCAGGCGTACACTTATTTTTTACAAACAGCACGTCTAGATCTGAATGATTATAATAAAGAAGTTCATGAAGGCCTACATGTAACTTCAATGGCAGGAACTTGGATGAGTCTTATTGAAGGATTTGCAGGGGTGAGAATTATAGACGGAAAGCTTAGTTTAGCACCAAAAATTCCAGACAAATGGACGTCATATTCTTTTCATTTGAACTTCAGAGAACGTCTGATATATGTAGATGTTAGTCATGAGAAAACGAAACTAGTCCTTTTAGAAGGGAAAGAAGTTTCGGTTCTTTTAGATAATACCACTCACTTCCTATCCACATAAATTGGAGTACTTTTTTCAACACTTAGATATTTTTTACAATATTGTTTTGATATCAGTTTAACTCTCTCTACTTTGGTTATATAAATAATCATAAATCAATTTCAATGAAAAAATTAATTCTGTCACTATTTTTATTTAGCTCACTGTCTGCTGTTTCTCAGATGAGTATTCGGGTAATTAACTTAGATGTTAAAATGGGTGAGGCCGATGAGGTAGCGAGACTGTTTGAAGGATACCACAATGTAGAGCGTAAATCCGGAGCAGCTGTTCTTCAAGTAGCACATTATTTAGATGGTGTAACCCATCGTATTATTTTTGCAGGCGACCCTGCCAATTGGGGCGAAAAAGTCCAAAAATCAGATGTAGAATGGGAAGCCTATGTTGGAAAACTAAGAACTCATTTTAATAGTGTTGATAGATCTATGGTCTTGACTAATCTCAGGTGGAGACAAGGTGATCGAGCAAAGAGTAAGGCTGCTAAACACTGGGAGATTATCCCAGAAAATCCGGAGCAATTTCTTACAGCTTATGATAAGTTTATCAAATCTATAGATGGTATTTTGGGAGATAGAATTACAAGTGTTACTTCTATAGACATGGGAGGACTTGGAGGAACGCACTCTACAGCACTTAATGGAGAAAATTTGAATGATATAGTTCTAGTTGAAAGAGCTATTCAAAAAACGAAAGCTTTCAAAGATTTTTTGAAAGAGCGTGGAGAGGTTAAACTAGTCAAAAGCTATTTCACAAACAATATTCACCTTTTTAACAAACATTAATCATAAATCAATTACAATGAAAAAAAAATATTATTTATTTATTTTACTTCTTTCTTCCATTACAATAACTGCACAAAACCTTGTTTTTGAACAGACTTTTATTAATGCAAAAAATATTCAAGCTTACGATAATTACATTGAAAATGTTTTCTCAAAGACGCATCAACAAAGATTAGATGCAGGAATTATCATAGGGTGGGATGTTTGGAAGGTTTTAGATAATCCAGCAGAAAATTTCACCCATATGCTAACAACAGTTTACGATGTTGAAATGCAAGGTAAAATTGACGATTTTAAATGGGAAAGACCCGAAAATGTCAGTCAAAGAGATATGCAGTTGAGAGGGAAAGATTTATCGGAAATAAGAGAAATCGTAGCGGTTGTAAAATACATGGGTCTAGCTCAAATCCGAAAAGAAGGAGGTGCAGAAATCCCAGATTTTATGAGCTTTAATGTCATAAAGCTAAAAGGAGATAAATGGAAATCTTATGAAAATGCTGAAATAAATGGCACTAAAAGTATTGCTGCTAATTCTTTAAGAGAAGGCTGGGATTTTGCAAGAAGAATAGATGACTATGGAACAGATATTTCGCATACCCACGTTACTGTAGACTGGTATGCTAGCCATGAAGATTATCTAAAAACTATGATGGGACGAAATATTTCAGATGCTAGTAAAGAATATCAGCAAATGATGAAGTTAAGAGACCTGCGTTATAGAGTTCTTCTAAAGAAGCATTATTCAATGAGATAAAAAAAATAAACCCTCCTATATGGAGGGTTTATTTTTTATTCTATTTCTACATTTTGGAGGAAAAAAAGAATTAAGACTCTAGAGCATTTTTACAATACATCACACTTTTTTGGATCTCTTTAATAATCGTTGAGTCTTTTGGGGTATCATATTCATATTCTATCGTTGCTGCATATTGATATTTGTTGTCTCTCATAAGCTGGAGTACCTCTGCTATGGGAGTGTTTCCTTGCCCAAAAACAACATTCTTTTTCCCGTTTTCTGGGTTTTGACGGTCTTTCACATGCATGCTCATGATATGTTGATGGTTGTTCTGAATAAAATCTATTGCATCGGTATTTCCTGCTGCAATGTAATGACCTAAGTCAAGATTCATTGCATTATTTGGAGATTGTTCTAGTGCGGTATCCCACCAATGAGGATGTTGTTGTTCATGCCCATGGTATGCAACTTTCATTCCATTTTTTTCTCCCAACTGTCCCAATTTTAGGCTATGAGAAGCTTCCTTAGGAAGTTCTAAGGTAACGTGACTAGCACCTAATAGTTTTCCTGCCTGCATGGCATAATTGATATTTTCGTCGGAATTTCCTTCTCGCAATAAGTAATCAGGTTTGAAAGCGTAAATTTCAACACCTGCACTATTGTACATTTTTCGAAGCTCGGAAAAACCATCAATGGATCTTGTTTTTTCCCAAGCGGCTACTTCTTTATCGAAGGATTCTTGTTGTTTTTTGAGATCTGCAAATTCTTTTTCTTCCTCTTTTGTCAATTCATTATTACTTTCTTTGCGTCTTAGACGGTAGTACATTCTTCGATCCATTTTATTTTCAGGACGTCCGATAAAGGATTCTGCAACACCTCCCATTAATTCGATTGAATTTACTCCACAATCCAAAATATATTGAAGTGTAGCTTCTGCACTTTGATCTTCAAGGGCTCTAAAAGAATAGGTAATGAGTCCCAATTGTACGCCATTAATACGACTATTTGGGTTTAATAAATTGGGAATATAAGAAGGCGCTCCCCATATCTTAGAGGTGCCTAGTGAAATTCCTGCTGTCACTGCAGCAACCTTTCCAATAAAAGCACGCCGTGATTGATCTTGTGTTTTCGTTTTCATAATATAAGTGTCTCCATTTGTTAAGCACCAATTTAATGATTTTTTATCATATGAATCTCACCTCTTTTTTTTTAAAAAAATTATAATAGCTAGACTTTTCTTTATATTTAACAGATGTTAAAAAAATTCAATCCAAAATATCCTTCCATAATTGATCTGCGCCAAAAGGCAAAGTCTAAAATGCCCAAATTTGCATTCGAATATTTAGACGGAGGTTGTAATGATGATTTTAATATACATAAAAATACTTCTGAGATTAGAGCTGTTGAACTACTCCCGGAATATCTCAAAAAAAAGGTTCATGTCAGTTTAAAAACAAAATTATTTGGCACTCAATATGACGCTCCCTTTGGTGTCGCTCCCATAGGACTCCAGGGATTAATGTGGCCCAAGGCACCAGAGATTTTAGCTCAGGCTGCTTTTGAGAACAACTTACCCTTTATATTGAGTACTGTAACAACATCAAGCATTGAGAAAATAGGAACAATAACAGAAGGTAAAGCCTGGTTTCAGTTGTATTATCCTGCCAAAGAGGTTGTAAGAAAAGATCTAATTAATCGAGCAGCAGATGCAGGTTATCCTGTACTGGTTTTACTCAGTGATGTGCCAAGTTTTGGATTTAGACCTCGTGATATACGTAACGGTTTGGCTATGCCACCAAAAATGTCCCTTCGCAATTTTTATCAAATAGCTAAGCGACCTGAGTGGGCTTTGAAAACATTAATTAATGGTCAACCTGAATTCGAAACCTTAAAACCATACATGCCCAAAGGTTTGAATTTGAGTCAATTGGGAAAGTTTATGGATGAAACTTTTGATGGTCGATTGAATGAAGAAAAGATAAAGCCCATTAGGGAACAATGGAAAGGGAAGATTGTATTGAAGGGTGTAGCTTGCGAAGCCGATATGGAAAAAGCAATTCGATTGGGAATTGATGGAGTCATTCTTTCAAATCATGGAGGCCGTCAGTTAGACGCTGGCCCTTCTACTATTCACACTTTGCAAACACTTCGTGAAAAATACCAAGATAAAATTACCATAATGATGGACAGTGGAATTCGTTCCGGACCAGATGTTGCTAGAACTCTTGCTGAAGGAGCAGCCTTCACCTTTTTAGGAAGATCTTTTATGTATGGTGTTGGTGCACTAGGGAATAAAGGTGCAATGCATACAATGGATTTAATTAAAACAGAGTTGCAACAAGTAATGGAGCAAATTGGATGTGAAAAAACAATTGATTTACCTAAATTCTTGAATAAGAAATGAAGTATACTATAGGGTATGATATAGGCAGCTCTTCTGTTAAAATAGCTCTGGTTGAGGCAAATTCAAACAGGAAAATGGCAGTGATTTCAGAACCTCATGAGGAAATGCCCATATTGGCGATTAAAGCAAATTGGGCAGAACAAGATCCCGAAATGTGGTGGCAACATTTGTGTGTAGGTACCCAAAGGATTTTAAGTGAAAATAATGTAAATGCAAATCAGATATTAGCAATTGGTATTTCCTATCAGATGCACGGACTTGTGGTATTGGATAAAAATAAAGCACTTTTACGTGATTCTATAATTTGGTGTGACAGTAGGGCTGTCGCTATTGGTGAAAAAGCAGCACAAGATATTGGTGAGGAAAAATTTGGTACTCGCTTATTTAATGCACCTGGAAATTTTACCGCTTCTAAGTTAAAATGGGTAAAAGATAATGAACCCCACATCTATGAGAAAATCGCTTATTATATGTTACCAGGTGATTTTATCGCCTACAAATTTACTGGCGAAATAGCCACAACCATCAATGGTTTGTCAGAAGGGATGCTTTGGGATTTTAAAGAAAAAAAAGTCGCAAATTGGTTATTGGATTATTATGGTATTGATAACAGTCTTACCCCACCATGTGTCAATAATTTTGATGATCAAGGGCAGGTCAATGCACAGGCGGCAGCTCAGAGTGGTTTATTAGAAGGAATTCCCTTGCGTTATCGTGCAGGAGATCAACCCAATAATGCTCTGGCATTAAATATTTTAAAACCCGGAGAAGTAGCTGCCACAGGGGGTACTTCAGGAGTATTGTTTGCAGTTTCTGACAGAAATTCATCAAAGGAATTTTATCGTGTCAATCATTTTGCACATGTTAATTATACCCCAGAGCAACCCCTAATAGGAACACTCTTGTGTGTGAATGGGGCAGGAATTCAATACAGTTGGTTGCGTAAAATGGCAAATCATACTGATTTTAATACAATGAATAGTTTGGCGGAAAAAGTGCCTATTGGAAGTGAAGGGTTGATCAATCTTCCATTTGGTAATGGGGCAGAACGAATGCTGAACAACAAAACACCTGGAGCACAGTTTTCAAACTTAAACCTAAATCAGCATCAACAAGGACATTTATTCAGGTCTGCACTTGAGGGGATAGCATTTTCTTTTGCTTATGGTATGGAAATCATGCAAAAAGACGCGTTGAATATAAATGTTATACGCGCAGGAAACGATAATCTTTTCCGCTCTAAAATTTTTGCAGATACTGTCGCAAGTCTTATTGGCCAACCCATTGAGATTTATAATACAACTGGAGCAGTAGGTGCCGCTCGTGCCGCAGGAGTAGGATATAATGGTTTAGAAGAGTACAGTCAAAGTATCTCATCAATAGATCGTATGAGTGAAATATTGCCTCAAAAAGAAGCTAGCTTGTATCGTTTGGCATACGATAAATGGAAAATAGAATTAAAGTCTAAATTAGAAAACTTAAAAGTAGAATTATGATAACTACAGGAAATAAAGAATTTTATAAGGGTATAGGTGAAATTAAATTCGAAGGAAAAAATTCGGATAATCCACTAGCATTTAAATATTACAATCCCGATCAGCTTGTAATGGGGAAAAGCATGAGAGATCATTTTAAATTTGCCATTGCATACTGGCATAGCTTCTGCGGACAAGGTGGAGATCCTTTTGGACCAGGGACACAACAATTTCCTTGGGATGAATCTACAGATCCTATTCAGCGAGCTAAAGATAAAGCCGATGCTGCTTTTGAATTTATTACAAAAATGGGCTTCGATTATTTTTGTTTTCATGATGTTGATTTAGTAGATGAAGCACCAACTTTAGCAGAAAATGAAAAACGTTTAAAAACAATTGCAGATTATGTTGCAGCCAAACAGAAAGCCTCTGGAGTAAAATTACTTTGGGGTACAGCAAACTGCTTTTCGAATCCAGTCTATATGAATGGTGCGGCAACCAATCCAGATTTTAATGTAGTAGCACGAGCAGGTGCTCAAATAAAAATGGCATTGGACATTACGATTGCTTTAGGAGGAGAAAATTATGTGTTTTGGGGTGGTCGGGAAGGCTATATGTCTTTATTGAATACTGATATGGGCAGAGAATTGGATCATATGGGACAAATCTTAACGATGGCAAGAGATTATGCTCGTTCTCAAGGCTTTAAAGGTAATTTCTTTATTGAACCAAAACCTATGGAGCCAATGAAACACCAATACGATTTTGATGCAGCTACAGCGATAGGATTTTTAAAAGAGTACAATCTTGATAAAGATTTTAAGCTCAATATAGAAGTCAATCATGCAACTCTAGCACATCACACTTTTGAACATGAATTGACAGTAGCAGCGAATGCAGGTATGTTAGGAAGTATAGATGCCAATAGAGGCGACAATCAAAACGGATGGGATACAGATCAATTTCCTGTGAACATTTATGAAGTTACCGAAGCTATGCTGGTATTTTTAAGAGCGGGAGGAGTACAAGGTGGAGGAATAAATTTTGATGCGAAAATAAGAAGAAATTCAACGGATTTGGAAGATATTTTTCATGCGCATATTGGAGGTGCTGATGTTTTTGCCAGAGCCTTATTGACCGCAGAAAAAGTGATTAATGATGG
>Ga0255763_1004674_pt1 | contig 11451 bp, 6 predicted proteins | sample 041ome_2_FD_179963 | JGI IMG/M metagenome (GOLD analysis project Ga0255763, IMG submission 179963) | Coastal salt marsh microbial communities from the Groves Creek Marsh, Skidaway Island, Georgia - 041406US metaG (version 2) | ecosystem: Environmental > Aquatic > Marine > Intertidal zone > Salt...
TATATTTAAGACGACGAGCGCTACCGAGACAAACACAAGAGTAGTCTACTTACTGAGGCCCCATCCCGGGTCGAAATCCCGGCGGCGGCATCATCATCCCCGGAGGCCCACTCGAAGGTTGTTGCTGCCCTAACCCCGGCGGCGGCATCATCCCCGGCATCATCATCGGCGCGCCTCTCCCCGCCGGTCTCGCCACGCCCCCTCCCGGAATACCTCCGGCGTCCGCTCCTTGCTTCTGCGAGGAAATTTTCTTCACGCGAATCGGCGGCCCTTCCACCGCGACCGAGACGACTTCTTCGCCTCTCAGTAACACGAATCCAAGGACTCTCCTCACGTCTCCTCCTGCATCTTCATCGTCTTCTTCTTTCGTGGTAGTATTCGTTTTCTTCTTCTTCGGAAGTTTCCGAAACTCCTCCGAATCCGCCAAGACTAAGTTCATGTGTCTGTCGAAGGCGACGAATCGGCCGACGATTTGCCTCCCGTCCACGATCGTCGCTCGGATTCTGTGGTTGATGAAAGAGAGCATTTTGGTCGTGCGGTTCACCGCTACCATCTTGAACTGCTTTTTTTTATGTGTGTCGTTCTTCTCGCGATATAAATACTGTGATAGTAATCGATATGCGTTGAGTCGTTTAAGCCGCCAACTTCAAAACTCTTCTTTTCTCCGTTTTGCGTGATCTCTCGATTTCCAATTCTTCTAATGTCTTATATATATACAACACACGAAAGACAAAACACACACAGAAACTTCAAAAGCCTACTAAATAATAAAAAGGGGTCTTGTTACTTCTCGCTTCCGTGAACAGAAGACGTAGTAAAAAACGCTCTCTGTCGCTCACAACAAAGAGCAACGTTTGCGTGAATGTTCTGACTCAAAACACTCCCAAACTGTCCTTTTGAAAGAAAAAAAAAACTATACTTTTAGGGTTTCACTTTAAATTTTAGGGTTTAGAGGAGGCCATTTGAGAAGCGTTTTTTTCTCTTACGCAGAAGAAACACTTCAAGGTGTTGACCCAGATCGAAAAGGAGGGTCAGAGGTGTGCGCGTCGTGTCGACGTACACCAGGCACTACGAAGGAGAGTCTTCTCTCAGTAGTCAGAGAACGCTTCATCTCAACTTCTCACTTTAAAACACACTACTACTACTGTATATATATAACGTCTTTTGAGGAGAGACTCGTCTGTGTTTTTGTGTTTTTGTGTGTATCTTTTTGACCACTCTTTCTTAAAACAAGTATTCTTCTTGCTTAAGGGAAGAATTGCTCATTAAAACTCTCACAAAACGCACTACTACTATATATATAACGTCTTTTGAGGAGAGACGAGAGCTTTCATTTACCTCTCGTTGTCTCTGTGTTTTTTTGTGTGTGTGTATCTTTTTGACCACTCTTTAGTAAAACAAGTATTCTTGCTCAAGGGAAGAATTGCGCATTAAAACCTCCTCTCGATTCGTATTCACTCGCATCACTGCATCGAGAGAGAAAACAGAGCGCGAAGGATGACTTCGACGAGGATGATTTTCACTTCCGTGATGCCTCACAACAGATCGTCGTCGTCGAAATCATCGTTTTTCGTCGCGCGTTTTCGGAGGAGGCGGAGTGTAATAAAGACGTCCGTGAATGCGAACGACGGGTCCAGGGACAATTCGTCGTCGTTGCATCGCGCGATGGATAAAATGGAAATTAAAGACAAAGACGAGGAAAGAGGAGCAATTGTTCGTAATAAAAGAGAAGAATCGTCGTCGCTGAAGAACACGCGTTCGAACGAGAAGGAGACGGTATCGTTGCGACGAAAGAAGACGACCCAGGTAAAGAGTCCGAGTGGTGAGAAGAAGAAAACAAAAAGCAACTTTGCTGAGGCGGCTGGAACCACCAAGAGGAGGCGTCTGAAAGCGAATACTAACGACGCGCACAAGAAACGCCTGATGGCAGAGAAGTACAGGAGAGAGCATCATCAAAATCATCGTAAGAATACTAATACTCATAGTACTAATGCTAAGAACGAAAAGGAGGGTGTTCATAGAAACGCAGAGCTGGATTCGATGCGACCGGGCGAGCGGATCGTGAAAGCGATGGAGAATATCAGCGCGTTCGATAAGTATAGGTATTACTACGGCGGGGGCAAGAAAAAAGACGAAGACGACGAAGACGAAGACGAAATGGCGTCTTCATCGGAATACGAACCGATTAATTTTGATTTAGTGGAAGTGGACAGCACGGAAGTGGAGAGGTTGTACAAAAGTCTGGAACGAGATCCCGCGGAGTTATCCGCGGACGACGAGTTTAAGGATTTGTTGATGGAGGTTGACGCTTCTTCTTCTTCTTCTTTTGAGGATGGAGGAACTGACGACGAGGAGAACAACAACAACAACAAGAACAACAACAACAAAGAAGAAGACTTTGAGAGGAGGAGCGGTGAAAATAGCAGCAGCGGCAATAATAGAGGTAGTAGTAATAGTCTTAGCGGGGGACAACAACGCAGGCGATACAACAACAACGTCATCGGCAACCACAACACCACCACCACCAGAACAACGAACGCGGACGTGTTCCATTTGAAAGACGTCGCGCGAGCGGTGATTAATCCGTCCTCGTCGTTGGCGCAACACAATCTAGACGAGATGAAAAACAGCAAGATCGAGAAAGATCCGAACCATAAGTTTGGCACGTCGACGATTAATTTCGCGATTAAAGAGTTGGGGGAGAGAAACGACTTTTCGAGGGCGTACGCGTTGTACAGGTGGATGTCCACGCAAGCGTTTAACGACGAATCGAAATACTCGCCGAACGCGTACACGTTTTGCGCCTTGGCGTCGAGCGCAAAGACGAGTCGCGAGGTGAGAATCGTCCTCGAGGTGTGGAGAGGCGAGTTGAAAATCGCAAAGCACATGTTGAATAATAATAAGAATACTTCGAAAGCAACAGGAGGAAAAGATGTAGATTTCGATTCCACGCAATCTTGGCTCGCGCGAAACGAGTGCGCCTCCGCCGCGATTGCCATGACGACGAAAATCGGCGATTGGCAATCCGCGTTGGAGATTTTCAACGACGTGAAGAAGATTGGGAACGTGAAGAGAAACATTTACACGTACACGGCCATCTTAACCGCGTTGAGAGATAGCGGCAAAGCGGACGAGGCTGAGCAAATTTTGTACGAAATGTTAGAGGAAAGAAACGTCCGAGTGACTTCTCTAGCGTTCAGTTTAGCCTTGGGCGCGTTTGAAGTCGCTCGAATGTGGCAAGAAGGGAACAAACTCGCGAAATCTGCGTTTAAAGTGTTCCAAATTGACTCACCGGATGCGACGTTAACGCACGCGATTATCACCATGGCAGGTCGCGCTGGAGATTTGCAATTCGCCTCGGAAACGTTCGAGAACATGAAGAATTCAACGTTAGTGGTGACGACGTATTCGTACAACGCCTTATTAGGCGGGTACGCGCGGTACGGCGACTGGGAAAGTGCTCACAGAGTGTTTAGCGATTTACGCCAAGCGCATTTGCAACCGGACAGGTACACGTACACCCAACTCATCTCAGCCGCGGAACGCGCGGGAGAGTACGAAGCCGCCGACGTCGTGTGGCGCGAAATGTTGACAAAATCTCGACACGTCGTCCCGCACACCGTCATGTGCGGCGCGTACATTCACTGCTTGGCCAGACAAAGACGAAACTTGGAAGCTGAGGACGTGTTGGAAACGATGAAAGCGAGATGGGATGTGCCTCGAAACGCCGCGGTGTACAACGCGTTAATCGGCGCGCACGTGCGCGCCGGAGATGTGCCGAAAGCCTTACACGTCTACGATCGCATGCAAAAAGAAGACAACATCATGGCCACGGAAATCACGTTCGCGGTGTTAATCCGCGCGTGCGAGGAAGACGGCGAGTTTGTCAAAATGGCCGATCTGTTGCAACAAGCGAAAGAGTTGTTGGCGAGAGAAGGCAAATTGGTCATGGATTTAACCGGAGGAGGTGGGCGAGGAGGCTCGAATGGGTTGTTTTGATCATCATCGTCGCGATTTTACTATTTTAGGATTGTTTAGTATTATGCGTTTAGTTATAGATAATATTACCGAACAACGGAGTCGTCATCGAGCGGCGGCGACTAATAATAGCTTGGTATTCTTTTGTCGTTCTTCTTTGTCTTCTTCTTCTTCGGGTCGCCGCCGTTCCTTCTTCAAAGTCAAAAACGGAACCAAGTGGTCGTCGTCCTCTTCTTCCGCTTCTTGCCTTTCGTCCTCCCTTTCATTTCCGATTAGTATTATTCGTTCCATCTCGTCTCTCGCTCGCTTCTCCGCAATTTCCAACGTCAACTTTAATCGCTCCAACGTCGTTTCTAATCTCGCGATGTCTTCTTTCCGTTTCTTCTTTTTCGCGTTGTCGTTATCGTCGACGACGACGGCACATCGACGATACCATCCGGGATGTTTTTGTACGTTCAAACTTTTCTTCGCGGTTGTTGTTGTTGTCGTTCGTCTGACTCGGCTGACGGAAGAAAGCGTCGATTTCATGTACCTTTGCGGTAATATCGTTTTCAACAACAACGAGGAAGCAGCATCCGCGGCGGTACTTTTGCCTCCTTTTACTATTATTAATTTTTCTTTCACTCTCGGGTGTTTCAAGAGAAACCGCAATCGACGAACCGCTTTCGTCGCGTTCGTGAACGACTTTGACTTTTCATCATCGGAAAAGTAGGCGTTGTTGTTGTTCGTGTTGTTGTTGTTCTCGTCGCTTACGTCGTCGTCGTCATCCTCCGACGACACCAAAGATGATGATTTTAATGCGTTGACCGAGATCAGATTCGTTTTTTTTTTAGAATCATCATTTTTGTTGACGTGTGTGTTGCGACGACGACGAGATAAAGAAGACTTCGACGCGGCGACGCGAATGAGGTCGAAGAATATCAACGAAAGAGGGTTTTCGCCGCTGGGAATGGTCGTCGTCGTCGTGGTGATCATCGCTTTTGATTGAAGACTTTTGTGACTTTTTTTTAAAAATATAGACGTTTTTGGTACAAATGTAGTGTGGTTTATAATAATAAAAATACCACGTGTTGAGAATAATGTTTTTAAAGCGGCGCGGCGTTCTCCTTGGCCACATGTCCTTTCTTGGCCGCCGCTTTTGTTGTTGTTGTACTTTTATCCGCTCTTTTCTGCGCGGCTGCCCCTAACGCGCCCCCATCCTTTTTATCTTCTTCGGTGACTTTATCCTTCAACGCCGGCGCCGTGCGGGATACGGTGGATAAGCCGTCCACAAACTTGGTCCTAAAAATAACGTTCGCGTTGTTAAACATGCCTTCTTTCAAGGAGACGACGATGAACTGCGAAAACGGGAAGTGCGTGCGAATCATTCGTCCGATGTTTTGCGTGTGCGATAAATCCAACGCCGCGTCCACTTCGTCCAAGATGTAAATAGGCGCCGGCTTGAAGAGCAAAAGCGCCAATATTAAACTGAGCGCGAGCAAGGATTTTTGCCCGCCCGAGAGTTCCGAGAGCGATTCTTTCCACACTTCACCGAACGCGACTTTGACTTCTAAACCGTCCAAGAACGTAGTGCCTTCCACCGGTTCCAACTTCGCTCGCGTTCCCGGCAATAACGTCGAAAAGATGGATCCGAAATCTTTGGTCACTTTTTGCCAAACCAATTCGAGCGTCTCTCGCTTCTTCTCGTCCAACTCGTGGATGACTTTTTCAATCTTCGATCGATCGTTCAGAACGATTCGTCGTTTCTCTTGCAACTGCTTAAACTCTTGCTCGGCTTTATCGAACATGGCGATGACTTTTTTGTTCACTCGTTTCCCGAGTTGCTTTTGCGTCTCTTCCGCCTCTTGCAACTGCTTTTGCGCCTTCTTGACGTCTCTCTTGGAGAAGTCGTATTCCGTGCCCTCTTTGCCGAACAGCTGCCTTTCGTGTTCGGTGGCCCACGGGTGCTCTTTTTCGAGCAGATGGAATCGCGATTGAGCGTCGCTCGCGGCTTTGGCAAACTGGTCGATTTTGAAGTTTAACTTCTTCGCCTCGACGGATTCGTCCATGTGTTTCTGCTCGAGCTTCGATTTCTGTTTCCGCAACGAGGCGATTTCATCGTCCGTCTCTCGTAACTTGGTTTGAATGATTTCCAACGCTTCGCTCTCTTCGTCGAAAGCTTGTCGTGCGTGTATCATCTCTCGTTCAAACTCGATGACTTTTTTGGATAACGTTTCGATGCCTCCTTTCGCGTGCTCGATGTCCTCCTCCAAGCTCGCGATGGCTTTCATCGCCGCCTCTTTCTCCACTCGAGCGTCTAAAACAATCGTCTCTTTCTTCTTGATTCTCTCTTTGATGTCACTGACCAGCTTTTTCGTCTCTTTCACCTTCTTCTCCGCGTCTTTTAACAAGTTTTGGCGCTCTTTGGCGAAGTTTTTAATCTCCGCGTCGAGTTTCTTCCGCAACGCGAGCGTTTCTTCCTTCACTCGCGCCATCTCTCGGACGTTTCGTTCGCACTCTGCCAACTCGTTCGTCAGCTTCGTTCGTTTCTCTTCCAACTGAAACGCCTCGGATTCGCTGTTTTTCTCCTTTAATAAGTTTAATTTGTGTTCACATTGGTCCAACTTCGTTTCCAGCTCCGCGTATTTTTTGCGCTCGATTTTTGCCTTTTCGATGTCTCGGTCGCACCGCTCGATGTCGTCGCGCAACTCGCTCGCTTTCATTTCCGCTTCGGAGAACGCTTTCAACTTTTTCAAGACGGATGAACCTTTATTTCTCGATCCACCGGTTAACAGTCCAGTTGGGTTCAATAAATCGCCCTCCACGGTCACGCAGTTCAACAAAACGTTCTTATCGAACGCCACTCGCTTCGCCGTCTCTTGCGTTTGACAGACGAACGCGCGACCGAATACGTAGTTCATCACCGATTGTACCGATTGGTCCTTTGCCGTCACCAAAGACACCGCCAACTTTGCCTCGTTGTTCGAGACTTTTTCAGCCGCTTTGACCTGTTCATCGTGCGCTTTCCTCCCGTCGACTTTATCCAAAGGCACGATCGTGACTCGTTTTTGCAACTCTCCGCGTTCGAGCAACGCTTTACCGGTATCCGCGGAATCGACGACGACTTGGTACAACTTACCACCGGCGATGACTTCTAACGCCGTCATTGTCGACTCATCCATCACGTCGAACAGTTTCGCAATCGTTCCTTTCACTTTCTTCGCGCGATCGAACTTCACGTCTGGATTTTTGAATTTGAAATCGAGACCGGCGAGCTTTCCTTCGAGTTGGTCGCACGCGTCTCTGGCGTCCTCGAGCGCGGATTCTAATGAAGCCTTTTTCTCCTCCAACTGCGCACATTTGTCTTGAATGTCGTCGAATTCGGTTTCAAACGATGCCAACTCCAGTTGTGCTTTCTCCACCATCTTTACGGCTTCGGACATTTCGTTTTGCATCTTCGCGCTTTCCTTCGCCTTACACGCTTTCAACTTCTCCGTCTCTCGCATCTCCTTCTCGATGTGTTTTTGCCTCAATGCTTCCGATTTCGCCTTGGCGTCGCACTCGGCGACTTTCCCGATCGCTTCCATGAGTTGCGTTTGTAACGATTTGTTCTCCGAAGTATCCCCGGCGCCGGTTTGGACGTTCATTAATTTTCGCTCGCTCTTCTCCGCCTCCGCTTCCGCCGAGCGTAAATTTTCCTCCTCTCGCTGCGCCTCGAGTTCGAGATCTTTGACTTTTTCTTTTCTCTTCTCGTCCGCAGAGATTGCATCTGATTTGCTCTTTTCGAGCTTCTTGAGAGACAATTCCTCGCTTTTCATCTCTTTCGAGACGTGTTCGAACGCGCTCGTTTTCTTGACCAACTCTTTCGATTTCTCCTCGACGCGCTGCTTCGAAGCGTTCAACTGGTCGCCGCACGCCTTCTCGCGGTTTTCAATCTTCACGGCGATGTCTTTATCCATCTCTTGCGACATCGCTTTCGCCTCCATCGCCTTTGAGAGATGCATTTCCACGGTTTCTTTCAACTTTTCCGACTCCTCTTCCGCTTTTGTCATCTCTTCCTCTGCCTCGCAAAACTCCACCGCGACGCAAAATCGCCTCAACCGTTCCAACGTATCGTTCGCCGACGCCCATTTCATGTACTCGCCGCGTTCTTTCCGTAACTTTTCAATCGTCGGTAAAATCTCCTCTTCGAGAAGCTGGTCAATCTCCGTCACTTTCAGTTCTTTCTTCGTCAAAGTTTTCGTCGCCGCTTCCTTCTTGCTCTCGTACATCCTCGTCCCGGCGGCTTCCTCCAACATGCCTAAAATCTCAATCGGTTTCATGTTCAAAACCTTCGTAATCCTCCCTTGCATGATTAAAAAATGCGGATTGTTCACGTTTAACTGCACGGAGTGAAACAAATTCTGCACCCTCGTCGGTTGTGCGACCGACCCGTTGATCATGTACTTATTCTTCCCGCCGATGACGATTTGACGCGTCACGGTGACTTGATCGCAGTGTTCGTACCCGACGGGCGAGCGAGACTTCTCCGAGTTGTTGAACGTAATCGAGACGGACGCTTTCGTAATCCCAGCTTGGCCTTGCTTGTATACCAGCTCTTGCAAAGAGGAACATCGTACCTAGAGTTTTAACGCGTTATTTGATCGTAAACGTCATCGAGAGAGAGAGTAGAGACATTCGCGAGTCCTCCGCGCGCAAAAATCCACCTCGAGTAGCTTCACCCCAAAAGGGGAACGAAAATTCAAAATCAGAATCTCTCGCTCCTTTTTCTACTCACACTCTCAGCATCCTCTCGTTCCCGAACGCGAAAGAACGCGAGAAAGACGACAGAAAGAGTACGCGGCAGAGAGAGAGAACCGTCACATCGTCACGAGAAGAGTGCGCACCTGACTTAAATTCGTGATCCCGAGGACGAAGCAGATGGAATCCAAAATGTTTGATTTCCCGCTTCCGTTCAAACCGGTTATGGCGTTGAAATATTGGTCGAATTGAGGGACGATGGTACGTTGGGCGTAGGATTTGAAACCGTCTATGCAGACCTCCTCGACGTACATCGTGTGTTGGCTTTTAAAGAGTAGCAGTGACCGCAGATGGGGGAGTATATCTATGCGCGCGCAATGTGAGGACATTCGAGAGACAAAATGGAGCAAACGGGCGGATACCCTAAACACCCTAAACAGTTTCAGTTGAGACCCCTACAGGGAAACGGTACTCCGCGCATGACGTAAACCTTTACAAAAGCGTGATATTGATGATAGCGATAAAAACGTGTTTTGTTGTTGTTGTTGTTGTTGTTCTCTCTCTCTCTCTCTCTCTTTCGAAACTCGAAAGGAAGCCCACGTCTTCGTCTTCGTCTTCGAAAAACACGGCGGCTTTTTAAAGTCTCTTTTTTCCGTGCGTAAAACAACACCACCTCGCGGCAAATTCATTTTATATTAACACTTGAACGAGCTGCTTTGGATTCCACCCGCCGCCCAGGGTTTGTTACAGTGCGCGAAGAAACTCATCATGGTCACGTTGACTTCGTCGCCGCCGTCCGTGCCGCTTTTTATTCTTTGACTTAAATCGTCGTTCGAGGCTCGATCGCCGTCGTTGATGTCGCTTCCTTCGGTTAACATTTTCATCTTGAACTTTCGGGTGAACTTTTCAAAGAGTTTCGCGTCCGACATTAACTCCTGTCCGAACGGTGCGACCGAGATGACTTTTAACGCTTCGTCTAAAGAGTCAAACCGCACTTTATCTGCCTCAAAAATCACGTCCACGTTTTCAAACCCGGCTTTGATTAAATCCGTCTCTAACCTATCGATGGCGTCCACTCTCGAGGTCGATTCGAAGTCGCCGCTGTACGAAAACGGTTTCAGCAATATCGGCACCCACTCTTCTTTTTCGCACTCGATCAAACAGTCTCTCAAAACTTCGAACAACTTCTGTCCTTTCACCGGCGCCCAAACGGCGACGTTAAAATGCGCGCCCGGTTTTAAACTCTTGAAAACATTCGTAAGCGCTCGCTCTCGATCGGTAAAAAACTGCGCGCCTTGATGACAATACGCTCGATCGAACTGGTCCTCCTCGCTCTTCCATTCTTCCATCGGAACGACCTCGTACGTAATCGGTGCCGGTAAATCCAAATCCTCGCGAGTTTTCTCGTTCTTTGCTCTTTTCTCCGCGAAAATGTCCTCGCGTCGCTTCGCTTCCTCAACCATCCCTTCCGAGCTGTCGATGCCAACCACTCGTGAAAATCTATCCTCGTTGCCTAAAATCGCCGCGATTTCTCGACTCGTCGCGCCGGTCCCGGAGGCTACGTCTAAAACTTTCTCCCCGGATAAAGGCATGGGGACGGAATCGATGAATTTTCTCGACCAGGGTTGGAATATGGTTCGTTCCAGGACCGAGGCGTAGTGTTTTGATTGCACCGGGGAGAATGGAAACGAAGCCGTCGACGACATTGATTTTGGCGACGATGATGTTGAAGAACTTCCGATGAAAGCGTGTTTGTGTACGACTGCTTTGAGCCAAACGCTACCACTACTCGTACTACTCGTGCTACTGATGCTACTCATGCGACGCATCAACGACGCACCCTTTTCCATGCGGTGGAAAAGCGCTTTAAGAAAAGGTTGGTGGTGGTGACGACACCGACGCATTTTATCCATTTTTTACTTGTGAGGAAAATACGAGAGAGAATAAAACGATACGCATCATCATCGAATGTGTTCGAGCATTCGAGCGTGTACTACTATTTCCTATAACATACATACTACCAGTATGTTTCCACTTCTTTTGCTAAAATGACTTCTACGCGACCTCTCGAGATTTCCGACTCCTAAAGAAGCGCGCGACTCCGGCGAGCGCGAAGAACGAGCCCACGAGCGCCGCCAGGTAAACGACAGAGTCCTGGAGCCTTTTCGCTTCAGCTGTCCTTTTCTCTTCGCCGCCGAGAAGAAGCAACCCCCCTCGCGGCGAAAACGTTTTATTAAATATCTCGTCGATATTAGTCACCCCGCCTTGTTTCAACGGCGAGAGGTAATCCAGAGTTGTTCCGACGGTTGCCCCGCTGTACACGTCGGAAACGGTTGCGCAATTTCTTACGTTATCGCGACACCAGGACGTGACTGTACTAAGAACCGGAGCACACTTCGTGCGTTCGTAGTACTTTTTCTCTCGATCGAGCAGTAAAGAAACCGACGAAAACGACGACGCGTCTTTGAATATTTCCGTAACATTCACGCGCATCCGAGTAGGCACGCTTTGCATTTCTCTGAGATTATCTACAAACGCTTCACACGTTTCAGCGCTACCAATTGATGACGAAGTGCACGCGCCAGAAGCCTTCAGTGCTATGAGAGCCTCATCTCTAGAGTTGGACAGCAACAAAGATTCAACAGAAAACACTGGGACGTTTAAACTCTTCGCTACGGTTATGAGATGCCAGAAATGGAAGAAATGGCCCAAGCACTCTTGTATCCCTCTAATACCTGTTGTACCGGCAAAGAT
>Ga0255763_1004675_pt1 | contig 11451 bp, 19 predicted proteins | sample 041ome_2_FD_179963 | JGI IMG/M metagenome (GOLD analysis project Ga0255763, IMG submission 179963) | Coastal salt marsh microbial communities from the Groves Creek Marsh, Skidaway Island, Georgia - 041406US metaG (version 2) | ecosystem: Environmental > Aquatic > Marine > Intertidal zone > Salt...
AGTTTATAGTGTCTTTCTGCTATCAATCTATCAACCGTTTCTTTTAACATTTCAATAGTGATATTATCATTTAGCCATTCGGTCCGCCAATCTTCAATCATCCAAATGTCATCATAGAATTCAGTCTTTATAGTTCGTTCAAGTGCCTTTGCATGTGGACGATGTCCTGCAAACACAAACGGAAAGTTTACAATTCTGCCGCTGTGACTAGAGTATTGCTGACTTCGGTCCTTCATATCTTGTGCAATACCAAAGCCAGCTCTATCACCTTGTACTATATAAAAATAATACTGTTCCATTAGCCTAGCAACCCTGCTACAATTAATCCAGCCAATACACTAGCAGTGTGCTGACCGTCAATACTTATAAACTCACCTTTAGAGTTTTTAATACATTGTAAACACTGTAGTAGTGCCGGGTCAAATTTAGTAGGATTAATAATTCCTGCACAATGCGGAGCATCTAAGATACGCTGAATATCTTCGTCAATTAAAATGTCTCCTAATCGAACCATTTCAACTTTTGGTAAACGAGAAATATCAAATGTCCAGTCTGACTCTTGCAATCGTTGTACTGCTTTCTTCCACTTATGACTATCAGTAAGTGTATCAATTCTATTTTGCAAACTCACAACACTTTGTTTGCCACCATTTAGTTCATTTAGGTTACGCATTGGATTAGGTCTGCGTGGAACTTCTTGGTATTCAAAGTTAAAGTTAGCAATGTTTAAAATTGCAGGATCAAAGTAAGTGTCTAGATCTTCAAAACGATCAAGCAACGTAAGCGGAATAGTTTCTTCTCCACCTAGTCGCTTGTATAACTGTAATAGTGCAACAGCATAAGCATCATCATGCCAGCTACCTTTGAAGCCATACTTTGTTGTGTGATACTTACGATATGCTTCAGCAACACTTTCTTGGTACTGTGGCAAGTCGCCAAACAAGCCCTGCACCATTGCCGCAAGTTCTTCTAACAATTTTGGTGTTAGCTCTTTCTTGTAAGCATCATATGTTTTTACAATGTCTCTAAACATAAAAAAGCAACTAACATGCAACGGTACATAATGGAAATATGTATTGTGCCAGTTACACGCAACTTCTAGTTCTGCTTCTGATAGTGTTCGGAATGTTGAAACGTTAGTAAACGTTCCGGGGTATTGTGCTAGTGAACTACGTTCTTCTACAGGATAACAATCGTTTTTTTCTGCAATAGAAACTTTACGTTCGATTGCTACATCTTGTTCATCCGTTGTATCGTTGTCAATACGTACTACGTGAACTTCGTTACGCAGTCTTGAAAACGCACTTTGACGCTTTTTGCCTTTACCATTGAATACTGCAAATGCTTTACGTGCAAATGCTAGGTTGTCTGTTTCAATGTACTGTACTTGAAACTTAAAATCTTGCCAGTTAGTCATTTTATTTGCCTTTGTTGTTTGCCTATGTATTAATAATAACACCTTTTAGGTAGATGTCAACCTATATTTCTTCAAAAAGTTGATTAAACGGTTGTTCTTCTGGCAATGTGTACAAGTCTGTACGTTCTTTTGGAATCATAAAGCGATCCATCATCTTTTTAACGTAACACCATTCTGGACCACGTACTACACCGTCTGCTGTTGTGATTACATAATCTCTATCAGTAAAGTAATCAAATAGTTCTTGTATAGTTCTACCAAATGCTCGTGGCTGAATATCTACACATTCTACTTGAACAATTGGACGATTGTTTGCAATAGTTTGATCTGCGCCTTCTAGTACAAGAAGCTCGTAACCTTCAACGTCGATTTTAATAACGTCTACGTCTTCAAAGCCATAACTGTCTAGTGTTCGTTGATCTATTTCTACACGTTCGTAACCTGTGTTTCGTTTGATATCTTTTCCTGTTACAGTTTTAAATTCACCATTATCATTTGCTACACGATTATGCCCATCATTCTTCTTAATGTGCATTTCAATTTTGTTAGGACCACCAACTGGACCTAGTGCAATATTGTGTGTATGAATATCTCCTGTAATTTCTAACGATGCAAAGCCATCTGCATTTGGAAACCATCCAGTATCTTTTCGATAGTCATTTTGATTCATTGTAATGTTATCTACTGCAACTTTATAAGTTTCAGGTACTGGCTCAAAGCCGTGTACTGTTTTAGCAAAGGTAGCATACTCCCAAGTATTCATACCTATGTTCATTCCAATATCGAGTATTGTTCTTGGATTAGGACAGAGATTGCGTAAATGCAATAAGTTCTGTTTTTGATAAGGACCTGCTTGTAATCTTTGTGTATAGAAACTATCTGAGTCCCATACCCACATCTTGCGTCCTATTTTATTTTCAATTAGTATTTTGTTTGTTTGTGCCTGTACTGTCATGTGTTATCTCCCATTGGTATTCTATTTATGATCTTCAAATATCAAAGGCCTCAAACATGGCCTCCTCAGTATCATTACAGAATGGAGTACGATTATATTTTGCAGTAAAAGCGCCTAACAACTGATCTTCTAGTTCGTCAAACTTATCTGTAAACCAAAATGCAATTTTAATATCAGATAAATCTGTAAGTCCTTTGGACAAACGCAACTGTCTATATTTTTCAAATTCTTTAGTAGTTTCTACACCTTTGTTCCACTTGCTAGTACCTTCAAGTTTAACACCGTGCTTCCAAACACGGTCGTGCATCTTTCGTCCTTTGCCGATGTAAAAACCTTCTGGAAAAATACTATCATAAAGAATGTAAACACCACTTTGTTTTTCGTTAAGTGGACATCCTCTTTCTTCAAGAGATTCACTTAAAGGTGTTTTAGCAAATGTTGCTACGCCACCGTATTTTTTACTACGCAAACGCCAACCTACATCACTATGTGTACGTTCTTTTGATTCACGATCTTGTCCGTAGTATTCATATACATCGCCTACAAAATCATATTGTTTCGTTCTAATTACTTTTGCCATTTTAGATCTGTGTCCATTTATATTTGCCTAAGTTGTTTTCATCACACCATCGTACAAACAACCCTACTTCACGTCCGTGTGCTTCAATTTCCCAAGGTAAGTCCCAGTAATCAACTTTATCAGGACTATAAGTTTTGCCGTACCATGTATCCATTGAAGGATGCATTTCTCTGCGAGCAAATTGTTTTACATGCACCATTTCGTGTGCAACAGTTTCCAATAACGGACGCAACTTTTGATTAAGATCAATTTCAATTTCAAAAGTGCGCTTGTCCTCTGTTTCTAAACAATAACCCATAGCACCTTTTGGAGTCTTTAGTTTTATTGTAATGTCAAGAGTTTTCATACGAGGCATAAGTTTTTGAATACAAAACTCTGCCATGCTTTCTACATATTTGCGTTGATTGGGTTTGCCGCCCGTTACTGTAATTAACATACATACCTCTTTGCTCTAAGTATGTTTATATTATACTGTCAGAGTTTGAGGATGTCAATGATATTTGGTTAATTTCGGTAGATTATTCTGCCTTTGGACAAATCGTATGGACTCATTTCAACCTTAACTTTGTCGCCGTATACTATACGTATTCTAAATTGGCGCATTTTCCCGCCAGTGTATGCGATTATAGTATGTCCATTTTCCAATTGTACTTTAAACATTTGGTTTGGGAGAACATCTACAATTTCTCCCTCTAGTTCTAATAAGCCCTTGTCAGGCTTGTTCGTTTGTGTCTTGTTCTTCTTTGCCACTATTTTCCTTTATTTTTTCAATTATTAGAGATCCTTGATCGCCTAATAATATTTTAACAGTGTCACCAGGCTTAATGCCAGCTTCTTCCATTACTTCAGGGGGAAGATTCATTATTACATTTTCTGGATCACTTGGAATATCCTCAAAAATATCTTCTACCTTATATGTATGAATTTTATTCTGCTTTTTATCCATTGTTTTCTCCTGCTAAATACTTATATGAAAGATGCGTATCGTCTAGCATTTTATGATGTTGTAAAAGAAACGCAGGCTGATACAGGTTATGAATTAACTCAAGACCTTGAAGCCTACGTTGTAATGCTGTTGGCGCATCATATCGATCGTCCTGATTACTTACCTGAAAAATCATTTGCTGAAGCATATTTAAGACTTCGCCGTCCTAGTGGATTGAATGCAAAAGAACTGGGCGATACTTGTCTTTTTGTTACTGGTGTATTTCCTACCTATGGTCTTAAGCACGGACTTAATAGACAATACTTTCAAGACATTGGTATTGGCTCGTACGAAATGGTAGCAGAAGTTATGCATCCTAATTTATTTTCACAACTTGCTACTCATTTCCAGTTCTTAAGCGAGTTTATAGAAATTACTACTAATTCAACCAAACACTCGCATAGTAACCTTTTCCGTTAGTATCGCCACCTGCGTTGTCAACTTCTTTACCATCATACTCAATGCTAGTAATAGTGTCTTCTCCATTAAGAAACTCTGTAGTGTAGAACTTGAGTTTCTTAGGATCAAACTCTCCAACAGTTTCAATTACACCATCAAAGAAGCAACCTTTTTCACTTGAGTATAGTTGTGCAACATAACCGTCATGTTCTTCGCAACAACCCATTTCGACTGCTTCGTGAGCCCATTCAGTTTCTTCACCTAAACGATTGTTAAAATCAGAAACATCTTCGCGATCAATTACTTCTGCAATAACTCGAGAATTGTATTCTCCGTCTGCCACTTCATCAACACTAAGATAACAACTATCATATGTGCCGCCGTATGTGTGTTCGAACTCTGTGTGCGACTCGTACCAAGGACGCTTGTACATATCGTCATTTGGATCATTTAGAAACTGTGCTTCTACAGGTACACTGTCAATGTCGTCAAATTCACACTCTTCTAAATCATCTGCAATCATATATTGCACTAGATCGTTATCACCGTGTTCTTCTGTTACTTCCTTCCAAAAGTCGTGTGCTTCTTTTGAAATACTCATGTAGGCACTTTCGCCACCGTAACCTTGAATAAGGATGCGATAATAGCGTGGGCCTTTGAGTGTTTCAACTAGTTCTGTTTTTTCTTCTGTAGTTGCCATGTTATATCTCCATGTCTGCTGCAACAATAAATCGATTGTCTTCTGATTGTAAAATGCCCGGACGGTGCCATTCTTTGCCGGGCCATAGTATCCAATGTCCTATTTTTGCCGGAGCAATAAAATATGAACTTGGGTCTTCTACACCGTTTGGTGCAAATTCTGTACCTGCTGTATCTAAATTAACACCATTGGGCATCCGCAAGTAAAATACACCACTGATTACAGTTGCATCAGGGCGTGTGTGAGTATGCCAATAGTTGTCTCTATTTTCTTCTGTGTTGAGGTTAGTCATATAGCCCCAACTCTTAACTGCTTTGATCTGCGGCTCTCTTCTAAGATACGCAAAACAACTCCAAATAAAACTCATCTTTAGATTAGTCCAGTCTTCTGTCTGCAATCCAAAGATGTTTACGTTAGTTTGATATGGCGGTGAATTGTCCCAGTACTTGCCTTGGGCCACTAGTTGCTTAATGTCACTGGACATGCGATCTCTAGCATCAGAGTCGATAAGAGAAGTCCAGTCGTAGTATTCGTATTCAAAGTTCATAATACTATACTAACAGACTGGACTTCATTTGTCAACCTATTATTTAGGCTACGTTCTTAGATTCCATCACAGAACTAATTTGAGCTTGTTTTAAATATTCAACCATATTCTCTGGTGTTGTTTCGCCATACGGATCTTCATCTTCACCGTCATTATTGATGCCAGGTTCCTGCCACCACTTCTCTACAACACCGTCGTTGAACACTGCCATATAGCGCCAGCTACGGTTGCCAAAGCCTACGTGGTTCTTACCAACCAACATACCCATAAAGCGAGTAAAGTTGCCTGAACCATCTGGAATAACTTTTACGTTTTTAATTTCTTGTGCCTTGGCCCATGCATTCATTACAAATGCATCGTTTACACTAATACAGTAAACTTCGTCTACGCCCATGCTTTTAATTTCTTCGTACTTTTCTTCAAATCCTGGAAGTTGATATGTGCTACAAGTTGGAGTAAATGCACCAGGCAGTGAAAATACTGCTACACGCTTGCCTTTTAAAATACTATCGCTAGTTACGTCTTCCCAACGGAAAGGGTTAGGTCCGCCAATGCTCTCATCGCGAACACGAGTTTTGAACACCACGCATGGTGCTTTAAATCCTTCAATCATATAATTCTCCTGTGTATGTCTGCAGATTAGGTATATAGGCTCAAACACCTACATATTAATTATACACGATTTAGATTATATGTCAACCGTTATTGGTTAATTAATTTACTACGGCGAATGCCTATAGCTTTGTCAGCACGATATAAGTCTACTCTTACTGAATTCTTTTGATTACCACCTAAGATATAGTAGTACAACACACCGTCAATAGTTTGTTCTTTAACATAGAACCCTACGTGTCCTTGCCAACCTTGACTGCCTCTTGGGAAAACAACAATGTCACCCATCATAGGCTTGTCAACACTTACACCCCAGTCAAGAAATGCTCTTGCTGTTAGAGGATATTTATGATCTTTGTTGCTAGGTATGCCACTCTTTTCTAGTATAGCATTTGCAAATGCTGCACACCATTCTATGCGTACAGGATCAACTCCTGTAAGTTCTTTAAGCTCACTTCTATCTTCTTTTTCAGTATAGTCTAAAAACTCTATTCCTTGGTAGATAGGATTAGTAATACTAATACGCACAATTTCTATTGTAGGTTCAGGCGCGGGAGATTTTTGTTCAACTTGCGCAGGTTCTTCAATTGCAATTCTTTTATAACGTGGCTTGTAAACATCTTCATAAAAGTTATCACGCGGTGTAGACACGCAAGCGGTTAATATTAATCCTGTTATTAAAATAATAATGTGCTTCATTTTTATACCTAGTTTGCTAGAGGATTGTCTAGAGCTTTTTGTAGCTTGTCTTCTAGATCAATTTTTTGTTGTTCCACTTTCTTTTCAAAGCGATCCATTTTCTGATCAAATGTTGTTAGTTTGCTATCAACTTTGTTTTCTAGTCCTAACACCTTTTCATCAAACGATTGTAGTCTACCGTCTACTTTGCCCTCAACGTAGTCTAAGTTCTTTTCAATGTCACGCACATCTTGTTTCAAATCGTCTTTGATAACAAGTGTATCTGCTTTGATGCGTTCTAAGTCTTCGCTAGTTTTAGCCATCTGTGCTGATATGCTGTCCAAGTCTAGTCCAGCAAGTGCTTCAACTTTCTGATAGGTTATTAAACCTCCGTATAGCGCACCGAGTATAGAACCAACAAGTGCCAGTAAGCCCATTACTGATGCCGGTGTCATTTTGATGCCCGCAACACGAACGCCTTTGTCTTTTAAATTTTCTAAATTTTCAAGACTTTGCCCTAAATCTCTTTCTGTCATTTTAATGCCCCCACATTATTAATTTGGTAAGTTACTGTGTAACTCTTTCATTTCGTTACTAATTCTATTAACTACACTATCTTCTTTTAAAATTACATGATATGTAATAAACAGTGCAAATAAAATTGTAACTATTAAATACGCCCTCATATTACTCCTTAGTTTTCAAACCCAGTTTTGCCTGTTTCATTTAGTTTCCTAAGTGCTTCAAGCTCTTGTTGTAGTTTGAGAACTTCTAATCTTTTTTTACGTAACTCTAGTTGATACAAACTGTTACAGTTAATTCTTTCTTTAGGTCCGTCTAGCGGAATAGTTATTCTAGCATACACACCAATGTCTCTTGACGAAGGCGACATCGGATCGTTAGTACCAAATGGACTTTCATAGTTGTCTATGATTCCAGTTATACCAAACTCTAAGTTTGTTGCGCCGCCAATTGCATTTTTACAGTCAAGCTCGCCCGAACGTATGCTATCTTGTCCATATGCTTGTGGAGCACTAGGTAATGCTAGGTTTAGTGAACTACTCTCTGCATTTGCAAATGTAGGTAAACACAATATTGTTAATAAAAAAGCAATCTTTCTCATTTAATCATCCTTAAACTTTGAACAAATTTTTGAACTGATTGCTGTTTTTGTATCGCTGTCTTTTCTTAATTTAGACTTTGAACACACATAAACTGCTCTATTTCTATCGCTTGCTCTGATATAAATGTCGAAAGTAACATGTCCTAGGTATTCTAATTTAAAGACATTATATGCTGACACAAATGGTACAGGATTAAAATCTTTATCAAACACACCTATTTCATAATACTCTACGTCTGCCCTCTTATTAAACATTTTCATTGTTGTCTTGAGAATGTTGTCCAGGTGAGACTGTTCAAGACGTGGATATGTTGGCACCATTTCGTGCGCTTGCACTGGTAGCGCCAACAATAATCCAACAATGAAATACTTTAACATCTTCATTTTACTTTGCTATACATACTGCTTCTGCAACTGCTGTATAGGTGCCCCCGGCAAACGCTTTGCTGCCGCCCATAGTAGCTGTTGACTCAATAGCAAACCAAGTGCTTCCTGTTGCTGTTAAATCATAACGATCTGTATCACCAACTTCTAGCTTGTCAGTTTCGTATGTGCCCATTCCTGATGCATCGCTTACTGTTTTTACAGATACATCGCCTGTAAAAGTTACAACGTCAGGCAAGTTAGGTGCCGAACTGAACTGTGTAGGTGGTGTAATTTCTGCATAGTATGCATCTGCAAGCGTAATGTCATAACGTACAACAGCAGGATCGCCCCCATCCGCTGCGGTTGTAGTTAGTGTATACGCATTTGGGTTACCAAATGTACCTGCTGCATCAGTTTGAATTATACAACGTGATTCAACAGTTCCTGTAATTGGTACTTCTGCGGCACTGGTTGCGAAAGGAACAAACATCATTCCTATTAGTAACGCTGATTTTTTAAACATAATTTTCTCCTATGTTATTTGTACTGTTCATCAACCATCTGCTGATGAAGTCTTTGTTGTGCCAAGTTATTCCTTAGCCCTCTTCTGTTGTCCGGTAGTTGTGTGTCATTCAACTGGACAGTGTCATTATACGTGCCCCCTAGTATCGTAGCCGCATAATATGGATTCATATTTGTTGCTTGGTTAATACTCTGCAACAATTGCCCTTGTGCTAACGCCTGTGCAAACAATTCACTATTGTCAGCCGCTGATAATGCCTTTTCTAGCCTCTCTTTACTGTCCTTTTTTTCCTCTGCTTCTTCTTCTGCAAGTTTTTCTTCAGACAGTTCCTCTTCTTCTAATCTTGTCAAACATTCACCATTAGTTTCGCCTGGCTTACATCTCGAACGATCTAAATCTATGTTTTCGTCTTTAGTTACATCGTATATTTGAGATAAATCTACCTCGGGTATGTTTGGTACTGGTATTTTGTATCCTGGACAATTAGGATCAAACTGTGGATCATAGCAAGGATTAACTCTATATGTGTATATCACATTAGGATCTTCTACACTACCATTCCCTTGTACTTCTATACTGCCGTCGCCCCATAAGTCTCTATGTATACCACCTACACCGATAACCTTGTTAATCTCTGTACCATCTAGTGACCCTGGACGCCATTCGTCGTGTTCTCTAAAGATGTAGCCTGTGCCGGCTGCGTTTTCATTGCCTACGTATACGTCTACTTGATCTTCAGTTTGTTTACGTATTCTATAGTTATAGATAACCGTGTCAATATCCAAGCCTGGAGGATTCGGAAGTACATTATCCATACTCCACCTCAAACTTTGATCTGTGACTGCGTTGCCTGTTGACCCGTAGTAGGGTGTTATTGACTCAGAATATGAGTAACCAGGCAAGAGCACCAAGACCGCCCATAGTAGCAGTGTCTTTAACATTTGGTTTATCCATCTCCTCTAGTTCACGACGAGTTTCCTCAACGTGGTTTTCCCAACCTAAACGTGCAGCATCTCCAATTTGTCCATTAAACGGACAAGGTGTACCGGCATGCATCATGGCATCAAAAACTTTAGGATCTTGACACATAGTAGATACTGCTGCAACTTTCATGCCCATGTCATAAAGTGTCTTGGCATTTTTAAGTCTTAAACAGTTTTCTTCTGTAAATGTAGATCCTGCTGAAATACCTAGTATCTGTGTCTGTACAGCACCTGCAACACCAATTGTACATAGATCTGAATTATTACCAGAACTAAATGACGGTGATATTGCACTAGGTGGTGGTTGAGTAACTTTTGTGTTCATATTTCCATTAGTAGTCACAGTACTGTCAGTCCCAGATTGTGTACATACATATCCCTCTGGACACACAGGAGCATCCTGTGCATAAGCCGTGTGTGCTACCAATGTAAAAATCATTGCAAGAAATAGTTTAATCATGTTTACCCCTCATCATTGAGTTTATTGTCCCTCATATGTATTTATAAGGTTGCACGTGAAATAAACTACGCACTAACAGTTTATTGATCATACGTGTCAGGATTTAGCAACATATTCCAATTAGGACCTACATTTTCCCAATAGTCTTTGCTTGCAGGCGCTATTATTGCATAAAACATACAAAACATCCCTGCTACTATTATCAAACTAATCTTCCACATCACGATTATCCCATGGTGCGTTTTCGTAGCATCCTGCTGGCAATGTGTCTTTGTAGTTCACACCGGCTTCAAATCCATTTTTATCTGCCTTAATATAGGCACTTTCAAATGGCATTTCTCTTGGCTTGCCCCAACATCTATTAAGACTTTGTCCTGGTACAGTATATCTTGGATTGTGTTTTAAGAAGTCACGTAGTTCAGCAAGTTCTTCTGCATTTTTTTGTGTTCGCCAGTTTTGATAGCAAGCTGCTGCTTTGTTCCATTTAAATGACTCGAAGTTTTCTGCACGGTAGTCATTCATTTCTAAACACGCTTTCATAACTTGATTGTTTTCATTAGCGTATAGAGATGTCGAAAACAAGCAGAATACTGCTGTTAATAATATTGTTCTCATTTTGCCCCTCTTTCGCAGTCCCTCAACTGCATCAATATTTAGTCAAAAAAAGGGCTCCCCGAAGGGAGCCCAGAGGGGGGGTATGGGATTATTGTTTTTAAAACTCCCAGCTAATCCCTGCTGAAAGACCGATATTATCTTTAATATTTTGATTGATGGCACAGCCAGATATGACTAGAGAAAAAAGTATGAGTGTGCATACTGATAGATTTTTCATTAGTTGTTTGCCCTCTAAGAAAGAACGCCCTCACGCTCTGCTTACTAATATTTATGCATTAGTAGCAGTAATTAAGTTAGCATACTTTGGTATTATTTTTTGCCGATAGCGAATGCCATCTTGCCGCCAACACGTGAACTATAGTAGTTCTTGCCGCCCTCGATTAAAACCTTGCCTGAAAACGTTGGTGGATAAATTACTTTGAATTCACCTAATACAGCATCTTCTTTACTCTTACCCATATTGGTATATACTTGAATAATGTCTGATTGGTTAAGCAAAGCAATAGCG
>Ga0255763_1004684_pt1 | contig 11420 bp, 7 predicted proteins | sample 041ome_2_FD_179963 | JGI IMG/M metagenome (GOLD analysis project Ga0255763, IMG submission 179963) | Coastal salt marsh microbial communities from the Groves Creek Marsh, Skidaway Island, Georgia - 041406US metaG (version 2) | ecosystem: Environmental > Aquatic > Marine > Intertidal zone > Salt...
CGTGACTGGCAAGCAGCTCGTTCAGCACCACTTACTCCTGGGCATGTGCTTGGCACTACTAATCGGGGTGGAGATGTATTTTATGGTGTTGTTTGGGGGGCAAGAACCTCTCTCAAATTGTCCCTGATCGTGGTCAGCCTAACAGTTGTCGTTGGTGTAATAATTGGAAGTGTTGCTGGAATTGTTGGGGGAAGAGTTGATGAAATCTTAATGCGCGTCGTCGACGTGTTCTTATCTATTCCAGAACTTATTTTTGCCCTAGCTATTGCTGCGATATTGGGCCCATCCTTCACTAATATTATATTGGCCCTAGTAGTCGTTTTCTGGGTCAAATATGCTCGAATTATGCGTGCTCAGGTAATCAGAATAAAACAACGTGATTATGTTGATGCCGCTAGAGTTATGGGTGACTCCAAAATGCAAATATATTTAAAAGACATTCTGCCAAATTCCTTCAGCCCGGTCATGGTGCAAGCAACTTTAGACATGGGTAACATTGTTCTTGTTGGTGCTACTTTATCTTTTATTGGGTTATCTGAAGCAGGTATAGCTGAATGGGGTGTTTTAGTTTCAGAAGGACAGGCTGGAATTTCTGCTGGCAGATGGTGGGCATCTACCTTTCCGGGTTTAATGGTGTTTTTATGGGCTCTCGCTTTTAATTTAGTTGGGGATGGTCTTCGTGATGTATTAGACCCAAGAACTGAGACTAAGAGGTAAAATTATGTCACCAGATACAGCTTATATACCCGATTTGTTGCCAGAAAATTTAATCGCTTCCGTCACAGATCTTAAAATATATTTTCAGTCGAAGCAGGGAATGGTGCATTCTGTCGATGGTGTTAGCTTTGACATCGTTGATGGTGAAATGATGGGCTTAGTCGGCGAGACTGGATGTGGCAAAAGCGTAACCGCTCGCTCATTCATGCAGTTAATTCAAACACCTCCGGGAGTGCTGGCTGGTGGTAAAATTCATTTTAAGAGCCAAAAAGATTGTCAAAAATGTGAAGGGGCTAAATGCGGTTTTTGTTCAAATACTGGAAAACAAATTTTAGATTTATTGAGTTTGTCTGAAAATCAAATTCGTGAATTGAGGGGTGAGCGTATTGCAATGATTTTTCAGGATCCAGGAAAGGCACTTAATCCTGGACTCACCATTCGCACTCAATTAGCGGAAGTTTTTCAGGAGCATCGAGAAAACGACGTGTTAGAAAAGGCAGGCTTTGCTAATAATTTAAATGGAATAAATGGTTATCTTTTAAAAAAATATATTCGTCAGGAAACTAACTTAATTTCAAAAATAGTCTTAAAATTTCCTCCATTCAGAGGTTTGCGAAAAAAAGTTGATAAGGCAATAGATGGTCTGGTAACCGAAGCTCTTGCAGAGACACAAATTCCAAATCCAAACAAAATTATGGAACGTTATCCGCATGAACTTTCAGGAGGAATGAAACAACGGGTTATGATTGCACAAGCAATTGCGTGTAATCCAGATTTGCTCATTGCTGATGAGCCAACAACTGCACTCGATGTAACAGTTCAAGCAAGAGTTTTGGACCTAATTAAGGATTTGCAAAAGCGCCATAAAACTTCTGTTTTGTATATAAGTCACGATTTGTCTTTAGTTCGCCGAATTTGTGACAAAGTGGCTGTTATGTATGCGGGAAAAATCGTTGAAACTGGTGATGCGGAAACAATCTTTAACGATCCAAAGCACCCTTATACTAAAGGCTTAATCAAAGCACTGCCCTCCATGACGCATGAGCGCGGAAAGCTTGAGGCAATTGAAGGTATGGTTCCTGAATTAATTAATCCAAAATCAGGATGTCGGTTCGCTAGTAGATGTAAAGAAAAACTATCTAATTGTGAGAATGATGATCCAAAGTTAGAGGTATTATCTAATAAAGATAAATCCCATAAAGTATCATGCTTTCTGTATCATCAAAATAAATAGCCAAAAAACTTTAGATTTATAAGCATTGTTGAAGTTGAGAAAATTTAGATAAAGGGATAAAGACCGTGATTTCTGCCGACAAAACTATTTTAAGTGTAAGAAATGTGAAAAAGCACTTCCCTATCAAAGAGGGAGTTTTACAGAAAGTCGTTGGTCATGTTCATGCGGTTGATGGCGTAAGTTTTGATATAAAGGCTGGAGAAACTGTAGGCTTGGTTGGTGAAAGCGGATGTGGCAAGACCACAATAGGTCGATGTGTTGCGGGGTTAGAGGCTCTTACAGAAGGTAATATATACTTTGATTTGCCATCAGATAAAATATCTATATTGGAAAACAGTGATATAGGCGACAAAAATAACGTATCTTCTGAAGATATTCATGAGTTAGAAAACAATTATGATATAGGTAAAATCGACGGTGATTTGTTTAACCATTATAGGCGAAATTGCCAAATGGTATTTCAAGATTCTTTTGCATCATTGTCTCCGCGTCAATTGGTGAGTGACATTGTTTCGAGGCCACTGCGGGTTCATAAAATTTGCTCAGAAAACGAAGTTATCCCAAGAACGGTAAATTTGCTTGAACAGGTCGGTTTGGGTGCGCAGCATCTTTATCGTTTTCCTCATCAATTTTCGGGTGGGCAACGTCAACGTATATCAATTGCAAGGGCTTTAGCTCTTGATCCAAAATTAATTGTTTTAGATGAGCCAACGAGTGCTTTGGACGTTTCGGTGCAGGCGCAAATTCTTAATTTGTTGCATGATTTACAAAAGCAAAGAGGTCTTTCTTACCTGTTTATAACACATAACTTATCCGTTGTTCGTCACATGGCAGATAAGATAGTGGTAATGTATCTAGGTAAGGTTGTGGAGGCTGGCAACACTGAAGATATTTTTCGAAATCCTCAACATCCCTATACCAAAGCACTACTAGCCGCTAGCCCTGATTTAGATACGGATGTAACTTCTGGAATGGAGGCACTTGATGGTACAATTCCAGATCCAGCGCGTCCACCGCAAGGTTGTAGTTTTAGGACAAGATGCCCTGTAGCGCGGCCAGAATGCGGATGGGAAGTGGATGATGTTGTAAGGCGTCTTGAACATCGAGATACTATATTTAATAATCTTAAGGACGTTGAACAGCCCAACCCCTTTAACGCCGAGTTTACTTTTGAGACATCAGATGCTGCTAATGAACTTAAATCTGCCTTGCACTCCGATGAAATACCCGATGCTATGAGTGAAGTTATGGATCCGGTAAAAGTTAATGCTGAAAAAGTAAAAGTAAGTTTTAAACCAGCTCAGACAGTGCCATTGGTAAAATGTGGGAATGGTTCCATCGCTAGATGCGTTTTGGTTAATAAATAGTGTCCAAAATTAGGCTGTTCGTTTTTAATAAAAGAATCATGCTATAAAGATATCAACCTCGTTCCCATTTTGCATTTCAGTGGTCTTTTCTAATTTTCCTTGATTCATCAGGTGCGTTAGGTGAGCTCTTGATTCTCCTGATGCAAAAAATAATTCGTGGCTCTCAAAACGCCGGTTAAATAATATGTCTATACCATCACTTGTGCTGATAGGCCGTAATTTTGCTGCCGATAACAAAAGCTCCAATCGCTGATTATGATGGTTTATTAATGCCTGTGCTCTATCATTTCCATTTTTGAATGGCCAGTCATGACCAGGGTATATTTTTATCACTGGCGATAGATTAGACATTTCTTTGAGGTAGTTTAGATAATCCCCCAGCACATCTTTGTCCGTATTTCGCATATCTGCTGAGATGTTAGGAGATATACGAGGAAGCAGAAAATCGGTTGGTAAAAAAAGTGATTCCGCCGCATTAATAAGTGAAATTTGACCAGAACTATGACCACTATCTAGCCTGCACTGCCATTGGCTATTACATCCCTTTATTTTATTGGTTTCTGAAAACTCTTTGAAATCTGGTAATTCTGGTACAAACCGTCGATATCTATCAGAATCATTCCGGCCTAGAACAATCTCAGCTTCTGGAAGTCCATATCTTGTATAATGTGACGCTAGAAGTTCAGAAAAATCACGAGATGATAAGTTAAAAAGAAATTGCCCGTGCTCTTTTTCTGCGGCTGAGGTATAGCAATTCGCTCCCGTCATTTGAGCTAGCTCACTCGCAAAACCAATATGATCCACATGATGATGCGTAATAATAATCTTATCTATGGGTTTCGCTGACAGAAAACCACCTAAAAGCGCTTTCCAATAGTCCCTTGTTTGGTCCCCATAAATACCAGCATCAATGATAACCCATCCATTGTTAGTGTCTATAATATAAAGATTAATATGGTCTAATCTAAAGGGGAGAGGAAGTCTTCCCCAATATAAGTCCGAGCTCAGTTGAACAAGTCGGTGGGTCTTTGGCAAGTCAATGTTTAGCGGTATCATGGAGAGTGAAATCTTTGCTGCAAAAAAAAAGAAAAATAAATCGATAGAAATTTTATAAACCGAAATGCTACGGTTGATTCTTAACTGCGTCAATCACTGCTTTTATGCTATAATCAGGATAGTTCAGAATAAAAGGGGCAGACACTTCCATGTATACACCACCAATTCAGGATCAAAAATTTATTATTGAGCATTTAATTGGCATCGACTCAATAGTAGCATCCCGGAATAGTGATTTCCTAAGCCAAGATAGAATTGACATAGAACTAGTTTGGTCGATTCTGGATGAAGCTGGAAAATTTGCAAGTACTGTTCTGGCTCCTTTGAATCATTCTGGCGATAAGCAAAATTCCAAGATCACGCAACACGGAGATGTTATTACACCAGATGGCTTTAAAGAGGCGTATCAGGCTATGTGTGATTCTGGTTGGACTACATTAGAGGCTAGACGCGAATGGGGCGGACAGGAAATGCCCATGAGCATTAGCGCCGCTGTGAGTGAGATGTGGCATTCCGCAAATATGAGCTTTGCACTGTGTCATTTGTTGAGTCAGGGACAGATCTATGCGCTTCAGAAATCTGCATCAAACGAGCAAAAAAGAAAGTACCTGCCTAATCTTGTTTCTGGAAAATGGACTGGAACAATGAATTTAACTGAACCACAGGCAGGCACTGATTTATCTAAAATCAGAACCAAAGCAGTGCCCAAGGGAGATCATTACTTAATTTCAGGTCAAAAAATTTATATTACGTATGGTGAGCATGATATGGCTGAAAACATCATTCACTTAGTTCTGGCTAGAACCCCTGATGCACCAGAAGGCATTAAAGGTATATCTTTATTTATCGTTCCAAAAATCCTTGTGAATGAAGATGGAACGCTTGATAGACAGAATGATGTGAAATGTATTTCGATTGAGAAAAAACTTGGTATTAAAGGCTCGCCTACGGCTGTTCTTCAATATGGCGATAATAATGGCGCGGTTGGCTATTTGGTTGGGGAGGAGAATAAGGGGCTTGAGATTATGTTCGGAATGATGAACCATGCGCGCTTCAATGTTGGCCTGCAAGGCCTTGCTATTGCTGAGCGAGCCTATCAGCATGCTGTAACCTATGCCCAGACAAGGGTGCAAGGCAAGCCGCTGGCAACACAGACCGGTACAGCGATTAATCAGCACCCAGATGTTTTAAGATTATTATCAGTGATGAGGTCTGAGATAGATGCTATGAGGGCGCTTATTTTTACCGGTGCTAATGCTATGGATAGAGCAGATAATTCTGTAAGTGACGAAAGGGAGATAGAACAAAACAGAGCATCTGTCTTAATACCAGTAATAAAAGGTTGGATTACAGAATTATCTGTTTCACATTGCTCAGATGGTGTCCAAATACATGGTGGTATGGGGTTTATAGAGGAGACAGGTGCTGCTCAATATTTCCGTGATTCCAGAATATTGCCAATTTATGAGGGTACAACCGCTATTCAGGCAAATGACCTTATGTTTCGAAAAACTATCAGAGATGAGGGGCAGACAATTCGCAACCTTTTGGATGAAATTGAAACAGAAATTGTGGATATAGAGGATGTCTATTCTATTCCCCTATCAAATGCTATTTTGGAAGTTCGCAATACGTTAAACAGGTTATTATCACGCTCTAACGACCCCAGGTTTTTGGCTGCAAATGGGGTAAGCTGGTTGATGCAACTTGGCTATTTGTGCGGCGGGTGGATGGCTATAAAATCAGCAGACAAGGCCACAAAAAACAAAAAAGCGCTCGCAGATGATTTTGTTCAGGCAAAAAAAATATGTGCTGAGATTTATCTGCAACATAGTCTTCCTTGCGTTTCTACCTATTCAAATATAATAAATCACGATGATAATGCGATATTAAATATGGATGTGAGCTGGCTAAATAGGCAAATCGCATAGCCATTAAACCATAATTCTGTTTTCTTGAATAATTAAGGGGCAATCCATTGAGCCATAAATTTAAATTTGACACGCTTAGCCTACATGCTGGACAAATACCAGATTCTGAAACTGGCTCAAGAGCAGTTCCCATTCATCAAACAACCTCCTATGTATTTCGTAATACACGCCATGCCGCGGCTTTATATAATATGGAAGTTGGCGGACATTTATATTCACGTATATCAAACCCAACTGTTGCTGTTCTGGAACAACGTGTTGCCGCCCTAGATGATGCGGCGGCGGCTACTGCGACAAGTTCAGGTATGGCAGCTTTATTCTCTGCGCTTTTAACTATCTGTTCCGCGGGGGATCACATTGTTGCCTCATCTCAATTATATGGCGCTAATGTAAATCTGTTGAAATATACGCTTCCTCGTTTTGGAATTCGCACAACATTTGTAGACCCTACCAATCATGAAGAGATAAAATCAGCTATTACTGAAAATACAAAGATTTTTTTCTCAGAAATAATCGGAAACCCTGGGCTTGTAATATTAGATGTTGATGCGGTTGCAAAAATGTGTCAGGAACATTCGATTTTGTTCATGGTGGATGGTACGTTTAATACCCCTTATTTGATGGCGCCTGTTAAGAATGGGGTGAATATTATTATTCATTCTCTTACTAAATGGATGGGAGGACATGGCGTTGCGATTGGTGGGGTCGTGGTAGATGGTGGTAATTTTGACTGGGGTAGCACGGATAAATTTCCCACGATTTCTGAGCCACATTACGCAATGGACGGTATCAATTTTTACGAGGAATTTGGACCGGTTGCTTTTACGGCTAAATTTCGTGCCGAAGCAATGTATAATTTTGGGCCGTGTCTTGCCCCTATGAACGCGTTTCATATTCTGCAAGGGCTGGAAACACTACCCCTTAGAATGCAGCGTCATATTGAAAATACACAAGAGCTGTTAAAATTTCTTATATCACACGAACAAATCTCTTGGGTTCGTCATCCCTCACTGCCAGAGCATCCGCAACATGAACTTGCAGCAGAAATGCTTCCAAGGGGAGCCGGCTCCATCATTACCTTTGGAATAAAGGGGGGACGTGATGCGGGAAAGAAATTTATTGAAACAGTTACATTATCATCTCACCTTGCTAATGTTGGGGATGCAAAGACACTTGTTATTCACCCTGCCAGCACAACACATTCACATATAGATTCACAAAGCATGTTATCAGCAGGTCTTACCGATGATATGATAAGACTATCTGTTGGCTTAGAAGATATTTCCGATATTATTTCTGATTTTGAACAAGGGTTAAAAGCAGCTAGCAAGCTGTAGGTAAACTGGTGTTTTAGGATGGCTTTATGAAATTAACAGTGAATGGGCATTCAACCTATATCTCTACTGGCGGCAAAAAACCATCCATGGGAAATCAGGCTATTTTCTTCTTGCCTGGAAGCGGCCAAAGCCATCTTACATTTGTTTTGCAAACACGGTTTTTTGCATTTGAAGGGTATGATGTTTATGCGCCTGATTTTCCAGGTCATGGATTATCAAAAGGAAATCCTCTTGAAACTATTGAGGAAATGGCAGATTGGATTGCTGTGTTAATGGTTAAGTGTAATCTTAAATCAGCTATTATAGTAGGTCATTCACAAGGATGTCTTGTTGCCATGTCATTGGCACATAAATATCCCGATTTAGCTGAAAAACTGATTTTGATTGCAGGTGCATTACAAATAAAAGTGAATGATTATCTGCTTGATAAATCTAACAGCTCAATGCCGCTAGCAGTTAAAATGATGACAGAATGGGGCCATGGTAGGAATGGCCATTTTTTTGCAGCATCCCAGCCAGGTCATTCACTCCTAGGTATTGGACGTGAATTAATGATGGCAAATGCACAAGATGCGTTATCTGCTGATCTGCTTGCCTGTAATCAGTTTGATGCGAATAATATTGCAGCAGAAATTGAGGTGCCAGTCTTATGTATTCTTGCACAAGATGATAAGATGACGCCTGTTAAATTGGGTGTTAAAATGTCAGATTCATTTAAAAATTCAATGTGTGTTAAAATCGCACAATCCGGTCATATGCTACCGATCGAAAAACCAGATGATGTTAATAGCTCAATTCAAAAATTCCTAAATTAATCGCTTATAATTAGAGGCATAATAATGATAGCTGCTAAGATACAATTCAAGAGAATCGCGGTTATTGGTGCTGGCACAATGGGAAGTGGTATTGCTGCTCAGATAGCAAATGCCGGGCTAGATGTGTTGCTGCTAGATTTGGCGGCGAAGCATGAGAATGAGATGAGTCCAGCAGAGGCAGCGATAGAGCGGCTTATTAAGTCTGATCCCCCCCAGCTGGTATCAAAAAAAGTGTCAAAACACATCCAAACAGGCACCATTGAAAGTGATTTTGAGGCATTAAAAGAGTATGACTGGATTATAGAGGCGGTGGCAGAACGCCTTGATATTAAAAAATCACTTTATTCACGCTTGGACAGCATAATAAAGAGTGAGTGTGTTGTAACATCTAACACATCCTCAATTCCGATCGCGGTTTTAATGGAAGATATGTCTGTTGCATTCCAACAGAGATTTGCCATCACACATTATTTTAATCCTGTTCGTTATATGCGTTTGCTTGAATTAGTTGTTGGCGATCACACCCGCAAGGATATTGTGGACGCGCTTGCTGATTTCAATGATGTGGTGCTTGGAAAAGGGGTGGTTAGATGTAACGATACACCTGGGTTCCTTGGGAACAGATTAGGTGTTTACGCTATGCAAGTTGGCTTGTTTGAAGCTTTAAGACGCAATATTCCCTTTGATGATGCAGATGCTATTCTTGGCAGACCGATGGGCATACCAAAGACAGGCGTTTTTGGGTTATATGATTTGATCGGAATTGACCTTATGTCAGATGTGGTCTCATCCATGCGCCAAATTCTGCCAGTTCAGGATGATTTTCAGAAAGTGGGCACTGACCCTGACCTAATAACCTCTTTTATAAAAACAGGCTATACAGGCCAAAAGGGGTTGGGCGGATTTTATGTAGAAAACCCATCGGGTAGGCAGGTTAGGGAAGTATCACCAAATCACAACTCAGATAGAAAATGGCGCGATATTAATCCGTTGCCAGAAATTGCTGAAAAAGCAGCCAAAGCACAAAGTGAGCAGGAAGAAGCATTATTAGTGCTGGTTCAAGATAATAGCAATTATGGCGAATTTGCCCGTTCTGTTTTGGCCCATATTTTTTGTTATGCAGGTCAGCTATTAGGCACTATAACGACCAACCCACAAGATATCGATGATGCGATGAAATTGGGGTTTAACTGGCAACGTGGCCCGTTTGAGATGATTGATGCTATCGGAGGTGAGAACTTACGTCGATTAATTGGGGATGCAGGCCTTACTATGCCTTCCGCGCTTCAATCTAGAAAACCATTTTATCAGGTCAATGAAGGTATCGTTTCTGTGCGTGATAGTGATAGAGGGTATGTTCCTATAAGTCTACCAGAAGGCTCCTTCAGGCTTCAAATTCTAAGGCGCGCTTTGCCAGTCCTGTCTGAGAATAATGATGCAAGCTGTTTTTTAATTGAAAATAACATGCGCCTTGTTGAGTTCCATTCAAAGGCTAATGCACTTCGCCCAGGGACTGTTAAAATGCTGGAATATGTAGCAAGTGACCCTGGTAGCGGGGTTATTATCCATAATGATGCGCAACATTTTTCGGCAGGCGTGGATTTGAATCATTTCAGATCTCTTATTGAGAATAGCGAATGGCCAGAAATGGACGAATTTCTGGGAGATTTTCAGAAAGTCGTATCAAAACTCAAATATTTACCAGTGCCAGTGATTGGCGCGCCATCTGGTCTTGCTATCGGTGGCGGATTTGAGGTGTTGGCGCATTGTGATGCGCTTGTAGCTCATACTAATTCGACATTTGGTCTGGTGGAGGCTGGGGTTGGCTTATTGCCAGCTGGGGGAGGGGTGAAGCAAACCTATCTTCGCTGGTTTAACAAAACGCAAGACTGGGATGAAGCTGCTTGGAAATGCTGGATGCAGATAGGTTACGGCAAAATAGGCACGTCGCCTGATATGTCTGCGCGTTATTGTTACTTCTTGCCAGACAAGGATCGCCAAGTAATGAATAAGGATAGAATATTTGAAAAGGCCTGCGCTTTAAATCTAAATATGCAGGAGGCATATACCCCGCCAGAAATACCAACATTCAAACTGGCTAATCCAACTATGCGCGAGAAAATGCATGCCTTTATGGAAAATGGCGTATCACAGGGCATCTTTACACCACATAATCTAACAACCGCCATGGCGATAGCAGATGTAATTGTTGCAAAAGATGAGGAGAGGCAATCCATCACCGAACAAGACATGTTCGCAAGAGAACGTGCGAATTTTATTAAACTCGCAAAAACGCCCCAAACGCTTTCTCGTATCGCATCTTTACTTGATTCAGGAACGGCAGAGCGGAATTAAGTGTCCACTTCTAGCCCTTAACAGGATAAATGCGATAGCCGGAATATTATTCAATATCCTGCAAAGATTGCCGGAGTAAGTATTTCTGAATTTTTCCGGTTGATGTTTTAGGGATTTCTTGAAAAATTATTGTTTTTGGTGCTTTGAACCCCGCTAAATGCTGACGGCAAAAAGCAATAATCTCTTCTTCGGTAGCGGTTACATTTTGTTTCATCTCAACAAATGCGCATGGGGTTTCGCCCCATTTCTCATCTTTTTTAGCGACCACTGCTGCAAATGCAATTCCTTCATGGCGATATAATACATTTTCAAGTTCCACAGATGAGATATTCTCTCCTCCTGAGATGATAATGTCTTTTAGTCTATCTTTAATTTCCAAATAGCCCGTATCATGACGAATGGCTAAATCGCCTGACCTAAAAAAGCCATCAGATAGGCTTTCTTCGGTTGCTTTTTTGTTCTTATGATACCCTTTCATGATGGTATTAGAGCGAATAACAATTTCGCCAATTGTCTTGCCATCTGCTGGCACAGGGTTGTTAGTATCACGGTCTAACACATCAACCATTTCTGTATGTGTGAATTGTACGCCCTGCTGCGCTTTAATT
>Ga0255763_1004685_pt1 | contig 11420 bp, 20 predicted proteins | sample 041ome_2_FD_179963 | JGI IMG/M metagenome (GOLD analysis project Ga0255763, IMG submission 179963) | Coastal salt marsh microbial communities from the Groves Creek Marsh, Skidaway Island, Georgia - 041406US metaG (version 2) | ecosystem: Environmental > Aquatic > Marine > Intertidal zone > Salt...
GTTTTTTTCTGAATTAGGAATCACACTAAAACCAATAGAAAATTATGAACAAGATCCTGCTGGACATGTTGTTAATATAATGAAGCAGGTTGAAAGTGATCTTAAAAAATTAACAACTGGTAATAATACAGAAAATGAAATGCAACTTGTGCATAATGTTACACGTTTCATGGCTTACCATGTTACACGTAATGATCCTAGAGTATATATTGTCAATTTAGGAAAAGACGATTATAGTGCCCAGACTATGCAAAAGATGCGTCGTAATTTAGAAGCAGTAGATTTAGATGCTACCCTAAGTCTTGAGAAAAGACCTACCTTAAAAGTCCATGAAAAAGGTAACCTTAAACAATGGCTTTTTATGATTAGGTATAGTTACGGTGCGGCAAGAATAGGATCTGACGGAAAACCAAAAGGTGAAAGACATAAACTAATCGTAGAAGCAGGGCCTTTGTTCAAGACCCTTGCTACTATTAATGTTAATGATGTAGAAAAAGAGAACGTTTAGTTATTTTTTATACTATTTGCATACTCTATTATTTTATCAATATATTCTAAATTATTCATATCATCTATCATATCTGTAATTGTAGCGAATCGTTCTTGGTCACTATTCGTGTTCCCTTTATTTTCATTAACACGTCTGCTTCTTATACGTAGATTGTCAGGATTATCACTACCACCTTGTTCACGTGGAGTCCGATGATCTAAGTTAGGTTCATGCATTTTGTCTATTGGAAGAATCTTGTTTTCACCTGATCCCCAATCATATGCATAAAAAGTATCATCTACATAATAACCTTTAGACTTTTCCAAATTATCCTGAATCCATTGTTCAGTTTGTGCATCAGTCCACTTGTATTTTTTCTGATATTTTCCTTTTATTTTTATTTTAAAAAGTATGTCAGGATCGTGATAGTTATCAACCCAGAAGTCATATAACTCCTGGGTATAATATGTACGTTCACAAAAGCCTGTAAAAAGTTTACGATTAGCAATTTGTGTATTAATGTCCATTATGCAACTTCCTGCACTGGTGGAACACGATACGTATTTAAGTACTCATTTGCAATTACCTTGCCAGAGAATTTAATAGGTGCCCAATCAACATGTGGACTAGTTATATTAATAATCTTATGTAATCCTGCGGCAATTCTACTTTGCTCAGGAATATTAAGATCTTCAGCAGGACCATCCTTAATTGCACGTTTAGCTTCTAAATGGAAACCATTTTTGTGTCCACCAGCATATCTATGTGATAGTGCATCAATAATAGAATCGTCTACCTCATACTTATTATTGTCTAGTACACCCTCTGCTTCTTGTACTTTTATAAATTCACATATTCCCCAAATATTAGGAGTTGCAATAGGTGCTTTATTAAATGCAGTACAATGAATATCTATTGCACGTTCAAAAATTTCATGACCATAGTCGTCATAATGCCGTGTAAGATTGTAGGCACCAGTACATTCTAATGGTTGAGTTTTTTGTTCACCGCCTTTTTCTATTAATTTTGCACCAAATCGTGAAAGTATTTGTTTAATGTTGTAAGCAGTCCTAAAAGAACGATCTAATGTTTCAATATCAAAGTTTGGATCTTCTATCATCTTTGCTTCAACAGTCTGGGTCATTGCACGATATTTGTCAAATTCACTAGCCACAAGACTATTTAAATTTACAGCAGTATATTGTGCTACATCATCACTTCTTAATTCGCTTACTTTATATTCTAATGGAATATCACGAATACCTAATAATACACATGCAACAAAACGGTGCTGGGCATCATTTAGGAAATATTTATCTGAAACTTTACTATAACGTGCAAGTCCCATAAGAACCCATTCAGGATTAAATTTAAATAGAATATCTTCTACTAGATGTTGTAATTGTATTCCACGCTGTGCCTGGTTATTTTTAACAATTTTACTTACAGGCTTAAACATTTCTTCGTTACGAGTAAGCCCTTTTTCTTTAAGTTCCTCAGTTGTAATCCAATCAAGATCAATACCCTGTAAAGCACGACTACGTTTTAATACACTTAGTACTAAATTACAAACTTGAAATAGAGTTGGATCATCACCAAGCACTGTAGTATCTACATACTTAGGAATCTTACGAATAATTTCACGACGTACTATACTTTTTAATGTACGAATGTGTTTACGGTTCATTTTAGGACCAAAAACCTGTGCTAAGTCCTCTCCAAAAACATTTTTTGGATCTAAGTTTGGTTGTGACATTTTAATTCTCCTATGGTAATGTCTGTTTTACTTTTCAAATAATGGCCACTTATGCATAAAAGCATGACCATTCTCTCATTGTAACATCTTTAAGGCAGATGTCAAGCCTTTTATCCTATATAATCATATACAGGAAACTCAGCATACTTTGCTCTACGTTTTCCACTCTCACTCATACCGTGACGGAAACCAACACACTTGCCATTATCCAAAACAACGAAGTATTTTACGTCTTTTTCTGGACCAGGCCACGAACGGTTACCAAGTCCAATTTCAGTTATCATATTTTTTGCATATTTTCTTGCTTCAAAATCTTGATTCTCATATTTTGGCATATTCCACCATATGCCAAAGTCGTCTTCTAATGTTTGTTTTTTTCTATACATTTTTAGTCCTCATTACTTGCTGCAACATATTTTCCAAATCTACTATAAAACTCATCAAAGTGTTTTAGTTTATCTGGTTGGAAAGGGAGATTGTACTGGTTAATTGCAACCCTACAACCCATAACAGTCATCTCCGTTGGGAAGAAGTCCATCATAAATCTAAAAAAGTTATCAGCAAGTTTATGCCAAGCATCACTGTTATCCTTGCCCATAGTCTCAAAAGTATTCTGCAATTCATAACACATACCAATTGTAAGTGCATATTGTGCAGATATCTCTTTTACTTTGCACTCTTTTACTTTACCAGCAAGTATATCTGCTGGAAGAGGAAGATCTTTAGCATACTTTCTGTGTGTCATAAACTTTACTGCAATGCCTTCTCCTACAGTACCAGCAACTAAGTCTGTAAGTTCTGCATCTGAGATGTCATCATCTTCACAAAATTGACTTACAAAAGTCCAACTTCTAGGAGTAGCAAAAGCATGACCACTTGCTCTAGGATCAAAGTCAAATAAGTCTGCTTTTGCAAACGAGATGTAACCTACTACATCTTCATGTATTTTGTTCTGCACTGCCCAGTCTAACCAAGCATCAAAGTCTGCTCTAACTTCAACGTGTACAAATCTATTTGCTAACGGAGTAGGCATTCTATAAGTAACACCTTTATCAGACTCTCTATTACCTGCAGCAACTAGTTTTACATTTTTAGGTAATACATACTGTCCAACTTTTTTGTTAAGTATCAACTGGTACAATGCTGCCTGCACACTCTGTGCTGCACTATTCAATTCATCAAATAGTATAACAATATTATCATATTCTGCAGCTTCTGCTTCAGTTGGAAAATCTACAGGAGGTAACCAAACCATTCTGTTATTTGCTAAGTCAGGAGCAGGAAAGCCTCTAACATCTGTAGGATCTAACAATGCAGCTCTAATATCAATTAGTTTAGCATTACCAAGTTGACCACTATCTACTATATATTGACATAATTCACTTTTACCAACACCAGGAGGTCCCCAAATAAATGCTGGTCTATCTTTCTTTAGTGCTCTAGTAATTCTGCTAACTGCTTGTTTTACTGTAATAGTTCTACTATCTATTGCTGCCATTTGACTCTCCTTTAATTAACTATAATTAAACATAACATATATTTGACATATGTCAACCTATTTGTCATATTTTCCTGTTCTAACTTTACAACCTAAATTTACGTAATTATTACGTAGAAAAATTACTTGTCTTGGTTTTAAGTACTCCCAAACAAGTAACTCATTATCTGGCATTGCTATTTCTAACCAATACATATTAACCTACCAATTTCATTTTATTTTTTGAATTAAAAGCAACTACTTGAAATGCAATTACTGAATTTTTGTTTCCAATATTTTGAAATTTTTTGCCTATAATATTTTGATCTGCGAATTTATGTGCATCTTCTACTGTTGCAAAAGGCATTGGGATATCACTATTAGGATTACAAAAAACTTGTTGGACTGTACAATTTTGTAACTTTACCAAACATTTTAACATAAACATTAGACTCTCTCCTATTTCTAATTATTCTTAACAATAACACGTATACAGGATATGTCAACCTATTTCAGTCAAAAAAAACCGCCTAGTTAATTTTAACTAGACGAGCATGTTGGCGCCTTATCCCAACTTGCGAATTCTTCTTATACTTTATTTATTCCTTTTTTGGATCAATACTGTGAAACATGGTAAATCTAAAATAATCTTTTGGTTGGCTAAAACGTATGTCTACACCCAATGTACTCCATCTAATACTCCAGCGATTACTGGAATCTCCAAATGTTTTAGTCATCCATTCTAAAAACTTTCGCCGTCCATAAGTAGTATCACTATCTACTTCTGCAGTTACTATCCATTTCCAATGAGTATCTTCTAATTCTTTAGTATACCATTTTTTAAATTTTGTGTGCATTTATAAATTTTTTAAAATCGTTGTTATACATAGTCAGTGTAAAGTGTGTCTTCTTATCAAACAATACAATACTTTTTATTATGTTTCTAACTATCTTTATATAATAAGGTGTTTTTATGTATTTGTCAAGGTCTAAAAGGAAACCAGGTGTATTTGGTATATCCTCTAATTTTATTTCAAAGTATTCAAGTTCCAGTTTATCTATGCAATGCATACACCCCTGTTGAGTTAATCTAAAACCACCATCACGCCTTTGGTTTTGCCACCATACAATGTATGCATCTTGAAAATCTATATCACTACTATCTGGGTCGTTTTCTTTAAATGCTATTGTATACTCGTCTTTGGTAGGCATTTTAAGGGTATACTTGCTTACCTTTGTCTAAAATTACAACTGTGAACTTATCTGTATCAAATTGTTTGTTTAGTTTTTTACAAAGATTTATTGCATGGCCTGGATTACTAAATGAAACTTTTTTATACTTAGGCCCAGGATAACTAATAAGCATATTGAATGTTTTAAGGTTAATAGGCTTTTTATCATAATATACTGCCCATATACCTGAACTTGCTAAAACTTGCTCAGATTTGTAAGTTTCTTTTTCTACTTTTTCTAGTATTACAGTAGGTTTAGGTCTACTCATTATAATCTCACTAATAATATGCTACTATTATTTAGCAAGATATATACGTACTTAATGATTTTTAGAATGTGCCGTTATCTATTTCTACAGTAATTACATCATTGTTTTTTATAGAAATAATAGTATCCTGTAGCTCTGTAATATATTCTAGTAGTTTAGTATATTCGTTAGCAATAGCACGAGCATCTTGTGCATTTATGTTCATACTATCTCGTTTTAGGTTAATACAACCATGTGCTAATCTATCTAATGTGGGAAATTGTGGTTTAGCCATTTGTTCTTCTTAGTGTTTCTTGCATTTCCAGTTTTGTCTTAAATGGACCATCATAGGTGTATCTGCTTAGGGTAATAAGTTTAGGACAATAGGCAGGACTATGATTACCATCCTCCCAATGTATTACATAATACCCTGCACAGAAAAAGCTCTGACTATCACTGGTTTTTGTATATAACGGAAGTTTACGTTTTAAATCATATATAGGATTATGAGGTTTTGTTTTACATGCATAACCATGTACTTCATATTCTTTTGTTTCTTTTTTTGTTACTTCTTTACCTGTAAAGTCTACTTTAATTTTTTGTTTTAGTTCAGACAATGCCTTAAATGTTTGGTTTTGATTACCAACTGTGAGTGTTACACCATTTTCATTACTACGAATAGTCCCAACTTTTTGGCCATTATCTTCAAGTATCCAAAACTTATTTTCTAAAACTGGCTTAGCTATAAATTGCATTATCTACTCCTTCTGGGTAGTTCTTTTGTAATAGTTCTGCAAACTGAGTAGCATTTTCTGCTATACGTTGCATGTCCCATTTGCCGCAGAACTTCATAAAATGTGCACCTACCATAGATTTATTTTTTGCTTTTAAATGGTTATCTATTATTTCATCTACATAATTACGTATTTCTTCAGGTTGTGCAGTAAGGTCCACTAGTGTAACGTTACGTTCATAATCATCTAATACACGGTGTTCTTTACCATTATGATCTGTCCATCGTTGTAGCATCAAGTTATTCCAATTAAATCCTTTGGTATCCTTATCAGCATATGCTTCCAATAAGCCTACCTTATTTTTAGTGCCTTTTTCTCTTACACCGGGATAAGCACTAAACACATTGTCACTACTATCACCTCGCATACATTTCTTAAACAATTGATATTCAGGTGCGGCAGGCACTTTATGCTCTTTTGTTTTCTTATCTATAACAGGCTTGCCTTTGTCATCATATACACCATCTAACTTTATAGTTTCTTTTGTAATGCCATTATATTGATGTACATTGTCAGATAATAGCTGTACAAAGTCTGTATCACTACTTACAATAACATGGTTATCATCTGGATGTTTAGCAATCCACCGTGCAATAATATCATCTGCTTCTGCTATATCACATTTGATAGTACTACAATTAGTACGTTCATTTATAAACTTTAAGAAATCATCATATGCTTCAAAGAATGCAACATCTTCTTCAGCTTCTTTGGGAGTTAGTGCATCACGGGTCGCTTTGCGATTTGCTTTATAAGGTTTATAAAAGTCTTTACGCCAACTTCTACCTTCTAATGCAAATACTACATGATCAGCATCAAATTGTTTATAACATTTATTGATTGCATTTAGTGTAACATGTAGTGCCATTCCAACTTTTTCACTTATGTCTCCACGTACAACGTGTTTTGCACGAAAAAATGTATTCATAGTATCTACTAACAAGTACGTAGCCATTATTGCCTCATAATTTTCTCTTTAACTTTAGTTAATATACTACGTTTAGGCATATCTGTCAACCCAGTCTTTATATTAAATTGACTTTTTATTTTATCTAAAAGGTATAAAAAGTATGCATTATGAGCATCAGCTCCATAATGATAACTATTATTTTTTGTTTTAAATCCGTTGTTTTTACACCACTGAAAATATGTTTCATCTTTACTATATGGATTTATAAACTGGTTGTTCCAATCTAACTTATTTCTTATGTTATCAAAATACATATATGTATTAAAGAATAAATGTTTTATATTTTGTTCTCGTAGCTCTAAATGAAAATTATAAATTCTATCATGCCATATTTTTGTTTTTTTGTCTAGTTCTTCTTCTGTTTGGTTCAGTACCCAATCCTGAAAAAAATTTTCTTGTTCTTCTGGTAATTTACAACCAACACTTACTTGTAGATATCCATCTTTATACTGCCATTCTTCTCTTTCAAAAGTAGACCATCCTATAATTATAAACATGTTTTGTTTGTTTATAGTTTCAGAAATTGCTTTTTTAGTTGTACGTATGATTCGATCATTACTACTTCCACTTTCAGCATCTAACCAAAATGGTTGATTAAGAGCATTTGCTAACTTATATCCAAATGTATAAGGTATATTTTCTGGATGTGGTCTTCTTCCTAATGCAATAAATCTTCCATCATCATCTGCAAAGCAATAGTCATTTACTATTTCTGCACCTGCACTATGACTATCACCATTTATGTATATCATTTGTATGCTTTCCTCGCATCGTCTATGTTTTCAACATTACTCTGTGCTTGTTCTTTTTCGTAACTTTCTAATACAATGTTACGGCATACATCTTGAAACCAATTATCAACAATATCATTGTCTGTTTTGCCTTGATATCCAGCACGTACAAGTTTAGCAACAAATAGATCATTCCAATCTAGTTCAAATGCTCCTCTATCAAGCGAACCTTTTTCTAGTTCCATACTTAGTACACTTACCCAAGGTTCACCATTTTCAGTTGCTATTTCCTTTTCAGATTTTTTAGGTTTTGCTTTAGACTTTTTTTCTGGCTCTTTGCCTTTTAATACTTTTTTTATTTTATCAAACATTATACTGCTTTCTTAAATAATTGTTTTGCTCTCTCCAAGTACTTTTCCCATTCTTCTAATTCTATATCATATTCGAAGTTTTGGCTTGTTTCATTTACTTGTAATTCTTTTGCACCATTCGCTAAATGAAATTTACGTGCCATATCTGTTAATGGTGAGAGTGTTACTAGTCTATTTAAGTTATTTGATTTCTTAACCATTTTGTAAACTTCGTTTACAATTTTACGTCCACCACCACGTTTTACTGCCCATACAGTATATGCGATTGCAATGCTACCTTGTTGTCCTGCTTTATGGACTGCTGACAATTTTGCTGATTTACTCATAGCGTCCATTTCTTCAACTGTAGTAGGAACTTCATCAGTAAATGCAAAACACATTATTGCACATATATCACCTTCTGGATCTCGTAATCCATATATTTTTCTACCTTCACTGGTTCTAAATGCTACTGACAGTTCTGGTCTTACAGGATCTTTAGTACAATCAATATGATCTAATTCTTCTAACTTGTATTTAGAAGTTTTAAATAATTTAAGTTCCCCAGGCATTGCCAAAGAGTGAGATATGTAATCGTGGAGTGAACCTCCAACCTCTTTCCATGCAAAGGTTTGCAACTTCTTGGACATTGAGGTTGTATTCTTCCGATCTACCACCCAACGGCATAAGATACACAGGGCATTCCAAACCTGCACTGCGATATTCACTGACAGCTCTGCCAGCTTCATCAATATCGGTCCTGTCAGCGACAACAAACTTGAGGTAAATGTCACTATCGTCCACACTAGCATAATCACAAGCCACTTCAGGCTTAATAGCAGTCTCCCAAGGTTCTCCACTAACTGAAAGTTTTGGGGAACAACTCCAAGTGACTGTAAATCTGTCCTGTCTGTTGAGGTAATCTTTAAAATCTTTGTGTAAAAATTGTGTAGTGTTTGTTTCAAACGTAACATTTTTAAGGTCCTTCATTTTTGGATGTTCAAACAATTCTTCATATAATCTCTGCCAAGCAAGTAAGGGTTCACCGCCTGTCATAATCAAATGTATGTCTTGCCCATTATCCATTGTCCACTTGCCTTCTGGAAGTAAACTGATTAAATGTTCAACTACTTCATCAACTGTACGTAACATATTGAAGTGTTTGAACTCAGGATAGATACTTGCATATGTATCACATCCTGTATGTATTATTGGTAAATCATTAAATTCTTTTGTAGTTTCATGTACTTTGTTATCTAGTAAACCTTGTACTTCTTGGTTGTGTATTATGCCTTGTTTTTGTTTTTCATCTCGCATGGGCTCTGATCTATCCAAACCAAAGTTCATGCATCTAAAGTTACAACCAAATGTACGCAGGAACACACTGGGTACTCCTACAAATTTACCTTCACCTTGTACGCTGTAAAATGCTTCACTATATCTTAGTTTTGCTTGTTTAGGAGCATTGGAAATCATATCTTCTGCTTCCTTAACTGTTAGCATTTTCGATCCTATAAATTGCACTGTTCGCTCCATGTTCACTACATTCTACTTCATAAACAAAACATCTTCCTTGTGTTTGTTTCTTAACTAAGGCATCAGCAAATTCAAATGCATGTTTAGCAAACATTTCAGCACCAACACCATCCATCATAGTTACTTCACATAACCCTTTTTTTTCAAGTTCATAAAATTCTTCCATATGTGGATCTTGACTATCAATTACGACTTTATGATCAAACTGTTCTTCTAACCATGCCTTAAGCGGTTTTAGTCCGCCAAAGTCAACTGCCCAATTTTTATTATCCAGTTCATTACAACCAAATGTAAATTTAAATCCTAAACTATAACCATGTAGTAACTGACAATGTGAATGGTCTGCATTAGGTTGTCTGAATACTGCACTAAGTCCAATATTATGTCCATATGTTTTTGTGCTATAAAAAGCCATTATATTCTCCTATTGTTATGGGCGGAATATTTAAAGACGGACGAACCTAAGACGTCTATGTTTATTATATTATTTTTGCTTCTTACTGTCAAGTAATTTATTCCATGCATCTGTTTTTACTGCTTGTACTGCAATAATAGAACGTAGTTCTCCACAAGCACGTTGAGGACCTTTGCCTATATGAGGATTTGCACCATCAAATACAATAAGTTTTCCTGCTTGAAGTTTACTTATTTCACAATAGTCTGTATTGTTTTTATCATATACTATTGTTTCGCCGCCCCAATTATCGTTCCAGTTACGATTGAGATATAGCACACCAGTTAAACTTTCTCCAAGTTTGGGCCAATCAGTATGAATATCCCCATCCTGACCAAAAGTATTTCCTGCTAACATATTTCTAACTAGTGTGTAATCTTTTCCACATATTTCTGAAAAACGATCACCAACTTCTTTTGCAAATTTATTTACAGGTTCCATATATGCTTGTTGAAATGTATGAAAAAATGTTTGAAACCACATAGGATAGACTGTATTATCATCGGATTTTTGTCCAAACTTCCAATTTCCTTGACATACTGTGCTACCCCATAAATTTTTTAGGGCACCTTCATCTACCCAATCTTTATGTTCAGTTATAAGTTTATTCATTTTCCATTTCCCAATAGGCATAAACATCTGAAAATCCAATATTCATTGGTGAATATTCACCAACATTTTCTTCTTGCCAAGCATGTATTTCTTCCCATTGTGCTTCTGTAAGTTCAGTTATATCTTCAATGTCATAATGTTGACATATTGCATGTTCTACACAACTGTATGCTTCTCTTTCAATATGTTCTTCATCTTTGTGCATTCTAGGCCAATCAAAATTACTCATTACCACCACTCCTCATAAGGGAAAACAATCCATTCAGGATTCTCTTCTTTGTTGATTTCTATTCCGTTGTACTCAACAACGAAACTACTAGGGACGTTATCTATAAGTGCTGCAAATTTTACATTGCTTTTTTCACTGTTACTGTCTACATTCCAATCATTTTTGATCCATTCAAATGTAGCACCAGTATCATTGATGTCATCAACAACTAAAATTTTAGCACCGTTTTCTACTTGTTCTTTCATCCAAGCATTAGATTCTTGTATATCACCATCACGTAATCTTACGTCCAGTGTGTACATTTTTATACCTAAGTAATGACTAAGCATCATTGCTGGCCATAAACCACCTCGTGTTATTCCTACAATAAAGTCAGGTTTAAAATCATCTCTAAACATCATACTAACGATATTTAGACAACAATGATTAATTTCTTGTTGTGTAATGTATCTTTTATTTGTCATATTGTTCCTTTAGTTCTTTAGTTAATTCTTTGACTCTATGTTCCATCCAACTTATTGCAGTATGGATGTGCCCAGTA
>Ga0255763_1004687_pt1 | contig 11415 bp, 16 predicted proteins | sample 041ome_2_FD_179963 | JGI IMG/M metagenome (GOLD analysis project Ga0255763, IMG submission 179963) | Coastal salt marsh microbial communities from the Groves Creek Marsh, Skidaway Island, Georgia - 041406US metaG (version 2) | ecosystem: Environmental > Aquatic > Marine > Intertidal zone > Salt...
TAAATGGCGGGCTTTCGACGACGCCCCTTTTGATGCGGGTCATAACCTCTATTTATGCAATATTCGCCAAACGTGCCTGCATGCGCCGCTGTGACGATGATGGGATATTCAGCATCTCGCGATATTTTGCCACCGTGCGGCGTGCCAGATCAATGCCTTGATCAGAGATCATTTTTGAAATGGCTTCATCGCTGAGTGGCTTACCGGGCTGTTCTTGGCTGATCAGCCGCTTCACCATATTGCGAACTGCCGCCGCCGAGGTGTCATTTTCAGAATCGCGTGACGCAATATTGACGCTGAAGAATGATTTAAGCGGCATCCCGCCACGCGGCGTTGCAATCAACAACCCAGTGGTAACACGGCTTACGGTGCTTTCATGCATGCCAACAGCCTGTGCCACATCGCGCAATGATAGGGGTTTCAAATAATCCAGACCTTTATCTAAAAAATCTGTCTGCTGGCGGATAATTTCGGCGCTGATCTTCAATGTTGTTGAATTACGTTGTTCAACAGCCCGCTTTAGCCACCGTGCATTATTTAACGCCCCGGCCGAATAGTTCTTCGCATCCTCATCAAGACGCCGCTTTTCCAGCATTTCAGCATAATCTTCATTGATCACAACCGCTGGCAAGGTAGACCGGTTTAATTCGACCGCCCACCCATCGGCGCGCCGGCGCACAATCACGTCCGGGCTTGGCATATCAAGATGATCAATGCCAAGAAACTCACCTGGCTTTGGATTCAATGTCCGGATGATTTTCAGCATTTCCATCACATCTTCAGCCGTGCCATCGATCAGACGCGCCAGCCGCTTAATTTCGCCGCGGCCCAAAAGCTCTAGATTGTCCAGCAAAATCGCAAAATCATCTGAAAACAGCCCCTGTTCGATAAGCTGTAAACGCAAACAATCAGCAAGATCACGTGCAAACAGGCCGGTTGGTTCAAATGTTTGAAGTTTATCAAGAACAGCCTCTGCCTCATCTTCACGACTGCCACTCGCCGCGGCAATTTCGGCAACACTCATGCCAATCCATCCAGTTGGTTCTAGCGCATTGACAAAATGACCAGCGATGAGGCGCTGGCGCGGGTCTGCAATCGTCAAATTGAGTTGTTTGAAAAGGTTTGGATAAAATCCATCTTGTGACGACACATTGCTGATGGCGTCAAAATCGCCATCAAATGGGGCCGCCGTGCTGCTTGTACGCGGCGCATCCACAATTGATGTATCAAAGCGGTTTTCAAAATCACTATGTGCTGTCGGGTCCTCGGCAAGTGCCGCGCTTTCGCTCATGGATGACAATTCGACATGTGGTTCGGTTGTTGCGGCATCTGCCTGCACACCATCAGATTTGTCTTTTGCTGGTTCTGACGAATTTTCAGAATTTTTTGGTTCGTGCAATTCCAAGAATGGATTTTCATCCACCTGTTCCTGAAGATGCTGGGTTAATTCCAAATTTGATAGTTGCAACAATTTGATGGCTTGCTGCAGCTGTGGTGTCATCACCAGTGACTGTTTTTGCTTCAGTTTGACCGATTGTGAAAGTTGCATGTTCTCGTCCTCCGCAAACAAAGGTGCAAAGTCGGCATGCCAATTGCAAAAAATCTATTTGACTGGGGTCAACGTCAATTTATTGCTATAATAAATTTATATTATTCAGATAGTTATAAATTTCATAAAAAAATGCCAAAAACAAAATGTCAGAAAATAGACGGGGGTTTTGACCATCCATTGGTAAAAATGTGTCGCATCATCCAGCAAAATTTCATAGATTTTTCAAAAGAAACCTGACGGGTAGTTATCGCAATGTTGCAAACCAGAACTGATGTAAAAGCTGTGCCATGCGAGAGATGTCGCATCATCAGATCATTTATCATGTTTGTGATTATGTTGGTATTGCTGGCACTTGTCGCCGGTGACAAGCTGGCCTATTTGAATGTTTTAGATGCCGAATTTTTTGCCGCGCTGATTATGATTGTCGGCGGCGTTGGATTTATCGTCAAGCTTGTCTATTGGAAGTTTTTTAGCCAAACAGATACAACGACAGACTAGCGGTCCCGTACCAATCTTACGGCCAATTCCTGCTGGGGAAAAAACCGGCCATAGGTATATCCAGTCATAAAATTCACCGACCAGAAATGCCGCGCCGCAAACCCGTTTACCTCGCCCGTCCAATAGGGTTCAGGCACGGTTTGTGGAAAACTGTCACTGTCTATTTTGATGGTCTCGCAGGCGGCACAGACCAGACCTTCCAACTCTTCACGGTTTGGCAAGCGCCAATTTCCGCCAAGCTGTTCATTCGCAATCACAATGGCCTTGGCCACATCATCATGATTTAGCCGTATGATTTCACCATCACAGCTTGTCCCGTTCCATTGCTGGCCAACAGAACAGCGCATCCATTCAACGCCGCTTCGCAAATCAATAATCAGATGATCACGCGCCAGAAACTGGCCATTTGCCAGCCCAGTGGCCACAGCCGCGGTGGGGCCAAACATAAAAGACGCACCGCAGATCATCCCCAACACAATAAAAAAGGACCGATGCATGTTCGTGAAATGCCGCAACATCAAAGCCTCCTATTGCCTAATAACGTAACGATGCGTGACCACAAATGACCGCCATTTGTCCCTAGCACATCTTACGCCAATTCATCTCTTAGTTGAGAATTATCTTATATTTTTTGTTTTTCTGCCAAAAAACATCGCGCATACTTGGCTTGGTATCATTTTTGCTTATTTATGCGGATGAGTGTGACAGAAACGTCAAACAAAAGATTGGTTTCACTATGGATATAGCATCTTTAATCGGGTTTCTCGGGGCCATGGGCATGATTCTTGGCGCGATGATTTCAGGTGGCGGCGTTGCGCCATTCATCGACGTCCCATCTATCTTGATTGTTTTTGGCGGCACTTTTTTTGCGGTCATGTATACATGTCCGCTGCCAGTGTTTTTGGGCAGCTTTGGTGTGATGGGAAAGGCCTTTTTGCCTCCAGTCAAAAAAATGGACGAATTGGTAGAGCGCATGTCTGATCTGGCGTCAATCGCCCGAAAGGACGGCATGATGGCATTGGAAGGCCAAGACGTGCCCGACAAATTCTTTCAAAAAGGCCTGCAAATGCTCGTTGATGGCGCTGATGAAGCCAAGCTTGTATCGCAACTAAATCAAGAGATCAAAGCCATGAAGCTACGGCATGAAGCTAATCAGGGCGTCATCAAAGGCTGGATTGATATTGGCCCGGCCATGGGCATGATTGGCACTTTGATCGGTCTTGTGTTGATGCTTGGCAATATGGCCGACCCAAAAGCCATTGGCCCGGCAATGGCTGTTGCTTTGTTGACAACTATGTACGGTGCGATTATCGCCAATATTATCTTTATGCCCATGCTTGTAAAACTTGAAGGCTATACCGTTTATGAGGTGAGCTATCGCGAACTTGTTGTAATCGGGTTACGCAATATTGCCCGCGGTGAATCACCCCGCAATATTCAAGACCAGATGGTGGCCAACCTTCCACCAAAATTGCAGGCCAAGATCGAGGCGGCCTAGGCCCCTTGCCCTATGGTTGTTATTTGATAGCAGCATAAACGAGACAGAGTCATGGCAGAAGAACAAGCACAAGAAGTCGAAGAAGAAGCTGAAGAGGAATGTCCCAAATGCCCGCCCGTTGGCGCGCCAGCATGGATGGCTACCTTTGCCGATATGGCAACCCTGTTGATGGCATTCTTTGTTCTCATTCTGTCCTTTGCTGAATTTAACGTACCAAAATTCAAACAGATTTCTGGGTCATTAAGAAACGCATTCGGTATTCAGAAAATTGTGCCAGTGGTTGAACAGCCAAAAGGCACCACCGTCATTTCAATGAATTTCAGCCCGTCTCCATCGCCATCTGTGACAAACGAAATGACGCAGGAAACGACCGACACAACACAACCAGAAATTGAACAACAGTCAAAAGACAAAGATAATGACGGCAGTGGCGACAAGCAGGGTGATGCGGATGATCTTGTCAAAGAATTGCAGGACGCTATTGCCCGCGGTGACATTCAGGTAGAAACACTTGGTGAAAAGGTCGTGGTTAATTTCACCCCGACTGAAGCTGAACAAAAAGACCTGCCGCAATTGCTGCAAGAAACATTAAACGCCATTGATAAAGCGAAATCTGCCACAGGCAAAGCTGATCAGGAAGTTCTGTTTGGCGGGCTTGAAGGACAGCTTGCCCAATTGGCCCAGGCAGCCAGCGCGGCGGCTGAAGCCAGCCAGGCCCAAGCCGAATCTCAAGCCGAACAAAATAAAAAGGCACAGATCGCCGAAGATGAATTAAAAGTCGCATTGCGTCAGGAAATTGGCCAAGGGCTGGTGGATGTTGAACGCGAAGAAGATAAAGTCATTATCACTGTCGGTGCTGGCGGCGCCTTTGCATCTGGGTCAGCCCAGCTTACCTCAGAAGCCATCGAGATTATGAACCGTATTGCCGAAGTCAATGCCAATGGCACCAGCGACATTAAAGTGTCGGGCCATACAGATGATGTACCGCTGATCTTTGGTTCGAATTACCGTGATAACTGGGATCTGGCGGCGGCGCGTTCGGCAAGTGTGGTGCAGGCATTTGCGGCAAATGGCACCATTTCCGAAGATCGGCTTGAAGCGATCAGCTATGGTGAATCACGGCCTGTTGAATCAAATGAGTCAGCAGAAGGCCGCGCCAAAAACCGCCGTATCGAAATCGAAATCAATTACTAGGCCAGCATTGCCATAAACCTGTCTAATTGCGACTGCTTTATTATGGGGGCATAGCTACCACGCCAGTGACCGCAGAATTAAACAGGGCGCATATCTTGCCAGTTTGCCATTTTGTGGTGTTTTAGATGGCGGCACCCTGTGTAAAAACGAAATCTCTTTGATGACTATTCTGTTCAGCGCTTTCCCCATCATCTAGCGGGGTAATGCGGATCAACCCACCGCCGCATGAATTTATACAGCGCCGCCTTGTCCCATCTTGGTCAATGGACATAGAACGTTATGTCAATTTCGCAGATGACTGACATCATAAAAGAAAGGGGGAGGCGCGCTGGTTTTGCAATGCGCCAGCACCGGGCGGCAAAGCCAGATAACTTATTTTGCCGCGCGCGCCGCACGCCGGGCGGCTTTCTTATCTTCCACTTCATTGTCTTGCGGTGGCCCGACATAGCTGAAAGAAAATACACATTTTGGATCAATTTCACGGCAAATTTTCTGGGCATCAGCCACCGACCGTGCCGCACATACGATCCAATAAAAATGCTCGGTAAAAATATTGTAATTGCGGATAATGCGGAACTGGATCTTATGGAAATAAGCACCAATCAAACCGACTGTTATGACAAACAGGGCCCAATGCACCGCCGCCGCCGCCGCATAGGCGGCAATCACCGCCGCTAGCGGTTCAAGCGCGCGGTGCTGGATCAACCATAAAGGTGGGCAGATGGTGGCCAGACCAGAATAATCTGTGCTGTAGATGGTCACATGACGCCGTACATCGCGCAATGCCTCATAGGTTTGATATTGCGCCTTTGGCCCAACAGAATGATTGGCAAATCGCGCTGCAATATCTGCGGCACGCTGGGCATCGGTATAATCCAGACTGATCCCCAGCGGCCCAGTCATAAATATTTCAAAAAACATCTGGTCGCGGCCAATGGTGACAAAAACCGAGGTTTCATCATCGCGCGCATCAAGAAGCACATCTTCAAACTCAGCGATATCAAGATGGCAAGCCGCACCATCAATCGCCACAATGACGTCACCGTCACGCAAGCGCAAATCCCGCGCGTAAGAGCGCTGCGGGACTGATTTTATTTCAATGAATACCGGACTTGGCACCGCTTGTTGCGGGCCCAAATCGTCGTGGTTCTGGTCTGGTGTTTCGGCCACGCAGTTCCTCCCTCATATCCTACGGGAAAGTAATGCGATTTTGCTGAACTTCAAGAAGTTTGCGGATTTCTGCAGCCTGCATTTTAATCGCTTGGATCTCTTTATTCGTCATTTGTTGACGAGATGCCACGCCATTCAAGGTTTCGTTGCTGGCGATGCGCTGATCCATGGCTTCGAGCGTCTTTTGCAATGACGACTCAAGGCTCGACAAGCTGACTTTCATGCTATTGCTTGTTGATTTGCTCTGGCTGATCAATGTTGATTTTAATTCTTCAGTCGCCGCTTTGTTCGCGGCAATGCTGGCTGCATTAGCAGTTTGCATTTCTTCAACAATTTTCTGGGTGCCACTTGCCATCACATCATTTAGTTCAGCAATCTGTGCGGTGGCTTCCCGGTTCAGCTTGACCAGCTCTTCCTGCTTTGACAACGATTCCTGCAAATCAGCCAAAACAATATTTAATTTATCAATATTTTCAGAAAAAACGATCAACCCTTCGCGGTTTGTTGTCGTCATCAATTTCAGTTCGGCAATTGATTTAAAATACAGTGTGGCGGAAAACGTCAGCGCTACAACCGCCGCGACAATTCCGGTGACAAAAGTAATGGTGGTGTAACGGTGAATCTGTGACACTTTTTTTTCCAGTTTCTTATGTTCGCGTTTGACCTGACTATATTCTGAAGTGACATCGGTTGCCGCATCCGCCGCATCCAATGCCAGTTTGATACTTTCTTGTACCGAGTTCAATTCACCTGCCATCAGACTTTCCTCTGGTTTTACCTGCGTCCGTTCTGTGCGGACGGGCGCGCTTTACGATATGCACATTGTGTGCCAGTTGTTTCAATGACAATTGTGGCTGGCAGCTTTTTCGCCTTAAAGCCAAATTTGGTACAGCCATAGGGACGCTGTGGTTCGTGGGTGATGAAAAAATATGCACATCCATGACAACGGACTGGCATTTGCGCTTGATCAGCCATCAGTTACCCCGCCATTTATTAACTAGATTTGCGATGGTGAAGCGGAACCCACCCAGAATACAAAACAAAGCCGCTGCAAGCCCGATATAGGCGCGTAGCCGTTGACCCATGTCAAACAATTCCATGCTGTATAGAAATATGAACACCCCACATCCCAAAAATGTGGCGGTGCTGATCATTTCACCAAGGCTGCGATGTTTACGCATCATTTTCTCCTGACATCACATTACCATGTTCATTGAAGCGCAGGTCTTCTGGCAACTCAACCTCTGGCCGTTCTAGATCCTCGCCCTTATCAACCCGGTAAATATAGGCCAAAACAACGGCAACTGCCTGATACAAACGTTCTGGAATCTCTTTGCCAATCTCGCCACTAAAATATAACGCACGAGCCAGCAATGGATTTTGGAAAATCGTCACTTTCGCATTATTCGCCCGTTCGATAATTTGTGCCGCCATATGCCCCCGCCCCATGGCCAGAATTTTTGGCGCGTCAGGCGATCCGACATCATATTTCAACGCCACGGCAAAATGGGTCGGGTTCGTGATCACCGCGGTGGCTGACGCCACATCATCTAGGGCGGCTGTCTGCCGCGCCGCATTGGCCGATTTTTCCATCTGCATCCGGCGGATTTTTGCCTTTACCTCTGGCGACCCTTCAGTTTGTTTATATTCATCCTTTTGTTCCTGTTTTGACATTTTCAGCGATTTGGTATGGGTATGGCGCTGATATATAAAATCAATAAAAGCAATCACTGCCAGTGCCAAAAGCAACCCGCCAAGAACCTTTGGATAAATCACCGATATTGACGCCATCGACTGGGCAAGTGAACGAAAGGGAAGCTGTAATATTGTTGCGGCTTGTGAATAGAGAATGACTGCCGCAATACCCACCAACAAACCAGCTTTGAGAATAGCTTTTCCCAGTTCGACCAGCGATTTTGTGCCAAACATGCGCCCAAGACCGGTTATTGGATTCATTTTTTTGGCTTTAAATGCCAATGCCTTTGGCGCGAAATTAAACTGCCCACTTACAGCACGCTGTGTCAAAATGGCGACAATGGCCAATGGAATGCCAAGCACCACACCAATTATGACAAGTATTTCTAAAAAGGCTGATATATTGACAAAGGCTAGCTGGGTGAGATCCGCACCAGATTCAAAGCGAAAAAATGATCCCCATACAGCAAGGCCCTGATTGACAAAGCCGGGAACGGCAAACATCAACACCAAGCCCGCCGCCAAAGAGGTAAAAATATTCACCTCCTGCGACTTGAGGACTTTCCCCTCCTCTAACGATTTATCAATTTTTCGTTGGGAGGGGTCCTCAGTCTTTTCTTGGCCGTCGCTACCTTCTTCAGCCATTGATCATTGCCTCTAAAACGGATGTCACACTCTCTACCCCGGTTTGCGACAATTCAGTCAATGAATGCCCCAACGCATCAACCCACATATAGAGCAGGACAAAAATAACAATCATGCTGATCGGAAAACCAACAGCAAACAGGTTCATTTGCGGTGATGAACGCGAAATCACACCAACCGCCAGATTAATCGCCACCAAAAACCCGGTAATGGGCAACATAATGATGGCGGCCGCAAAAAACATCGACCCAGCGGCAGTGATGCCGCCAGATACAAGCGCATCGATATTTGGCAGGCTGCCAACCGGCATAAATTGATACGTGTCCAATACCGCGCGCAGCACCACCAGATGGCCGTTCCAGGACAGGAACAAAACCGTCAGAAAAATTGAAAAAATCTTACTGACGACAGGCGTCTGGCCACCAGAGTCCGGGTCGATTTGGGCGGCAAAGCTGAGGCCAGATGAGGCGGCGATTTTTTCACCTGCCAAAAGGGCTGATGAAAACCAGATCGTTAAAATCAATCCAGCACCAATGCCAATTGCCAATTCTGTAAGAATAACTAAAAATCCAGTCATCGCGTCAAAACTCTGCCAGCTTGGTACAGTGACGTTTGACACCACCGCCACACCCAGCAAAACCGCCATAATAATTCGCGGTTGCAACGGCACGGATGTGCCGCCAAAAAACGGCGATGCAATCAAAAAACCCCCTACCCGCAGACTTGCCAAAAACACTGTCGCCAGTGATTCCATGACAAATTGCAGGTTCAGACCGGGCAAAGCCCCGACACCACCAAGATTTGAAAGTGCGATGGCGTCCATATCCCTTTACGCGCTTTGCGCAACCTGATCAAAAATGAAACTAAAATAATCTGACAATTGCACCATCATGAAATTAGCCAGCAAGCCAAATGCCACCACAACCAAAATCAATTTCGGTACAAAGGTCAGCGTCATTTCTTGAATCGAAGTGGCCGCTTGCAAAATACCAATGGCCAGACCAATGGCCAGTGCCACCGCCAAAAGCGGCCCAGAAATAATCAATATCTGCCAGAACGCCATTCGCAAAAATTCAACATTCGCATCAAAACCCATGTTTTCATCTCCTCATCTGGCAGAACGCGCTAGACAACATATGTGGCAACCAATGACCCAACGGTCATGGTCCAGCCATCAACAAGCACAAACAAAAGTAACTTAAACGGCATCGCCACCAGCATCGGGCTGAGCATCATCATGCCAAGCGACATCAATACCGAGGCAACGACCATGTCGATGACCAAAAATGGCAAGAACAGCAAAAACCCAATTTGAAACGCGGTTTTCAGTTCCGAGGTGATAAAGGCTGGCAACAGGGCCGATAATGGTACATCAGCTGGCGCGTCAACCGCCCCGTTTTCACCCAGATCCATAAACATTGTCAGATCATTTTTGCGGGTATTTTTCACCATAAATTCTTTCATTTCCGTGGTCGCCATATCAAGTGCTGCTTCTGCACCAATTTGACCGTTCAGATAGGGGTCGCCAGCCTTTTCATAAACCGACGTCAATGTTGGCGACATGATGAAAAAGGTCAAAAACAACGCAATGGCGATCAAAACCTGATTAGGGGGTGTTTGCTGGGTGCCCATGGCCTGACGCAACAGCGACAACACAATAATGATGCGGGTGAACGAGGTCATGCCCAGCACCAAAGACGGCAACACGGTCAGCGCCGTCATTAAGGCTAAAATTTGCAATGACAATGAATATGATGTCGATCCGTCCGCCGCATCATTCGCCACCAGCGCAGGCAGCCCAGCGGCAAGGCCATTCATCATCGCTGGCACCGAATCTTGTGCAAAGGCTGGCGCCGCGCCCATCAGACAAACCCCGACAAATGCCAGCACCAGCCAGCCCCGGCCCATGGCGCCTTGCCATAACAAACTAGCCTGCCGCATGATCGCGTCTCCAGCTTTGAAATTTTTCGATAAAGGCAGCACGTTCAGCTGGTGTTGGATACAGCGTGTCGCCACCAGTTTTTGCCGCAGATTGCGTGGATGAAGCCTGGTTTGGCGCATCAATATCGGCAAGCCCCATCGACGAGGACGTGGCGGCTTTAGCCGGGACAGCCAACGGTGTTGTAAATGGCATAATAACCGGTGCCTGCCCCTTGGCAGACAGCATCAAAAATTCGCTATCATCAACAGAAATAAGCCGTAATCGCTCGGTTGGGCTGACCGCGGTATCTTCAATGACAGCAATGCGTTTGCCAGCTTTCAGGCTGGCCCGGATGGCCCCGCCCTTGCGCCGTAACACAATCAGTACCACCAGCATAACGCCCAGAAATACGGCCGTTACCACAATCTGCTGTGTGCCAATAATTTGTGAATACATTGTTCCAACTCCGCCACTGGCTATCCTGTTGGAACAAAGGCAAATACCATGCCAAGCTGAAAAACAGCCAGCATCTCCACATTAGTCTATTGATATTGCGTGTTTTTTAATGTTGCTTTCGGTCGGGATGTCAATTTGCTGACAGACCGCCGCGTCTGATTAGCTACAGACTTTCAACCCGTTTTTCTGGGTCAACGATTTCAGTAAAGCGCACCCCGAACCGTTCACCAACCATAACGACTTCGCCTTTGGCAATCATTGTGCCATTAACCAAAATATCTAGCGGGTCGCCAGCCAACCGGTCAAGTTCAACAACAGACCCTTCATTCAACCGCAACAAATCACGGATACGGATTTCGGTATTGCCAACCTCGACCGTCATTTGCACTTCAATATTTTCCAACACGCGCAAATTCTCGGCGCTGACTTTAGAGCCGCCAGCACTTGGTGCCGCAGCGCTTTGCTGATCAGCTTCTTGGGTTTCTGCTGCGTCAGGTGCGGTATCTTCTGCCATGGTTCAGTTCCTTATGCATTTCGGCCTATTGGCCGTTTGGTGCGAATTATGATCGCCACGGTTAAATTCGTTTGGTGAGGCTGACCGCGGCCTGCCCCGAGACCTCGCCAATATCAGCAAGGAAAATTGGATTATCCTCAACCCGTAATTCAATACCATCATTCACCTGAATAGGCACAACATCGCCGGTTTGCAGGCGAATAAGCTGGCCCATAGACATGACCGGCTGGCCCAGAAACGCTGTGACATTCAGTGGAATATTCAAGATGGCA
>Ga0255763_1004689_pt1 | contig 11412 bp, 10 predicted proteins | sample 041ome_2_FD_179963 | JGI IMG/M metagenome (GOLD analysis project Ga0255763, IMG submission 179963) | Coastal salt marsh microbial communities from the Groves Creek Marsh, Skidaway Island, Georgia - 041406US metaG (version 2) | ecosystem: Environmental > Aquatic > Marine > Intertidal zone > Salt...
AGAGAGAGATGAAGAGACTCTTTCTCTTCTCTCTCTCTCTCCTTCGTCTCACCAATTAAAAAAAGTGTTTATGTGGACGAAATTTTTTTGTCTTGCCGTCTGCTGCTCTTTCTGAAAGACTCATCTTTAACAGACTTTTACTCCTGTGTCGAGCAAAAATGAAATATTTTTCACGAATGAATTTTTTTCCTCTTTTTCTCAATCACTCTTCTGTTTTTTTCATTTCTTCACTTTTTTGAGGAGCTGTCGAAGAAAAAAAGAAAGAAAATCCTGAGTCAGCATTTCAACACTAAAAACAACACAATCAAGAGCACGATGATGACTTCTAAAAGTGATACCATGGAATCGACGACTTTACTAAACAAAAAGACGAACGAAGAATCTACTTCATTAAAGAAGTATTTGACCCCGAAATATGCGATTGCCGCCACCGCGACGATCGCGTTAGGCGCTTTAGGGGTCGCGTCGCAATCATCTTCTTTTGGCCGCGGGCAACTCAAACTCGGGAGTTCCAATACGAACACTTCGAACAACAAAGTTGTTGTTCGTCAATCACGATTGGGCGCCGGTTCTCCGCAAACTATCAGTTTGCACACCGGGTGCTCTCCCTTGAACAAGCTTCCGTTCGATACGTCCTCGGATTGGACCGGAAAGATTGGAGCGAAAGTGGTTTCGAAATCCATGCAAAGTGATTTCCGATTCGAAAACGCACAAAATTTGCAGGAAACGTCGTGCGGAAACTACGAAGGGACGGTCGATCTTGAAGTCGGCGAAGAGTTTGGGTTTTATTTATACCCACTCGGAGACGAATCAGACGAATCCACGGTTTTGGACAACGGTTGCTTACACGAAGGCGACGGGCGTTGCCCGGCGTTTTCTTCGCCGTCGGCGCTCGCCGGTATCGAGCAGTGTACCTCGAAGTATTCGGATCCGGGGAGCGGAGATGTGTTTTACAACCGCGTTTTCGACGGTGAAACGTTGGCGTATAACTGGGGAACGTGTGAAACGACGTGCGCGAACTCCGGGCCACCGGGGTGCCCGCAAATATCTACGGAGCCCGAAGTGCTCGACGCCCAGACGTGTCCGATCAGCAGCGGTACCGGCGACGCCGGTTACACGGATAACTATCGCGGCTGGTACGACGCGAGCGGATGCGGTATTTGCCAAGATTACTGCAGATGGGTCGGAAATTCAGGTTCTGGCGGCGACCCGAGCACGAGAACGTCCTCTGGCGATTCGTTTTGGTCGTGCAGAAAGGCGGGAGGGAAAGCGTCGAATCCGGGTACGAATCAAAAAGATTTTTGTCCGGATCCGTCCAACACGAACATTCGAAACGTTGGCGGTTGCGGTAGCGATAACTACTCCGCGAGAGGCTATTACGGCGACACTTTCACCTTTGAAAAGTGTGCAGGGCAAGGCGTTCAAGCGAACCCAATAACGACGCCTTCGTCTTCGTCGGAGCCGGAACTTATGAAATTTGAATCGGTTGGGACGTACGCGTACACCGCGCCGCAAACGGGCATGGCGAAAATCTTGGTCGTCGGCGGCGGTGGTGGCGGCGGTGGACGATCCGGCGCTGGCGGCGGCGGCGGTGGTGTGGTGTACGTCGAGTCGTATCCAGTCGTCGCCGGTCAAACCTACGAAGTCCAAGTCGGTTCGGGAGGCGCCGGAGGAAGTGGAATCACCGGTTCAGGGAAAAACACGAAAGGTGGCTCCGACGATGATCCAGGAAAAGCTGGTTCGAACTCCGTATTCCAAGACCTCATCGCTCTTGGCGGTGGAGGTGGCGGTTCATCTTGGCACGAAGGCGGCTATCCGGGCGGATCGGGAGGCGGCGGTAAGTATGGTCACGTTGGCGGCGCCGCTTTGCAATCCGCTCAATCTGGATTGAGCGGTGAATACGGGCACGGTTTTGCCGGAGGTTCCGGAACGTCTGGGTCTTGGAACGCCGGGGGCGGTGGTGGAGCCGGATCCGTTGGGGTCAGCGGAACCTCTTCCGTTTGCGGTAACGGCGGAGATGGTTTTACGAGCGATATCACCGGTGAGATGGTCACGTACGGCGGTGGCGGCGGCGGTGGTTCTCATAACCCAGCCTGTTCCAGCGGCGGCGAAGGCGGCGCCGGTGGCGGCGGCAAAAACGGCATGCCGGGCGCGAAAGACAGCGGCGAAAATGGCATCGACGGCCTCGGCGGCGGCGGCGGCGGAGGATCCACGACGAGTCATCACGGCGGCAATGGGGGCACGGGAGGCTCGGGCGCCGTTGCCATCTCGTGCTGCACGCCAGCCGCGGCTTTAAGATAAATTTACCAAAGTCAATGATAATACGCGTGGGATGTGGATATCGATATTAATCATCATCAATATCACGAACAACGACAACACAAACAAAAAAATAATAACGTAAAAGAAGAAGAGCACATCATTTGTGTATAGATGTGCTCTCGTAAATGGTGCGCCACGGGCGGCCACGTACATGTACGACCTACTTTGTAATACACGTATTTTAAATACCTTAATATATAATATCCATTTGCTCTCTTCCTTGTTGTTTGTTAAAAAAAAATTTCATTTGAAATTTTTTCATCACTCGTCGTTCTAAAATTTTGCAAATTATTTCTGCTTCACACTGAACACATCAACATGTCTCCTTCTCCTTCTCCGCCGCCGGTGAGTATTCCTCGAGAAAAACCATCATCATCATCGGCACAAAAAACACTAGTAGTATCTTTTACATCTGATAAAAAGGATGACGACGACGATGACGATGATGATTATAAGAGCAACAACAACAACAACAACAACGAGAGGAAGACAAAGAAGAAGAAGAGAAAGAAAACCAAAAGCGGGAAAGAGAAGAAACTGAAGGAAAAATTCATCGCTTTAATTCGTCGTAAACTCATCGAAAACGCGCAGTTTAGGCGAAACTTTGTCAAAGCGAACGAATACAACAAAGTCGCGCAAAGCATACGCGTTTGTTTCAGAGAAGAAGACAAAGACAAAGAAGACGACAACAACATGAAAGAAGAGCGGGAGAAGATGTTGTGTTTTTTGGACAGCAAGTCGAATTTTTTGTTCGTCGTTGATAAAGTTTTGTTTGTCGAGAAAAGCGAAGAGAAGGAGAATACAACAACAACAACAACAAACGATCAGGAGAAGACCGAGAACGAAAAGCATCACAGAAAAGAAGAAGTTAAAGAAGAAGAAGAAGAAGAGAATAAATACAGAAACCACGTGAACTTGATGGAACCGTCGGAGTCGTGGTTGCGCGTGAAGAACTACCACCGGAACAAGTTTGAAAAGCTCGGCGAGAACGCGGCGTTGGCGATTAAAGAGAAACAAAAGGCCAAACGAGAGGCGAAAGAGAGAGTGAACAAAGCGAGAATGGAGAAGAAAGAGAAAGAGACGAGAGAAAAGGAGAGAAAAGAGAGGAAGAGAAAGTATCACGTAGATTTGGAGTATTACAGGTATAAAGGGACGTGTTTAGATTGGGTAAATACCGGGATGTGTCGATTCGGAAGCGAGTGCACGTACACGCACGACGAAACCGCGAAAGGAAAGCTGATCGAAGCAGCGCGAGAAGTAGAAGCAAAAACAGGAAGAGATAGAGGATTACGAGGCGAATACGCGAGCGCAAAAGAAGAGTCAGGGAAGAAGAACACGAGGAAAAGAGGGGAGGAAAAGGATAGAAAAGAAGGAGAAGAAGAAGAAGAAGAAAACGAGAGAACAAAGGGAGAACGAAAGAGACGGAAGCGAGAGGACGTTCTCCTCGGCGACTTTGACGACGACTTTGACGACGACAAGGACGATACCGTCGTTCCGGGTTTTCTGAAAGCAAAAATGAAGCAACAGAAAGAGGACAAGGAAGGGAGACCGGCTTTGTCTATTCGAGAGAGAAAACTGCTAAAAAAGAAGCGCGAAGAAGAAGAAATAAAAGCACGCGAAGCGAGTAATAATAATAAAAAGAAGAAGAAGTTTGATAAGACGAAGCGAGTGCTTTCAAGAAAAGCATCGACCGATAAGAAGGTAAAGACGATTGGCGGCGGCAGCGGAATGACGAAAAAGAAAAAGAAAGAGCGACATCCGGACGGAAGGCACGCCAAGAGATCAAAAGCGCGTTTGGAACAAATACAATAGTAATAATAAGTACCTGGTAGAAAAATAGTATTAGTTTTGTAGTGCACCATGGCAAAAACAGTGGATGATGAATAAAACTTGTTGCGCGCGGCGCAAATAAATTAACACAACTCGCCGGTTTGACATCGAAAATCGCATTTTGGTTCCGTATCGAGCCACCCGCAGTTATAATCTAGAGTATCTAATCGCTGAATCGCATTTCTCATGGTACCAATCAAGTCTCGCATGACGTCGTTCAATTTTGAAGTGACTAACGTTCCGTCTAAAAGTTTCAAATCTCCGCCTTCTTCGATAAATTCAGGCGGCATGGGCGGCATGTATTTTCCCGGTTCTCGAACGTGTTTGACGTCGATGTACGGTCGTTTATCCCAGTCCCATGCGATTGATGATTTGTCCTTCCCCCGCACATATCTCGCTCCCCACGTGTAATGGTACATGGATGCTTCGTACAGATCATCATCTGCCGGAGGTTGCGAAATCAACATAGTTTTCCTCGGTTCTTCGACTATGTGCTTCACGTTGCTCGTCGCCGCGGCGATGGAATACGCGTACATTTCACGCACCCAACCCAGCTTTTTCTTCGCGTCTTCGTCTTTTTCTATTTCTTCAGTGATCACGATGTAATCGTCTATGAGTCTATTTAAACTATCCAGGTAAATCAGCGTCGGCGCTGGTCCACTCGCTAATATTTTCTTCGTGTCGACTATTTTTTTCGGATCGTTCAATTTTTGCATCAATCGCTCCATCACCGGCGGCAAGGATGGATAATGTGGATTTATATAATTGAAATGAAAGGCAATCGCCGATGCTTTTTGTTCTTCACCTCCAACTTCCCCTTTTCTCGTATTCTTCTGTTGAAGAAAACTACGATGATACTCCATCAGTGGCGATGGTATTTGCATTGGTCTTTTAAACACGTAATCCGTCTCAATCATCAACACGAACTTATTCTTCTCGCCGCCGCGTTTGGCGTCTTCGCTTTGAAGCCACTTCTTGATGGCGTCTGGTCTGTCGTGCACTGGAAATGCGCACCATTTATCACACGATGGGTGCAAAGAATCCACGCGAACCGTGGGCACTTCTTTCATCAATTCGTCATCCGTTCGTCTGTGCAAAAGCCGCGTAAAATATTTCATGTGTTTTTCTGCGTTTGGTTGTTCAAGTTGTTGTTGTTGTTGTTGTTGGAGGATATCTAAAAAAGTTCGATACATGATGCGCGTTTGCCAGTTGAGATACGGAGAACCGTTCGAAGTTGCCAACACGTGAATGTGAGGACGAGGTTCTTCCTCTTCTCCTATTTCTGTAAAAACCATCTTCGCGTCTTCCTTCTCTCGATGGTACCGATGATGATCGTGTTGAAGTTGTTTTTGTTTTTGATGTCTTCGCGCACCATTTTCAACAGAAGAAGAAGAAGAAGAAGAAGAAAAAATCGCTTTCAACTGTCCTAAAAAACAGACGAGCAACGAGACGACGACGAACGATTGACACCACCACGTCGTCGTCGCTTTTCTCTTCTTCTTTAAAAGTAGTATTGTTGGTGTTTTCGTCGTCATCGTTTAATTCGTTTAAGTCGTTTACGTCGTCATCTTCGTTATTATTATTATTATTATTATTATTGGTATATGATGTGGTAGTATTCCTTCTTCTTCGCGTCTTCTTCTTCTTGTTTTGTTTTGTTTTGAGGAGGACGACCACAGACTTTTCCTCAGAGAGAGAAAAGGAGGAGTCAAATTTTTTTGTTTGCAACATGCATGTGTGAAAAAATTCGAAATAAAAAATTTTTGTTCGTAAACCATTCATCATTCATCAACACACACGACACATAGAACTAATATACGAATAACAACATAACAACATATAAAAATCATCATGCTCTCGAACATGTCGTCGTTAGAGCAGTTGCGTTTATACGTCACGGACGAGTCCTCGAACTCGCAAAATCAGTCCGAACACACCTGCCGTTTATTCGTGACGCACTCCAATTTACACGAGATGCAGTTTTTGGAGATTCGTTTTGACTTGAGATGGACGATTGGAACGGTGAAGGAAAAGTTAATGACGCACTGCGGCACGAACGCGAGCGCGATGCGGTTACAGTTGTTTGACGATTCTACTAATAACAATTATAATACTCGTTTTAATAGTGATAATAGCGTCGATGACGGCAGAAGAAGTCAACAACAACAATTTCAAAACAGCGGGGGCAATTTCAAAAGTCAACAAGAGCACTCAAACAACAGAACGACAGAACTTTCAAACGACGAGGCAAAACTCGGGTATTATTCTCCATCGGACGGGATGCGATTACACGTGATTGATACGGATCCGACGAGTTTAAGCGCGAACGGATGGTTAGAAGACCTTTCTAAAGTTGAAAAGTACGTCATGAGCGACGAAGCGTACGAGAAGAGGGAAGGTACCTATCGCCAGTGGGCGAGAAAGAAGAGAGAGGAAGATCCGACGTGGACGTTACAAAAAGAACAACAGAAGCTGAGAAACCAAAGAAAGAACGGGAATAATAATAATAATAACAGTAACGAATACGACATCGACGACGCTATCGCAGCAGCGAAAGAGAAGATGTTAACGACGTACGCCTCGTTCGAGTGCGTTCGCCACGTCGTTTCGGGATCCAGGTGCGAAGTCAATCCGGGAGGGAAACGAGGCGTCGTGTGCTTCGTCGGTAAAGTGAAGGATACCGCCCAAACCGGAGAAGGAGAAGAAGAAGAAGGAAAAGCAGAAGAAGTAGAAGTAGACTTAGGAAAAGACGACGTCGTCGACATGCCTCCGTCCCTTCCGTGTGGGTACTGGGTTGGCGTGAAGTTTGACGAACCGGTTGGTAAAAACGACGGGAAAACGCCGTGCGGTAAAATTTTGATTCCCGAGTGTCCGCCCATGCACGGGTCGTTTTGTCGACCGGATAGAGTAATATGCGGTGACGAGTTCACTGAGATTGACGAATTCGCGTCTTCGTCGGAGGATGAAGAAATATAATAGAATTAGAATAAAATAAAAGTAAAGTCACAAATACCAGATAAACTCGTTCAACGTACTGTAAGTAAGCATAATATTTAAACGACTCCTAATTCTCGCTTCGCGCGTTTTACCCAACTCTTCTCTTTCTTCTTCTTTTTCTTTTTCACGTCGTTGTTCTCCTCCTCCTCCTCCTCCTCCTCTATATCACCTTCTTCTTCATCCGAAGAAGAAGCTATTTTTTTCTCAACGCGGGTGTTTTTTGAACTATTATTAGAAGCCATTGACGTCGTCGTCGTGATTATTGAGGTCGTGCGATTGCTCATCTTTTGCAACTTACAGACGAAGAAACCGTCCATGTTGTGAACGTGAGGATAAAATCGACGGCATTCGCTCACGGAGGGATGAAACGTCTTCCCTCGGTAACTCGTAAAACCTTTCCGACCAAACTCTAATCCAGTGGACACGATTTTCACGTCTCTCTTCTTTAATATGTAATCCACGACTTGCTCGTTTTCTTCAACGGTGACAGAGCAGGTGGAATAGACGACGTAGCCGCCCGATTTTGAGTTTGCATCGCAGCAATCCACCGCGGCAACGAGGAGTTCCTTTTGTAAATGCGCGCACTTGGCAATGTCCTCGGTGGATTTTGAAACCTTCACGCTCGAATCTTTCGCGATGACGCCGGTACCAGAACACGGAGCGTCTAACAACACTCTGTCGACATAACCGAGAACTTTCGGTAACTGTCGACCGTCGTAGTTACACACGACGGAATTCGTGCACCCCATTCTTTGTAAATTCGCGACGAGACTATTCAATCGTTTCTTTTGAAATTCGTTGGCGAAAATAATCCCGGTATTTCGCATCAACGCCGCCAGATACGTCGTTTTCCCGCCAGGCGCGGCCGCAACATCTAAAACGCGTTCGCCTTCTTGCGGCGAGAGAGCCATACACGGTAAAAACGAGGATGCGGACTGGAGCATGTACATTCCAGCCATGTACTCTGGCGTCGCCCCGATCGGAACGCGCGAATCGTACACCAATAAACCTACTTTCGACCACTTTCCGATTGGATCGAGGTTGACGCCACGATTGATCAGCTGCGCGGCCAAATCGCGTCGCCTAATTTTCAGAGTGTTTGTTCTCAGCGTCACCGGTCTTTGGGTTTCGTTCGCTTCTAAGAGCTCCATAGTTTCTGGCACCGAAAAAGTATCGATGAAATAACGAATCAAGAAATGATTATATCCGTAATACGTGGCTAAGTCAGACGTCAGCCGCTCCAAATAATCATTTCTAGAGCGATCTGGCGCGCGTCTGTTTTTGAAGTCGGCCAACACGCGAACGACTTCTTGAATGCGCTGTTGGATGGACGTTAAATCTGGAATGCCTTTCGTCGACGAAGTCGATTTTTTTCGACGTTCGTCGTCGTCGTCGTCGCCCTCATCAGATGATTCCGACGAAGACGAGGAAGGAAGTTGATACGTTTCTTCGTCCCTCACGTTCACTTGTAATTGCTCTAACCTCGACTCGGACGTTTTCTTTGCTTTTTCTGCGTCCATTTTACGCGACTTGCGCTCAATCGGAAGCAGTTCGTCCTCTTCGTCTTCCGATTCCGACTCCGATGATTCTGATTCCGAGTCGTCCGAGTCTTCTCCGCCGATGAATTCATCGTCGTCTAATTCCACATCCGATTCAGAATCATCCTCTTCCTCTTCATCAAAGAGCTGCTGTTTCTTCTTCCCTCCTCCTCTTTTGCTCTTTTTACCTTCTTCTTCTTCTTCTTCTTCTTCTTCTTCTTCTTCTTCTTCGTCTGACACCTCCTCCTCCTCCTCTGAAGAAGAAGAAGAAGAAAATGCCGCTTTCTTCTTCGTCTTCTTTGAAACAGGTTTCAGCCAACTTTTGTTCTTGTCCGTGAATCCCCGTTCTGGTTCGTCATCTGACTCGTCATCTGACTCGTCCTCGTCCTCGCTCTTCTCCTCTTTGTCTTCTCCTTTTTGCGTTTTCAGCGAGAGTAACATCGCGTCTTTCCTCGCGCGCTTCAACGATTTCATCGGCGCATCAAATTTCGATTCCTTTTTACCCGCATCTTTACCACCATCACCGTTTCTCTTCTTTGTCTCCTTCTTCTTCTTCGTCTCGACGGAGGCTTTCGTCGTCGGGGATTTCTTCTTCTTCTTCGCTGATGATGATGGTGTCGCACCGGCGGCGGCTTTATTCCTGGTTTTCATATTTCTTTTTGCGTCTGTTTCTCCTCCTTTGTTGTCTTCTTCTTCTTAGAAAAAGAGAGTATTCGTTCGTCGTTCGAGAGTGGATGATGATAATCCTCCTCTTTCTTTCTTTCTTCCTCTCGAAAACAAAAGTGAGTGGTTTTTGCGCGCGTTGTTTCTCTGTTGTTGTTGTTGTTTTGTTGTTTGAGAACAGAAACTTTTTCAGAGAAACTGAAAAAATTTTACGAAAAAAAATAAAAAAGAAGAGAAACATTTCCTCAAACACATTTCGCGCTCAAACTTTTTACAATACTGCTGTAACGAGAGCAATAATTAAAAAGGGAGGCGAAAGACAAAACGTTAACGTATGTGGTGGTGGTGGTATATAAAGGTGTGCATTACAAATTTAAGAATATACATATATATGGGTACCCTGTATGTGTGTCTACTTATTTTACTCAACAAAACAACCTCTTTTCTTCTCCTTTTTAAATACACGCGTGTGTAAATAAATCATGATAATAATGACTATATTATTTCTCACTTTTTTTAAATGAGATGTTCTTTCTTTTCGTTTTGACTAGTATGCTGATGCTTATTCCGATCGAGCAGCGTAGGAGGTGAAGTGCATCTCTTTGCAGTCGATGCCAACCATGGCTTCGCCCAAACCGCACGAGACTTCGGCGATGATTTTCGGGTCGTTGTAGTGCGTCACCGCTTGAACAATCGCTCGCGCTCTCTTGGCCGGATCGCCGGATTTGAAAATACCAGAACCAACGAAAACACCATCCATGCCGAGTTGCATCATCAACGCCGCATCGGCCGGAGTCGCAACACCGCCAGCAGCAAAGTTCACCGTCGGTAATCGACCCAACTTTTTCGTTTGCGCGACTAACTCATACGGCGCTCGAATCTCCTTCGCGTACACGAACACTTCGTCTTCATCCATGGCTTGCAATCTTCGAATGTCCCCCATCACCGCTCTGCAGTGTCTCACCGCTTCAACTACGTTCCCAGTACCCGCTTCACCCTTCGTTCGAATCATCGAGCAACCTTCGGCGATACGTCTCAACGCCTCGCCCAAGTCACGGCAACCGCACAACACCGGCACTTTGAACTTGTGCTTGTTGATGTGGTTAATTTCATCCGCCGGGGTCAACACCTCGCTTTCGTCGATGTAATCAATACCAATAGACTCCAACACTTGCGCTTCAACAAAGTGCCCGATTCTCGCTTTCGCCATCACCGGAATCGTCACCGCTTCTTTAATCAATTTAATCATCGTTGGGTCGCTCATGCGCGCGACGCCGCCATCCTTGCGGATATCCGCCGGGACTCTTTCCAAAGCCATGACGGCGACCGCACCGGCTTCTTCGGCGATTCTCGCTTGCTCGACGTTGACGACGTCCATGATGACGCCACCTTTTAACATCTGTTTTTGTTTATAAAAGAGAGGATAAAAAAGGAAGATTATTGATTGTGAGTGTTTCGTTTTTTTTTCACTTTTAAAGCGATCGAGAGGATGTTGTTGAGCTTTTTTTTTCACTCACACTCATGGAAAGAACGAAGAAAGAAAGAATAAAAAAAAGAGTGACGTGCCCTCTCGCATTTTTGTTGTTAACAATTTCTCTTCTTCTTTTGTAACGACGACGTAAACGAGAACGAACGAACGAACGACGGAGAAAGAAGAGACACGTCTCCCCTTAACGATCATCGTCGACGCTCTTCTTTCTCTTAAACTCTCTTTGCTGACTACTTTCGTATGAGTCGTCGTGCGAAGCAAAAAAAATGAAGAACAGAAGAAGAAGAAAGACGTCACGAGAAGGGAGAAAGACGATGACGCCGACGGCGGAGGAGAAAAGAAAATCCATCCACACTCGAAAAACGCGCGAGTTCTCTCGGATGCGAATCGCGTACCTGCGCCAAACCAGCTTTAACGGCAAAATTGCCTTTCTCTACGTCCGTGTTCCCACTCATTTTGTCTACTTCTGTGTATATGTGTACTCGCTCGCGCGCGCGCGTTCTTCAAAAAAGTGTGACGTTTTGCGTGAAAATCTTTCCTTTTTTTTTTCTCTCCTCAGTTTTCTTCGAAGTT
>Ga0255763_1004710_pt1 | contig 11375 bp, 15 predicted proteins | sample 041ome_2_FD_179963 | JGI IMG/M metagenome (GOLD analysis project Ga0255763, IMG submission 179963) | Coastal salt marsh microbial communities from the Groves Creek Marsh, Skidaway Island, Georgia - 041406US metaG (version 2) | ecosystem: Environmental > Aquatic > Marine > Intertidal zone > Salt...
CTTCTGGAAACGTCTTGTGAAGTTCCGCAAGAAATTGGCCCATCATATCATTGAAAGCAGTCACAGACGTCATGTTTACTGTGATAGATAACACTGTTATCTTTAAGCAAATGGTTCAGTAGATATGATTTCTTTACCCCCTATTCCGTTAGATACAATAAAAAATACGAGAATCGCGTTTAAGAATGCTGGTTTAGAATAAGCACTCGTTGGAAGTTTACCTTCGTTGTTAAGCTTCGCTTTCGCGTGAATGTACCCCGCGGTAATGATACCGGCGATGATCGCCGCCCAAGCTGGATCTCTGAGATAGTCTTCAAACTCCATTTAACTATAGCCAACTTTTTTTACGGGCGCATCCGATGCGTCTGGGAATAACACGGGTTCTTCGTCTTCATCTTCGACTTGTTCCTCCATCATTTCTTGTGGTGCACCACCAGCCGTGTTTACCGTTCTAAACTCGTTGTCGAATGGGGACGATTCTTGTTCTGGGGGCTGTGTGTCTTCCATGGGCTCAGCCATGGGCTCAGCCATGGGCTCAGCCATGGGCTCAGCCATGGGCTCAGCCTCTTCGGGTTGTGGTTCCGATGGATATTCGTCAACAAATTCGGGGTCTTCGGTATCCTCATCGCCCTCTCCACCCACGTCGATATCTTCCTTTTCGTTGTTCATGTAGGTTTGAAGAATTTGTTGAACTGGGATGAGTTCTCGCACAGACGCTTCGATCACCATCGAGAATCGGTCAAACAATTTATCGTTTCTCGCGTGTTCGTTCTGACTTTCACTGAAAATGTATGGATCTTTATACAAATCCTTAGCTACGTTATTGTAACACGTTTGAATGAATACTTCATTGGATGGCAATTTCAATGATATCTTCTTATTGTCTTTACCAAGACGCACCGAAGACAGAATTTTTACACAACTCACGAATACCGCGGCGAGTAAGTCGTTAAACCACGCACACCTGTTCGCGATGTTATCCGTGTGCTGTTTCGACATGGCATCGGACCAATTGGGTACTTCCTTCAAAAGTTTTTGGTACATGATGAGCACCTTTCGACCCTTGGACATAGTGTACGATTCTTCATATAATTTGTCGAACGTCTCGATCATAGCTGGACACATCAAATGGCACAATTGCCCAATGTACTCGCGTTTCGCTTCCGTGAGCACACTCAAGTTATCCATTTATGATAGAGTGAAATTTTTTTACTAGCCTTTTCCCGCATCCCCCCTGTATTTATTTGCAACCTTTTTCAAATTAACGAAGGATGGAAAGTCCCCAAATTCTTCCACGGGTTCCTCTTTGTGTTTCGTCTTCTTTTTCTTTGACCATGTAATGTATATTTCGTGGTCGCCCACAAACTTGGTCTGAAACCCACCTAGATCGAGTTGGCGTTTTATGTAATGCGCCGCCTTAAGTCTATCGAACGCTGGATACCCCACGACAAAAGATGGAATCATGATGAATAAATGTTTATTTCCGAATTCAACGGTTTGTCGTATTTTTTTAGATATCTGTTCGTATATTTTGATGTAGGTTTCTTTGCGTAATTTGTTACGCTTGTCAGTTATTTTATTTATTTCATCCACACTGATCATTAAGTTATACGAATTAATTATTTTCGAGGATATTTGGGCGACCGTACATCTCCTCGGCCGTTGGGACCTTCTTCTCTATGAGTGAGGTGTTCTTTACGTAGTGTAATTCGTGTTGCCTGACTTCGTCGTACTTTTGGAATTCTTTGATATCGACGTCTGTCGTGAACATCTTTGTATCGGTTGGCTTTTCGGTGTCCAGAGGTTGTGTGCGAAGCGAAATCACGACGATGACTGGGTTCGATTGACTCACGTCTTTCATGTATTTCGCGATGATGAGCTTTGTCACGTCAACTTTACCGGTTTCTTCGTCGACAAATTCGATTGGAACGTCTATGAGCGCCTTGTCGACATCACTCTGAGAAATACCCATCGTGCGAAGAGTGGCTTGCATGTTGATATCGTTCCAATTGACGCGGTCTGGGTCGTTCATGATCCGGACGTCCGAGGACACCGCGAATGCGTATGGGAAACCACCGTGTTTCAATACCATGAATCGACACCTGTACACTTCGTCACCCGTCTTCTCGTGTTTGTATTTGCGTACTTCGTGTGTGTCTATAATATATGTGCAAAGTCCGGTCATCTCTTGGATGCGCTTATTCACGGAGAGTACGATTTTTTCCATCACCGTGTTTGAAACTTTCGCGTTTTCGAGACGCTTATATTGTGTGAGGTCTAAAACACCTTCATCTATGTCCGACGTCGTCTCCTTCGTCTTGAACATCTCCGTCCTGGACATGAGATAGAGAATAAGGAGGATGAGCAAAACCAACAGAAGTGTGTTCATTACTATATCTTACAAAAATTTTGAGAATAAAAAAATTATTTTTTTCTACACTTTCTTCTTTGAAAAGTTTCTGAAAAAATAAAAAAAGTTTTTTGTGTTTTTAAAAATGAAAAAACATGGTGTTGCTTCACAAATAATTTAAAGTATTAGAGGAAGTATACACATATCATGAGCGAAGAAGACACACTCGAGTGTTTAGAATATGCGATCGAATCACGGATTAAAACCGTCAAGAAACCAAAAGATGTCTTTGACGCAAAAGCCTTGGTAGCACTTTATGACCGACTTCCTAAGACAAAACAAAAATATCACGATGACCTCATAAAAAAAGCGACACAAATCGTAGAGGGTCTCGATGAAGTGATGCGTGTATTCGTGGCCGAGGTGTTACGCGAAGAATGTTACATCGCTCCGATCGAATGTGACAATGATGTAATATGCAATTACTGTGATATAGCGCGCGATGAAATGTGTACCGATGAATGTACATGTGATGTAGAACGCCTTGAAGTATTTGCAGACGCCATAGGTGCTCACATATAGGTCTTCTTTACCCAGTTTCTATCGGACTTGAAAATTTTAGAGAGTTTTGGATCTGTACGTTTAAACAATATCATGAGAACATTTAAACGACGAAACAAACCGAGCGGTGGTTCACCCGCACGAATGACTTTTCCAAGTGCACGGTGTCGAGTGAGTTCAGTTTTGTCGCGGACATCATGGTATCCATGTTCAGTAAGCTTGCCGTTTGACCTGATGGGTATTTTCATTGTATTATGTATTGAGAATATTATATAAACTGCGCCCGTTTAGAAACAAATTTTTGCGTGTGTATTTTAAATGTCCTTGTTGATATACAGCCCAAGGTGCAGCCACAGTATAGACCTGATTGACTACATCAAGCGACAACCACAACTCGCGCAGCTCGTGAGTTATCATAACGTCAATGTGAAAGGTATTCCACCACAGTACGCACACAAAATTACCCGTGTACCAACCATGCTCACGAAGAATGGTAAATTTCTCGTTGGGAATGAAATCAAAAATTGGCTGGAATCTTTGCTACCAAACCAAGACATAGGAACGTGTGGCTTTGGTGGGTGTTCCATGACAACCCTCGATGGCGAATCTAACTCGGACATATTCGGACTCGATGATTATGGCCGAACACTCCAACCACCGATGACACCTGAACTCGAAGAAAAGATCAACCGTGACGTCAGTCAGTCGTACAACAACAATATAAAGAAATAATGCATCTATCAAACAGGTTCAACTATGATGAAACTCACGACCATACAGGCGAGTGCCATCAAATCCACTTTCGAGGTACTCAAGGACATACTTAATGATGTTAACATCTACTTCAAGTCAGATGGTGTATATATCACTACATTAGACACGGCTCGAACATCACTCGTAGATATGCATTTGTCTTCAGACAATTTCGAAGAATATACATGTGACAATGACATAGTGGCCGGTATAAATGTCACGAATACGTTCAAGCTTCTCAAGTCTATCACAAACAATGACGTACTAATGATGTCAATTGATTCACGGGAATTTATGAATATTGAGATACACAACGACACAAAAAAGACTTGTACTAAATTTGCTCTCAAACTTCTCGACATTAATGAAAATCAAATTGAAGTTCCTGAAATGAACATGACGACGGTGACGCCCATGCCATCGGTTGACTTTCAGAGAATTTGCAGAGATATGTACAACATAGGAAATGACATTGAAATCACGCGAGATGGTCATTTATTTAGACTTAACTGCCATGGCGATTTTGCAAACCAGAAAACGGAGATTCAATGTACGGAAGAGAGTCCCCCTATATCGGGTATGTATTCTCTTCGATACATGAATATTTTTACGAAGGCTACGAGTATGTGCTCAAATGTGCAAATCATGCAAGAGGAATTAAATAGGTTCTTAATTCTTAAATACAACGTCGCAAATTTGGGTGATCTCAAATTTTATCTCGCGACTAAAGAACAAATAGATCAGTAACGTAATCATCGACTGTACTCACGGATTTCACTTTACCTAAAACGTTTTTGAGTTTTATGGTAGGATACATAGTTCTTAGTGTATCAACATCGTAATATAACATATCACTTATCTTTACTTCTTCTCGATGGAAATCTCCTCTTGGTCCCGCATAGCGTCTAATTTTTCCTAGTATGTCTTTTACCGGTTTATCATCCACATCCATGAGATAAGCCGACACTAAAGGCATATTAAATACTACGTGGTTTTCTTGTGTGGGCGGCCATTCGTGTTTCGTATTATAAGTTAAATACTTGTACAATTTATCATTGTACCAGTATTTGATTCTGATGATAGCTTTTTTCACATTTGATGGTGTTTCCTCTGCTGTGTAATTTAGGTCATTGAATTCGGCGTAATGCTCATTGAAGAATTCATTCCACTTAGTCATTTCATTCTTCCAAAATGGTCCATCGGCTGAGTATATCTTATCTGTACCGGTAATATATTCCATGGTCGCACATTCTATTTTGTGATTTGGGATAGATACAAAATTTTTATATGTATCGTAAACCCATAATATTACGCTGGTTAAAAGATTGCGTAGCATTTAAACTAATTATATGGAGGGAAATTTTTTGAGTAGATATAACAACAAATTAGACGCATGGAAAGAGTCGATTCATGAAGATCCATCGAATCGTTCCATGTACGAACAAGACATGTCTGATTATATCATCAAATGCATGCCTTATATGCGTCAATATACAGAAGATATAGACAGTGAAGTGAGTACAGATAATGTCTTTAATTGTAAAGTGACATCCGGTCTTAAGCGAAAGGACATATTCAACGAATACTTAGCTGACGTTGAAAATCTAAACGTGGACAAGAAACTCGTGAAGAAGAGGGACGAATGCCCCAGCTGTAGTGAAAGTAACGTGTTTCACTTCGCAGATACGAGTGAACTCGTGTGTGATGGGTGTGGAGCGATACTGGCCTGTCTCATAAGCGAAGAATTGACTTATAGAGAAGAACAAGAGACATCTGAGAAAATTGTGAATTATTCGTATAAAAGGGAAAATCATTTCAATGAGTGGTTATCACAGTTTCAAGCACAAGAGACGACGAATATACCACAAGAAGTGATGGATCAGTTGAGAAATGAATTGAAAAAACTTAAAATCAGGGCACTCGAGGAAATCACACATGCGCGAGTACGAAGTCTTCTTAAGAAGCTCAAGATGAATAAATATTATGAGCATGTACCGTACATCACAAACATATTGAGTGGGGTCAAACCTCCTAAGATGCCACAAGAACTCGAAGAGCGTTTGAGAATAATGTTTAAAGATATACAGAAACCCTTCGACGACAACTGCCCGTCGAATCGAAGAAACTTCCTTTCGTATAGCTATGTGTTGTATAAATTCTGTGAACTCTTGAGTGAAGATTCATATTTACAATATTTTCCACTACTCAAGAGCAAAGAGAAACTCTATCAACAGGATGTCATTTGGAAAAAGATATGTCACGACTTACACTGGGAGTTTATTCCGACAATTTAAAGAAATGATACACTTTATCTATAATGAACAAATACGAAAAGTTTTGTATTGAAGAAGCGGCATTTTATATGGATAAAGCTCGTCACATACTCACTGAAGAGATGAAAGACCCTAAGAAATATTACGATGAAATGATTGATACCTATAAACATCTCACTAAAATGTTTCCATTTATAATATTTATGAGATACACCGAACCTCCGCAGAACCTTCCATCACCGGAGGAAAGTTTATCAGATACGCAGTCTTCAGACCAGTCAAGCGAAGATAATTATGACACTGTATCTCAGCCGACTCATTTAAGGTTTTGATAGCCTTGAACTCCAGTATAGTTTCATTATTTATGATTATATCTGCACGCAAATTTCCCACAACATGCCCCTCGAATAAAATAGGTATAATCCTTTCAGATTCATAAGGCACATGTCTCCCACGAAGGAGTACCTCCATCGCGTTATGATACACGCGCTCACTGTATCCCGGTCCAAGTGTATCATATATAAGTTCAACTAACATACCAATATCATGCAACGTCACCTTTTTATTTTGAGAGATATCCTCTCTGGAAACCATTGCCCTTTTTCTCATGATGTATTCAATAACTTCCGTTTCCAAGTTTAATACTTTTTTTATTGCATCGTTTGTTTCACCCTTTTCATGTAAATCGCACACAATTTTTTCCAATTTAGTTTTCATTTCACCTATTGATCTATCGTGGTCTTTGGCAATTTGAAAGAGACCTTTACCCGTATGCATATCCTTTATGAACTGGAGTTCTTCGTCACCTGTCCAATCTTTCATTTTATATTGTCATATATTCTTTTCCTTATATATATTAAATGTGGTGGGTATTCAAGTTTGTGCGCATTTCATCCTCTAAATCATATAGTTATTTGTGGGGGGAATAAAAATTATTTCTTGATACAATGTAAGATGTCTCCAGCCCCATTCGTTGACGTTCGAAATATCAAATCCGCATCCAGTCCACGTTTTAAGAAAGCCGTCGAAGATCTCAAGAAACTTTCCCTCGATGCCATCAAGACGGGCAAGAGTACACTCAACAAAGAAATCAAATTTTATGAACTCATGAAAGAACGTGAAAAGAATAAGGGAACCGCGTTATACGTTAATTTATTCTCACGTGTTCAAAGTGCACTGAAACCATCCAGTTTAAAGAAGAAATCCCCTAAAACTACACGATGACGTGCGGTGTATGCTGTGAACGTTTTAATAAAACAAATCACAAAAAAGTATGTTGTCCTTTCTGTGATTTCGAATCGTGTAGAACATGTTGTCAAACTTATTTATTATCCACTTCGGAAGATCCACATTGCATGAGTTGCAAAAAAGTACATAATAGGGAATTTGTAGACATGTTTTGCACAAAGCGTTTCAGAAATAATGAATATAAAAAACACCGAGAACAGATTTTGTTCGAACGGGAACTCATACGTATGCCCGAAACACAACCATATGTGCAACGTATTTTAAAACGCAGAGAGATAAATGCACTTCGTGATTACATAGCACAAATATATATCAAAAGTAGACGAAGATATCATCACGCAGTAGAAACGAATGGAAAATATATTGATATGTATCTCACCGTGTGTATGTTTACTGAAAAAGCACACGCTTTCTTACGAGAAGAATTTGAAAAGTTGCGAACTTTACCCATAGATGCAAGCGAGGAAGCCACCAAATTTATACGCGGGTGTCCACATGATGAATGTCGTGGATTTCTAGATGATTTATGGAAATGTGGAATTTGTCAACAGTCATTTTGTGAAAATTGCAATGAAGTCTGTTTAGATGGTCACGCGTGTGACCCGGAGACTGTTAAAACAATGAAACTCATTAACCGCGACACAAAACCATGCCCGAAATGTGCGACCATGATTCATAAAATAGATGGATGTGCGCAGATGTGGTGTACAACGTGTCAGACTGCATTTGATTGGCGGACGGGTCGAATCGAGACTGGACGTGTACACAATCCACATTATTTTGAGTTTAAGCGTCGGGGTAGAGAACATGGAGACATTCCATGTGGGGGAAGACCCATGTACAGAGAACTTCTCGAAGCCTCTGCACCTGGACCTATCATGGGGTTAAATACGGCGGTAGGTATGGCTGATTATAACAATACTTACAAGTACGATTACATACACACGAATAATCTGAATTTGCGTATTTCATATTTGATGAATCACATATCAAAAGATGATTTAAAACGTGAATTACAGAAACGTGATAAACACAACGACAAAATGCAAGATATTCAGCAAATATATCAGATGTTTATTGATACGGGAAGTGATTTATTACGGCAATGGATGGTAGACCCAACGAAGGAAGATGAAATCATGGATACAGCCTTTGAACTCACAAAGTACACGAATACTGTAATTACACGCATACGAAACAGGTACACGTGCCAAGTTCCGAGATATATATTTCTGAGTAGATGATAGATGTGGCACATTGTACTCATTTTGATAGTACTAATCGTCGTATTCAGACCCAAATATAAATCACCTGAAGTCATACGGGGTGTCATTACAGATGAAGAATGTGACTATATCAAAACAGTGTCTAAAGAAAAATTGAAGCCATCGACAATCGGTGATGAATTTGTTGAAGACGAAGAAATCCGTAAGAGTGAGACTGCATGGCTCGACCCCGACGACCATCGGATTCAATCGATTATTGCGAAATGTGTAGATGATGTCACTATGTGCGAGAACTTACAGGTGGTTCGGTACACACCCGGTGGGTTTTTCAAACCACATCAAGATGCAGACATCGAACATTCTAATCGTCGAAAACATACATTCATATTCGCCTTGAATGACGAATATGAAGGTGGGGAGACATATTTTCCCATATTAGATAAAACATACAGACTTCGAAAAGGTGATGTACTCAGTTTTGATACACTCGATAGCTGGGGTCGAGTTCCATACAAAGCGATGCATGGGGGTGCACCGGTCACGCGAGGTGAAAAATGGATCGCAAACTTGTGGGTTAGAAATGAAAAATATATTTCTATGTGATATTTATGATACCTATATATAAATTTCCTATCGTGGTACCAAATTCACTGGCGGATGAAGAATGTGAATATATAAAACGTATGGCTTTACCTCACCTAGAAGTGGCTGCACTTGGTGTTGATAAAGATATTAATTCTTACATACGAGATGGACGGGAATGTACTTTGAAAATGTGTGATCCCAAAATTGCTGAAATTGTGAATAGATACACCGAACACCCAGAACGTTGTGAGAGTCTGAGGGTAGTCCATTACAAAAAGGGTGGATTATATAAACCTCACCAAGATGGACACGAAGATTACAAAAATAATAGAGTGCACACATTCATATTTGCATTGAACGATGATTATGAAGGTGGCGAGACTATTTTCCCTAACCTGAAAAAAATTTTTAAATTGAAAAAGGGTGACGCCCTTAGCTTTGATACACTCGATAGCTGGGGTGGTATCACAGATGACGCATTACACGGAGGTGAACCTGTCACGTCTGGCGAAAAATGGATAGCGATTATCTGGGAACGTCAATTTAAAATTCAAGATTCTTAGCTCGTAACTTTTCGCGGTTTGCCATGTGGAGCGCTTCAACATCCGCCTTGTTTTGGCCGACATATGGAACAGCGTAGCCTTCGTCGCACATCCACTTATTCACATTCGTCCAGTGACCATCTTCGCCGACCCACACTTCCGCTAAAATGCGACCAAATTTGCCACGCGAATCCTTTTCCCGGCATCTGAGTTCGCTCTCTATATCATCCTTCTCAGATTCCACGGCCTTGAGACACCACTCCTTGAGTTTCTTCTTGGAAAGAAGTCCAAATTTCTTTTCTTCCAAATCGCGTGTACGAGATTCAGGAGTATCGATGCCGAGCAAACGCACGCGTTGCTTGGTACAAACATCGAAGCCGAGATCGAGCACTACATCTATCGTGTCTCCATCGACGACCTTTTCTAAGGAAGAGACACGGTAAATGAATTCACATTTTTCTTGGGCGTAGGTGGACATATAGTATTGGTTAGATTATAATCGCCTAATTACATCGGCTACTGCTGTTTTATTAAGTTTTGTTCTCGTGTTACCTGTAGTACGCGTGGTATTAGTTAAACCAGTTCTACCCGTAGACGCAAATCCTTGAAACGCGTTACCCTGTTTATCCAACACTTGATTCATTCGTCTTCTGGCTGAAATTTCAATGTTTCTATTCGATTTCCTATTTTGTATCATTTTATCTATAGCTTTGAGTCTATTTAGTCCAGTGTTTCGGTTTTGTATCTCTTTTTTTAATGTACGCCTTTCACTCCCCAAAAACCCCCCATTTACAACAAACTTACCATTAAGATTGGTCGTATCTATATTTTTTATAAGCTTTTCTTTGAGTGCTGCGATTTCCATTTCTTTATTAAATGCGGCACTCGCATTAAACGTATTATTGGTAGCCCTGTCTGTCGCGAGACGTCGCCGTTCTAAATTTCTAGTCGTGGCTCTGAGTGTATTTATACCTCTTTGTGCATCTTGTCTTTGTTGTGTGAGACCAGCTATGACCTTTCGTGAAACGTTATTTCTGGATCTGAGATTCTGTCTCTGGCCTCGAACATTCGCAAGTTTTCTAGAAAGTGTATTTCTTTGACCTCTCGTGCGTTGTTCGGCGAGTGCGAGTTGGCCCAAATTATTTTGAGTGTTTCTAAGTATTTTTTTAGTTTCCTCTAACTGCTGTTTTAATTTATTACGTTCCTCTCTCGTTTGTAACAAAGTACCACTTCTATTTTGGAGCTCCTTAAACAAGATATTTCTATTTTTAGTTAATTTAATTAATTCAGATTTTGTTGATTTTAAGTCCGTCTGCGTCTGTGTAAATTGACGGGCTAAGTTTTGTTTTTCGGCTTCGAGTTGTGTTTTAATTGCATTTTTTTCCGCGGCTGAAGCTGTTTTAGTGTTATTAAGTTCTTTTTGAAGCCTCGCGAGATTGGATTGCGTTTTATTGATCTCATCAATCTTTTTCAACAGGTTGGCATTTTTCACGTTGAGACTCTGTTTTGCTAAATTAAACTCGGCTTGCCATTTGTTTCTGTTACTCTCTAGAGCCGTGATCCTAATTTTCTGTTTAGCTTCCCTGTTGGCGCTACTACGGACTATTTTGTTTGCCTGTTCTCTATATGTCTTGAAAGCATTTATTTGATTTTGCATCTTTTTGCGCCTCGTTTCGAGAAGATCATTCTTTTGTTTTATGAGTGCATTCGTTTCTTGTCTAGACAAATTCGATTCTTCAAGTTTTTTAGAGATCTCGTTTGCTTTAGCGTTTGCTTTAGATGCGGCTTCCCGACTTTGTGCAGCTTCGTTCTCGGCCATCTTACGCGCCGCGTTCGC
>Ga0255763_1004712_pt1 | contig 11374 bp, 9 predicted proteins | sample 041ome_2_FD_179963 | JGI IMG/M metagenome (GOLD analysis project Ga0255763, IMG submission 179963) | Coastal salt marsh microbial communities from the Groves Creek Marsh, Skidaway Island, Georgia - 041406US metaG (version 2) | ecosystem: Environmental > Aquatic > Marine > Intertidal zone > Salt...
GCGTGCTCCGTAGTGGAGTCCGTACAAGATCACGCCTGACACTGCCAGTGCCGTGAACATCGTGACGACCCAGCCAGGACCGTTCTCCGGATCATTGACCACCAACGTGTAGGTGGTGACGATCGACATAATCGCGGCACTAATGAGGAAGGGACGCCACACCAAGGTGACGGCCGCATAGGCCGCCATCACCAGCAGCATCACGCCCACAGCGCTGTAGCCGATGAGTGTGTACTGGAAGTTCAGGGCCAGGTTGTTCACGACAACGGCGACAGTGAAGGCCGCTGACGACCAGAGCGGTGGGATCGTGCCCCTCCGGATCAGAAGTGCCACGGCCAGCAGCACAGATGCCTGGATCGCATCGGAGATGTAGTACGACATCGGCGTCATGGGCTCCCCCTCCCATGCGTGACCACAGGGCTCGGTGAATTGTCCGCAGAAGGGGTACCGGACCGAAGGGAGGAGAGTGGGCCTAGGTGGACTTGAACCACCGACCTCTTCCTTATCAGGGAAGCGCTCTAACCAAACTGAGCTATAGGCCCTCGTGCGAGCCGCAATGCTATCGGACTATCCGGTGGGTCCGTCCTCACCCCCGGATCAGCCATAGAGGGGCTGTCAGACGTCGTCTGACAGGACCACCTCAACCCCGCCCGTCAGCCCGACGGTCAGGTTGTACAGGATCGCGAAGATCGTCGAGAGCAGAGAGACCAGCACGATCTCGATGGACGCCACGACAACCGCTACGCCCATCACCCTGCTCAACTCCACGTAGTCCATCAGGTTGAACCCGGTGGCCGCCGTGCCCACAACATCATCGACGGTCGCCGACACGGTGAGGAACACCCCGGTGACGTCCAGCACCCACCACAAGACGCCCACCGCCACCACCAGCAGGATGCCGATGGCCAAGGACAGCAAGAACGCGACCTTGGTCACCGACCACGGATCGAGTCGGGTGACGTAGAGCCGCGCGCGCTTGGGCGCCCGGGCCACGTCGGTCATGCCGGATTCCCTCCGTCGCCACCGTCGCTATCGCCTACAACCACCTCGGCGGTGTCGTCGCTCGCGTCGCCCATCACTTCGTCGCCCGTCACTTCATCATCGGGAGCCTCATCGTCGGCCTCATCGGCCTCATCGCCACGAGCGACGGCAACGATCGAATCACCTTCGGCGAGATTCATCAGCGTGACGCCCATGGTGTCTCGACCCGAGGGTCGCACTTCCTCGACCCGAGTGCGGATCACGATGCCGTTGGAGGCAATGGCGAAGAGTTGATCGCTTGCATCGCAGATCATGGCCCCGACGAGAGAGCCTCGCTCCTCGACGAGCTTCATCGCGCGCACGCCGAGGATTCCACGGCCCTTGGCTGACCACTCGGACTCCGGGGTTCGCTTGGCGAATCCGCCATCGGTGATCGTGACCACGAACGCCCCGGGTGTGACGACGTCCATGGACAGCAGGGAGTCATCCGCACGAAAGCGCATCCCAATGACGCCACTGGTGGCGCGGCCCATCGGTCGCAGCGTGGCGTCGTTCGCTGTGAATCGAGCGGACATCCCCTTGCGGGAGAAAAGCATCAGGTCGTCGGTTTCCGAGACCTGCCTCGCCGCAATCAGCTCGTCGTCATCGGCGAGGTTGATCGCGATGATGCCGCCCTGGCGGTTCTTGTCGTACTCCGAGAGCCTGGTCTTCTTGACCAGACCCTTGCGGGTGGCCATGACCAGGTAGTCGGAGGACTCGAAGTCGGCCATCGCGAGCACCTGAGCGATCTCTTCGTCTGGCTGGAACGCGAGCAGGTTCGCCACGTGCTGGCCACGCGCGTCACGACCGGCATCGGGCAACTGGTACGCCTTGGCCCGGTAAACGCGACCCTTGTTCGTGAAGAACAGGATCCAGTGATGCGTGGTGGTGACGAACATGTGCTCGACCACATCGTCCTGGCGGAGCGCCGCACCCTTGACACCCTTGCCACCACGACGCTGAGACCGGTACAGATCCCGCTTGGTGCGCTTGGCGTAGCCACCACCAGTGATGGTGATGACGATGTCATCTTCGGCGATCAGATCCTCGTCGGTGACATCACCGTCCCAGGGCGCGAACTGCGAACGGCGATCGTCGCCGAACTTCTCCGTGATCTCGGCGAGTTCCTCGCTCACGATGGAACGCTGGCGCGGCTCGTTACTGAGGATGTCGTTGTAGTCCGCGATGCGGGTCATCAACTCCTCGTACTCGTCAATGATCTTCTGACGCTCCAGAGCGGCGAGCCGGCGCAACTGCATGTCGAGGATCGCCGTGGCTTGCAACTCGTCGATCTCGAGCAGGCTCATCAGGCCCGTGCGGGCGTCGTCGACGGTTGCCGATGCGCGGATCAGTGCGATGACCTCGTCCAGCGCGTCGAGTGCCTTGAGGTAACCGCGCAGGATGTGCGCGCGCTCCTCGGCCTTGCGCAAGCGGTAACGCGTGCGGCGCTGGATTACCTCAATCTGATGGCTGATCCAGTGGCGGATGAACTGCTCGAGGGTCAACGTGCGCGGAACGCCGTCGACCAGCGCGAGCATGTTCGCGCCGAAGTTGTCCTGCAGCTGTGTGTGCTTGTAGAGCTGGTTGAGGACGACCTGCGCAACCGCATCGCGCTTGAGCTCGATGATCAGCCGCATGCCGGTGCGGGACGAGGAATCGTCGCGCACGTCGGAGATGCCGGTGAGCTTGCCGTCGCCGACGAGCTCGGCAATGCGCAGCAGCAGGTTGTCGGGGTTCACCTGGTACGGCAACTCCGTGACAACAAGGATCTGTCGCCCGCGGGCATCCTCCTCGACGGACACGACCGCGCGCATCGTGATGGAGCCTCGGCCGGTGCGATAGGCGTCATCGATGCCCCGGCGGCCAACGATCAGGGCGCCGGTGGGGAAGTCAGGACCCTTGACGATCTCCATCAACGCGGCCTGACGCTCCTCGCGCTCGGCCTGGGGGTGGGCCAGCAGCCACTGAGCCGCCTCGGACACCTCACGCAGATTGTGCGGCGGAATATTGGTGGCCATGCCGACGGCGATGCCGGAGCTGCCATTGACCAGCAGGTTGGGGAATCGGCTCGGCAGGACCCGGGGCTCCTGGGTGCGGCCGTCGTAGTTCGGACCGAAGTCGACGGTGTCCTCGTCGATGTCGCGAACCATCTCCATGGCCAACGGGGCCATGCGGCACTCGGTGTAGCGCTGCGCCGCGGGCGGGTCATTGCCGGGGGAGCCGAAGTTCCCCTGACCCTGCACCAGCGGGTATCGCAGGCTCCACGGCTGGGCCAGCCTGACCAAGGCGTCGTAGATCGCGCTGTCGCCGTGCGGGTGGTAGTTGCCCATGACGTCGCCGACCACACGCGCGCTCTTGGAGAAGTTGCGATCGGGTCGGTATCCACCGTCGTACATCGCGTAGAGGACGCGGCGGTGAACGGGCTTGAGGCCGTCGCGAACATCCGGAAGGGCGCGCGACACGATGACGGACATCGAGTAGTCCAGGTACGAGCGCTGCATCTCCGTCTGGAGGTCGACGGGATCGATGCGTCCGTGCGGACCGACCTCTTCGACAGTCTCGATGTCGTCAGCCACGTGGGGCCTCCTTCAGTGCAGTGGCGGGAAAGTCAGGAATGGGGGACGCACTAGATGTCGAGGAAGCGGACATCTCTCGCGTTCTGCTGGATGAAGTTGCGGCGGGATTCGACGTCCTCACCCATGAGCACGCTGAACATCTCATCGGCCTGTGCGGCGTCATCGATGGTGACCTGCTGGAGAATCCGCTGCGAGGGATCCATGGTCGTCTCCCACAACTCGTCGGCGTTCATCTCGCCGAGACCCTTGTAGCGCTGGATCGCCTCTTCCTTCGGCAGGCGACGCCCGGCAGCCAGGCCGGCCTCCATGAGGGCCTCGCGTTCGCGCTCGGTGTATGCGAAATCGGCCACCTCACGTGACCACTTGATCTTGTACAGCGGGGGCTGGGCGAGATAGACGTATCCGTGCTCGACCAAGGGGCGCATAAAGCGGAACAGCAGGGTCAGCAGCAGGGTGCGGATGTGCTGGCCGTCGACGTCGGCGTCGGCCATCAGCACGACCTTGTGGTACCTCAGCCGATTGATGTCGAACTCGTCCTGGATGCCCGTGCCCAGCGCGGAGATCAGGGCCTGCACCTCGTTGTTGCCCAGCACCTTGTCGATGCGGGCCTTCTCGACATTGATGATCTTTCCGCGAATCGGAAGGATCGCCTGCGTGCGGGGATCGCGGCCCTGGCGCGCGGATCCACCGGCGGAGTCACCCTCGACGATGAAGACCTCGCACTCCTCCGGCTCACGGCTGGAGCAGTCGATCAGCTTGCCCGGCATGCCGGCTCCACCGAGGAGACCCTTGCGGTTGCGCGCAAGATCCCGCGCCTTTCGCGCGGCGATGCGAGCCGTGGCCGCGTTGACTGACTTGCGGGCGATCTCCTTGCCCTCCGCCGGATTCTTCTCCAGCCACTCCCCGAGCTGCTCGTTGACGACCTTCTGGACGAAGGCCTTCATCTCGGTATTGCCGAGCTTCGCCTTCGTCTGACCCTCGAACTGCGGCTCGGAGAGCTTGACGCTGACGATGGCGGTGAGGCCCTCGCGAATGTCCTCGCCGCTGAGGTTGGGGTCCTTCTCCTTGAGGATGTTCCACTCGCGCGCGAACTTGTTCATCAACGACGTGAGCGCGGCGCGGAAGCCCTCCTCGTGGGTGCCTCCCTCGGTGGTGTTGATCGTGTTCGCAAAGGTGTAGACCGACTCGGAGTACGTCGAGTTCCACTGCATGGCGATCTCGGCGCTCATCCGTCGGTCCTCCGCCTCAGACTCGAGGTAGATCACGGACGGATTCGCCGCGCCCTTGCTGGCGTTCAGGTGCGACACGAAGTCCGCGATGCCGCCCTCGTAGTGGTACTCCACTCGGCGAACTTCCTCGACGGGCTCGTCGGCATCGGAGTCGAGGTCGACGATGGCCGGGGCGCGTTCGTCGATGAGCTCCAGGATCAGGCCCTTGTTCAAGAAGGCCATCTCCTGGAAGCGCCGGGCCAAGGTGGTGAAGTCGTAGTGCAGGGTCTCGAAGATGTCGCCATCGGCCCAGAACGTGACCTTCGTGCCTGTCTCGTCGGTCGCCTCACCTCGATCGAGTGGCGCCTGAGGGACACCGTGCACGTAGGTCTGCCGCCAGACATAGCCATCACGCTTGATCTCCACATCGAGTCGTATGGAGAGGGCGTTGACGACCGAGACGCCAACGCCGTGCAGGCCCCCGGAGACGGAGTAGCCGCTGCCACCGAACTTGCCGCCCGCGTGCAGGACAGTGAGGACCACCTCGACGGCCGGCTTCTTCTCGATCGGATGCTCGTCGACGGGGATCCCGCGACCATCGTCGATCACCTGCACGCCGCCATCGGCGCGGAGGGTCACCTGGATGCGGGAGGCGTACCCGGCCATCGCCTCGTCAACGGAGTTGTCAGCAACCTCGTAGACGAGGTGGTGAAGACCACGCTCCCCGGTGGAGCCGATGTACATGCCCGGACGCTTGCGAACAGCGTCGAGGCCTTCGAGGACAGTGATCGCACTGGCGTCATAGGACACGTGAGTCAGGTCCCCTTCATAGCGGCAACCGGGTCAGGTGACCTGGTTTCGTCGGGTGGAGCAGTGGTGCAGCACTTCCTTGATGCTCGCGTCAGTCTATCGGCTCAGACCGACAGTGCCTCCCGCGCCACGGCCATTTCGGGTGGTTTTCGGCCATTCACCCCCTAGGGGACGACCCGTCATACGGGATATCCCTCACGAGCGCTTCACAGGCCCCACAGGGCTCATCCGTAGGTATCTCTTGGACCGCGTCCGGCGACTTTTCGGGGCCCCTTCGTCCAGTTGGGAGCAGAGGGACCCACCACGCGAAGAGATGTGACCTTGCCCCGGCCGATCTCCGCATCGATCACCTTGTGCAGATCGGGGAGCAGGAGGCGGATCTGGGTGGCCCAGGCGGTGGACTCCGCCTGCAGGGTGAGCACCCCCGCCTCGAAGGAGGTGGGGGTCACATGGGAGGCGAGGTCGGCTCCAGCGATAGTCGTCCAATTGGTCATCAGCAGCGCGATCGCGGAGTCGTCCTGCCACCCCCGCTCGGCGAGGAGAGCATCGAGGGCCTCGGACACCGGCCGTGGATCCCTCGAACCACCCGATCGAGAGGCCTGCGTGGGCGTCTTCCGGCGAGGTGCTGTGGATCGAGTAGCCCGACGCAGGGCATCCATCGCTGCCTTGGCCGCGTCTGGCGACGAGGTCTCCCCATGTTCGGAAGAGCCACTCTGCTCGGTGGGCTCATCACTCATGGGAGTTCTTTCGCTCACTGACGGTCCCCTTGGTGACGTCGAACCGCCTGCCCTGCATGCTCTCAGGGATGTCCTCGTCGACCGCGGCGGTGACCAGGACCTGACGACACCCCACGACCCGTTCGGTCAACGTTCGGCGTCGGGAGGTGTCGAGCTCAGCGAACACGTCGTCAAGGATCAGGACCGGCTCGTCCCCTGTGCTCGACAGGAGGTCGAAGGAAGCCAGGCGGAGGGCGAGGGCCATGGACCACGATTCTCCGTGCGAGGCATAGCCCTTCGCAGGAAGTTCACCGAGCGTGAGGGCGAGCTCATCTCGATGAGGACCGACCAGGGTGATGCCGCGATCGAGTTCGTCACGTCGACGATCCTCGATCGTCTGCAGGATCGCCTGCTTCCAGTCCAGTGGATCGGCTGGATTCGTCGGCTGATGGCGGGTACTGGCCTGATAGTCGAGGCGAAAATGCGGGGAGCTCACGGCGTTGTCTCCACCAGCAATCACGCGATAGGCCTGTGTCAACGGTTCGGTCAACTGATCAAGAAGCAGATGACGCGTGGCAACCAATTGCCCACCTGTGGTGGCGAGCTGCTCGTCCCAGACCTCCAGCGTTCGCACTACCTCGTCAGCATTGTTGCGCCTCGCGGACTGCGCGGACTTCAGTAAAGCGTTGCGCTGCTTGAGAATTCGCTCGTAGTCGCTCTTGACCCCCTGCATGCGTGGACTCAGCTGGATCATCAGCTCGTCCATGAAGCGGCGACGATCCGAGGGATCACCTTTCACCAGCGCGAGATCCTCCGGGGCGAAGACCACGGTGGTCAGCAGGCCGAGGACATCGCGCGCGCGGGTGGCCGCGGCTCTGTTGATGCGTGCTCGGTTCGCCTTGCCTGGGTTGATCTCCAACTCCACCAGGACCGAGCGATCCGGTCGTTCGATGGTCACCCCGATGATCGCCCGCTCCGCACCTGCCCGGACTAACGGTGCATCCGAGGCGACGCGATGACTGCCGAGCACTGACGAATAGGCAAGCGCCTCAACGATATTCGTCTTGCCCTGACCGTTGGCACCGACAAGCGTGGTAACACCCGTGGTGAGTGCGATGTCCGCCTGCTCGTAGGACCGGAAGTCCGTGAGTCGCAGCGAGGAGACCCACACGCAGATCAGCCGGTGAGGCGCACCGGCATCAGCAGGTACTTGTAGGAGTCAGCGGCGTCGGCATCGCCATGAGCGGTGAGGACAGCAGGACGCGTCGACTGGGTGAAGGCGAACTGGGTAGAGGAGGCGTTGACGGCCGCGAGTCCGTCCAGCAGGTAAGCCGGGTTGAACGCGATATCGATGGCGTCACCGTCGAGTGCACACTCGAGAACCTCGACGGCCTGCGCATCATCACCAGCACCGGCACGAAGGGTGAGTTCCGAGGACTCGAACGCCAGGCGCACAGGAGTATTGCGTTCGGCAACGAGCGCCACTCTCTTCACGGCATCGGCGAGCAGGGACGTCTCGATCGTTGCCATTGCTGAGGATTCGGTGGGCAGGAGTGATCGATACTTGGGAAACTCTCCATCAAGAAGGCGCGTCGTGGTGCGGCGGGAGTTGCCTTCAAACCCAATGAGACCCTCCCCTGATCCACCCGAGGACAACGCGATCAAGACCTCATCGACATCGGCCAGTGACTTCGCTGTGTCAGCGAGAGTGCGAGCCGGAATCAGGGCGTGAGCGGAGATGGATGGCGACTGCGGGTGCCAGGAGAACTCGCGGACCGCGAGGCGATACCGATCGGTCGCAGCAAGGGTGACCGAACTTCCCTCGATCTCCAGACGAATGCCCGTCAGAGTGGGGAGTGTGTCATCGCGGCCCGCGGCGATGGCCACCTGCGCGACGGCTTCAGCGAAGGCGCGGCCACTGATCGACCCCGACGTTGTAGGCATCGCCGGCAGTTGCGGGTAGTCCTCGACGGGCAGCGTGGGAAGGGTGAAGGAGGATCGACCACATGTGATGGACAGTCGAGAACCTTCGTTGTCGATGACCACGGGAGCGGAAGGTAGAGAGCGAGCGATGTCGGCGAGGAGGCGTCCGGATACAAGAGCGGTGCCCTCATCGGTGACATCCGCTTCAACATCGACGCGACCGGAGACCTCGTAGTCGAATCCGCTGATCGTCAGCCCATCACTGGAGGCAGTCAGGACCAGGCCAGCGAGCACCGGCAGCGATGGCCGCGAGGGAAGGGTGCGGGCAGCCCAGGCAACGGAGTCAGCGAGCTGGTCGCGTTCGACTCGTAGTTTCACGGTTGTTCCTCTCGACACTTGAGGCGTCAGTCTGACAGGAAAGCAGGGCATTGGCCTAGCAGGGGTGAGAACAGCCGTGATCGCCTTATCCACGGCGCGTGCCGTGTTGATGTAGTTCTGATCATCATCAGTAAGAGGTAGTAGTCGTCATAGGTCCTGTGGAAACTGTGGACAGGTGCCGAATGACCTGTTCATCAGGCGTGTCTCACGACCATCAGCGTGGGGATGAGTGGACGGGCCCTGGGGACGGACGTGGATGACAAGTCGGCCGAACAGCAGACATGTGACCGTGGGGTGCGATTTATACACAGTGATTGTGGAAGAGCACGAAGCAATATTCCTAGTTATCCACAAGTTATCCGTGATCTGGGGACAGAAATATCGGATATTACGGACACCAAGGGGACGAGTTATCCACATTATGGGGATACTATGGGGATGGATGTGGCAGGTGGGTCAGATGGTGCGGGGTTGGGACTTGATTCTGCTGGTCAGGTCTGTGACCTGATTGAACAGGCTACGCCGTTCGGCCATGAGCTGGCGGATCTTGCGATCGGCGTGCATCACCGTGGTGTGATCACGGCCACCGAACGCCTGTCCGATCTTGGGCAGGGACAGGTCGGTGAGCTCGCGGCACAGGTACATGGCGATCTGTCGAGCCGTCACGAGCACACGCGAGCGGCTTGACCCGCACAGGTCATCGACCGTGACTCCAAAGTAGGCGGCGGTGGCCGTCATGATCTGTGCCGCGGTGATCTCCGGACCCGTCTCATTCGGCAGGAGATCCTTGAGAACGATCTCAGTGATTGACAGATCGACGGGTTGGCGATTGAGCGAGGCGAAGGCTGTTACGCGAATGAGGGCGCCCTCGAGCTCACGGATGTTGGTGGAGATCTTCGACGCGATGTACTCCAGGACCTCGGGCGGGGCAACCAGTCTCTCCTGCACCGACTTCTTGCGGAGAATGGCGATGCGGGTCTCGAGGTCGGGGGGCTGAACATCAGTGATCAGTCCCCACTCGAAACGGGAACGCATCCGATCCTCGAAGTCAGGCAACTGCTTCGGGGGCAGATCGGAGGTGACGACGATCTGCTTGTTTGCGTTGTGCAGAGTGTTGAAGGTGTGGAAAAACTCTTCCTGTGTCTGGACTTTTCCACTCAGGAACTGAATGTCATCGACGAGCAGGATGTCGACATCGCGGTATCGGCGTTGGAAGCTGGCGGCCTTGTCGTCTCGGATGCTGTTGATGAACTCGTTGGTGAATTCCTCGGAGCTGACGTAGCGAACACGTGTGCCCTTGTACAGAGTGCGGGCGTAATGGCCGATGGCGTGGAGAAGGTGAGTCTTGCCCAGCCCGGATCCGCCGTAGATGAACAGCGGGTTGTAGGCGCGGGCTGGCTGTTCGGCGACGGCAACAGCGGCGGCATGGGCGAACCGGTTGCTGGAGCCGATGACGAAGGTGTCGAAGGTGTACTTGCTGTTGAGCCGGCCATCTTCACTGCGGGTGCCAGGCGAACCGGTGCCGGGGCGGCTGGTCTCGTCCAGGACCGGGTCACTCGGGGTATCCGCGTAGGTGGCGTCGGCTACCTCGTCCGTCGACTCGTCGATGGCAGGAGCGATCGAAGGGTCGACGGTCACAGCCAGGCGAATCTCTCGACCCAGGGTCTCGGTGAGGGCCTGGACGACGAGGGGACGAAGCCGGGTCTCAAGCACATCCTTGGTGAATTCATTCGGGGCGGCGATGAGAGCGGTGTCCTCCACCAGCCCCATGGGACGGGTCAACGCGACGAAGGCGCGCTGCTGTGGGGTCAGGCTGCCGTCCGCGAGGGAGGAGATAGCGGTCGCCCAGATCTCAGCGAGGTCGTCGTTGGCGTCCACGTAGTTCCCCTGCTCCCGACTACCCGTCGTTTCTATACCCATGATGTCCACATCGGTTATCCACAGGTGTGGACCCGTCTGGCGACACTAGCCACGAGGGAGCCCCTTCACAAGTGGCACCCGGTTTGACCCTCGCGGGGCGATGTCCGTAAGGTTGGACTCCGCCCTGTGAACGATCAGGGCCTTCCCTGATCAGGAGCCACATCATGAAGCGCACGTTCCAGCCCAACACGCGCCGTCGCGCGAAGAACCACGGCTTTCGGGCTCGGATGCGCACCCGCGCAGGAAGGTCGATCCTGGCCGCCCGTCGCGCCAAGGGTCGCGAGCGCATCTCCGCCTGATCGGCATGCTGCCCCCCGCGCACCGCTTGCGGCGCGGTTCAGACTTCACCATCACCACCCGGAACGGGACACGTTCGTCCCGTGGCCGGGTGGTGGCGTATGTGCACCCTTCCGGTTCTGACGGTCCAGCCAAGGCAGGGCTCATCGTGGGGAAGGTGGTCGGCAACTCGGTTGTCCGGCACCGGGTCTCCCGTCAGATTCGGGCAGCACTCGCGCCGGTGATGACGCATCTGCCTGCGGGATATCTGGTGGTGGTCAGGGTGCTGGCGGGCGCGTCGAACGATGAAGCGCTGAGGTCGGATGTCGTGACGGCTGTGGAATCGGCCGTGCGCCGGGTTGAAGGACGTTCTCAGGAGCACTCTCGTGCCTGAGATTCCTGGTGGGCAGACAGGGGGCGAAAATCGTTGGCTAGCAACGGTTTCTTCGATGTGGTCAGGCGTGCATTGGGCCTGGGATCACAGCATCGGCTGGCTGCTGAAATGGATGCTGATCCTGCCTATTCGCGCCTATCAGCGAGTGATCTC
>Ga0255763_1004730_pt1 | contig 11330 bp, 14 predicted proteins | sample 041ome_2_FD_179963 | JGI IMG/M metagenome (GOLD analysis project Ga0255763, IMG submission 179963) | Coastal salt marsh microbial communities from the Groves Creek Marsh, Skidaway Island, Georgia - 041406US metaG (version 2) | ecosystem: Environmental > Aquatic > Marine > Intertidal zone > Salt...
AAAACCTTAGCAAAATATAGCGAATATAAATTATAATATCCAAATATATATGTGTGCAAATAATTTATAGACATTTATTATAACATATATTATATGCCAAACGTAAACATTGACTATTCTAATACAATATTTTATAAAATTTATTGTATGAATCAAGAAATAACAGACAAATATATAGGTCATACAACTGATTTTGTTAAGCGAAAATATTCTCATAAACAGTCATGTAACAATCATAATAATAATTGTAAATTGTACAATATTATCCGCGAGAATGGTGGTTGGAATAATTGGAAGATGGAAATAATCGCATTTCATGATTGTGAAAACCATTATGAAGCCCGTAAGAGAGAGCAACAATATTTTGAAGAATATAATGCAACACTAAATAGTATAGAGCCGCTACCAAAACATAAAGTAATTACAACCAACAACCAGTCAAAGTCAAACCATGGTGGACAAAAATGTAAAAAATGTAAATGTACACAATGTACACCCTCAGCCGAAGAGATTAAACAATTTAAACAAGCAATGCACAAAAGTGATCAAGCAATGCACGAATTTAAACAAGAACTTCACGAAAGTAGGGAATTACGTAAAATGGTAAAGGATTTATTAAACAGTAAAGGGAGAACTTAAATCTCAATGTTATAATAAAAAAATATATCCGTACTTTCAAAAATAGGACAATGAAAAGTATGTCCATTTTTCAAAAGTGCAACTACTTTTTTTTCAGAAAACACAAAAAACCACTTCAGAGCATAATGCTGTGAAACCCGTTTTTTCATGATTTTATTTGTTACTGAACTTTTTTTATACTTTTTGGAAAAAGGATTTAGGCGATTTTTATGTTAGTATATTATACTAACAAATGGCAATAGATAAAATCGCAAAAATCGCAAAAAAATATGAATGTATAAACTGTAACTATATTACGAGCAATAAATATGACTATGATAAACATTTATTGACTGCAAAACATTATAGACTAACAAATACTAATGAAAAAACGCGAAAAAACGCAAAAGTATATATATGTGATTGTGGGAAAGAATATAAACATGCATCATCGTTGTTTAAACATAGAAAAAAATGCACATATACCACAGAAGAAGAACCTAAAAATACAATTGTGCTTACACCAGAAGAATCTAATATAGATTATAAAGCATTGTTCATGGAGACTAAAGCTATGTTTATAGAGGCGATGAAGAGAAACGATGAGACAATGAAGGAGACAATGAAGAAAAATGATGAATTACATCAAACTGTCAAAGAAATGGTTCCTCTTATTGGAAATAACAACACAATCACCAACAACACTACCAACAATAATACCTTCAATGTTATGTTATATTTGAATGACCATTGCAAAGATGCGATTAGTATTGAGCAATTTATGAATGATATTGTTGTTACCGACCAAGATATCGTTTCCATGAGTAAATATAAGAAACCTGTGGATAACTTCACAAATCTTATTATGAAATCCCTCAAAAACTTTGATGTTACCAAACGACCATTACATTGCACCGACCAACATCGTGGAACTCTCTATATCAAACATGACGAGGGTTGGGAAAACGACCAAAATAAAGAACGCAATGATGCGGAAATCAAAGAAACAACAAAATGGAAAAAAACAAATACAAAAGATCCAATTATTCCCAAGGCAATGAAGAAAACAATCAGCTTGAAATCATGGTATGCAATCAACTCATATAAACAATCTCACCCTAAGAGTGGGGTACCAGATACTGCCGAATATTCTATGATAAGTAAAGCCGAAGAAAACACCTTCTGTGATTGTACCGACCCTGAAGAATTAGATACCATAACACAGAAAATAACAAAACAATTATGTCCTACTGTACGACTGGATAAGAATGCAACAGCATAATAATGTTTATTTGTAAAGACTTTATTACAAATAAAGAGAACCTTAGAGCTATTAAGCGAATCAATATAAAGATTTAACCAGAATAATACATAATATGGAGAACTCACTTACTATAACCAATAAAAAAGTATTAGACTTCTATAATGAACATACGAATCTTAATTTTGAGAACATGAATATTCTTTTTGTTGATATTTTGGAGAACCTTCTGCGAAATACGAATCCTTCTCTTGATTCAAACGTTGCTGCAAGCATTTTAGATACCATGAAATCACTTCAAACACAGGTGAACGGCATAAAAGATTCCGTTGAAAAAACACATACAGATATTGGAACCATGTTTACACTTAAGTTTGTAGATTTTAAACGTGACTATATGGAAGATATGAAACTCATTTTATCAAGCAATGCAAGTGAAAAGGTTGCACCAATAATCAAACAATATAATGAAACACTGTTAGATAAAACAAAAATAATGATAAATGAGATAATTCCAAAGAATCAAGACGTTTTATATAAGAATATTGAGAACACGTTTGATAATTTACAACAAAGTATCAATAAAGACACAAATATGCTGTTAAAAACCACATTAACGAAAGATGTTCTTAATGATTTCACCCAATCTCTTGATGAAAAGTTTTCTAATACAATTATTAACTCTCAAAGTATGTTTAATTCCATGATTACATCAACCGAACATCGTATAGATGGAAAATTAACAGAATTGAAGGATATTTCTGTAACAAATAATAGTACACAAGACTCATTATGTACAAATGTAAATGATTTATTAAAGAAAATGGAGAACTCATCATCTAAGGGAAAATTATCAGAAAATATACTCTTTAATGTGCTTCATTCAATCGCTCCTACTGCACAAATAGAAAATGTTGGCAATGTAAAAGAAACTGGCGACATTATTATGAAACGTAGAGATAAACCTGTTATTCTTTTTGAGAACAAAAACTACGATAAAAATGTAGTACAAGACGAAGTCCGCAAATTTCTACGTGATATAGAATATCAAAACTGCTCTGGTATCATGTTGGCACAACATTATGGTATTGCAAATAAAAATAACTTTGAAATAGAAATTCATAACAACAATATTCTTGTATATTTACATAAAGTAGAGTATGATGCAGATAAGATCAAAGCAGCTATTGGTATTATTGATTATTTTAAAGAAGCTTTGGGAGATGTTGAAACAGGTAATGGAGAACTTATTAACATTAATAAAGAAACTCTTGACGAAATTAATAAAGAATATCAAAACTTTATCAATAATAAATTGATACATATAAAAACGATAAAAGACTTTCAACAAAAATTGATTGCTCAAGTTGATGACATTAAAATTCCTGCATTAGACCATTATTTATCAAAATTATATGCATCTTCTGGTTCTAAAGAGAACATTTGTGATTTCTGTGGATATGTTGCTAAAAATGTACGTGCTTTAACTGCTCATCATCGCGGTTGTGCACAAAAAAAACAACGCGATACAGAAAGAACGGAACGGGCAACCAACTCATTAACCAATGGAAACACGAATGTAAATAATGAAATGCAATATAATCCTAATAAAATTTAAAAATAGTAATATATATACTATATGATGGATATTGAATTGCATTATGTAAGCAACATAACATTGGATAATGGTGTAAAAACAAATATAATAAATCCACATATTTTACACGCGTATGAGGTAATAAAAAAAAGAAATAATTATTGGGGTATTTTTTTACGAGATAAAGATGAAATAATTGGGAATACAATGGTGACATACGAAAAAGAAGATAATATTGATTATTTGCTATTAGTTGCAGTTTACATCAATGACAAATATCGTGGTCGTAAATTAGGTAAAGCACTTATAGAACAAACAATATTAAAAAATGAAATGCAAAATAAAACAAACTTGGTGAAAGTTGTTATAGCTGGGGGTATGCCAATGTTAAAATGTCTTCTTAGTGTTTTTAAGGAACTTAATTATACTATAAAAAAATATAATACAACAAATGAAAACATACAAATGCTACAAAATATACTACCTGAAACCGCAATAAAAATAGAACAATCAAATTACGAAAGTGATATTTGGCAAACATTGTTTTTTGATAATAATGATTAATAGTCGCCGGATGGTTCTGGTGTCCACAAAATTGGTTGACCTTCTTCTGTATCATTTTCTTTTTCTTTCTCTCTTTCCTCTTCAGCTTTTTTATCACATATTTGAGAGATTTTACTAAACATTTTCATTTCTATTTCATCATCATTTGGATTATCTTTACTGTATTCATTTTTCAACAATTCTATGATTTCCTTTTCAATAAGTACTCTTACATACTTATTTTTCAAATCATTATATGCTCCATAATACATCTGTCTTTGGAAAAACTTAGCTCTTGCTCTATCATAAGTGTTACTCATCTTAAAATATAATTATTATTTTTAGCTTATTTATAAATCAATTTTTTAATAAATTATTTCGTTTTTTACACCTTTGCTTGCATATTTAAAATGAGACAGAATATAATTCAAAAAAGAAATGGAAAAAACAAAATATACCCATTTAACAACTGACTTTTTTGTGAATATTATGAATATGTAACACAATAAAATGTTTAGTAAGTATATAGATATGCACCATACACGTCGTTGTCATAGAGGGGGTAACTCTCATAACAAAACACAACGTATTAATAAGGAAGCTGCAGCAGCAAAAAAAGCGGCAAAGGAAGCCGAAAAAGCAGCAAAAAAAGCAGCAAAGGAAGCCGAAAAAGCAGCAAAATTAGTAGCAAAGGAAGTCGAAAAAGCAGCAAAATTAGCGGCGAAGGAAGCTGAAAAAGCAGCGAAAGAGAAAGCTAAAGTAGAAAAACAAAAGGTTTTAGAAAAAGCAAGAGAAGAAAGAAAGTATAATAGACTTGTCGCAATGGCGATGAAACAAGCAAAAAAGGAAGAGGAACGCGAAAACAGAATTATAAGAGGTTTACCACTTAGAAAAAAACGCGCGAATGAAAAAAGCTCATATGATAAACTTGTTGAATTAGAGATGCAAAATGCTAGTCCATATTAGATATTTTTGATAAGTACCGAATATGTATTTATCAAACTCAAAAATTATGCACTAATACACATGCTTTAGTTGCATCACACCCTTTTTATTCGGTACAAATCTCATCGTGCGTCGCAGCGGTGGGGTTCCACCAGATGTTGCATCCCCCACCTGGACTTTGCCCAAATGCTGTTTATATAACCCCCAAATACTTACTTTATCCAAGCGAGTACGTTGTCTAAGCACTTGTGTAGTCATTAAATAATCAGCAACGGGTTTATAAAATAACCAATATTGGGGTTCTGTTGCGTTAGTACCTACATGTACATAAAAGATATTTCCGGGAAAGGTTGGAGAATCCCGTTCAGACGATGTGGTTTCTTGTCCGTTTACATATTCAATCATATTTCCAATTTCAAGTACATTATGTTCATACCAAGTACAGGCGTTCAAGTTATTAATAACGCCACGATATTTGTTTGTACGAACACCTTGATTATAGCTTTCAATATAATATGTATGTCCGGTTTCCAAATCATATGGCGAAATTGAGTTCATTTTTTGATAAAGTTAGTATGAGTTATGTAATAATATAATAATGAATTTGTTATCAATTTTCTACAAAAAAAATAACACATGTAACAACGTATGTAACAAAAAAACAGGGCGTCCCCTGAGTTTTTTATGATTTTTATCAATATACTTAGATTGAGAAAGACTGGTCGTCAACTTCTATATTAATAGTTGGATTTATTTGTAATAACCATTCTGCAGTTTGTGCATTTTGATGATGTATCGCATTTCGGTATGCTTTATTAAGAATAAGAATCCTTACACTAATATAGTCTGCTAATTTCTCAAATATAATTTTTGTAATATCTAAATTGCTATTACAACAACTTATTTCAAATATATCGCATATATAACATCTATTCTTGAACGAAGCTAAATACGGCTCTTCAGTAAATAGCCATTTCATTACTTCAATATGCCCATTGTTACAAGCCAATAGTAAGGCAGTGTTTGGAATATGTTCATCTGCAGTGTAATCATTCTCTATTCTACCTACGTTGATATCTGGCTCTATATTAAGTAACCATGTTAGAATGGGTTCACAATTATCGGGTTTTTTGACGCGATATTTACGAGTATATACCATAAAATATGCGTAATCCATATCTATACTACTACTATCAAATACATCCCCGAACGTATTCATTAATCCGTCTATGTCATAAGACCAACATAGTCGGTAAAAGGTAAGTGTCGTAAGGTCGTCCATTATATAGCGGTTTAACTTATTTTGATGTAGGACTATAATAATGAATTTGTTATCAATTTTCTACAAAAAAGATAATATGCGTAACCATGTACGTAACGAAAAAAAACAGGGCGTCCCCTGAGATTGTTTCTGTGTTACAGTTTCGCGCAATCTATAGACAAGCTATGAGACCCCACTTGATAAAACTCAACCTTTCCGGCATTATTGTTTTACCCTTTATTGACGAGTAGTACAATCCAAACAAATCGCCTGCATTATCTACATTTAATACTATCCACTGACGAGGAATTAACCTTAACTTCTTATAAGGTTAAAACTTGGTCGAGACTATCTTCTTGTCAAACCTGGCAAAGGGCGTGATCAGTTCCACAGAGGGTTCATCCGCATATTCCCGGTTAAGAGCTTATGCGTTTAACAAGTCGACAACAGAGTCATACTAAACTTCAATTACACAGATACAATTAAATTATCTGTGTCTAACTTTACAAATAATAATACCAGTGAGCCAAGTTAGAAGCTCCCTATTCGTTTAGATGGATTTATTTTATCAATTTTTTACATTTTACCCTATTTTTGCATACACTGGAGAACATTATTTGTAGATTTTGTGGGGACAATCAAATTGTTCTCCAGTGTATGGAAATAGATAACGTGTAACAACGTACATAACAAAAAAAACAGGGCGTCCCCTGGGATTGTTTCTGTGTTACAGTTTCGCGCAATCTATAGACAAGCTATGAGACCCCACTTGATGAATATTGCCGGTAAAACGGAGTCATATTATCCTTTTTTCACGAGTAGTACAATCCAAACAAATCGCGTGCATCATTTAATACCCCAATATTATCCAATGACGAGGAATTAACCTTAACTTCTTATAAGGTTAAAACTTGGTCAAGATATTTACATGTCGAACTGGGCCAACGGGAGTGATCAGTTCCACGAGTGTTCATCGGCTTACACCCGGTTAAGAGGATAAGCTTTTAACATGTAAATAACAGAGTCATATTGGAGGTTCAATTACACAGATACAATTAAATTATCTGTGTCTAACTTTACAAATAATAATACCAGTGAGCCAAGTTAGAAGCTCCCTATTCGTTTAGATGGATTTATTTTATCAATTTTTCACATTTTACCCTATTTTTTCATATACTGGAGAACATTTTTTGTAGATTTTGTGGGGACAATAAAAAAGTTCCCCCTGTGTATGGAAAGAGATAACGCGTAACAACGTACATAACAAAAAAAACAGGGCGTCCCCTGAGATTGTTTCTGTGTTACAGTTTCGCATAATCTATAGACAAGCTATGAGACCATACTTGATAAAACTCAACCGTTTCGCCGATATTATTGCCTTATCCAATTAATCACGAGTAGTACAATCCAAACAAATCGTGTGCATCATATCCAACCAATACTATCCACTGACGACTTATAATGTATGACCATACGGTGGTGCGTACTGACCTTATAATAAGGTGGTCGTGACTGACCTTATGGTCATACATTATAAGGTGGTCGAGACTATCTTCTTGTCAAACCAGGCAAAGGGAATGATCAGTTCCACATAGGGTTTATCCGCACATCCAGGTTAAGGGCATATACGTTTAACAAGTCAACAACAGAGTCATATTGAGTTTCAATTACATAGATGTTCATTTCTCTATCTATGTCTAACTTTACAAATAATAATACCAGTGAGCCAAGTTAGAAGCTCCCCATTCGTTTAGACAAATATATATTCTCAATTTTTTACATTTTCCCCTATTTTTCCATACACCGGAGAACATTATTTGTAGATTTTGTGGGGACAATCAACTTGTTCTCCAGTGTATGAAAAAATAGGGGAAAATGTAAAAAATTGAATTACTTTCTTTTCTCTACCAGATAATAACATTTTACCAAGATAACATTTTATCAATACAATGAATAAACGCGGTGCAAAGAGGTGTGAGTTTTGCAACTCGGCATCTCATACGATGCACAATTGTAATAGCACCATGAACGGACACAAAGCCGACTTGGACAAAGGGTGGTGCTGTATGATGGACCCTGATTGTCCTAAGTTTGAGATATTACGCGCAAATGAGTTGCGATATATTGCGTATCACTATGCGCAATATGAGAACGCGGTTCATTGTTCAGACCAAAAAACAACTCAACACTATAACCAAAAATTTAGATTGCGACCGATTCCGTTGACGCTTTCAAAAAAACAGATGATTCACGCTCTGGTTCAACGATGGAACGGGTTTCAACCAGTGCGCGATTTGTACAAAAATCCACCAACACCAGGAGATGATGGCGACGACTGTCCTATTTGTTTGGATCCAGTTGTTTCATCATATGCTTGGTCTTACGAAACTGCATCATGGAAGGGAAAATATGTTACAACGGCGTGTAAACATCGGTTTTGTACAACATGTTGGAATTCTCATATAGAAAGGAACTCCAAATATTCATTGAATGAATCTAATAACACGCTCGTTGGACTCACCATGCATGTATGTTGCCCAATGTGCAGACACAAACTCGTTGTATAAAAAACAAACTCATAAAAAAGGTGGAAAACCATCTTTTTTATCAAAACTATATATGCAATATAATCCTCTTTTTTTAATTCATCTAATTTTTTTTCATTTTTGTATGTTAGTCTGTATATAACCATATAATACATATATATCTGTTCTTTTATTAATTATTTCTATTACAGGACATATCCATGATAATGGATATATTATAAGAGTTCCTTTTTTCGGACTTAATTTTATATTACAAATTTGGATTTCTCCATTATAGTCTGTTAAAAACCATATATATTTACATAACTGAGCATAGTACGCTTCATTTATAATGCAAATAGTTTTTTCTATTTCTATTTCCTTTGTATTTTGTTTTCTATTTGTAATAATATAATCATTTTTTTCAAAATTGATATTAAATTCATCTGTTTTATGATATTCTACATTATTTTGAGACGATATTTCTAATACATAACTATAAAAATGGTTTCTTAATTCTTTCTCTAATATTTGTTTTAATTTTAATAAAAATGTATATTGTTCATTCATTTTTTTTTCGTTTTTTGTATGTGATAATATACCAATAATTTGCGATATGTTAGATTCATTCATATTAGTAGAAGTACATAATGTATTATATACTTCAATTATTTTATTTGTCAAAGATATTGGTAACGATTTTTCTTTTATATAAAAAAAAGTATTCAAACTCATTTATATTAAATAGTATTTAAATATTTAATATATTTTATATTATATATATATTTAATGTCTGCACTGGATAATTATAAATATAAGAACACAGCGCTATCTGAACTAATAGAAGGAATCGATAGTTCAACATCTACAACTATTAAAACTGGTATTATAAATAATTTTAATTTAGATTCAAGTAATATAGTAGCTTCTGAATTACCATTTACTGGTGTCAGTGAATTACCACTTGATATTAATTATAAATATAATGGTACAGACATTTCTGATTATGCAATAGCTAGATTTGATAAATATACTGGTGGTTATAATGTTACTGCTATTCCATCTTGGTGTAATAAGATTAGATTTGGATTATGTGGTGGTGGCGGAGCAGGAGGGGATTCTACAGCAAACCAACACACTCAAACGCCGTACCATCATCAGGGATGGCATGGGAAATATGTTTATCCATTATATTATAATTATCACGGTTTCCACCATCAGCAGGCTGACAATGCAAAAGCCGGAGCAGGTGGCGGAGCAGGGGGATTTGTATATGAAACTATGCCAGTTACACCGGGTGCTAACTTAGTTGTTAGTGTTGGTGCTGCTGGTGGGGACACCTGGGTAAAATCCGGTGTTTACCAATATCTTGCTTACGGAGGAGGCGCGGCTTCTACGACCACCAAAGGGTTAGGTCGTGCTGGTGCTTACTGGATTAATAGTAATAGTTCGGCTTTTGGTAATTATGGTGAACATGGTGATGAACCTGATGATACTGTATCAGGTGACGGGGGTGACCAAACCAAAAATAATGCATCTAATAACTACGGTAAAGGTGGTCGTGGATATCCTTCCGCATATCCATATTCGATTAGTAAAACTGATGGCGCAAACACAGGACAGGATGGTAATCCTGGATTCGCCATTATATATTTTCTTAAAGATAATTAATATGACGGATTAAAGTAATCATTATGTACCATTATACCTATGGTATTATTATTATTATTAGAACGTAATTGACCTGTTATTATATAATTATTCCCTTTATGTAATTCATGTTGATAAATATAGTTAATATCTTCTGGTATTATTATAAGAGAACCTTGATTAATTTCTTTATTTTCAATATTATTATCTTTACTTATTTTTACTTCTGCTGATTTAAACTCTGACAAATATAAAATAAAAGTAAATTGATTAAAACGGCTTAATTTTGTATTATAACTATCTATAAATAATTTATTATCAGTTACATATTTTTGAATATAAAAGGAATCAAGTGTTAAATTTTCTGTATTTGAAGTTTTTAATAAACAATTTAATAATATTTTTAATAAACTTTTTTCTATACGTTCCCATGGTTGTTCTTGCATAGGCATTTTATATTCATACATTTGAATATTATGAATGTTTTGACTTTCTATATCATAATTATTAAAAATTTTTATTATTTCATTACATAGTATAGTTGGCACTACTTTATTATAAATATTTATTTTGGACATTATATGAAATAATAATATTATTTTATATAGTTTAAAAAACAACTTTAAAGTTTTTTGTTGTTAATAATATATAATGAACGATTATTCAAACTTTATTTATGAAGCATCTAATATGTTAGATGAAAATAAATGTAAATACCTTATTCAATATTTTGAAGACAATATACAATTATATAAGAATAATACAAATTGTATTGAAATAAACAATACACAAATAGATGACCCGCATATGTATGAAATTATAAATGAAATTACAGATGTATTTAATGCACAATTTAAGATATATTTTTCCAAACTTTCACAATTTTATAATATTCACCCACATGAATTTGTTACATCACAAATTTGTATT
>Ga0255763_1004735_pt1 | contig 11317 bp, 7 predicted proteins | sample 041ome_2_FD_179963 | JGI IMG/M metagenome (GOLD analysis project Ga0255763, IMG submission 179963) | Coastal salt marsh microbial communities from the Groves Creek Marsh, Skidaway Island, Georgia - 041406US metaG (version 2) | ecosystem: Environmental > Aquatic > Marine > Intertidal zone > Salt...
CCCTGGTTTTGACTTGGTGCATTTCGCTCAAACCCATCCGCAAGCTGAGGTTTATGGTTTAGATATCAGTCCAGAAATGGTGCGTCTAGCCCAAGAGAAAATAGATGCTGGCAAAATGAGCAATGCCCAAGTTGCTTGTGGGAGTGTCGAAGATATCGAGGGCCAATTCCCCGAGGTCAAATATGATATGATTTACGTTTTCTTCGGGGCCTTGAATACGGTCAACGACCTTGAGGCTGCCATGAAGGAGTTAGAACGTTTACTTCTGCCAGGGGGTCACATGGTACTGACGTTTGTCAATAAATGGTACGTTGGCGGAATGCTCATCGAGCTATTAAAAGGAAAACCTAAATGGGCTTTTGCACGCCTCCGAAAAGTTTGGGGCGGCTATTCACCTACGAACTTCCTAGCTTCTCGATGTTATACCACGGCTCAGATTAAGGCTGCCATTTCTTCTAAATGTGTGGATCAGCGCGGTTATAGTATTCTTTTCCCCGCTTGGTATTACCACAAGATTCATCGGTTGTTGCCAAACAAGATTCGAATGTTCCTATGGAGATTGGATGCCAGAATAGCCCGAACCATTCTAGGCACCCTCGGAGAGTACATGCTTTACGACTTCCGTAAGTAGGCGGCGCAGATTTCGCGGACCATCTTTTTCCAGTCTGGGTGCTTTAAGGCGTACGAGTCCTTCCATTTTGTATGTTTCGTACCCAAGACAATAGAGGAGGTCAGCGCTTCAGTGACCGTATTTCCAAACCTTTTTACGAGCACGTCTTCTGGCAATGCCTTCAGTTCACTACCCAAACACTGTGCTACGAAAGATGCAAATTGACCTTGGGTGATTTCAGAGTTTCCATAGATGTTGTATCGCTCAGAAGGTATTCCGTGGGAAGCAATATGGACCAATTGGCCCGCCACGTCCTCCACATGAACAAGATTCATTACAGCCTTGCCATCCCCAATAATGTGGGTCGCGCCTTCGACCATACCTGGCTTTACATAGAACGCCTCAAACCAGGATCCTTTCCCAAAAATCCATGCGGGGTATGCCATACGGATATCGAGTATTTGTGACCCCTCTTTCCAGGGCCGCTCAGCGCGCTCATACGCCCGAGCATAAGCAATGGGATTTTCTGCAGTGCCTTCGAATACAGGTTCTATTGAATTGCCATACATCAAGGTGCCGCTACAATAAATGACCATTGGGGGGGTAGGAAGGGCCTCAAGTAAAGTTTTCAATTTTCGATTTGCCTTCTCCCCAAACTTGGCTGCGCGGTTTCTGGCACTGCCTGAGCTTCCTGCCATCCGGGCGCAATGGAAGAGGGTCGAAGGAGGGTAACGCTCCAGCCATTTCGGGTCGATTTCTCCTAGCGGCATCATTAAAAAATGAGTACGCTCCATCACCTCTGCATCAATGGTTTGATTACCGACTGTAACAATTTGAACCTTCGGATTACCCTGATGCCTTTCCAATAATTCAAGAACTACATGTTTGCCCACATAGCCCGTTGCCCCAAGAACCCAGATGTATTTGATCATAAGAGCGAAGGTATGAAAAGGGGAGGGCGCTAGATAGCGACGTTGATAAGAACACGGAAAAACAATGGGATGCCGAACGTAAGAAAATATACACGGAGGTCCAAAAGAATCAATTGTTCTCACTTTTAGCAATTTCTTATATTTAGGTTAGAAGTTCATACACGTTCTTCGCATTCTAAACATAAACCGCTATGATATCAAAGAGACTAAAAACCTTATTAACCGGCTCCGGAGTTCTTTTGCTTATACCGTTCATTGCATCCCTATTTTCAGATGAAGTGAACTGGAGTGGATTCGATTTTTTGATAATGGCAATTTTGTTCGGAACCACCAGTGTAGCGCTAGATTTTGTCTTAACTAAAGCAAAGAATAAGCAAAGCCGATGGGCATGGGGCATTGCCGTAGTTCTCGTCTTATTACTTGTTTGGGTTGAGATTGCAGTGGGGGTATTTGGAACACCGTTGGCAGGCAACTAACTCAATGCCCTTGCGGTCCTTTGATCCCCGCGTTAATTTCAATGTCGATATAGTTTTCTTGAGGTGTGATAGGGCATGAATACCCGTCGGTATAGGCGCAATAGGGATTGTACGCATAGTTAAAATCTAAAATCATTGTATTTCCTTCGGGAATAGTGATGTCCATGAATCGTCCCGTGCCGTAGGTGCTTACCCCCGTAGTTTTGTCCATAAATGGAAGGAAGAGGTGGTCTTTGTATTCTTCCATCGCCATCAATCGCTTGCTCTGATACAGGAATAATTCCAAAGTTTGTCCTCGCAGTTCGAAGGTTGCCTTAGCGTATCGGCGGTATTCTCGGCTCACTCCTGAGCTGGTCGCCATATTAAACCAGGGTTCATTTTCGAGCACTTCAATCTGCGCTTCAACTGCCATCTCCAGGTTGTAGCTAAAGAACTCATGCCCGTGAAAAGCGGCGCGTTCCTCAGGTTTAAGAGGACTCGTGGCGGAATCGGTATAAAACTCGTCCAATTCTTGTTGGTACTTCAGTACTGCAATGCGTTCAGGAGTGGCCAGGGGAACGAGGTCGCCAACCACTTCATTAGGCACCTCAAAGCTCAAGCTGTAATGGTCAATTTTCAGGCCTTCTTTAGTTGTACGCACAACACCAACGCCTCGGCACTTACCCATGTGTGGTGAATTCAAACGTTCATTGAACCATAGGGTATTGCCTTTTCTATACCAATGGCGTTCAAAGGCTTCAAAAGTCCAGGCGCTTTCTCTTCGGAAATAGGGTGCGGCCCAAGCTCGAAACTCTCCTGCCGTCCAATACTCGCCGCCGTCGGTACCTTGAAAGATGCTTTCATCATTATAAAAGGCTCCGAAATAAGCTGCGGAATCTCCTATTGAGGCTGCTTTGTGCCAGTTATCGATAAACTCATTTAGCGTTGTTTCGTTCAGGTGCGCACTGCGAATCTCTTCCGCTATGTAATGGCCTAGACGGCTGTTTCCTTCATCGTTTAAGTGCAGATTATCGAAAATAAACAAGTCTGAATCAACCTGCCCGTTATTGTCGGTAAGCCAAGGCCAACAATCTAAGAAGTGGTAATTATACGCTTCGGCTAATCCTTGTAGTTGACTGTTTACCGCCTTGTACCTAGCCAGGTGTTCCCATCGCGAAGGTGAAGGTTTTGGTGAAAGAAGAAATACAGGAAGCTCAGGATGTGTGTACTGGATCCAATTCAGAAGCGCTAAGCATCCGATATGGATATCATTTACAGGCCTTAATTTTCCGTCCTCTTCTACATGGACGATATCATTATCCCCTTCATAGATCACAAGGATATCTGGGTTAGTGGCAGAGATCAGTTGTTCTTTGTAACGCAATAGATCATCGAAACACGAGCCTCCGATGCCGGCATTGACCACCTCGTATTCTGGGAAACTTTCGGCCATGTTGTCCCAGAGTCGAAAGGTGGAACTCCCCGCAAAAACAATCCGTGTTTTCTCGTGTGGTAACTTATCGGCGGTCTTAACAATCTTGCGCACGTCGCGATCGTAGTTTTGACCGCATTGCCCTTTCAAACTTGTCGTAAGAGCAATGCAAATAGAGATAAAAAGAAAGGGAATGGATTTCATATTGATTGAACTTTGGCAAGTACAATGTAGTGCTTTTTTACACGCTTAAAAAAAGTCCATCTTGCCCTTTAACCCGCAATAAACCTATGTTGTCCTACAATTGTCCGGCTGGACCTTAATTTGTACTTCTTAATATTGTCAAGCCACTCCAAAAAGCCTTCGAACGGCTAGGTGTAACGCCTTTTTGCTTTGTTTGTCAAGGCGTTACGGCTTTCGGTTGTTTCCAGTTCTCAGGCGGTTTCAAACCCGGCCAAACGCTTGAAATGAAAGAAAGCACAAAACAAATGTATAACTGACACAAAAATTGAACTGGTGTACCCCCTACAACGCACCAACAATTGAACATGGGAGAACAAAAACAAATTTATTTAGGCGATCGTCCAGCACAGCTCACTCAAAAATCTGTGGAAGGTGAGGCGGTGCGTATCGACGGTGAGCGTTTCTATAAGATTTCAAATTACGATGGCATGCGTCCGTTCTTCATGAGCATCGTAAGTAACTCAAACCACTGGATGTTCATTTCGAGCACAGGCGGCTTAACAGCAGGAAGGAAGAATAGCAACTATTCGTTGTTTCCTTACTACACGGATGACAAGATCACCGAGTCTTTTGAAACCACTGGTAGCAAATCCATTTTCCGGGTAACAGATGCAAATGGCAAAACATCGTTATGGGAGCCATTCTCCAATAGATTGCGTGGATTGTATGCCATTAACAGGAATCTATATAAGAACCCTTACGGGAACAAGTTGATTTTTGAGGAAATCAATGAGGACCTCGGGGTTTCATATTCCTACGAATGGAATTCATCTGAGCAATACGGCTTTGTGCGAAAATCGACCCTTAAAAACCTTGGTACAACGGCGGTTACGATTGATCTTTTGGACGGTATTCAAAATATACTCCCCTACGGTGTTGAGGATGCGTTACAAAACGCCTCAAGCAATTTGGTTGATGCCTACAAGAAGTGCGAACTTGAAACGGATACTGGATTAGGTATTTTTTCACTCAGTGCAATCATTGTTGATCGCGCGGAACCTTCAGAGGCCTTAAAGGCAAATACTGTTTGGTCTTACGGTTTGGAAAATGCGAAGGTATTGTTGTGCTCAAAGCAATTGGACCACTTTAGAGCAGGTTTCGAAATTGACCAAGAAGTGGATATTAAAGCTGAAAAGGGTGCATTTCTTTTAAACTCCACGGTTGATCTACCTGCAGAAGGTACTGCCAACTGGGCGATCGTTGCAGACGTTCACCAAGGCCCTTCGGATGTAGCGAAAACTAAAGCTGCCCTTACTGATCCAAAAGGTTTGTATGAATTGGTGCTCGCGGATGTAGAGGCTGGAACGGAAGGCTTAATTCATCTTGTAGCGGCTTCTGACGGTTTACAGTTGACCGAAGATGGCATCTTAAATAATCGTCATTTCGCCAATACCATGTTTAATATCATGCGAGGTGGAATCTTCGATTACAACTATACCATTGAGAAGGTAGATTTCTTGCCGTACATCGCGAAAGCCAATCATGCGATCGCGGATAAGTTTGTTAAGGAGTTGGACGCGCTTCCAGAAGTTTTCGATTTGTTCCAATTACGTGCTTTGGCTGCAAATTCTGGAGATGCAGCTTTCACTCGCCTTTGTACGGAATACCTCCCATTGAAGTTTAGTCGTCGTCATGGTGATCCAAGCCGTCCTTGGAACAAGTTTTCCATCAACACGAGAAATGAAGAGGATGGTTCTAAAATCCTCGATTACCAAGGAAACTGGCGCGATATTTTTCAAAACTGGGAAGCCCTAGCGCATTCATACCCTGAGTTCATCGAAGGGATGATTCATAAGTTCTTGAACGCCTCAACCTTTGACGGATATAACCCATACCGCGTTACCAAAGATGGCTTTGATTGGGAAACTATTGAGCCGGATAACCCATGGTCATACATCGGTTACTGGGGTGATCACCAGATCATTTATTTGTTGAAATTCCTTGAGTTCATCGAGGCCTACTACCCGGAGAAACTTAAAGAGTATTTCACGCAAGATTTGTTCGTGTATGCAAACGTGCCATACCGCATCAAATCATACGAGGACTTACTAGCGAATCCTAAGGATACTATCGAGTTTGATGAGGATGCACACAACGCTATAGAGGCTTTGCGCGAATCTATTGGTGCGGATGGTGCGTTGTTGCGCAATCAATTGGATGCGATTCACAGCGTTAACTTTATTGAAAAAATACTGGCCACCGTTTTGGCGAAAGTTTCCAATTTTATTCCTGAGGCGGGTATTTGGATGAATACACAACGTCCAGAATGGAACGATGCGAACAATGCACTTGTAGGAAACGGAGTGAGCATGGTGACCTTGTACTACCTGAGAAGATTCCTTGCGTTCTTTGAAGGATTGTTGGAAAGTAGCGATGCGTCCGTAAAGGTTTCGACAGAATTGGCGAACTTCTTCAAGCAAGTTAAAGCTGCACTCGAGGGTCATGAATCATTGCTTTCAGGAGCTATTGACGATGCCAATCGCAAACGCGTGATGGATGCATTGGGAACGGCAGCGGCAGATTACCGCGCATCAATTTACAATAATGGCTTTGTAGGTACCTACGAGGATATTGCCATTTCAGAGGTTCAAGAATTTGCGGGAACCGCTCGTAAACATTTGGAGCATTCTATTCGCGCCAATAAGCGCGAAGATGGTTTGTACCATGCTTACAACTTGATGACTGTTGCGGGTAATGAGGTTCAGGTTTCGTATTTGTCCGAAATGCTCGAGGGTCAAGTTGCTATCCTAAGTTCTGGGTACTTGAATACTTCTGAGAGTCTTGCTGTCTTAGATGCTTTAAAATCGAGTGCCTTGTTCCGCGAGGACCAATACAGCTACATTCTCTACCCAAATAAGGAATTGCCACGTTTTGTTGCGAAAAATATTATTCCATCGGAGAAGGCAGAGAAAAGTGAGCTTATCAAGGCTTTGGTCGCTGCGGGCAATAAGCAAGTGGTTACAAAAGATTGCAACGGTTTGTATCATTTCAGTGGATTGTTCAATAATGTAGACAGTCTAAAAGCTGCCTTGAAGAACGTTCCAGATCAATATGCATCGCTTGCAGCTGCTGAGGGGGAATACCTCTGCACGATATTCGAAGAAGTCTTTGATCATAAGTCGTTCACCGGCCGTTCGGGAACCTTCTTTGGATACGAAGGGTTGGGATCAATTTACTGGCACATGGTGTCGAAACTACTTTTGGCAGCTTACGAGAATACCCAGCAGGCTATTGATGAAGAGGCCGATGGGGCCACAATTGGTCGATTATTTGATCACTACTTCGAAATACTAGCAGGTATCGGTGCGCACAAATCACCTAAGCTTTATGGCGCCTTCCCAACTGATCCATACTCACACACACCTGGCGGTAAAGGTGCACAGCAGCCGGGTATGACCGGACAGGTTAAAGAGGATGTATTAAGTAGGTTTGGAGAACTTGGGGTCCGAGTAAAAGATGGTGTAATTCATTTCGAACCGACCATCTTGAAAAAATCAGAATTCCTAAGCGCACCACATAAGTTTAAATACATTGATGTACTTGGAAACAGAGCCGTATTGAATTTAAATGCGAATAGTCTCGGTTTTACGGTTTGTCAGGTGCCAATAGTTTACACCTTGGCTGAGGTTGAAAGCATTAAAGTTCATACTTCAGAGGGTGTTCATGAGTTTGCAGGTACGGCAATGAACCAGGCAACTTCAACAGAAGTATTTAGGAGGACAAACTTGGTGACCAAGATTGAGGTCGCAGTAATAAAGAAATAAGAACGATGATTTGCATGAATCGACCAAAGACAGTTTTTGCGGCGCTTCTAATCGGAGCGGCATCACTAGTCTCATGCAATGAACCATCAACGGAATCAACACCTATGAAAACGGCATCAGATATTCTAGGCAATCCAGAGTATAGAGCGGTTTCCTATGGGGGGTATCGTGCAACCACACGAGAAGTACAGCCAACCATTGCTGAGCTTCAGGACGACCTCAAAATCATGCATGCCATGGGCATACGAATATTGAGAACGTACAACCTCCAATTGGATCAAGCGCCAAATATTTTAAAGGCAATACGCGGATTAAAGGAGGAAGACCCTTCTTTTGAGATGTACGTGATGCTCGGTGCCTGGATTGACTGTTTGCACGCTTGGACGGATCATCCAAACCATGATGTTGAAGATGAAGAAAACAACACTTCAGAGATTCAAAAGGCGGTGACCTATGCCAATGAGTATCCCGATATCGTGAAGGTCATTGCGGTTGGAAACGAATCAATGGTTCATTGGGCTTGGAGTTATTTCGTAAAGCCAGGAGTAGTCTTGAAGTATGTGAATTACCTCCAAGAATTGAAAAGTATCGGGAAGTTGCCATCCTCCATATGGATTACCAGCTCCGACAATTTTGCCTCTTGGGGTGGAGGTAGTCCAGATTATCACAACGATGATTTGAATGCATTAATTAATGCGGTAGACTACATCAGTATGCATACTTATCCTTTCCACGATACACATTACAATCCAGGTTTTTGGGAAGTGCATGAAAGTGCCGTTGCCGATGCTGATTCAATGGAGCGCGTTGAGCTTGCGATGCGACGTACGATGCATTATGCCAAAAACCAATACAACGGAGTAAAAGAATACATGGAGAGCATAGGTGCCGATAAGCCTATTCATATAGGTGAAACAGGCTGGGCGAGCGTGAGTAGAGGTCTATACGGACCGAATGGCTCTTATGCAGCCGATGAGCTAAAGCAAGCCTTATATCGAAATCAAATGCGTTCTTGGACAGATTCAGCAGGTATTTCATGTTTTTATTTTGAAGCGTTTGATGAGCCTTGGAAGGATCCAAATCACAAGGAAGGCAGTGAAAACAACTTCGGAGTAATAACCTTAGATGGCCAGGCCAAGTATGCGCTATGGCCATTGGTTGATCAGGGAGTGTTTAAGGGTTTAACCAGAAATGGCAATCCTATTACTAAAACTTTTGGCGGCGATGAAGAAGCACTTCTAAAGACAGTACTTACTCCAAAAACAGTAAACGAATAAGATGCAAATATTGAAAATGAAACATGCGGTATTAATCGTTTTGGCCACATGGATGGCGATGGGGTGCACTGAAGAGTCCGATGCACCCTTGGCGATTGAGCAAGAAGATACTGCCTATATCAAAGGTGTGTGTTACCATCCCGTTCCAAAGGGAGATACCCTGAGAAGCTTTGCAACAATCGATGAAGATTTAGCTCTAATGAAGGCTGCGGGTATGAATACCATCCGCACATATTCTCCTATCGCAGAAGTGGAGGTATTGGACAAGATTGCTGCTGCGGACATGAAAGTAATTGTCGGCATCGGGTATAACCAAGAAGGTTATTTTGACTTGCTTTCCGGCTCATACTTGGAGTATGTGTCTCGTTTCAAGGACCATGAAGCCATTTTAATGTGGGAGCTAGGAAATGAATACAACTACCACCCGGAATGGTTTGAGGGTGATGTTCAAAACTGGTATCGTACCCTACAAACTGCAGTAGCTGAGATTCACAAGCTAGATAGCGTACATCCAGTGGCTACGGCCCACGGAGAGATACCGGATTCTATGGCCTTCGCATATGGGTCAGAAATTGATATTTGGGGAATAAATGTCTACCGTTGGGATCAGGCGGGAACTTTCATTGATGAATGGAAAGCCGTTACAGATAAGCCGTTTTATTATGCTGAGGTTGGTGCAGACAGTTATATGCGTACAGCCAATCAAGGGTTTGATGAAGGAGCCAATGAGGCGGCACAGGCAGCGGCGCTGGACACCATACTCGCTCAAATTTTAAATCGCAGGGACGAAAATGAAGGGGTATTGATTTTTTCCTTTACCGACGGATGGTGGAAAGCTGGAAACCCAGATTTACAGGACGTTGGAGGTTGGGCGCCCAATTCCTCGGGTGTGCCATACGACGGTGCACCTAACGAAGAGTATTGGGGAATTGTAGATATTGACCGAACTCCCAAGCAGGCATTTGAGGTAGCCAAATCACATTTCACTAAAGAATAACCTACTATGAACCTAGCTACTAAATCATCCCTTTTTGGCTTAGCCTTGGCTCTTATGAGTTGCGGAGGTAGTAGCGAACCTGAAGCTGCTATGAACGTGAACGTATTTGAGACTTCTGCGTCCGGAAAGAATTTGCAAGAGGTCAGTGTTTTTGAAAAAGCAGAAAACCATTCCTCTATTAAAGTCAATACTGAGGTAAAGCGTCAGGAAATTATAGGTTTCGGTGGAGCCTTTACAGAATCTTCAGCCTATAATCTGAACCAATTGAGTCCAGAAAATCGCATTGAAGTTCTGAAAGCCTATTTTTCAAAGGAAGGATCTGCTTACAGCTTGACACGTACGCACATGAATTCGTGCGACTTTTCATTAAGTAATTACTCGTACACTCCAGTGGAAGGTGATACAAACCTAGAGCATTTCAGCATAGAGGAGGATCGAGACGACCTTATTCCAATGATCAAGGATGCCCAGAATATTAGTGAAGAGGGATTTAAACTTTTTGCTTCACCTTGGTCTGCCGCTCCTTGGATGAAGGACAATAACGAATGGCGTGCAGGCAAACTCAAGGAGGAGTATTACCCAACTTGGGCCTTATTCTTTAGTAAGTATGTGGATGCATACACCGCTGAGGGTATTGACCTATGGGGCTTCACTGTTGAGAATGAGCCCCATGGTAACGGTGGTAATTGGGAGAGTATGCACTTCTCACCTGAAGAGATGACCAGATTTGTCAATGAGCATCTTGGACCGCGGTTGGAGTCTGATGGAAAAGGAGACCTTGTTATTTTGGGCTATGACCAGAATCGGCAGGGAATACAAGAGTGGGCAGACGTGATGTACAAGGACGAAGCGTCGAAGAAGTACTATGACGGCATGGCTGTTCACTGGTATGAAAGTACGTATGATTATTTCCCAGAAGAATTAGAATATGCCTACAAAAGTGCTCCGGAAAAGATTTTACTTCAAACGGAGGCTTGTATCGACAATCAAGTGCCCGAGTGGAAAAATGACCGTTGGTATTGGCAGAAAGAGGCGACGGATTGGGGCTATTACTGGCGCGAAGAGGAGAACCGTTATTTGCATCCAAAATATGCGCCCGTAAATCGCTATGCACGCGATATCATTGGATGTTTGAATCACTGGGTCCAAGGATGGGTCGATTGGAACATGGTTCTGGACCGCCAAGGTGGCCCTAACTGGGCGAAGAATTGGTGTATTGCCCCTGTCATTGTAGATACGCAAAATGACGAGGTCTATTATACGCCAATGTTCTACGTATTGCAGCATTTCAGCAAGTTCATTCGTCCAGGTGCGACTGTAGTTGAGGCGGTATGCAGTGATGAAGATTTAATGGTCGCTGCAGCTGAAAATAAAGATGGATCGCTCGTTGTGGTAGTCTTTAATGAAGGGGAGCAAAAGAGAAGCTTTGATTTGGAAATTGCTGGTGCAAACACCACAATTTCCATTGAAGCACAAGCGCTGCAAACAATACTTATTGAACCTAAACAATAACGCAGATGAGCGATACAACAAACAAGGTCCCAATGGGACAGAAAATTGCCTTCGGGGTTGGAATGTTGGCAAACCAAATGTTCCCAGCAGCCATG
>Ga0255763_1004741_pt1 | contig 11311 bp, 14 predicted proteins | sample 041ome_2_FD_179963 | JGI IMG/M metagenome (GOLD analysis project Ga0255763, IMG submission 179963) | Coastal salt marsh microbial communities from the Groves Creek Marsh, Skidaway Island, Georgia - 041406US metaG (version 2) | ecosystem: Environmental > Aquatic > Marine > Intertidal zone > Salt...
CATGTTCGCGTAGATCGTCGCGCCAAACAAACTTATCACTAGGGTGGCGACCATCATACCGACGAATCCCTTGTTCATCCCCGTTTTGCACTTTCCCTGGCCTCCGCCTGACCATTTGCACGAATCGTGGAGGTTTTTGGCATTTTCCTCGCAGACTCTGATGTCGTCTTTATCTGTGGATGTGCAAGACACTCCATCTTTGGTCGCGCACTGCTTATTGAGAAGCTTTCCGTCCGGTGCGGCGCAGGACAGAATGTTGCCTTTATTTGTAGTCGGATCCACGCAATTGGCGCAGCACGGATTGTCCACCATACTGTACGATTTGGCAAATGGATTTATCGATCTCATAAAACCGTTGGGCGGTGCAAACAAACACTGTCGGTAACACGGCCATTTTTTAGTCGTGCACGAGTAGAATCCGTAGCCGCAGACTGCGATCACGCCCACAACCACAATAATAGGTATAAGTTTAGTTCCCAAAACTGCCAAACCGACTTCGGGACCAATCACTATCACCGCGATGATGGCGGCTAACGCCAGAAGAACTGACGTGAGGGCATTTTCAGTCACAGCTTTAGAAGACGCGGACATCTTTTGCTGCAAATCGCTCGACGCAGCGCTATCTATAGCAGCCTTCTGTGCGGAATCCACAACAGCCGTCAAATTTGCTTTCTGAATTATAGGTCCTGTACCTGTAGGTATTTTGCCAGAAGCATCCCCAAAGCAATTAACATTTTGATTGGAAAAGGCTTTCGCGGCAGCACCTTGCGATATAGTGTTGTTGACGTTGGTTGTCAAGTCGACCATACTCACGATAGAGGACGCCGCTTTAGTGGGTCCTGGGTTCAGGCTTACATTCTGTCCTTTCGCTTCCGACTTTGCCGTCAGATCCTGGGAAAGATCTTGCACAGTGACTGACTTAAGTGTTCCCTCTTGTGTTAGATCTACAGTTACTCCATCCGCGCAGTCTTGCACGATGGATGATGCACTACAGCCTGGACCAATGTTTACAGATTGATTGCAGGATGTTCCGCCTAGTCCAGCCTGTTTTATGCTGCTTGCTGAATTAATTGAATCTTTCACCGAATCTTCAATAGTACTTTTTGAGCTAGTTGATCCCATTTTATTTTATTTAATACACAAATAATAAAATGACAACAACAACAATTCAAAGAACAGGCCAGTGGAATAACAAAGCATTTAATACTATACCAAACAAAGACACATTTAATGACTTGTTTTCCGTAAAGTTTGATTATACTGGCGCCGAAGAAGATACGAAGGGGACGGATTGTCCGTGTAATGCAGGTTCTACAGGTTTAGCAGGGTACTGCCCAACAAACAAATATTCAGTGGGATGGTGGAATCGCAATACACGATGCACTTGTTTCACAAACAGTACCAACCATTGTCCAACGCTAGGATCAAATAAAGCGTCAAAGGCTGCAAATGTTGGTGTGGACGGGAAAGGCGCGAATTGGTTTAGAGGAGCCAATGGTGGATGCAAGAACGATACATGCGAAGACGGCGACGATGCTACTTACAGAGCAGGCTATGATTGTATGAAAAGCCTTACTGAAAAAGTACGGACTTACACAGCGGACTGTACTTACCCTGCTAGTACAGTTCCAAATGACGGGTACATTATGGGAGAAACGAATGAGCTGAAAACATTGTCCGCAAGCAATGACGATGAAAGACAGCTGTTGAAAAACTATTGTTGGCGAGTTGATCCTGATAGCGTGACAAATCAGCCATTTGCTATCACAAATTCTGACTGCCAAGTGCTGCGAGATGACAATGGAAAGTATAGAGATGAGGTAAATAACTGGTGCACTGGGCAGCTCGATAAATTGGTGTCGATGAAACAACAAGAGCGAACGTACAAGCGCGTATTGGAAGGCAAATCTCCATCCGCTAGCTCTGCTCCAATAATTCCAGGACAAAACTGCGTGATGTTGAAACAAACGCCAAGAGGTAAAGCATGCGATGGGAGCGAAGCCTGTATAAAACAGGCTGAGAAACGATGCGATGGAACCCCTGGTTGCAACGGCTTTTACTATTACAAATCTGGTTCAAATTCTGGTCGTTGGTGCCCGAAGAGTAGTTATACCGACGACGGACACGCTATAGACAACAAGGGGGTAGGCGATTTCTACTATACGACTACTCCGCGAGGATGTGACTGCCGAAACCCGAAGAAACGTTGTGCAGAATGCGATGGTAGAAAAAAAGACGGAATGTGGCCAAAGGGAGAGGGCGGATGCGATTGCTGGAATGATTTAATACACGACAAAGAAAAGTCTCTGGCAGTAAGGCAAATGACAAGCGATCTTAAATTGCCAGGCGCAGATTGCGCCTGGATGAACTGCATCACCCCTAGAGCGACTACAATTCTGACCAATTTATATCCAGATAAAGAAACTGAAAGGTGCCCAGACCCGCCCAAATGTTCGCAAGTGATTAGTGTTGCAAAAGGTGGCGTAATAGAAGGGGGTATCGCCCAAAATTTTAAATGCGATTCCACTCCAGGTCCACCTAAACCCAGTCCATCTCCGTCTCCGTCTCCCTCTCCGTCTCCGTCTCCATCTCCGTCTCCGTCTCCATCTCCGTCTCCGTCTCCGTCTCCGTCTTCGAGCGTTTGGGATAAGATTAAAAACTTTCTCAAACGGGTAAATACAAAGGTGCTGATTGCCCCCGCTGCAATTTTGGCGATCGCCATCATCGTTGGTATATTTGAAAAAAGAAAGGGTAAATAAATGAAAGTGAATACTTGCCCTTTTTCAAAGTTCCGAGATATTTTCGGAGTTCCCGGTCAAGGCGTGCACGCCCTCAAATTCAAAGGAACAAGTTTGGTCGATTACTTTCTGACTATAGTTTTGGCCTTCTTGATTACCGCTGCCACGGGTTGGCCTTTAGTGCTCACAACAATAGGAGCTCTGGTGTTGGGGGTAGTCTTGCACGCGCTCTTTGGCGTAAACACCGAAACAGTTAAAGCGCTGAGATTGTCTTGTTGAAATTAGGCGAAGACCAAGCTTGGGAGCAAGTATCAAAATATTATTTGTACACATTTTATACAGATATTAGTATAAAATTATATTTCTCGATTAGCTAAGTATATCTCCATAATCGATGCAGGCAACAGAATAAACATAAGGTGAATCGCATTTAGGGTAACGTCGTGTCCGGACGGACGCGTGAGATTTTTCAAAGCGAGCACGTACGCCGCTCCCAACAGAAAGATGGAAAGCGCGGTCGTGATACGCGCGTAATGCCTGTACTTATCCATTTTCGATTTATCTTTATCTTTTGCGTGTTCGGTAGCTAGCACGTGAAAGACGACAGCCGATGTACTGAAGAGCATACTTATAATTTGAAGATGTAGAAAAAGAGTCATTTATTATTTATTTTATTTTCACGTAGATCGGTAAGTCCCGCCTCCGTTGATTGGTTTCCACTGACATTTCTCTAGAAGACTTGTCAGTTCTGGTGTTGCCATGTGCGCGCTCACTTCCATTTTTGCCAAGTAATCGCGAATGAGTCGGGTGGCTAAGCCCTTTTTCCTGTACTTTTCCCGAGTGTATATGAGATCCAGACAGTATGGTTCTTTGTGGTCTCCAAACGGGTCAAACTCCATTTTTGACAAGAACGCAGCGCACGCGACTTCGTCTTTGTGTTTTATGACTATACGTTTTGTATCGCTTTTTTTTTGAAGCTCCCATTGTTTGAGATACGGCGACTCGACTGATTTCAAAATCTCGATGTAGAGTTCCATTTTAATTTCCGATTTTGAATCAACCGAAGATCATTTTCTTAATTGCATGCATTTCCGTTTTTGCAGTACCATTTGTTCACGCCTGTCGCTTCGCAAGTGAAATGAAACAGCATTCCGGTTAGAGCGGAAGAAAGGAAAACCTGCCACCAGAAGTGGTAGTTCTTCAGTTTGAAATCGCCGTCCAGAAACATGAGAGCGGTCGATATGACAAAGCCAAACACGCCAAACGCGAGACCCACGAGAAGTAGTTCTTTGACCAGTTTTACAGTGAACTTCATTTATTTACTCATTAAAAAAATCTGCGACTTCGTCGCGATGCGGAGCTGCGACTTCGTCGCGATGCGGAGCTAACACGCGCCTTGAACATTCATCAGTTTCTCCAACCCCCAGCCGATCAAGTAGCTCGTCGTGCAAGCCACTCCGCCGAGCCCTAGGGTCTCCAAACCGCTGCTCGCCATTTCCCAGAGATTTCCTTGAATCAACTTCGACTTCAAACATCCCAGGCCGAACAGAGTCACTGCGACGGCGCTGGATGCAATCGAGAAAACGGCATCTTTCGTCATCGAGTTGTAAAGGGTAATGTACACGATGAGAGGCACGCTGCCGAATCCCATGAACGACACGAAAGTGACTGCTCCTTTCTTCCCCGGCGCCGCTTCTGGATCGACGGGCATCACGCCGATCTCTTCGACCATCATATGTTCCAGGAAGAATTGTTTGTTTTTAACCATCTTGTTGAGTATGTCCAGTGCCTCCTCTCTTTCGAACCCTTTTGCCACGTATATGTCGGCCATCTCTGATATTTCTCCTTCTAAGAAGTTCTTCATTTCCCACTCCTCTCTTGCCTGCTCCTTTGCAACGTAATCATTCTCTGCTCTTTCGCTGAGGTAATCGCCCAGCCCCATAGATATGGCGTCCGCCACTAGGTTGGCCACTCCCATCAGAATGACGACTTTTGACCCCAGCTCTCCGGATCCTGCGACCGCGCAAACGATTGCAAACGTAGTGATTATGCCGTCCAGGCCTCCGAGCACGACAGACTTGATGATGTCGCCCGACGATCCGTGGTTCTCGTCGTTGGTTTTCACCTCCACCGCGCGTTGTTCGTGAAATGCTTTGCTGGCCTCGCCGTCTTTTCTGTTGTGATACTTACGTGCTAATTCGCTCATGTTTTATTGATAAGATTTAGTCTTATAAATAAATGATCAATGTTGTCAAAAGTATAAAGGAATGGTGGAAAAAAAATCCCCACTTTGTTGCGTTCCTGTTTGCGATCCCCATCGGGATGATGGTTGTGGTGGCTACTTTTTTCCAAAAGAATTCAGGAAACGAATCGTACGCCAAAAACTATATGCTGGAACAAGCCGTCATTCTCCTGTCTATGGGCATCTTTTTGGTGATCACGAGCTTTCTCAAAGTGTCTAGAGACGGAAACATGAACCGAAAAATAGCCATCATCTCAATGGTTGTTTTATTTGTGGTACTTCAGCTCGCCATGACCCATTTCAACCTTCTGTCTGGGTAGGCCTTGGCGACCGTTTTTATAGAATAAATGTGTTATCCATTATATGGTTTTACACACCAAGGGCCACCTCCCCATGCTGCTGGCATATAGCCGCCAAAGGTAGCGCAACGACCATTCCACAAGTCAGGGTGCATACCAACACAATTTTTCCATTTAGTACAAAACCAGTCTGGGCACTTTTCACAGCCAGGGTTGGGTGGTCCATCATAATTTTCAATTATTTTACACTTTTCACAGCCAGGGTTGGGTGGTCCATCATAATTTTCAATTATTTTACACCGATTATTCATTTACTTATCCTATCTATTTTTTATTTACCAGCGGATGGGTTTGCTTTGCGATGACGCTTCGCGTTTGAAGCTCGTGGGCGTGCGCAGTTTCGTCGCCAAACTGCTGTACAAGCTTGCTTTTTGGTTATTTGGAAACCTTAGTTTTTGAGGGCGCCTCGCGTCCCTGGGACGCTCGGGCGCTCCTACGACGCGGGGGATCTTCACGACTTGCCCATCCTTGAAAGGACCCTTGATACTTTGCCCGGAGTACCACCCGTACGAGTAGTACCAGGTCAAGAGATCGCCGTTCACCAGGACTTTGTCGTTCAACTTGAGCTGCACATTCGTGTCCGTTTTGTCGAGCTTCACTGCTCCGTCGGCGATGTCGCCGCGGCTCGTTCCGCCGACCCACACGGAGTAGCCCGGAGGGTTCACCGACGGACTGTTGGCCGAGTTGTCCAGAGTTATGGTAGGCGTCGTCGATTTGGATCCTATCAGCCGACTGAAGAGATTCGGTATGTGGTCGAGGTGCTGGTAGGTGTGAGTGGTGTGCTTTATGCCCGCCAGATTGTTGAATACAAAAGAGCGTTGGAAAAGTCCCTTTGGATTTATAATAACATTATCGTATGAATCTATGAAAAGGTACTGACACGCAGAGTCGTTCAAATGACCGTCCGAGAAGGCCGATGCGCCCGTGCCGATATTGTTCTGGTTGTAGTCGTAGTACGACTTGTCCTTGCCTTTGTGCACGTGGTTGACGTACGTCCAGTTGTTCCAGTAGCTGGGATGCACGCCGTAAAAGCTTGCCGCGTTGTCTTCCATTTGCTGTTCGGTGTAGTACTTGCACTTGTACATAGAGGACGGGCAGTACTTGGTGATGACAAAGTTCTGGAGTAACTGCGCCCATATGCACTGGTCGAGGCTGAATTGCGCGGCTTCCAAAAGGGTCGTGAAATCCGGATGAGATTCCGACGGAAAGTCGATGGTGGAGAGCTCGCTCAGACTCCCAGAAGCCGTGTGGGAGCCGAACGGCGTGTTGACTGTGCCCGAATACTCCGTGTTCCAGTTTGTGACGGGGTCGGAGTGAAACTCTTCCAGAGTCAGCTGCAGTTGTTCAGATGTCGCTTGAAACCGCGTGAGAAGACTTGAAAGAGTCGCGTTGAGGGAGGGGGGAGTTTCCGTTGCGTAGTGACCGACGACGCCGTCCAGGAAATTGGCTGAAACGGAGCCGACCGGACCCAGAAGGCTGTTGATGGCGTTGATGCTGCCGCACATCAGATTCAGTCCGATCTGCAGACCGAGATCTCGATTGTCAGACAACGTTAAGAGCGCGTAGGCGTTCAAAATCTTGGTGTTCCCTTCAACCTGCAGTTGTTGGTTCCACGATATCATGTTGGTCAAATTATTCTTGACCTTTTCGATCTGAGCTTCAGTGGGTGATGACATTTATCACTAGATGCTCTCACTTTAAATTTATAGTTTCAAAATCCGGGCATAATGCTCGACGATGGTACCTTGTAAAACATACCGTCACAAAATAACGCGGCCTGCTGACTGCTTACTCCTTTTGATTTTATACACGAATGACAATCGGGGTTAGCTCCGGTAAAACCGCTATGACACCCTTGGTTTAAAAAAAGTTTGGAAACTGTCGGATCTTTGTAGAATCTGTTGTCAGAACCGTTTCTTCCAGCGCAAAATTTCCTTCCTGGTACTCCGGGGAAATCTACGCACTCCTGACCGCCTGGACAGTCATTATTATTACCGCAAGGTAAAAAGCAACCTTTGACATGTCCGATCTGTACAGGAAACCCACGTCCACGGTTTTGGTTTGCTACACTACTTGTGCTCGGAATTGGCGGACAAGTCAGATGACCAGGAAGGAAAGGCATGCAAATTGAGTAGTCTGCATCGTCTGCTTGCATTACAATTGCTAAAGTTCCTCTTGGACAATTTGCGCCGAACTGGTACCCGTCTTGAGCATTTCCTGATCCGTACGGTCTTTTCCAAAATTTAAAATTATCGGTATTTTCGTAGGTTTGATATTCGCTTTGACAGCCTGCGGGTCCAACGGCTTTATTATTGCAGTATAAATCAATATCATTGTTACCGCATCCGGCCCGTCTTAAAGCGCTTTGTTGCAACCCTGCCTGAACAAAACAGTCTACATTGCCGGGAATAATATCTGGATCGTTGCTCAATGCTGTGTAGCACTTTCCGGTCATGCATAGGTTGCTTCGAGTTGTGGATAGAGCATCTCCGCAATCACTAGTTAAATTTTGGATGAGATCAGTGTCTGGAAATGTACCATTATCGGTTAAGCAGCTACTGCAATTTGCGTTTCCCACGCCTTGACACGCATTGCCTCGAAGTGTTGTGTCGACTGCGTCTTTAGCTGTTTGAAGGCAGCGTCGTGAAGAACTGCAGGTTGGTTGTGTCGGTGGAGCTTTGTTCATTTTATTGATAGAAATAAAATGAAAATGGACTGCGGAAATTACCTGCTCTGCGGGGTTTTGGCGATTGAATCGGGTTTGGGTTCAGGGAAGTACAAATCGAAACATGCTATCGCGCACGGATTGTGGCCGGAAACAGGCGTGTACGGAAACAGTCAGTGTTTAGGAGGGGACGGTCAGGAAAGAGATCCGGACGAAAACACGTGCGACCCTCCGTACCAGGGTTGCAGCAAAGAGTGGGAAGGATGCTCTTTGCCGTTCGCCCCTACTGGAGAGCCGGGCTTTGCAATGCACGAGTGGTGCAAACACGGAAAATGCGCAGGGTTCGACGACTCGATCGAATACACGCAAGTTCTTGCCGACATGTCGAATCCCATCAACCGTTTCATAGGGTCGGTGAGACATCTGGGGTGGGACGGAATAAAACGGGAAGTGTGCAAGAGATTCCCAGAACGTGTGTGGCAATTCGACGACGAACACAAACAAATTCTGTTCAAAACGTGCTCTACGGGGGACAGAACGTGGAAGGTTTGCCCTAGTTTTCAGAAACCAGGAGCCTGCGACAGGTACTGTCACGGTTAATCGAAAGGTTAGTAGCAATCATTATTTAGTGTACTTTTCTTTCTTGGGTTGAACTGGAGTACATTTGCACTCATCCCCGGTTTTTTTGCACGCGCCCATCACCTTGTTGCTGTCTACGCAGGGTCTGTTGTTCTTGCAGTCGTCGTCGCTGCAGGGAGACATTGCTTTGGTGACAACTTTTGCAAAGCGAGATCCGGCGACGACCGAGCCTATCGCGGAAATAATGAAAAATGCAATCGAGATGACGGCGATGATGTCAAACTTCTGCACCAGCCACCACATCACCGCGGTGGGTATAGAAAACAGGAGCGCGCCGACGATTCCTATGATAGCGGCGACCTTTTCCCCTTCTCTTTGTTGCTTCTGCTCTTCGGTTTCGTTGGGTTTCTTTTTGGCGGCGGAGAGTAAGACGAGCGACACGATTAAAATAACAGCAGACACGGAAAGGGTCATAACTAGGTTGATCGTGTAGATCACTCTCCCCCCCTCTGCTAAATTACAAAAAAGAGGACTTGCCCCAGAGCTTATGCAGTTTTTTTTCTTCGATTCAAATGTCATTTATTATTAGATAATTTCTTTATACGCATTTTTCAACTCTTGACTCGAAGATTCGGCCACAATTTTGCACAGAATCTCCGAAAAGTTGCTTGACCCCTTTCCGCTCTGGTTCTCGACCGCCTGCACGATCGCCATGTTTTCGGCCGTGATCGCGGCTCTCTTTCTTTTGTAGACGATCTTTACTCCTTTCTTTTGGAGCCGTTTGAACTCTGCTGTTTTCTTGAGGGCTTTGAATTCCTCTTTGGTTCCGTCCACACACACTTTCAGTTTGTGGTTCGCGTGCTTTCCGCCGGGTTCCACTGTTTTCGCAATCTTTTTGAGAGACTTCGAGTCCGTGTACAAAATCTTTTTTCGAGTCAACCCCAAATCCACTTCGTTCACGGCGCTGCGTTCGAAACTGTTTAGATCCAGCTCGGCGACCACGTTCATTTCCGATTCGCCGAAAGCGACTTGAATCGCGCTTCCCGGGTAGTACACGTTCGGCTGCGGCGTTTGGTTTTGGTGAATGTGTCCGGTGACGACGAAAGGCCATTCTTCTTCCCATTCATCTCCATCCTGGGAAACTATGGAGCCCATTTTGACTCCTTTGAACTCTTGGTGGGCGAAGATCACATCGGCGTCTTTCCATTCGCCCTCGGTGTCGAGAGCCTCTGCGAATCGACCAGGCGGAACAAACGGCACCATGATCACCTTTTTCCCGTTCCAGACGGTGTGCACGACTTTGTCCACCACGGTGAGATTCGTGTTTGACTTGAGCGCGTTCATCCAGTGGTTCTCGGTCAAGAACTGGGAGTTGTTGATCAAATCGTGGTTGCCCACGAGGACAGCGGTAGGGGCGATTTCAGCGAGACGGTTCAGGAAAGACACGGCGACGTTGAGAACTGTTGAGTGGACGCGTTCGTGATCGTGAAGCACGTCTCCCAAGACGACTATTCGATGCGGTCGAGTAGTTCTGGCGTGAGTCAAACAGGCTTTTGAAAACTGTTTGACTTCGTCCATATTGGAAATTTGGAAATGAGGATCGCCAATGGTGAGAACAGTCGACATTTTTGTATTTTGAAAAAAATATAAAACTAAATCGTTTTCGACTTTGCGTAGTACTGCTCTGTGCAAGAAATCTTGGTCATTTGTCTGAGAAGTTTTTGCCGTTCTTGGCATTTAATGTAATCTTTTCTCAGCTGCTCGCACTTCGTGTTATCCGGGTTGGAATCGTCTTTGCACGTTTCAGCGACAGCCTCCTGTAGAAACTGGCATGGGTTGTATCTCGTCAACATTATTTTACATAAAAGCGTCTATCCTATAGACTGTTCGGCGACGGGCTTTTCTGCCTCGGGTGCAGTTTGCGTTTCGATCCGCTTCGCGTCATCGCTAAGCGGATGTTTTGTCATTTTCCCGTCTGTTTCCGGGGACTCATCGGGCTGTTCCTTTTCTTTTTTATCAGCGTCTTCTGTTTTCTTCAAGCGTCCACCTATGCGAGTGGTCTTCAGGCGCTTTAGTCGAGGGATAACTCGCAGCAACCAAGAATCGTTGTGGCTGTTGCGCTTTTTAAACTCGAAAAAGGGTGCCTTTATAGCGTGTCCTTTGTTCACGGAGAGCACGTCTTCGAAATCGTCCAAGATGATCATATCGTCGTATTCAGTTATCCCGTAGAAGGTTTCCAAAAATTTCAGATCCTTGGTCCCGCGGGCATTTTTGATGGAATGTTCGTTGTGGTAGTCGAACAAAATGAAGTCGAGTTTTCGGTCGGGTTTTGTCAGGATAAAGTTTTGAATGATAGATATGGCATACAGCTGACTGGCAGCCGTCCACACGGCTACCCGGAAATTGGTGAAAATGTAGTCCAGGAACACCTCAAGGTGGGGTCTGCCGAACACGTGATAGTAGTCTTCCATCCTGTACTGCTTGTCAAACTTCTCTGCCTTTTTTTTGTTTTTGCCGTCTCTTTCAAACTTTTCCAAAGACTGCGCAGATATCAGCGTTGCGTCCAGATCGAGGACAATTAGTTTGTTTACGCGTGCCATTGTTTGTTTGACCAGTCAGTTTCTCTTAAATATAAATCCTTTGCTAATAATAAAAATGTCATCCGCAAACGGTTCTATAAACGCTACTTTACGACTGGAAAACTACACGATGAGACGGTCGGAGTATG
>Ga0255763_1004753_pt1 | contig 11280 bp, 8 predicted proteins | sample 041ome_2_FD_179963 | JGI IMG/M metagenome (GOLD analysis project Ga0255763, IMG submission 179963) | Coastal salt marsh microbial communities from the Groves Creek Marsh, Skidaway Island, Georgia - 041406US metaG (version 2) | ecosystem: Environmental > Aquatic > Marine > Intertidal zone > Salt...
CTACGCGGATGTGTTGCAAACGTATTCGGGTTCCAACGACGCCGAGGCACGCGCGGATGGCGGGGCGAGCGCGAAGGCGAGTTTGCGAAGAAAAGAAGAGGATGAGGAAGAAGAAGAGGAGGAGGACGACGAAGACGAAGACGAAGAGGACAAAGATGCGGCGACGTCTTCGACAGGAGCGGATAAAATGCCTTGGTTCCCTAAAGACATGGAAACGAGAACGCGAGACATCACCGTACAGATTAGGAAAACGCTCGTGGAGGAGAACGGATGGAAGCGTCCGAAAATATATACCCGCAGAGAAGATACGGACGCGTTGAAGATGTTCGATGGTATCGATAAAGAAATCGAGACGTTTAAAGGAAACGCGGAGGAGTGGAGGCGAGTGCGCGCGGTTGTTGGTGCGGATTCTGTGGGCGTGGTGTACATGGCCACTGGGAATACTCGCTTCATCGATCGAGCGGCGATGGTGGCGAGTCGATTGAAAGCGCACTCTAAATCCAAATTGAGTAAACAAGTTCGATTTTGTTTGTATACCGATAAGAGTTTATACGACAGTTGGATGAGCAAGTTGGTGCAGACGAGGGAAAAAGTAGAGAAGGAAGGCTGGGATGCCGTCGGGGTGACTGACGGCGGGGGATGGATTTCGCCGATAAATTCCAGAAAGAAATACATGCTCGGGAATCCGTTCGACGAGGTTGTGTTTTACGAAGGGTTAGAGGACGTGTTGGTGGACGAAAAGTCGGTGAAGCAAGTCGAAAAGAGCGTGGCTAAACGAAAGTCGAGCGGTGGGAAAGTGACGAATACGAATTTACCGCTGATGTTTTTCTTGAAGAAGATTGTTTCTTTAGCTGGCGCGCCGTACGCGAGAACGATTTTTGCAGACGGCGATACGTGTTCGTGCGGCGATTACGTCGGGGAGATGTTCGAGGAATTAGAAGGAAGGTTTCCATCAGAGCGAGAACTTGAGGCGAGTAAAGAGAGTAGTAATGGTAGTGGTGATAGTTTTAGCAATATCATTAGACGAAGAAGAAAGGAGAACAGCATAGAGACGGTCCCAGAAAATGGATACGATTTCATGCATATTGTCGATCCGGCACGCAACCAAGGGGGAAATCATCTCGGTTACGATTTGCGCGAGTTTTACGAAACAGAAATCACGTATCGCGAGGCTAAGTTCAGAAGGGTAAACAAAACGTTCGAGGAAAGAAACGTCGGTTTTATCGTCTATCGCCCGAATAAACTCACGACGACGATATTCAGACAGTTTGCGGAGCTATTACTCGGCGCGATCAACCATAACGCGTTGGTCCGAAACGAACAACCTGCGTATACGGAAGCGCTGTGGATGTGGAAAGACGCCATAAACGAGCGCATTTTAAACAATCGTAACGACGTGTGCAGGAAGCTTTCGAAAGGTGAGAAGGAGTATTGTCAGAAGCCTCCGTTCAAGCCGCACAAATTGGCGAGACCGGGTCCGTTGTGTAGGAGAGGCTGTCGGTTTGCTCACGAGAAGTGCGAATGTTGGAAGAACCGGTATTTGAACTCGCAGTATAAAAGTGATAGTAGTGGTGGTACGAGTAGTGATAAGTGGTCGAACGCGACAGTCAATTAGCGTTTTATGCCTACTTCGAATATGAAAATTAAAAAATAATTACAGCGTCGCAAAATTATGCTCGTCGAGTTTCGCGTTTTGCATCGCGCACTCCCTCAACCAGTTTCCGTTGACAATAAACAACCCTCTTTTTCTTCCCCACTTTACTTTTTCCGTATTGTCCGCTCTCGCCAAAACGTGCGTGACGTTATCTTCCATCGCAGTTGCAATGGTTGCGCCTAGTCCCACCGCTATGAGTAAAAGCGGGTGTCGATCTGGTCTTTCGTCGTTTGAAGGCGTAATTCCGCTCGGTAAGATGACGCAACCCTTCAAGAGAAGTAGCGATGGATCCACGCTCTCACCATTTCGTTCGAAGACCTCTCGCACGTCTTTATGTTCTTCCTTTTCTCGATGACCATTGTCGTCGCTAAACGCCATCATCCTATGCGCAACCGTCAACACGGCCAAGACGTCCTTCAGAACCTCTCTGTGTTTTGCCGGTGCGCCTTCCTCCACGGCCTCGCCTTCGTCTAGCCCTCTCTCCATGACGCTCGACTTCTCCATCTCCCTAAAACTCGTAGCTGATTTCCGAAAGAAGTGGTACCTATCCACGCGTATGAGGTTCCTCGCGTGTCTCGGCCACACCCGGCTCGTATCGTCCACGATCATTGTACAATCGTCCCCACCTAATACTATATCTAAATCCTTCGTCCTCGAACACGTGGAATCGCTATTACCTATAATCCTTCCGTGGAAGTACTTCCCTTCCGGATCGATTAACGATGCCATCTCGTGCGCGTAATTCTTATCCCCCATCGTGTACACGTGCATCCTGCATATCTTCGCCGCTTCTTCCAGAAACTCAAAAACGTACGGTCGAAGCTTCGTGTACGTCGAAAAGTGACTCAAACAATATAAATCCGGAAACCGAGGCCGCCTTCCTCCTCCACCATCTCCACCACCGACTAAACCGAGCAACTTACTCCTCAAAGCGTCCTCCTCCTCCCTCTTCTCCACTTTCCTGTCCAACGTTTCTCTCTCTTCGTCGTTCAACTCGTCGAACCGACACGAGTTCAACAACGTGTGGTCTAAATCCAAAACCAAGAAAAGTTTCCCTTGCTTTAACGTCGCCATTCTTTCCTCGCTCTTCGCCTCTTTCAAGAGCTTATCGGAAACGGTCAACCCTTCGTGCAAATACCGCACCGCCGTTTTCGCGTTCGCGCCGCTCTCCTCTCTCCTCTCTTCGTCTCCTCCATCTCTCGCATTTGCCGTCGCTCTTTGCCCACAGTGCACGCAAATCCCAAACATAAACGCCGGATGTTCGCACTCCGAAACAGACGACGCTCGAACACCATCACCACTCTTCCCCGCGCCCGCGTCCTTCCCATCGTTCACCACCTTTCGTCGCTTCACCAGCCGTCTCGCGCCGTGGGGAATGTTGCTCGTCGCGATGTTGTTGTTGTTGTTGTTCTTCTCCTTCTCCGTTTTCGTCGAGACCAAATTGTTGTCTTTTTTCTCGCTCTCGTTTTCTTCTTCTTCTTCTCCTCCTCCTTCTCCTCCTCCTCCAGCTTTGCCTCGGAGCAGCGACGCGGTCATCTCTTTCGCCAGAGAGTCCTCGGAGCCGGAGGAGTCCGAAGAAGCCATATCTCTTTTCTATGTGTGCGCTTCTTTTTTAAAAAAATTCGAAGCAGGGGCAGTTTGCTCTTGAATATTTAGGGTTTCGGTAAAAACCCTAAACTAAGACGAAGCAACAAAAAAAACGCCAGCCAAACACCACAAAGAAAGGAGAGAAAGAAATAGAGAGATGACGACAACTTCGCGACGATTTTTTCCACCTCTCCTCCCGCTCCTCCTCCTTCTCTTCGTCTCCTTTTCCTTCTCCGCGCTATTCGTTTTCGGGGCGGAGAGCGCGAGACCAACGACGACGACGACGACGACGACGAATAGGAAAACGACGATTTTGGAGGCAACCCACCAAAGAAAGGAGAAAACAGTTGACGCATCGTCGTCGTCGTCGTCGTCGACAAAAACGACCACTAAAAACAAAGAGAGATGCGAAGAGTGCTTATCGTTCTTCCACAACGCGACGGAGAGAGTGCGCTCGAAAGAATTCCGCGGGCGAATCTATAAAGTCGTGGACGAGATGTGCGAGCGCGTGTTCGGTGAAGACGACGAGAAAATTACGGATTGTAAGGCTATGGGTAAGACTTACGCGAAGCGAGCGATGGAATACGCGAAGACGCACGAAGAAGAGGCGGGGAAATTCGCGTGCGAGAAGATGAAGCTGTGCGATGCATACGCGGGGAAGGAAAATACGGAGAAGATGGGGTTTGGCGCGATGGTAGGCGCGGCGGCGAGAGCGACGGTTCGGCGCGCGCGAGAGGAGTTTGCGTCTGGCAAATTTATCGCGTCTTGGTTTCTGCCTTCTTCTTCTTCTTCTTCTTCGTCTTCTGGCTCGTCTTCTTCCTCCTCTTCCTCTCCAACTTCACTCTGCGTCTTTTGCGAATACGGCGCCTCCAAGCTCGCGACGGCGATGAACGACCCAGCCTTCGCCGCCGCGGCGCGGCAAGATTTCGTCGCCGCGTGCCAAGCGTCCAAACGCTTTTCGACCGAACAGTGCGAAAACGCCGCGGACGAGTACGAGACAAAGCTGTACGGCGCGCTGCAAACGTGGTTGGACGACGGCGAGGCGTGCGAAGATCTCTTCAGCTGCTGATTTTTTTTTGATTGAAAATGCATGCGCGAGACGCGAGGTATATGGAGAGAGCGGGAACCTCTCTTCTCCTTTTGTTTGTGAATACAACACACTTACTGTACATCACGCACAAAGACGACGCACACACTTAAAAGCGCGAAAACTATTAAATGTCCGCGTTCGCGACGAGAAGCCACGCGTCCTCACCCTCTTCGTCCTCCTCTTCCGCGCTCTTTTCTTCGAGCAGACATCATCATCGACGCGAGAAGAACTTTGCTTCTTCTTCTTCTTTTTCCCGGGAAGCAGCGGCAGCAGCGGCGAGAAATCGATTTGCATCAGATACGAGAAGAAGGACGATGGCGACTGCCGCCGCCGGAGAAAGACAACGCGGAGGAGACCAAGATATTCGCTACGAAAAATGCCTCTCGCTCCTTCTCTCGTCTCCACCTTCCGTGCCAATCCCTCGCCATCCGACGCAAACCGTCCGAGACGTCGTCCAATCCGCGCTCGACGAGGACGTCGCCGACGTCGGCGACGTCTCGTCGCTCTCGACCATCCCGAAAGATTTAACCGCGACGGCGACGTTACTCGCGAAAGCGGACGGGACGTTAGCCGGGCAACATCTCGCGAACGAGATTTTATCGATGGTGGATGAAAATATCGAGGCGTGTTGGCTGAAACGAGACGGCGAGGAAGTTCGCAAAGGGGAGATTTTTTGTTACATGAGAGGTTCGGCGAGAGGGATTCTTCGCGCCGAACGCGTCGTGTTGAATTTTATGCAACGGATGAGCGGGATCGCGACGCTGACGAAGAAGATGAGCGAACGGGCGAAACCGGCGAGAATTTTAGAGACGAGGAAGACGGTACCTGGGTTACGGGTGATTGATAAGTGGGCGGTGTTGATTGGAGGCGGCGAGAACCATCGGATGGGATTGTTCGATATGGTTATGATTAAAGATAATCACGTGGCGGCGGCGAGAGGGATTAAGAACGCGTTAGCATCGAGCACGACGTTTTTAATCGAAGGCGGGAAGAAGTACGAAGGAGTGATGATTGAGTTGGAGACGAGGACGATGGAGGAGGTGAGAGAAGTGTGCGGGTTGTTGGAGGACGCCGGGACGGACACCAGTCGCGTGCAGAGAGTGATGTTGGATAACATGTCGATGGAGGATATGCGAGAGGCGGCGGGGATGTTGAATAAGTTCGGCGTAGAGACAGAGGCGAGTGGAAACGTAACTTTAGAGACGATTGGCGGGATTGGCGCGACTGGAGTGACATTCATATCGAGCGGACAGTTGACGCATTCGGTCGTCGCGTTGGACATCTCTTTGAACATCGAGAATAACCAATGAGAACTTTAGCTTACGAATGATATTAACGTTATTGTTGTTGCTGTTGTTGTTACAAATATGAATAAATACGTATATATTGTAGAAAGAGAGCGAGAGCGAGATAGAGAGAGAGGTTATAAGTGCACCTCGTAATCCAGAAATTCCAGAATTTCGCCTCTCTGTAACGATTCCGTCAACCAATCGTGACGGACGACTATTTTCCTCGATTCGCTCAGCGCGCTTTTGATTTCGCGACTCAATTTTTCACTCGATTGAATAACGACGGCGTGTATCTCGTTTTGCTCTTCGTGCGCTCTTCTCAGCGCTTGGTTCAACGCTTTCTTGGTCATTTTCCCGCACGTCATCACCGCGTTCGCGCCGGCGTGGAGCATCAAGTTTGAAAACTCGTCTTGGAAAAACGTGTTCCCGAGTAACAGAAACGACGTGCCTTGAAAGTTCAATTTCGTCGGTTGCGTCGCGTTTTGACCGTCATTCTCCATGATTCTATTCTTCTCCAAAGATTCTCGCACCCATCGGACCGAACGTAATCTCGCACCAATCGCTCGCGCGTACAAGCACTTGGCCGTTTCCTTTCTTTTTTCGATGTTGTTTTTCATCGTCGGAAGGATGACGACTTGCTTGCGCGCCGGAACGCGTTTGCTCGAGTTGAACTTTGGAATGCTATCCAATAAGCGACCACCGTTTTCGGTGATAGAAGCGCGCATTTCGTTCATCACGCGCGAGCTTGGCATGCTTGTAATCATAAACGATAACCCAGAAAAGAGAGCGGTGGTATTTCTACCACCGCCACCGCCACCGGTGATCGATTTCCTCTTCTCGGCCGAGTCTTCGACCGAGTTTCTTCGCCGACTTTGTTGTACGCTTTGGGTCGATTTTCGTCGTTTGTCCGTCGCTGATTTCCTCGATTTTGTCGCCGTAGATGTTTGCTTTTGCGGCGTTAATGACATATTAATCGTTCTAGCGGCGGCGTGGACGGATGAAGTTCGTCTCATTCGGACGCCTGGTGCTTTAGCTTTTTGACCCAACGACCTCGACGCGCTCGCTACTTTTTCCTCGCGTCTTTCGTTCCATTTAATCACCCGCTGTTGCGCTTTTTCGTCGCCGTTAATGGCTTGAATATGCATTGGTCTACACGCGTTGCAAGAACTGTAGCGGCACTTTGGACATCCGGGTAGGTAGTTTGACCACGTTTGTCCTTTTGATGCGGACGAGAACGTCGCGGTAGATGCCGGCGTTTTGCTCGCGGGCGTCGGCGCAGCTTTCTTGTTTTTGGTGAGAGTAGTAGAAGTTGGAGGCGATGTCTTTTGCGTCGTTATAGTCGTCGTTGCTGCTCTCGAGCTTCTCCTACGAGTTGTACCTTGCGGCACGGACGGCTGTGGTCGAGGCGCTTCTTCTTCTTCTTCTTCTTGTTCTTGTTCTTCTTCTTTTTCCTCGATATCGACATCTTCTTCTTCTCTTTGCGTGTCGTCAAAAAACTTTTTCGGTTTCCTTTTCCTTTTTGACGCCCGCATCGCGTGCGAAGGAATCTCAATCTTCCTCTTTGTTCCGCGTAGTTCTTCATCCTCGTCTTCACATCGGTATTCTTCATCGTCGTCGTCTTCCAATTCATGCATGTCTTCTTCTTCCTCCTCTTCCTCTTTCTCCTCTCTCATATTTTCGCAATCGTCCTCCTCTTCCTCTTCGTCGGACGAAGATATTTCACCATCGCCGAGTATCACGGGCATCGAGAACTTCACGTTCCTCGGTCGGTGCAGCACACCACCTTCGTCGTCTTGTTGCGTAAGTTGCGATCGATACACGACTTCATCCTCTTCTTCTTCGTCGTCTTCGATTTCGTCCTCATCGTCTGTCTCGTTGACACGTTGCGAGTAATATTCTGCGAGATCCGGCGACTGGTTGTGTTGATGTTGAAGATCGTCGTCATCGTCGTCGTCGTTTTTGTTGTTGTCGTCGTCATAATTGTCGTCGCCATCTCCTTGCTCTTGTTCTCTATCTTCTTTGCTTCGCTCTGTTTGCATTTCTACGTCGCTGGAGTTTGGATTCAAAGACTGCGGCGCTACGCTTTCAATCCCAAAGGCTTGTTTCTTTCTCGCTTCCATTTGTTTCCTCAGAGCATTTTCGGCAGCCGAGGCGACAACTTTAACCGTCGCTACGTGCGCGTTGCTCAATGGAGCCGTGGCAGAAACGTTCTGCGTTCCCATGGAAAGCTCTGTCGCGGGAATAACGGACCCCCCTGCGTTTCCACGTCTCGGTGGAAGTCGCGGCGGTTGTTCATTTTTTGCCGGCGGTGCATCCAAGGGCGTGGCAAGAATCGGCACAGGACCTTCTTCGTCGCCTTCTAATGCTAAATCTAAATCGGCTTGCGCGGCGGTGTCTTCTGCGACATCTTGCATTGTATCGTGTGCGCGTTGTTGCGCGTCTTCTCCCTTGCCTTTTTCTTGTTGTTGTTGTTGTTGTTGTTGTTCATCCTCGGACGCGATGACTTGCGTGCCTACAATTTCTATGTCTTCGTCATCCTCAGATTCTTCTTCTTCTTCTTCTACATCGTCCTGAGTCGCCGCAATCGTCGTCACGAGAGGCGGCGGTGGCTCTGTCGCTCTCTCGTCTCTGACATCCTCTTCCTCTTCAGCGAAACTTGGTTCTACGCGTTGCGTTCCTTGCGGATCATCCGTCTCCCCTCCGGCGACGCCGCTCGCGCGAAACAAATCGTTCCTCGACTGCCCGACGCTGTTGTTGTGCTGATACGTATTCGCTTGCGTTTGCGTCGGCGTCCCGCCGTATCTTTGCGTCCTATCTTCTTCTTCTTCTTCTTCTACGACTACTTCTTCTTTTTCTCCTTCTTTCTCCTCCTCCTTCTCGTCGTCCCCAACCGTCTTCTCCGTGTCCCATCCTCTCGACTCGATCTCGAACGTCCTCTTCGCGCTCTCCGTGTTCATCTCCGTCAATTTTTCCACCTCTTCTCCGCCTTCCTCTCTCGCGTACGTGAATTCGTCCATTTTCTCTTTTTGCCTCGCCATCTTCAAAACCACCCGGCCTTCTCTCGCCAACTTCTCTTCCTCTTCTTTCATTTCTTCTTCTTCTCGTTTTTGACTCGTCGTCGTCGTCGAAGAAAACAACCGACCGATCGCCTCTCGCTCGCCCCCAGCGACGAACGCGCGTATCGCGTTCACCTCATCCCCTCTCTTCGTCCGTTCGCACTGCGAGAGAAGCTCTCTCTCGACGCGCGCGAGATCGGTCTTCGTGAACGTCGCGTTGCTTTTGTCCGCCCCTCCCACGGATATCATTTTTGTCTCTCTCTCTCTCTCGAGCGCGCGCGGCTGGTGAAGAAATAAACGCGCGCGAGACACGCAGACGGAGAGAAAAAAGACAGACAGTCACACAGAGAGAGTGTGATCGAGGCGCCTCTCGCGCGGGAGAATTGGGGAGAGAGAGAGAGAGAGCGTTATGTGCACGAGAAGTTTGTTTGTTTTGTTTGTTTTGTTTCTCGTTAAAAAAAAAACTGACGCGCGCGGTGTGCGAAAGATTTTCAAAACGTTGGGAGGGGGTGCGTTGGTGCTCACAAATGCACAAAAGTTTCAAAGGATAAAGGCGTCTCTCTCTGTATTACAATCTAAGTATGTTGCGTTCGCTGCTGTTCCTGTAGCTCGTTCGCTCAGTAATGGTTGGCCACTAAAGCGTATTGCTCATCCGTTGGTTCCGGGCACCCTTTTTCCCGCAAGTAGTATAAGCACTCGGTGTGCTCGAAATATCGCGCGTGAGCGATGTATTGCCAGTCGTCAAGAGGTGCTTTCGCCTCTTCGACTAAGTATTTGAGGCAATCAAGATGACCTGCGAATACAGAGTGTAACACGCATTCGGCCTTTTCATAATCAGGTACCTTTCTTTCTTCAACGAAGTATTTCAAGATGTCTAATTGACCATATTCTGCAGCTATTCTTGCCGTTACCTTTTCCGTTTCTCGCCAAGGTTTCACCTTGGCGAAAAGAAAGCGAAGACAGTCGAGGTGTCCTTCTTGAGCAGCGACAGGACATGCCGTCGTTTCATCATACGGACCACCGTTAGCAAAGCAGTACTTCAACATCTCGAGATTATCTACGTATGTTGCCAAATTAATCGTCCGTTCATCCCACTCGCACTTTTTCTCTTCTCTCGCCCACTTGAGTAACTCGAGTTTATTCGTTCGAGCAACTCGAGAGCAAAACGAGGCTTGATCTGCCACGGTTCCATCGTCAAGTTCCTCTCCCCAGTTGATATTATTCCACGCATATTCTAACGTCGAAATGGATAAACAGTCGGAAATATACCAAAAGATTTCCGATTTGTCTATCCCCGCGTATTTGAGCACATCCCAACTCTCGGTATTCGCGTTTGCAAAGAAATACCGATCTGTCCTGGTCAATTTCGGAAGCACATGCGATACAAAAATATCCCTGTGATGCGTCACCAACCCCGTCCATAACCTCGTCGGTCCGAGCTTCAAACGCTCCGCCCTGGCCTCTTCGATCGCCTCTTCCTTCTCTTTGCGCTTCGTCCTCTTCGCCGCGCCGGAGAGCTTTTTCTTCTTCTTCTTCCCCATTATTATTAACTCGTTCGTACTTTTCAAAAGTCTCTTCTTAATTAAACGCGCCGCGCGTTTTTTTTCTCAAACGGAAAAGACGTTTCTTTTTTTTTGTCAACAGGCTCCATCCATCCACAAAACTCAATCAATCAGTCCAAACGAGTCCATACCACCCGATGCTATTCGAAGAGTTACGCACACATCTAGAAACTTTTCAAGGTCAGAGCTTTCACGCGATATATGCTCACAGTTGATAGAAGAGCTCATCATTGAGCGGGGAATGAATGAATGAAGCGTGTGAAGAGCGATTTGCAAGCTGTTTTCTTTTCTTTGAGAACTTAATTGAACTACTAGGGACCGTATATGTGGTCACTCTTCCCTATATGGACTGGAGAAGGGAAGCTGCTCGTAAAAAAAAACAAGGACGGCGCTTCCGCCCTTTGTGGTGACTGGGGTGGTTGGTGGTGGACGAGTGAAGAGAGAGAGAAAACCGAGAGAAGAGAGGGAAAACCGCGACAGATATATTATTCCTCCGCGCGCGCGCGAAAGACACAGAGACACGAACACGCTCAAGCGCACGCGCACGCGGTGAGAGCGAGCGCGCGTTTGTGTGTTCCAGAGGGAGAGAAGAGAAGAAAACTCTGACTCCGCCTCGTCGTCGTCGCTCTCTTCTTCGTCTTCTTCGCCGGCTGCGTCAAATTGGAATATTCTCTCTCGGTCTCTCCTCTCGGAGCAGCCCCCTACCGGGAAAAAAAAACAAGGCAGAGAGTGAGGTCGAAGAGGGGTTTGCGCGCGCATGTTTTTCGGGGAGGACGAGGGCGACGACGTCCCGCCGACGCCGCGCGCGTCGCTCTGGCCTTCGAACAACAACAACAATAATAATAACAATACCATCGTCAACGCGAAGGAGAGGAGCGCGAATACTAGTAATAAGAACAACAACAACAACAACAACAATAATAACAATACCATCGTCAACGCGAAGGAGAGGAGCGCGAATACTAGTAATAAGAACAACAACAACAACAACACATCGACGTCTCTGTTCCCGGGGACGTTCGATTTCGACGTGGACGTGCCC
>Ga0255763_1004757_pt1 | contig 11274 bp, 10 predicted proteins | sample 041ome_2_FD_179963 | JGI IMG/M metagenome (GOLD analysis project Ga0255763, IMG submission 179963) | Coastal salt marsh microbial communities from the Groves Creek Marsh, Skidaway Island, Georgia - 041406US metaG (version 2) | ecosystem: Environmental > Aquatic > Marine > Intertidal zone > Salt...
TAATTGTCTGAATGGGTTCATTGGGTTTTTTCAAAAGATTTCATAAAGCGAAGGTTGGGTAGTCTTTACTGTCCTTTCAGATTTTCAGATTTTCAGGTTAAGGGTATTTATCAAAAAAAAGGCCCCGATGAAGGGGCCTAAATATGGGGTGCGGGGCGTTTTCGTCCCGGAGCAATGCCTGCGTCTTGGCAGTGAGTGATCCATGAGAGAAGACCACTCAAGATAATCTACGCAAGCAGAGTTATTTCGGATCAGACTCGAATAAGATGCAGACTCGAATAAGATGAAAGTTACGTAGATTGTTTAATGGATGCGACGTCGATTACAAAACGATATTTTACATCGCTCTTCAACATGCGTTCGTAAGCTTCATTAATGTAATCGGCATTGATGAGCTCCACATCACTGACAATGTTATTTTCTCCGCAAAAATCCAGCATTTCCTGGGTTTCGGCGATTCCGCCAATGATAGAGCCTGCAACCTGGCGGCGTTTTCTGGCCAAGTTTGCGCCGTGAACCTCTACGGGGTCTAGTGCGCCGACGACCACAAGTGTTTTGTCACGTTTAAGAAGGTTTAGATAAGGATTCAGGTCATGTGGTACGGGTACCGTATCAAGTATAAGGTCAAAGCTGCTTGCATGCTGGGCCATGGAATCGGGGTCTTTGGAAATAAGCACCTCTGAGGCTCCCAGATGTTTGGCATCTTCAGCCTTACCTGGAGAGGTCGTAATCATCACAACATGCGCTCCCAGTGCCGCCGCAAATTTGACGCCCATGTGTCCCAGTCCTCCGAGGCCGACAACGCCAACTTTCTGGCCCGGCTGAACATTCCAGTGCCGTATAGGAGAGTAGAGAGTGATTCCGGCACAAAGCAGGGGTGCAACCGCTTTTTTGTCCAGGTTTTCAGGAATCCGCAGTACATAATTCTCATCCACGGTGATACGTTCGGAATAGCCGCCGAATGTGAGTCCTCCGTATTTGGGATCCTCGGCGTTGTAGGTTGGAACCATGCCTTCCTCGCAATATTGTTCCAAATCTTCTTTGCAGGCCTCACAGTGCCGGCATGAATCGATGAAAACACCTACGCCAACCAGATCGCCTTCCTTGTACTTGGTGACCTTTGCTCCTGTTTTGCTGACCCGCCCAACAATCTCATGGCCGGGAACCATTGGGTATAGTGAACCTCCGCCCCATTCGTTACGGGCCTGGTGTATGTCTGAATGGCATATTCCGCTGTATTCAATCTCAATGGCAACGTCATGTTCGCCTGGTTCCCGGCGATCAATAGTCATCGGTGCTACAGGTGCGGTTTCACTTTGTACTCCGAAAGCAGCAGTCTTGGTCACGTGTAATCTCCAATATATTGCAGGTATAAAAAGTTTCCGCGGCATTGTATAAAAATCGAAGCATATGTGTACGATATTCAAATTAGGCAATAAGCACTTTGTTAGTTTCGTAGGCGGGTGTATCGACTAAAATGCTCCAATGCCAAAATTGTCCGAATTAGAAAAAAAGCCTGTGATCTTCTTGATGGGGCCAACCGCGTCAGGAAAAACTGATCTGGCGATAGCTCTAAGCCGCGAGTTCCCCTGCCATATAATCAGCGTTGATTCAGCTCTGGTCTATCGAGGGATGAACATAGGTAGCGCCAAGCCTGACAGAAAAACACTGGCAAAGTATCCCCATGCACTAATTGATATCCGTGATCCGGCTGAGCCGTATTCAGCGTCAGATTTCGTAGATGACGCCCTGGCAGAAATCAAAAAAGCGCATCAAGAAGAAAAGGTTCCGCTGCTGGTAGGCGGGACTATGTTGTATTACAAGGCTTTAATGGATGGCCTTGAGGATTTGCCGCCGGCAGATCAGGCGATTCGGGCTGAGATTGATCTTCGTGCTGAAAAAGAGGGCTGGCCTTCATTGCACGCAGAGCTGGCTAAACTTGATCCCGAGACTGCGGCAAGATTGCATCCCAATCACAATCAGCGCATCCAGCGTGCCCTTGAGGTGTACATGGTTACGGGCCGTCCAATGTCAGAAATACATGCCGGGCAGCAAGGCCAAAAGCTGGACGAAACTTTTAAAGTGCATCATCTGGTGATGATGCCAAGTGATCGAAAAGTCTTGCATGAGCGTATAGAACTACGGTTAAAAAACATGTTTGAAGAAGGTTTTATAGAGGAAGTCAGGGCACTTTATAAGCGTGGCGACTTGCATCCAGGGCTTCCTTCTATTCGAGCGGTAGGATATCGACAGGTTTGGTCCTATCTGGAGGGTGAATGCGACCTAGAAGAGGCGCGTTTTAGGGCGTTGGTTGCGACAAGAAACCTGGCCAAAAGGCAACTAACCTGGCTGCGTAGTTGGGAAAGCGCAGCCATTTTGTATACGGATAACCAGCAAGGGCGTAAACTTGCAGAGGCCGAACTTGTAACCAAGGCCTTGAATCTTTTGGATTTATAGCCATATATGCAAGGTAGGTGGCGAGAGGCCTAAAAAAAGCCTTTTCAATAACTTGATCTGTTAGTAAGTAGCGATTTGCTACCTCTGTGCCAGATCACCAACAAAATGGAGAGATGCCATGTCAAAGGGGCACAGCTTACAAGACCCTTTCCTTAACGTTCTGCGTAAGGAGCGAGTTCCCGTAGCTATCTATCTGGTTAATGGAATCAAATTACAAGGACAGGTTGAGTCATTTGACCAGTTCGTGATTCTTTTGAAAAACACCGTTAGCCAGATGGTTTATAAGCATGCGGTTTCAACGATAGTTCCTGCTCGTGCTGTTAAAATGCCGATGGTTGCACTTCCTGGTGAAGCCGAAGAAGAAGCTCCTGGCAACTTCTAACCCGGTTATTTTTCTGATTGTCACGAATTGGTTGAGAAGCAAACGTACCCAGCACCCTATTTTTTTTGATGGACCCCTTCCCTGCGTGCGTTTGCGCCTCTCCCTATCACCTTTCCATTTCTCTTCCTTGACCGAATTTTCCATTCGAACGTATTTCAGTGCTATTTTTTGAGAGATATGAATCCGGCGAACGCGCTGTGCTGGTCAATATCCACTTCGGCGGAAGAGCGATAGCGCTTGAAGAAGACGAGCAGGAATTTATAGAGCTGGTCAATTCTGCCGGGGCAAAATCGGTAGCACTTATTAGCGGAAGCCGCTCACAACCCCAGCCAAAAACTTTCATCGGCAGCGGCAAGCTCGAGGAAGTACTCGCAGCCGTAGAAGATAGCGAGGCTGATCTGGTGATCTTTAATCACGAGTTATCCCCCAGTCAGGAGCGTAACCTTGAACGTGAACTTAAATGTCGAGTCTTGGGTCGAACGGGGTTAATTCTGGATATTTTTGCCCAGAGAGCACGAACACATGAGGGTAAGTTACAAGTAGAACTTGCCCAGCTGGAACATCTGAGCACGCGGCTGGTTCGTGGCTGGACTCACCTTGAACGGCAAAAGGGTGGTATTGGCCTGCGCGGCCCAGGTGAAACCCAGTTGGAATCTGATCGGCGTCTGTTACGGGCAAGAATAAAGAATCTCCATGCGAGGCTGGATAAAGTACGGAGCCAGCGCAATCAAGGGCGTCGCGCGCGCAAAAAAGCCGAGATTCCCACAGTGTCTGTAGTGGGCTACACCAATGCGGGTAAATCGACGTTGTTTAATCGCTTAACCCATTCAGACGTTTATGCCCAAGACCAGTTGTTCGCCACACTGGATCCCACCATGCGTCAACTTGATGCGCCCAGTATTGGTAAATTGGTTTTAGCCGATACAGTGGGGTTTATTCGACATTTGCCACATGATCTGGTGGATGCTTTTCGGGCCACGTTGGAAGAAGCAGCAAATGCGACGCTTTTAGTGCATGTGATTGATGCAGCCGATCTCCGGTGGCGAGAGAATATTGAGGCAGTAGAAACTGTGCTTGAAGAGATCGGTGCGCAGAATATCCCCGTATTAAGGGTATACAACAAGGTAGACTTGTTGGATGAAGATCGCGCACGTGTCGATCGCGATGAAAATGGTCGACCAACAAGTGTCTGGCTTTCGGCAAAAAGTGGTCAAGGCTGTGATTTATTGTTGCCAGCGCTTACCGATATATTATTGGCAGATGCCGTCGTTGGCCGTTATCGATTGCCGGCCAGCTATGGTAGCCTGATCGCTCGATTACACCGGCTCAACGCGGTACAGGATGAGCAATACGATGAATCTGGCAATGTTGAATTGTCGGTCAGATTAAGCAAAGCGGACTGGGATCGTGCCCTGCATCAGGAGGGAGTGAAGGCCGATCAATTAGAAATAGTTAAGTTCGCGTGAAACAGGGGCTTGAAGGCATTAGAATCCCAAGCCTGATTCTTACAACCTACTAACTTATTATATGGAGTCTTTAATGGCCTGGAATGAACCTGGTGGCGGTGATCGCGACCCTTGGGGTAAGCGAAAGAATGATGGGCCTCCGGATCTTGATGAGTTTTTCAAGAAGATCAAAGAGTCGATAGAAGGACTTTTCGGGGGCAAAAAACCGAATGGTAGTGGCCGCTCACCTTCAGGTGGCGACAGCAGTTTTCCTGTATACCTGATAATTGGCCTTCTGGCTGCAGCATGGCTTTTTTCCAGCTTTTACAAGTTGGATGAAGGCGAGCAAGCCGTGGTGATGCGGTTTGGGAAATACCACAAAACCATCAATCCTGGCCTGAGCTTTAATCCATACCTGATTGATACAGTTGAAGTGGTGGGCGTTACAGGCATTCGTGAATACTCAGCTTCTGGCACGAATAGCCTGATGCTGACCCAGGACGAGAATATTGTCCAAATACCACTGATCGTCCAATTTAATGTCAGCGATGTCCGCAATTTCATTATCAATGTAAACGATCCAATCTTGACACTGGAAGAGGCAACAGACAGTGCTATCCGGCATGTTGTTGGCAGCACGCCTATGGAGTCTGCGCTTAGTGATGGTCGTCAACAAATGGCAGATGAAGTAAAGCTGCGCCTACAAGCCTACCTGGATGGCTACGGGACAGGCATTAACGTGATTGCCGTTACCTTGCAGCGAGGCGAGCCGCCTGAGCAGGTTAAGGATGCGTTTGATGATGTGAACTCCGCTGAACAAGATCGGGATCGACTGATTGATCAGGCAGAAGCCTATCGCAATGGCATTTTGCCCGCAGCACGTGGTGAAGCCCAGCGTATTATTGAGCAGGCAGAAGCATACAAAGGTGAGTTAGTTGCCAGGGCTGAGGGTGAGGCAGCACGCTTTAACCAGCTTTATGCTGAATACAGTCGCGCGCCGGAAGTTACCCGCGAGCGTTTGTATCTGGATGCAGTTAATGAGGTCATGACGAACAGCTCCAAGGTAATGGTGGATGTTGAGGGTGGCAACAATTTGATGTACCTGCCGCTGGATCAAATTCGACAGCAGTCTGGCGCTATCAGCTCGGGCAATTCCATTGATCGACAGCAGTTGATTGATGAAGTGCTGCGTGAAATTCAGCGCACAGGCGGAAGTACCAGTAATGCGAGGCTAAGATAATGAAGAACAAAGGTTATATTTTGCTCGTCGTGCTCGCCATTATTGCCTTGCTGGCGTCGGTGACACTTTATCGAGTTAATGAGAAAGAAAAAGCAGTGCAATTACGCTTTGGTGCGCTGGCCAGTGAAGATATCTCGCCAGGACTTCACTGGAAAATTCCATTTGTTGATGACGTGCGAAAATTTGATGCCCGTGTGTTGACTGTGGATGCGACGCCAGAAAGTTTTTACACGGTAGAAAGAAAGCGTTTGATTGTCGATTCTTATGCCAAATACCGGGTAGCAGATGTGGGTGCCTACTATCGTGCTACAGGTGGTAATGAATCTGTGGCTCGCAGTCGTCTGGCAGCTCGTATTAATGACGGTTTGCGGAACGAGTTTGGTACCAGGACTCTCGCCGAAGTGGTTTCAGGTGAGCGCGATATGCTGATGGAAAAGCTGACCAATATCCTCAATACAACTGTAAGGGATTCCCTTGGTGTTGAGGTTCTTGATGTCAGGGTTAAGCGTATTGATCTGCCGCCAGAAGTCAGTGGTGACGTATATCGTCGTATGCGTGCAGAACGCGAAAAACTCGCGCGCGAATTCCGCTCTGAAGGTGAAGAGGAAGCCACCAAGATCCGTGCAGACGCCGATCGCCAAAAAATTCTTCTAGAAGCAGAAGCCTATAGGGAGTCCGAAACCATTCGCGGTGACGGTGATGCCCAGGCGGCATCAATTTACGCCAGTGCCTACAGCAGGGACCCTGAGTTTTTTGCTTTTGTTCGTAGCCTGGAAGCTTATAAGCAGAGCTTTGCTTCACCGGATAGTCTGCTGGTGATTGACCCGCAAAGTGACTTCTTTAAGTACCTAAAAGACTCTCGAGGTGGGCGGGCGCAGTAGGCGCGCCTGCTAGCTTTCGGCAGTCGACTATTTTTAGTTTAGGCATGTCGGGGCTACCGTGTTAAAATTCTATAAGCCGGGGCGAACCCCGGCTTTTTTGTGTGAAGAATTTCGACGTCATTAACACGGGATTTTCTTGTGGACAGCATCTGGGTGGAATTAGGTCGAGCTTTTTGTTTGCTCTTGATCATCGAGGGGATTATCCCTTTTCTGTACCCTGATCGCTGGCGCCAGTTGCTGGAAACTGTATCTGATACCGACGATAAAATGCTTAGGCTGGTCGGTTTGTTTTCCATGCTGTTGGGTTTGGGAATCCTGTATTTACTTTAACCAGATATCACTATGTCCAAGAATCGCTGGTTGTTACCAAACGGCATTGATGAGCTCGTGTCGGATCAGGCGCGCGGCCTTGAAGCCTTGCGACGAGACCTGCTAGACCTGTTTGATAGCTGGGGTTATGACCTTGTCTTCCCGCCAATAATTGAATTTACCGATTCACTCTTGACCGGCCTGGGCGAAAGTCTGGGCATGCAGACATTTAAGTTTAGTGATCATCAGTCCGGCAAGAGCCTGGGGCTTCGGGCAGATATTTCACCGCAAGCAGCTCGAATCGATGCGCACTCCATGTCCTATGGTGGCGCCAATCGCCTTTGTTATGCAGGAACAATAGTACGCTCCAACCCTGGAGGCGGAGCGCTTAATCGGGCACCTGTTCAGATAGGTGCTGAGCTGTTTGGCATTAAAGAAATTGAAGCTGATTTTGAAATAATTTCTCTCATGCTGACATGTCTCACCCGCGTTGCTGAAAAAGGTATTACCCTCGAAGTGTCGCATCAGGCAATTCGAGGTTGGTTGCAGGAAGTTGCAGCCAATACCGGACTTGATTTCGAGACGCTGTGTACGCTTCTCAGCGAAAAGCGCTTGCCCGAGCTGGATGCCTATTTGGCCAGATCGGATATTAACTCTGCCACATCGAAAAAATTGTCCCAGCTTCCACGCTTAATGGGAGATGTCGAGCTACTTCCTGTGGCGAGAAAGACCTTTGCCCAGGATTTAGTCGTTCTCAAAGCCATAGAAGATATGGAAATGTTATCGGCACGTATTGGTAGCCAATACCCAGAGGTTGACCTCTTGTTTAACCTCAGCGAAATCCAGGGTTCTGATTATCATACTGGCTTGTTATTTTCCGCGTATTCAGAACTTGATAATCGTGCTGTTCGTGTCGCCAATGGCGGTCGATATGACGAAGTCGGTCAAGCGTTTGGTCGCTCGCGACCAGCGACGGGTTTTAGTGCCGATTTAAAAGTACTTGCCCAGTTAATGGACGCTGAAATGTCCGGCAATGATGTGATTTACGCCCCGGTCCCTGATGGTGCCGCTACTGCAGACACTATGGAGGGCTTCTGGCAAAAAGTAGCTGAATTGCGCGATCAGGGTTTTCGTGTTCGCCTGGGCTATCCAAGTGAAAGCAAAAATTTGTCTGAATATCCGCTTAGCCAAAAGCTGGTAGCCAATAACGGCGACTGGATTTTGGTCGATTTTGAATAAGAGACTTTAGTAATTTATGGGAAAGAACGTCGTTATTCTCGGCACCCAGTGGGGTGACGAGGGCAAGGGCAAGATCGTTGATCTGCTCACAGAAAAAGCCAGTTTAGTCACTCGTTTCCAGGGTGGTCACAATGCTGGCCACACGTTGGTCATCGGTGGTGAGAAAACCGCGTTGCACCTGATTCCATCGGGTATTTTGCGTAAAGATGTCAGTTGTTTAATTGGTAACGGAGTGGTGCTAGCGCCCGATGCGTTATTGGTTGAGCTGGAAAAGTTGGAAAAACAGGGAATCGATGTTCGCACCCGCTTAAAAATAAGCCCTGGATGCCCGTTAATACTTCCTTATCATATTGCCCTTGATCAGGCTCGCGAGCTTGCCCGTGGGGAGAAAAAGCTTGGTACGACAGGTCGTGGTATTGGTCCGGCCTATGAAGACAAAGTTGCCCGTCGTGGCCTGCGTTTTGGTGATCTTGCCAACATGGAGAGGTTCGCCGAGCGGCTGGAAGTTGTGCTCGAGTACCACAACTTTCGATTGGAGCATTACTTCAAGGTTGCCCCGGTAGATTTTGATGAAACCTTGGCCTTGGCATCGCAATGGGCGGAACAGCTGCTTCCCATGTCGGCCAATGTCACCGAGATGCTCGTTGCGGCTCGTAATGAGGGCAAAAATGTCTTGTTTGAGGGGGCCCAGGGAACATTGCTTGATATTGATCATGGTACTTACCCTTTCGTGACTTCATCAAACACTACGGCAGGTGCAGCATCTACTGGTACCGGTTTAGGCCCCTTAAGTCTTGATTATGTGATGGGAATTACCAAGGCATATACCACCCGTGTAGGTTCTGGGCCTTTCCCCACAGAATTGTTCTGCGATATCGGTGAGCACTTGGCAATCAAGGGCAAGGAAGTGGGAACTACAACAGGGCGCAAGCGACGAACTGGTTGGTTTGATGCGGTTGCCCTGCGGCACGCTGTTATCGTCAACAGCATATCTGGTCTGTGCATCACCAAGCTGGATGTTCTGGATGAAATTGAAACACTCAAGATTTGTGTCGGTTACAAGGACAAAAATGGCAATGACACAGGTGTTCCCAGTGATTGCGAAGATTTCAGCCAGGTAGAACCCATATACGAAGAAATGCCCGGTTGGCAGTCCAATACTTTCGGTCTTAAGAGTTGGGATGACTTACCAGAAAAAGCCCAGGCCTATGTAAAAAGGTTGGAAGAGCTGGTTGGTGCGCCAGTGGATATTGTTTCAACTGGTCCAGACAGGGTTGAAACGATTATTCTCCACCACCCATTCGAGTCATAGAAGCTGTTAGAGCCATGTGCCAGGTTTTTACTTCGGCTATGGGGCATAAATCCTTGAAGATTTTTTGAGGTTTGTCGTGGATATTGAAAGCATGGTTGTCCCTTGCCTGCATAATTTTTTCAAAGCTTGATTTGCTGGCTGGTTGGGAATAGTCAGCTATGGTAAAAAGGTTATGTCCGATAGTGCTATCGGAATTATACCGAGGCAATTCAAGGGGGCTTAATGGCCACTAACGCGTTACCGAGAGAGGCTTGGAACAGCCGGCTTACTTTTATTCTTGCCGCTACGGGCTCTGCCGTAGGCTTGGGAAATATCTGGAAATTCCCTTACATCGCGGGAGAAAACGGTGGCGGAGCATTTGTGCTCGTGTATCTGGTTTGCATTCTCCTCGCTGGTATACCTGTAATGATTGCCGAAGTATTTATGGGCAAACGCACCCGTACTTCCCCTGTGTTGGCGGTCGAAAAACTTGCTGCAGAGTCAGGGCAATCGACGAGGTGGCGCTGGATGGCAATTATGGGCGTTATCGCTGGAATGGTGATTCTGTCCTATTACAGCATTGTTGCTGGCTGGGCTCTGGCGTATTTCCCTAAAATGATTTCCGGTGCTTTTGTGGCGATTGATGATGCCGGGTCTAGCGCGTTATTTAATGAACATCTCTCCAATCCCTGGCGCCTTTTAGGCTGGCACAGCCTTTTTATCATCATGACAATGGCCGTAGTGATTACAGGGGTTACTCGCGGGCTAGGCAAGGCCGTTGAGTATCTGATGCCAATTTTATTTGTACTTCTGCTTATTTTGCTTGGCTTTAGCATTTCCCAGGGAGAATTTTCCCACGCAGTAAAATATTTATTCGCATTTGATTTCGGCAGTCTGACAATGGACTCGGTTCTTGCTGCATTGGGACATGCATTTTTTACACTTAGCATCGGCATGGGGGCCATCATGGCCTATGGCTCTTACATGCCAGAAGATACCCCTATAGCAAAGACAGTGCTAACAGTCGCTGCTCTGGATACTTGTGTGGCATTAATTGCCGGTCTGGCTATTTTCCCGATCGTGTTTGCCAGTCCAGCTATCGAGCCGGGCGAGGGGGCAGGCCTATTATTTATAAGTTTGCCTATCGCATTTGGTTCTATGCCCGGTGGGATATTTTTCGGTGCCCTGTTTTTTGCACTGGTGTCTGTGGCTGCGTGGACATCGTCCATCTCCCTGATTGAGCCTGCAGTTTCCTGGGCTGTTGACAAGGGGAAGGCTACTCGGCTCAAGGCCGGTATTTTTCTCGGTGGGATTTGCTGGTTGTTGGGAATTGGATCGGCGCTCTCCTTTAACGTATACAGTGACCCCTGGATATTCGGGTTATTTAACTGGTTTGAATTTTCCGACTTCTTGACCTCTTACGTTATGTTGCCAGTGGGAGGCATACTCATGGCGATATTTGTCGGGCATATGTTTGGCAAGTCAGCGCTTCTGGAATCGATGGATATTGAGGGTTGGTTGTTTGATGCCTGGCGGTTTGTGCTTAGATGGATAACACCGGACCTGATCAAAATCATCTTTTTTCTAGGCATTATTAATATTTTTCTTTAAGAGTTTTTGTGCATATTTCGAAATCAGCGCTATTGCCTTATAACGCCAATCAGCTCTTCGAGCTTATCAATGACGTAGAGGCTTACCCCCAATTTCTGGAAGGTTGTGTAGGCGCAAAGATATTGCGACTGGAAGAGGGGCTTATGGAGGCTCGTCTGGACTTAAAGAAAAAGGGGATAAGCCAGAGTTTTGTTACACGAAACCGATTGAAAGCACCGAACTCGATAAAGATGGAGCTGGTGGAAGGCCCACTGGAATCCTTAAAAGGGGAATGGACAATAAAGCCTTTGGCCGATCAAGGATGTAAACTCAGTCTTGAGCTGGATTTTGAGATGAAGCAGGGTCTAATTATGCAGATGGTTGCGCGTTTTTTTAGTGAAACGGCGAATCGTTTGGTCGACGCGGTTTCCATTGAAGCG
>Ga0255763_1004760_pt1 | contig 11268 bp, 8 predicted proteins | sample 041ome_2_FD_179963 | JGI IMG/M metagenome (GOLD analysis project Ga0255763, IMG submission 179963) | Coastal salt marsh microbial communities from the Groves Creek Marsh, Skidaway Island, Georgia - 041406US metaG (version 2) | ecosystem: Environmental > Aquatic > Marine > Intertidal zone > Salt...
TGTTCTCTCTTTTGTGTGACGAAAGAGAGTTGATGCTTTTTTTTACCTAATTAAATTTTTCTCTGTCTCTCTCTTTCTGTTATTACAACTGATGATGATGATGATGATGATGATGATGATGATGATGATAATAATATTCTAATTCGTGTGTAACGCTCCTCCTTCGTATCGCCAACCCGATGGTAAAGGGCAGTTATTGTCGAGGAGGTATTGTACACATTCGGTTTGGTTGTTCTTGTGCGCTAATCGTACGGCCTCAGAGCCCCAAGGCGCTTTGGCGGTTTCGTGTAAGTACTTCAAACAGTCCAAGTGGCCGGACTCGGCTGCCAACATACACGCACACACGCCATATTTATCATACTTTCGCTCAACAAGGTATTCGAGTATGTGGAGATGACCATTTAAAGCCGCCATTGAGGCAGTTCCTCGATTCCAAGGCGCTTCGACTTCTTCGCGTAAGTATTTGAGGCACTCGAGATGACCTTTTAAGGCAGCATGTGCACACGCACTCACACCGATAGGACACTCATTTGCAACGCAATACTTTACCATTTCCAGATTACCTTGTTCTGCGGCCATATTAATCGTCTTATCATCCCACTCACACTTTTTCTCCTCTCGCGCCCACTTGAGTAACTCGAGTTTATTCGTGAGAGCAACTTTCATGCAGAAAAATGGTTCGTCCAACCAACTCGGCCACAACGATTTATGCTCCCACGCAATCTCCAACGTCGATATCGACGACATCTCTTCAACTTTAAACTTCTTTTTCAACTCTTCCTCGCGAGAGGATCTCTTCACCAACTTTCTCGTTTCACCATTCACCAGGTGCAAGAATTTCAAATCCGTCGAATTCAATCTCGGAAGCACGTGTGTGAAACACACATCGTCGCACTTCACGATCAAATCCCACAAAGAATCTCTCTGCCCAACCTTCCTCTTCCTCCCTCTCGTCATCATCGCGACTCCTTCTCCAGATATCGTCACAATCGGAGCTTTTTATGCACCCCTGCTCTCTTTCGATGCTGTAAAAGGACTTTTAAGGGGGAGAAAAGTGCCGCAAAATTCGCCATTCGTATGTACACATAAACGCTTCGAAAAGAAGACGCATCCACCGAAAAACGCGCGAGAAAAGCGACCGAAAAGACAGTCTCTTTGCTCTCCTCTGCGCTTTCCGTGGGTTTCTGCTCCGAAACGCGCTCATCAAAGTGTCCTCTTTTCTTTCGTAAACCTTCTTTTAGGACTGTTCTGTTCGGGATTTTATCCGTAAAGTTGGTAAGCGTCGTGACTGCATACGGAGCACATCTGAGACATGGGCGGGTCGTTCGATGACTTAAAAAAGCTCTCCTCCGCGCGAAAAGCATCCGTGGACAGCGCACGACCGCGTTTAAGGAAATCAACGACAGAAAACGACGATGATTTGAAAGATGACGACGAAGATGCTTTAAAAGAGGAAGAGGAAGAGGAGGAGTTCGAGTTTAACGAACACCACGCGCTGACATTAACCGGCCTCTCCGGGAAACGATTGAAACGAGAACTGAGCAGACACCAATTGTTTCAAGGTCTGGAGGATACGCAAAGTCCGGAAACCACGCCCGGGGGGACGTTAACCATGGAGAGTGCGCAGACGCTGGCGGCGGAGACGGATTTAATACGGGACGCGAAAGTGGTGTCCGGAGCGGGAGGAAGAGACGAGTATTTATATCAGCAGCAAAAGGTAGAGGAGGAGAGCGGGAGTCACGGGAACAATAACAACAACAACAACGCGAGTGGTAATGGCGGCGGTGGTGGTGGGATAAAGCACGCGCCGTCTTTGGCGCAGATTTTCGGGACGGCGAATGCCTCGGGGAATAATTCTTCTTCGCCGGCGGGGATGGAGCGATCGAGCAGTCCGTCGTTGTCGCCGCAGCACAAGCAAATGCTCCGGGAGTACACGATGAACAAGAACAAAGAGCAGCTCAGTAATAATAATAATAATAATAATAATAATAGCAACAACAACAACAACAACGAAAAGAACAAGAGCAGCGCGACGAATTTACAACACGCGAACACGTTATCCGGAGCGTCGAGTAAATTCTTAGCCGAGGAGATTCGGCACATGCGAGACGATCCGTCGTTGGATAAAAAGACGAAAACGAAAAAGTCAAAATCGACGACGATTAAAGAAGGCGAGGAATTGATGGTGATGGCGCCAGATGGAACGACGAAGAAGAAGAAAAATGCGAAAGAGGTGGACGAAGTTTTGGACCAAGGTCAGAGACGCTTAGCGTTACGATCGGTGCAACGCACGACGGAGGATTTGCTGTTAATCTCGGACGCGTTGAAGACGAAAGAGGCGACGTTGGGGTCGTTACCAACCAGGCTCGGTAAAGGGTTGGAGTTGATCAAAGATAACATCACGCGCATTCATCGATCGGAAGGTTTACTCTCGAGAAAAAAAGTCGCCATGGGAAGAGTCAATCGATACGAGTTATTGAGAGGAGCGTTTGGTGGCGGCGAAGACGGGCGATCGGAAAAAGGCGAATCCGAAGCCGGCGAAGATTTATACGCGAAGTTCACGCCGAGGAAGCTGAAAGTCAAATCGAAGAAGAAGTTGATCGTCATGGCTATTTTAACCGGCATCGCGTTGGTTTTGTTGTGTTGCACGACGGTGTTCGTGAAACAGTACGAGGAAGACTACGTGTTGTTGGTCGCGCCGGCGTTGTCGCACGAAATCGTCGAGTTGCACGAACACGCGGAGATCTCGAAGAAACACATATCGCACGCGAGTAAAGGGATGATGGAGGTGAAAATGGGCGCGAGCGAGTGTCACGCGCATCACACGACGGATGTTCCGGTGTATTATTTGCACTCGCAAATACGACAAGGCGACGTCGTTTTAGCCGCCTTGGCAGACATACAGTTGCACGATTTAGGAAGCTCCGATGATCCGACGGGTGCGCACAGAGAAGAAGAAGAAGAAGAAGAAGGAGTGAACCACAACAATAACAGTGGGGGATATCGAAGGGCGTTACTTTCGGCCTCGGCTGGCGGGCCCGGACCGTCGGTTGAAAAAATGTCCTACACCATTCTCAGCAACTATAAGAAATCGAACGGCGACGTGTACATCACCGTCAGCACAAACTGTCCCGAAAACGTCTCCGTTCGAGCAACGATACGAGATGTTGGCTTGGTAGGCATCGGGCAACAATGGATCGCGTTGGTCTTGTTAATCGGCGTGTTTGGTTTAATCATCGTCGAAGTCATCCACCGAACGTTGGTTGCTTTTCTCGGCGCCGCCGCGGTCTTGTACGTCTTGGCATTGGAACACCGATTCCCATCCGTGGCGAAAATTATCCAGTGGATGGACCACGAAACGTTGGCGTTGCTTTGGGGGATGATGGTTATCGTCGCGTTGCTCGCGCGATCCGGGGTGTTTGAATTCCTCTCGGTTCGTTTAATCGAGTTATCGAGATGCGACATGTGGCGCTTGACGTGGATGCTCATGCTCTTCGATTGCATTTTGTCTGCGTTTTTGGACAACGTGACGACGATGCTTTTATTAGCGCCGGTGATTATTTCGTTATGCAAAGCGTTGAAAATTGATCCGAGACCTTTATTACTTCCGTTGGCTTTGTTCGGTAACATTGGCGGCGCGGCGACTATGATTGGCGATCCACCAAACATCATCGTCGGAAACGCTTTAAAAGAGTACATCGATTTTAACGATTTCTTACAAATTATGGCCCCGGGCGTCGTTTTAACCGTCCCGGTTGTTTTAGTCTTCGTCCGATGGCACTACGGGAAAGAGTTTTACTCCCAAAAGTTGGTGGTGGATTTAGAGAAAATGAAAAGAGACTATCCGATTCGAGACATGCCTTTATTGATTCGATCCGGCATCGTCTTGTGTTTTGTCATAGTCTTGTTCTTTTTACACCCGGTGATTCACTTTTCGCCGTCTTATGCCGCGTTATTCGGCGCAATCGCGGTGCTCTTAACCGGTCCAGAACACGATTTCGAACACGCTCTGGAAAAAGTCGAATGGGATTCGCTCTTATTCTTCGCCGGCTTGTTCGTCTTCACCGAAGGCGTCGCCGAACTCGGCTTATTGCGAGAAATCTCCGACGCGCTTTCGGCGTTAATCGAAATGGTCCCAGTCGAAAAGCGCTCGCAAGTCGCTATCGTCCTCGTCCAAATCGTCGCCGCCGTCGCGTCCGCGTTCGTCGACAACATCCCGTTCACGACCACCATGTTACCCGTCATCGTCCAAATCGCCGAAAACGTCGAAGGCGTCCACATCAAAGGTTTAGGATGGGCGTTATGTTTCGGGGCTGATTTCGGGGGCATGGGTACCCTCATCGGCGCGAGCGCGAACATCGTCATGGCTGGTATCGCCCACGAGGCTGGATTCCACGTCACGTTTGGTCAGTTTTTCAAAATCGGGTTCCCGGCCATGTGGATTTCGCTCGTCATCAGCGTCTGCTATTTGTGCATGATGGAAGGCGCCGGCGCCTTGAAGTAGTAGTAAGTAGAGTTTTGCGAACGATGATGATGTCAAAGCGTTTTTTGAGGAGATAGAGAAGGAAAAGAAGAAAAGAGTTTTGTCTTACAGTAGCGCAGCGTAGTCTGGAAAGCGAATACTATTTATGTAACGGAAAAGCAACGATGTAGTATATGGTACATATATGTAACGCGTAAATAACCTAGTATTCGTACATAATCTGTTCATACTGCCATAATTAATTGATTTTGTGGACATCTTTTGACATGCATCGGTCACATTTGCATCGATACCATCCACATTAAAGGTAGGGGAATCTTTTCCTTGCATTTGCTCCATTACAACACACACAAATGTCCTCTTTACTGTTCTCCTCCGTCGGTACTCCTACTCCTGTTGTCGTTCAAAAACGACGTCAGAGGATCATCAGAGCGCATTCATCTTTTCGCGCCTTTCCGTCTTTCTCCGTTTTAGATGAATCGTCATCGTTTTCAACGCAAAACAAAAGTAATACTGAAAAACCCACATGCGTTGCCGGCGGGGAAAGAACGGAAACGAAGATGTTTAGAAAAAGGAACACCAGTAACAGTAACAACGACAACAAAATCCTGAAAAGTGTCCTCGTCCTCGTTCAAACAGTCCTCGTCCTTCTCTCCACCTCTTCGATTAATGCGCACGCGTTGGAAGCGAACGAGCAAACGGAGTCGAATGCATTCGTACAAACTTTGTTACAAAAAACCGAAGAGAAACGAGAGGAAAGACAGAAAGAACGAGTGCTCGAGTATTCGAAGAAAAATTTCAAAGACTATTTAGCTTTCGTGGATAACGGACGAACCGCGAAAACAGAGAACGACGTCAAAATAAAAGAGTGGCTGGAGAAGAATAAGTGAGAATTGTATTAATAGTATTATTATTATTAAGATTATATCGATGTGATTAATGTTGATGCGTATGCGAAGCGTTTACTCTCTCTCTGGTCTCTCTCTTTTATAATTTTTAATCTCTGCACGCGCCGCTTCGAATCTCTTTCGCTTTCTCTTCGAACGCTTTTAACCCTTCTTCTTCGGAGGCGGCTTCGCCTAACGCTCTGACCAACGCGGAGCCGACGATGACGCCGTCTGCGCCCCAGTTGACGATTTGCTTGGCGTGTCCGGCGTTGGAGACGCCGAAACCAACCGCGATGGGTTCGTCGGTCACTTTACGTAAATCCGCGACTAACTCTTCGACTCTCGAGGCGACGTTGGTTTGCATCCCAGTCACGCCAGTGACGGAAACCAAATAGACGAAGCCTTTGGTGTTCAAGGCGATTTGCCGAGCGCGTTCCGTCGGCGTCGTCGGCGTGGAGAGCAAGACCAAATCGATGCCGTATTTCGAGCAAATCTTGCTCGTCTCGTACGTTTCCTCCAACGGTACGTCTGGAATTAACAACCCTCTCGCGCCGGCGTCGGCGATTTGTTGCACGAACTTCTCCACGCCTCTCTGGTAAATCGGATTGAAATACGTAAACATCACAATCGGCGCCTTCACGCCTTTGCCGTTATCGATGGTTTTCTTCGCCATGGCGATGACTTTATCTAACGTAGCGCCATTTTCCAAAGCTCTCGTCGCCGCGGCTTGAATCACCGGACCATCCGCTAACGGGTCGGAATACGGAACGCCTAATTCGATGACATCTGCGCCAGCCGCGTCTGTTTTGTTTGTTGTTTCAAAGAAATTAAAAAGAAAGAAAGAAAGCGAGAAGAGCGTGGTTTCGTCAGTACGAAGACAAAGACAAAGACAAAGAAGACGAAAGACGAGCATAAGTAACGCACCTAAAATCTTCAAAGCTTTCGCCGTGGCTTCTAAGTTCGGGTCCCCGGCGACGACGAAAGGAATGAACGCGATTTTGTTTTCCGATTTAAGTTTCTTGAACGTTTCGCCGATGGTTTTCACTCCTCCGCTCGTCGCCGCCGAGGCAGTAGTGGCAGCCTTCTTTGGTCTCATTTTGGTCTGCATTTTGCCTCCAATTTTGTGTCTTCTTTTTGTGATGATAAAACTTTTCTTGTTCGAAGAAGAACAAGAAGTTTTCGTTTGTGCGAAAGATGTCGATCGCATGTTCTGATCGCTCGAGTTGTTCTTTCGCGTTCTTTCTCTCTCTTTCTGAATAGAAAAGGCGCTGAGACGTATCTGATTTTTGGATAATGTTTGGGAAAATTCCAATCCCAATCCTCGCTTTGATATATATATAGAATGCTCTCAAAAGACGACGAAAAGGGTATGTGCAGTGGTGTACGTATTCTCTGCGTCTCTGCTTTTTCTGTGCGTGTGATTATTATACGCGTATGTGCGAGTCTCTCTCTCTGTCGTTGTAAACAACTGTGTGGTCTATTCGTCCATTTTTCAGGTTTTTGGGCTGCTCTTTTTCATTTTTCCTCCCGAAACGGCTTTCAGAGTTGGTGCGCTGAGTGTACGTCTGTGTTTTCAAAAGCTTTGTTTGTTTGTATGTGTTTATGAACTGCGTTCTAACTCGCCATGTTCGTATCGCCAACCAAATGGAAAAAATGGTAAAGGACAGTTGTTGTTGAGGAGGTATTGTACACATTCGGGTTGGTTGTTCTCGTGCGCTTTTCGTACGGCGTGAGAGTTCCAAGGCGCTTTGGGGGTTTCGTGCAAGTACTTCAAACAGTCTAAGTGGCCGTTCATGGCTGCCAACTTACACGCACTTTCGTTATATTGATCATACTTGCGCTCAACAAGATATTCGAGTATGTGGAGATGACCATTTTTAGCCGCCCAATTGGCAGGAAGAAAATCCCAAGGCGCTTTGGCTTCTTCACGTAAGTATTTGAGGCACTCGAGATGACCGTTTGAGGCAGCATATGCACACGCGTCCTCATCGATAGGACACTCATTTGCAACGCAATACTTTACCATTTCCAGATTACCTTGACGTGCGGCCGCATCAATCGTCCTATCATCCCACTTACACTTTTTCTCCTCTCGCGCCCACTTGAGCAACTCGAGTTTATTCGTTTTAGCAACTTTTACGCAGAAATATGTTTCGGTCCAGTGTCTCGGCCACAACGATTTATGCTCCCACGCGACTTCCAAAGTCGATATCGACGACATCTCTTGAACTTTAAACTTCTCTTTCAAGTCTCCCGCACGAGAGGATCTCTTCACCAACGCTCTCGTTTCACCATTCACTCTGTCCAAGAATTTGAGATCATTCGAATTCAATCTCGGAAGCACATGAGTGAAACAAATATCGTCGCACTTCACGATCACCTCCCACAGCAGTTTCGGAGAAGACAAAGAACAACTGCTCTCCTCCTCCATCTTGGAAGGCATATCCTCCTCAACAAGGTTTCTTCTTCTCTCTCTCTCTCTGCGCTTCCTGTCTTTCAACGCGAAAAGTGGTAAAAAAATACAAACACACATGCAGACATGCGATCAGAGAGAAATGCGTTTCCCCTAAAGAAGCCGTTTGTGAGATATTTTTACATTCACCAAAGAGCGGCACTCTTTCCTCCGCGTGCGAACAAAAACGTCCCTTTTCTCTCACTCTCTGAATACCACACAAAACACGGTTTTAGTGCACGCAACGACCACTTCGAGTTCATTCGCGAAGAAGAAGCAACGACGACGACGCGCGAAAGAAACGAACCATATACTCAGAACACATTTCCAATTCAAAATGAGAAATTCGATCAAATTCCTCGCGTACGTTCTCTCGATCGCGAGCGTCTCCTTACGGAGCGATGATAAAGGCAACGCTGGCGTCTTGGTCTTTCGTTCGGTCTCGGCTTCCTCCGCTGCCGAAACGACGACGACGACGAGTGAAACAACCGCGAGTGATGATGATGGAGCGATTGAACTCACCCCGACTGCCTTTCGAGCGCAACTGCAAGCGAAACCATCCGACGAGAAGTATTTCGCAAAGTTTTACGCCCCGTGGTGCGGCCACTGTAAATCGATGGCGAAAGATTGGGACGCTTTGGCAGCGGAGATGAAATCGGAAGGACGAAGTGATTTGAAACTGTTCTCGGTGGACGCGTCGACGCAAGCGGAAGCGTCCGTGGCGAAAGAGTTTGAGATTAAATCGTTCCCGACGTTGATGTACTTTGAAGACGGGAAGATGTTTCCGTATTCCGGCGGCGCGAGGACGAAGGAAGCGTTGGGGAACTATTTGGCGTCCGAGAATAAGAAAGACGCGAGGAAGTTTTCGTTCAAGGGCGAGAGCTTCAAGTTGCAACAACCCGGTGTGTTCGTTCGAGCGAAGAAGTTTTGGGAGGAGTCTTTGCAAGTGATCGCGCAGGTGTATAAGCACAAGGCTGGGGCGGTGTACGTTTTGTACGGCGCCGGATTGGTCACCGGTATTTCGTTCGCGAGTTTGTTCTTCGTGGTCGTGCAAAGAACCGGCAGCGACGGTAAGAAGTCGAAAGCCGCCGCGAAGGGTAAAGGCTCGGCGAAGAAGACGAATTAAGTTCATTAAGCGAGAGAGAGATTATATCTGTTACTCGACAAAAACACCTGCCGCTCGTCACCACCCGACTGGCGATACGAACGTGGAGGAGAGTAACTTACGCGTGTCAGAATTCTAAATGTATTTTAACAAGTTTACAGAGTAATACTATTCTTTTAATCTTACACTCTCTCTCAAAGCAACTCCGCTCTCGGCGTGCCTCCCTCTTCGCTACTTTCTAACAACCCTTTGAACTGCTGAAATTTACAAAACAGAATCTTTCCTTTCTCCAAATCAATCTTGTCCCCCTCGTCCGTGCCGTCGTCGAGTTGATGCATGCCCACGTCCTCCAAAATTCTAATAAATACCATCTTATTCGCTTCGTTCGGATGCGACACCATCGACTCCTCTCCAACTTCCTCCTCTCCAAACTCCATAAACGCGCTTTGGTACTCTTTCAACGGAAAATTCGCGAGCACAGACTTCGCGTGCTCTTCGTACGCCTTGACTAATTCCTCCGTAAACGCTAACTCCTTCCCGCTGACCGCTTCCCGCTCTCGTTGCAACACGTGCACGGGAAACTGTTGAATTTTCTTAATCCTCGTCCTCAAATAACTCCTCAACACGTATTTCGCCCTGTTCAACTCCTCTCTCCCGATCGCAGATAAGAGCATTTCGTTCCCGTCCCCGGATTCGTTCGCGGAGTTTTCCATCTCTTCGATTTCTCGCTCGCGGGAAGCGAGTAAAGTTTGGAAACGCGCAACTTCAGTGGATTTGAATTTCAACAAGATCGGCGCGTTCTTTTCATCGTTCCAGGCGCGTTTGAGTGTTTCGTACAGTTTCACGTTTTCGTTGATCTCGATATCGTCGTCCTCTTCCATGGTGGGTGATTTCTTCTCGAAGAGTATTCGCAGAACCTTCGTCCGACGCGCAAAAGGATGCAAAATGTGAAGATTTTCAACTCTTGAGAAAGAAACGAAACTTCGAGAGGTTTGAGAGCGAAGAACACCATCGACGCGTTAATGTTCGTTTTACGTAATAAAACCACCTGAAACTTTACAGAACGACGGAATAGAATTTATTACAGGCAATGCGTGCATTTTGAATGAAAGAGAAAGCGTGTGAGTGCGATTTTGTGTGCGATATGTAAAATGTTCATCCAAATTGTTGGTGGTGTTACGAGTAACGAAGACGACAACACACGCGCTTAGCAAACAGGCGAAGGGTCGACTCGTTCTCGCTCGCGAAGAAGAATTCTGCTTCTGTGTTTTCGTTTTCGTCGTAAAAGTCGTCTTGTTCTTCGTCGATTCTTTTCTGATTCGTCTCTCGAAGGTTTCGTAAGGACTCCGAAGCGAAGCGCCAGACGAGCGCTCTTTGACTGTCGGTGAACGCGCGCGGTTGAACGATCGATTTCGTCGAAATATACTCCACGGCTTTCCTGAAACCTTCTCGAACGCAAAGTTTGAGCACTTTACGGTTACACGTCTCCGCGAAGTGCGAGAGTTCTGAGACGGCGCCTTCGTCGCGAGCGCCGTCGGCGACGACTTTCGAGAACATTCGCGATTTTGATTTTGTTGACTTCTTCGAGGATGACAAACACGTCGTATTGTTGTTGCATTCCTCGGTATAATACTCGTCGACGACTTCTCGATAAAAAGTTTTCAACAAGTCGTACCTCGCCGCTCGCGATGGACGCATGAACGGCGCCGCGAACGTCTCCTTCGGGTGAAAGATTTTGCCCAGTACAGATTTCTCGTCTTTTTTGGTCAAACGAGATGCGTCTGAGATGGACGCGACGACGCACACGCGACGAGAAGAACTGTTGTTTTCTTTCTCTAACGATTTCAACGCGGCAGTTAATCCAGCTTTGAACGATTTCGGGTCGACTTTTTGAGTCTGTTGAGTAGTAGAAGTCTTCGCGTTTGATGAAACAGCCGCATCCGCTTGTGTTCCATCGGTACCGGATGTGCCATTCCCGACCGTATTTTCCTCGCTCACATTTCTGTCCTCGTCTTCTTCTCCTTCTTCCTCGTTGCCTTCTTTTGCGCTGCCCTTCTTGGTCTTCGTCTTCTTTGTTTTCTTCTTCGTCTTCTTCTTCTTGCCCGTCGCGAACGCGTTCTCGATGTTGCCGACGTACACCACACTCGGCGCCCATTTTTTAGCCAACTGGAACGTTCGTTTCAACAAGTCCGCGCAAAATGCGCTCTCGTCGTCTTGTTCTGTATCCTCCGTATCATTTCCGTCGTGTTCTTCTGTAGTCGTTGCGTTCGGTTCTTTGCTCCTCCTCCGCACGACATTTTCAATCGAGCAGTCAAAAAATACGCTCCCGGTCTCCCTCGCG
>Ga0255763_1004768_pt1 | contig 11248 bp, 10 predicted proteins | sample 041ome_2_FD_179963 | JGI IMG/M metagenome (GOLD analysis project Ga0255763, IMG submission 179963) | Coastal salt marsh microbial communities from the Groves Creek Marsh, Skidaway Island, Georgia - 041406US metaG (version 2) | ecosystem: Environmental > Aquatic > Marine > Intertidal zone > Salt...
GCATGCGGCAGAGGTAACAACTCTTGACCATTTGGGGCCACGCGAACGCGCCACGCGAAACTAGTACAAGCCCCTAATAATGGTGTTCTATTTCCTTACTACACAAGAATGAATTGTGTTACACAAGAAAGAATGTATCTAAGTCGTTTTCGCATCTACCGGTAAGTCGTCGTATCTCAGTCTCATCCCGATCGTGGAGCGAAAGCACGTGACTGCTGCACAAAACAGTCAAAAAGTAGCGTTTTTGGCGTCGCGCAGCCAAGAAGAATATGGTGGCGATGCTCCTTTCCATTGTTCCCTTTCACAATTCCACTTCCGTGTCAAAAGTTACGGGTAGAAATCATCAAAGGCCGGGGTAACACGACGCGCATGACGCAGAGGTAACAACGCGAAATACCCTAAAAATTAGGGCTTTTTTACACGGACGAGAACGGCGACGACGGAGGTGCAATGCGACGCGCAGACAAGAAATTGAGTTGCAATGTATCGTTTCTACATTTTCAGCGAGCTGCAGCACCTTTCTTGACCAAGGCTTCCTTTACACAACTACATACACTGAATGACACGCTACGGGAATCGTCTACGGGCGCGCCACGCGCTAGTACAAGCCCCTAATAATGGTGTTCTTTTTCCTACTCGGCTATCGCACATGATTTCCACTGCTTGCAATAATCGCCGCCAATGGCTACTGCTAGATTGCATATGGAATTTCATCCAAACTAAACCATGTGGGAATCATGTCGACGGTAGTTTTTGTGCTTGACTTTGATTTTGTTTGTTGGAACAACAGCGCCAACGCTGCATCGTCAAACTACTGGGCTATCGCAGATGATTTCACATACGTGTGAGAATAAACACACCGCCTCGTCCACCCCGACTGATGCGCATCGTATTGTCGCAAAAAGTCGTATCTAAAGTCCCACGCGGTCGAGGAAGAGGAACCTTAAGAGCTGGTTCAACCCGATCGTCGTCATTCACACTCGACGAAGTAAAGCCCAAATCAAACGATGTAAAAATTACTTCGGCTCGACTGCCGCTCAAATCTCCCAAAAGTTTGACTTCACCCTCGACGCCGATGCGAAGAACAATCATATTTTTAACAAATGGTAATGGGAGCTGAGCGTCGACAAATACTTCGTTGCGCACTATACCGGCGAGAGAATCCACTTTCTGAGTGTTTCGTACGCCGCGTTGATTTGTCTCAGCGCTTCCAGCAAGAAAAGGCGCAAACTTGAAAAACGTCGCGTACAACGCGCTCGTCACGGCGTCTATGGCGCTTTCGCCAATTTCCCCGAGACCAATCATCAAATCATCAGCACGCGTTACTACGCCAGAAGACGTTTTCGTCGAGTAAACGAGAGTCCAGTCTCCGTCGATGGGCGCAAGAATGGACTTAGATGTCTCAGCACGTCCCGCAGACGCAACGCGCTCGAGAGCCTCGACGCACAACATCACATCTTTTGACGTGGATTCTCGAGGCAACTTACGCGTTCCACTCACCGCTCGTAGAGTGGCGCGCTTCGCTTCCGACAACGAAGGCGACGCAGCATCTAGAACAGCTTGCGAGCGGTAACTCGAGCGAGACCGTCGACGCATGCGCGGGTGCGCCGATACAGTCATAGAAGACGCAGTCGTCGTCATTGTCAAGTCTCACATTGACGCATCACTTCGTGCCGCCGCGCGTATAAAAGTCTGCACAGACGTCGAAGTGACTTCGTGCGCCATCCGTCGCCTGTGAGTCGATGGACATCTTCGGAAGTCGACTTCGAGCCTCGGAAGGGTCATACCACAAGCAACGCGCCGAGGAGGACATCAGACGCCTCGCTGAGCGAGCGCGTTTCGAGGTTGTTGACGTCTTAGAGGGTGAAGAAGCACAGAGCCAAGCGCGTTCGAGCGAAGAACAAACGTCGACTTCGGCGGCGCACTACGTGCGCACAGGGAGCGCGCATCGAGGTGGCGTAGACAAACTCGCGGCGGTGTACGCCGAAGAACTGCGACTGTTCGGCGCAAAAACCGACACGCCACGCGTGCTGCGAAGAGAAGTTAGTGATTTCAGCAGCAAGAAAGACGCGCGCGATGGTGCATTGGCTACATCATCATCGTCGATGTCAGCGGTGTCATCGTCTATATTTGCAGCGCAGACGATGCGATTGAATCGTCGGGACTGGCTGCGTGACATTGGCGCAGATTTGCAAAAGCACGCCGAAGCTCGACGCAGCTTGACGGGCGTCGAGCTGCACGCACTCGAGACATCGCAACGAGCGCAAAAGCACGCGCTCGTGGCTGGCTTGCGTGCACTAGGGTACGGTTCCGCACTCGCCGTCGTAGGTGTCGTATGCGGAAGTGCTGCGGCGAGTGCGTATCTTTCAATCGACTCGACAGAGGCGTTCGCGCGGCACTTCAGAGCACAGTTTTCTCCGTATGTCGATCGCGCGCGCGAAACGGGAGAGTCTTATAAGGCCTGGGTCCATACGACTGGTTCACATCCAACATCTGACGGAGTTTCCGCGCGCGTTGCAGGCATTGAGAACTCTGATTTCGTTCAACGGCTGCGCGCAAAGCTTAACAAGACCGAAATGCAGTCACGCAAGTGAGTGTGAGTTGAGTTGCACAGTTGAAGTAGAAGTGCGCGATAGGAATGTATGTAAACAAAGCTATTGATTGTATTGTACATAAAATAACTCGCACTACTAAGCGGTGGTGGTCGATTCTAGCAACTTTTCATGCCATAGAGAAAAGCAGTACACGTACTCGCCGCATAACGTCTTCGCCATTATTTGCGCGGGTTGGTGATTCAAATGACGCGCTAGCTCGACTGACCGGAAGCCCAAGTTGAGTCTGTAAGAATGTGGCACAAACACGTGCTGAAAACAATCAAATGTATACACATCGCCGGTATTGAAACTGAAATTACGCGCAATCTTCACATTTGAAAGCATCTTTTTTCGCTTCTTAACCGACACCCCGCGACTCTTTGCGAACGCGCCTCCAAGCCGTGCGCAGTTTTCCACGATTCCTTCGATACTGGTGACATCAGGCTCCGAACCTTGCGCATCCACAGATATCGCTTGCGCGGTGCCACCCAAAGAAGCGTAGACACACGGACGCGGGCCAAAAATTCGCACGTCAATTGTTCTTGACATTGCTCGAAAAGCGCGAAGAATCGGCTTTAAGATGAACGAACCAGGAATGTTCACGAGCGGGGCGAAAAACTCGTGTCCGGTAATCACAGCATCCACCCGGACTTCGCGTTTAAACTGACCTTGAATAACCACTTGAAACGTTCGCTTTCTCTTATGAAAGTAAGCCTTCAGTCGCTCGCCACATTCAGCGCTTCGCGCGTCTGCTGGAGGTTCCAAATCCCGAAACCTGCACAAACATACACCCGAAAATAATGGCGTCTCAAATTCGAAAGGCTCCTCAGAGTTGAATCGTGCTTGCCCGCGCACCGTGCACTTTGCGTAATCTTCGGGCACGAGAAGCAGTGGCTTTTGTAGCCAACATTCGGATGGCGGCGGCCGTGCAAACGATTTCTTTGCAGCGTCGACCGATTCAGACCGCAGTATCCGAGCCGGCGCACTCGCTCGAATCGATGGGGATGTATCGTAAGACTTCGTCGATCCATCACATACTCCATTCGCATCAGTTTCTTGCACCGACAACGGCGTTTGCCCAGCGCCGGCTGGCCGACTCTGCCGCGCGACGCTCGCGCGCTTCGTGTGACGAGTCGCTATCAGCCACGTGACGCAAATCACCGTGGCTAAGAAAACAGTGCAAATTGATAGGATAAAAGCGTCGACAGTAACCTCAAAGGTGTGCATTCGACCCACGAACGCGAAACCAAATCCAGTTCTAAATTTGTTTTGCGCAAACTCGAACTCGAACGACGCTTCACACGGTTACGAATACACGACGACGAATGCACGCACGGAAAGAAAAGCTAACACAATTCAGTGCGACGTCGTGTGCTGAATTCCCAGCGCGCGCGGACCGCGCGCGCGCGCGTGGAACTGACGAGTTGTGCTCGTGTTTTGACTCCTGTCCACGATGGACACACGGGCAACGACCGTCACAAACTGGCGCGCAAGCCGGCGGGCGTGCGAGCGTCGAACGCCATGTCTCGCGCGCACGAATTCGCATTAGCGCGCATGCTTGCGGCGTATGAAACACCTCGAGCGGCGACGGCGACGAGAGTGACGCACGACGCACGCAAGGTGACGCAGCACGTTCACGCGATGCGCGCGATGTTGGATAGTTTAGGGGCGTCGTGCGATGATGCTGCGCGCGCGTTGTATGCTGAGCGCATCGCGCGCGTTGAGAAAGTGGCCATGGCGTCGGCTGACGCGACGGCAGCGACGACGAGCACGACGAGTGGAGGCGGTGGTGGCAACGAGAGCGACGACGCTGACGGAAGCGCATTGCTTCGCCAGAGGCGAGCGTTCGCGACGAATGCGGCGAGTGCCGCGAATAGAACTAGCACGGGTGTATCGACAGCGACGACGATGATAACACATAGGCCGGCGTCGAGCGGGCGCGTGGTGCAACGCTCGGCACGCGATGAAGAGGAGCTCGAAAAGCAGCGCCTGATTCAAGAAGGATTGACAGATGAAATGGCGTCGCTCGCGAGCGGGCTCAAGGCGAATGCACTAGCCATGGAGAAAGGATTGGAGCGATCGACAAAAGTGCTGGAAGATGTCGAGACGAAGTTAGAACGCAACGTACAAGGGGTGAAGTCAACCGTAAAACGTCAAACGGCGGCGTACGGCGTCAACCGGCGCGGTTCGTGCTGGACGTGGATTATTTTATTTGTCGTCGGCATACTATTCGCCTGGACGTACGTCGTGATCAAGATGTCGAGCGACAAAATAAAAAAGTCACGCATGTAGCCCGAGCCGCTCAAACGCGACGTCGTGAGCGCCTATGCTCGGCCAACGAGAACTACGGCGTCGATATCGATATTAATTCTACGTTTACTTTCTATAGCACGCAACATCTATTTCACGAGTTCTTTACGCGCGGTGAATAGCGTCGATACTAACCACGGGTGGGGCGAAACCTCTGACTTCCGTCCACGTATCGTCCAGCGACTCCCTGCTCCAAAGCGTTCGTTCGCACGTGTTCAAGTCGAGCACGTCCACCTCCGTCGGCGTCAACGACCCGACGCAAAAGTTTGTCGCCACGCCGCCTTGCGACGCTTCAAAATCGACGCCCTGTCGAACGAAAGCCTCATCGCGCGTCGACGTTGCAAGCATGTCGCTCGGATAGTAAAACTGCGCACGATCGCCCATGGATAATTCGCGCCAAATCTTCAAGCGCGTCGCCGACGTCTCATCCACATCGAATTTTAACGCCCCACGAAAGCGAAACTGCGTGCGCGTGCGCTCAAACCAATGCACGATTTCCACCTGGTCGCTCGCGCGACATTTACACTTGTTACTCTCGCTCGAGCACTTGATGGCGATCCCAACATCGCCGTCGTCGGTGTTCACAAAGCCTTCAAACACCACAGTCCTCGCGCGCGGCACCACGGCGCCGCGATGATGCTCGATCGTGGCGAGCGTGATGTACGCCGAATACGGATCGCGACGGAGGTTATCTTTAAACAGCGCCAAGAATGGAGGTCCCGTCGCGCTGGATGTCGCCATCGCCACCGCCACCGCCACCGCGATGCGTTGTGTGACGCCCGGCGTCGTCGGTCAGTCGGTGCCAGTGCCGATTGATGACGCGTGAAAAAGCAACGACGCTCGAGCACGAGGGCGTGACGATGTCATTCACCGCCGACGCACGACGCACGACGATGAGGATGGCGATGACGACGACGACGACGACGACGACGACGATGTCGGGCGTGGGATGCGCTTCATCGCGCGCCACGCGCACGCGCACGCGACGGCACGCACGCGCGCACGCGTCATCGACAGTCAACGACCACGGTGATGGTGATGCTAATTTAAGCGTCACACCGGCGACTGAGACGTTGACTGTGGATGATTTGCGTCGACAATCGCGTGCGGTGGTGGGCGATATCAGCGCACAAAGCGCCAAGGCGCCGCGCGCGGTGGTGCGACGGACGGCGGTGATTGGTGTCGACGCAGCGCCACCCGCGGTGTTGACGAGGCGGGACATTGATTACGGCGGGCGACTGGGCGCGGCGGTCGCGGGACTCGGTTTGGCGTACGCTGGATTAAAGGTGAAGGAAATTTTAGACACACCATCGCGGACGTATATCCCTGGTGAAAACACCGTCGGTGCAGAGTACGACGCGTGGACGGAGGAGGAGATTTTAGAGTACTATTGGGGCGAGCACATTCACCTGGGCTATTACTCGGATGCGGATTTAGCCAAGGGCGCGGGCACGTTGCTTGGCCATAAAGTTAAGGATTTCATCGAAGCCAAGGAGGATTTCGTGGATGAAATGTACAAGTGGAGTGGTGTTGAGGCGAACAACGGCAGGGCAAAGCCAATGAACATTTTAGACGTCGGTTGCGGCATCGGCGGGGCGACCCGGCGGTTGGCGTCCAAGTGCGTCGGCGGCGACTCTCGCGTGACGGGCATTACGTTGTCGCAAAAGCAAGCCGATCGCGCCACCGCGCTCGCTAAAGCCCAAGGCATACCGAACGCAGAGTTTAGAGTCATGGACGCGCTCAATATGACGTTTCCAGACAACTCTTTTGACATGGTGTGGGCGTGCGAAAGCGGCGAGCACATGCCAGACAAGAAAAAGTACGTCGAAGAAATGGTGCGAGTTTTAAAACCTGGTGGCACGCTCGTGATTGCGACGTGGTGTCAACGCCATGCGCCTCCAGAGCTGACCGCTGAGGAGAAGGGTAAGCTGCAATTTTTGTACGATGAGTGGGCGCATCCATATTTCATTTCCATCAAAGACTACTGCGCTCTCGCCGAAGGCACTGGCGCGATGACTAAGATTGACATGGATGATTGGACTAAGCAAACAATCGTGAGCTGGAGGCACTCGATTTGGGCTGGTGTATACGATCCGTTACCAGTGTTCACTCGCCCAAAAATCTATTACAAAACTTTGCGCGACATCATCTGCTTGGAGCGCATGCAGCGCGCGTTTGCCGTCGGTTTGATGCAATACGGCATGATCAAGGGTGTAAAAAAGGCGGAATAGTGGCGCGTTGTGGAGTGTTTATGCTTCGTTCAAGTGTTTATGCTTCGTTCAATGAATATCAAATATCGTAACATTTACATGGAGCTAGTACTAATCGTCGTCACTGCGATCCTTTTTCGATTTCTTCGCCTTTGACTCTTTCTTTTCGCCGCGGTCGCGCTTTTTCGACTTTTTCTCCGCGACGTCGTCGGCGGCGTCGCCGCCACCCATGACAAATGAACTCGCCTTCGTCTTCGCACGCTTGTCTTCTTCTTTCTTCGCCTTGCTTTTAGCTTTGAGCGACGCTGTGACGTCGTCTAATGCTTCATCCTTAGCTTTTGTGCTTGACTTTTTTGATTCCTTCGTCTCCTCTTTGGGCGCGATGAACGCCTCTTCTCGTCTCTTTTGATTCGCCGACGACGTGTTCTTTTGCTTTTGCAGCTTGTCATACGCCGCCTTGCGTTCTTTGGCGTCTTTGGATAAGAAATATTCCCCAGATTCGATTTGTAAGTCCACCTTGGACATCGTAGGCGCTGGAGGAAACACGGCGCGGTCCTTCTTGCCAATTTTCTTTGGCTTCTTCGTCTGCACGTTTTTCTTTTTGAACTTTGGCAAAAATCTGTCCCAGCTTTGTGACGCTAACTCTGGATCCTTTTCCAGCTCACGCTTAATCATGAGTTCTTTAATGTGATAGATTGGATGCGTGTTTTTCATGGCGTCTTCGATAATCTTTCGTGCCGTTTTCAATCCTTTGTATCCACCCATGACTGAGACGGTGTTCCCTTGAACGAGAATGTAGCAACCGGTGAGCATCTCAATCGCCTTTAAAGTCGAGCCATTCGGACCGATTAATCGCTGACGACGTTTGACGAATCGCTCTTTGTTTCTAACCATGCCACCAATCTTAATCACGTCGCAATTCGTGTCATCCTCTAACACTTTCAGTGCTTGGGGCGCGGGAACGCTGCGGCTGAGCAGCTTAATCAAGTCTCGAGCCTTGATGATGATGTATGGATCGTACGTCTTCCTCGTCGTGAGCACGGTCATCGAACCCTCGACTAGATTCAACTCACACGCCACCCCGTGTTCTTTCAAAGCCTTCGTGATCGACGGCCACGTCTCTCTCAAGTACTTTTCTTTGTACTTCGGGAAGAGCACCGCGAACGAGCTCTCCTCGACCACACCACCGGGGTTGTCCTCCTTGGTGAACGGTTCGATGCGCCAACGATCGGTGCCATCGACGTCCCATGGTTTATCTCGTCTATATCGTCCCTGCTTTCCCGCCGATTGCGTCGTCGTCGTCGTCGTCGTCGTCGCAGGCGCGTCATCCCCAGCACCGCTCAGCCCCGGCGGCGGCGGCGGCACGGTCACGCGCGCATTCGACGCCGCCGCCACGACGTGCGCCATGGATATCGCCCTTCACGCGCTCGTTCCGTCGTTCTTCCCGCGCCTTTGCGTGACGTTTGCGTTATCAATCACCTTCGCGTGCGTCTCGCGCGTGGTTCTTTGACGTCACGCGACCCCGATTGGAGAGTTCGTGCGCATGAAAAACGTGCATGTCGGCACAGGGCGGCGCACGCGTGTACGAGGTTGATTGATGATGTGACGCCGTACGATTTGCGACGTGTCGCGACACAGTCGCTTGTTTGTTTATATTTACAACTTTATTTTACGATTTGCCCTGGCGCTAGGTGATGCGCTCGGCGCAAAGGACGACGCGCTATCGAAAACTTGTTGACCAGAAATCTGTGGATCCGTCGCGGGCGTTCATGAGCGTCGCGGCGTTTGGATCATCTAGGAATGAAGGTCCTTTAATTTTCGGCAGCACACGTTCGCCATCATCGTCATACTGGACTTCGTCGTCTTCTCCAGCGTCTGAGAGCTCTTCGATCCATACTTTAGGGTCGGCTTTCATCGCCGCTCGTTTCGCAGCCTTGGACGACTTCTTCGTCTGCGTCGTCGCGTGCGCCGCTGCATTGGACCAAGGTCGCGACTTTCGCTTAGCTTCGGCTCGGGCGCGTCGCTTTTCTTCGAATTTAGCGCGACGAGCGTCAGCACGACGTCTTTTCGCCATATCTTCGTCCTCCTCCGCGGGCTGTTCGTTGGTTTGTTTTGCCGCAGTCGCCGCCGCTTTGTATTCAGCGAGCACCCTCTCCTTGGCTTCGCGTTTACGTCGCTTGGCGGCGACGCGTTTCGCTTCCTCGTCGTCATCCAACGCATGTTTATCATCGTCATCATCCGGCCGCGAATCTTTCAAAACATCAAGCCTCTCGTCGTCATCGTCATCGTCATCGTCGTCATCGTCGTCTGACGAAGAAGACGAGGACGAAGATGAAGACGAAGCCTGACGCGCTTCGCGCGCGTCTTCGTCCTGGTCTTTCACGAAAATTTCATGCGATCGTAACTGTTGTACACGAACATCGTCACCCACAAGTTCTGCAGCTGCTATTGCGGTATTTACACTCACCGCATCAGCGTTCAAATCGTTCCTCGCGCTCAACTCATCAAACAGCTCGAGCGCGCGCGCGCCGTCGCCCGACCGCGCGCACGCGCCCATGGCTACGTTGTACGATATCACGCTGAGTTCATGCCCTATTTTCCGCATCTCGTCGAATAACTTTAACGCACCCTCGGGCGTTCCTCGCTTCACGTGCGCCATCATCGCCGCATTATACGTCACCGTCGTGCGTTCAACGCCACACGCCTTTTGCGCGTCAAACACCTCCAATGCTCGAGTGTACTGCTTGGCCCGACACAACCGCGATATAAACGTCGTAAACGCCCTAGGATCCGCACGCAACGGTCGCACGTCATCACTCAGCGCTTGTGTGATGATCGTCATCACGTCAACCAGCGGTTTCGTTGACGTCGTCGTCGTCGTCCCATCGTCCTCATCGTCCTCACCACACAGCCGCCTCGTCACGTCGTACACGACGCTTCCGTGGCCTTGACCACCACGACCAGCGCGTTGTCCCGCACCGCGTCGCGCGCTTCCTCGTCCACCACGCCCGCGTCCGCGTCCGGGTGCGCGCTGTTGACGTTGCGCCACACCCATCGTCGTTCGCGCACGTGGTTGTGTCGTCGACGCGAGCCCCCGTCGCGGGGCGGCGATTCCTTTTTTTTCGCGTTTGATGACACCACGTTTGATGACATCATCAATCGGAAGAGCGCGTCGTGAATGATTCCTTCGCATGCGAAACCCAACGTAAAGTAGCGGATGAGTATGTATTATTAAACACATGATACATGATAATAAGCGCGCGTCGTCGATGCGAGATGCGATGTTTCTGTTGGTGCAAACTCGACGCGTCGGGAAGGTTTCTTTGGGACAAAAAAGCGCGTCGCGGCGACGCTTTACAACTTCAACGCCACCATCGGCGTACCAAAAATCGTAATGCCGTCGGTGATATCTAACAGTTCCAACGCAAATGTCAACGTTTGACCCGCGAGTGGATGATTCATATCCAGCGTCACGCTCTCGTTATCCATCGCCAAACACATCGCGGCTTGGCCTTGGGGCAGTTGCACCAACTGTCCGGGTTGCACTTGTTTGGCCATCTCCGCCGCCTCTTCGGGCTTTAACGGAAACCGCGAAATCTTACTCTCGTCGTGCTCACCAAACGCTTCACTCGGCGTGAGCTCCACCACGCGTTGATCCCCTTTCGTCATCTCCCCCAGCGCGCTCGCAATCTTCGGGAACAACGCGCCATCCCCGTGCGTCACCGTCACCGCGCCTCGATTGGCGTTGCGCGTGTCATCCACCACCGTACCGTCCGACAACGTCATGGTGTAATGCAACGACACGCGTTGACCTTCTTTAGGCGTGCGTGACGCCCGCACCACCACGGACGATCGTCGCGATGGACGACGGTCTACGTAACGCCCGCGCGCGAGTAACGTCAATGTCGATCGGTTGGTGTCGACACGAATCGAGGGCGATGCCGATGCCCGCATCGATGCCATCGGCGTGGTGCGTCGACCTCGCGTGTGCGTCGCGCGCAGCATGCCCTCACCCATCACAGTCGTCGTATGCATACGCACGTGTGTCGTCGTCGTCGGCGGCGTCATGATCAACCAACAGTCGTCGCGTCACGCACTGTCGACACGCCATCCATCAATCATTCAATCCATCAA
>Ga0255763_1004797_pt1 | contig 11188 bp, 3 predicted proteins | sample 041ome_2_FD_179963 | JGI IMG/M metagenome (GOLD analysis project Ga0255763, IMG submission 179963) | Coastal salt marsh microbial communities from the Groves Creek Marsh, Skidaway Island, Georgia - 041406US metaG (version 2) | ecosystem: Environmental > Aquatic > Marine > Intertidal zone > Salt...
ATCAACACGTCTAATCGATCGTATTTCGATTTAAACTTCTCCGCGAATGCGCGCGTCGATTTGAACGAGGATAAATCGCATTCCATCACGTCTACCACGGGGTTTGTTTCGCCTTCTTTTCTTTCATCTAAAAACAATCCGATGTCTCGCATCGCCTTCTGTCCTCTTTCGATGGACCGACAGGCGATGACGACGGAATACGAGAACTCTTTTTCTTTTCCTCCGTTTTCGTCGTCCGCATTCATCGACAAACGCGCAATTTCTCGAGCGCTGATGCATCCTAAGCCGGTGTTCCCTCCGGTGATGACGACGACTCTTTTCGTATTCTTGTTCTTATTCGTATTCGTAGTGCTACTAGTCTCCGCATCGCTGATGGATGACGACATCATCGGACGAACGAATCGTTCGCGTCGTCTTTTGTGCCGGACATTTTCAAAAGCGCTCGAACGTTCGCTCGAAAACGAGACAGAGCGTAAGTTTTGGGAAAGAAACGAGGAGGACGGCATCCTCGCTTCTCTTTTTAATGCGTGTGTAATGTATATCTAGTACTAGATAAACCGGCTCATTTATGAACACATTAGGCACTTTTCTTGGAGTGCTCAAATCGTCATTTTACGCAACATCTTCGACAACACTTCACGTGTACTCACAAAACGTACATCAACGAAACGTCCATGAGATCGACGAGGAAGTGAAAATCTCTGCGCGATTACTGCACTCGCGCGTGATATATATTTTCGCGTCTCTTCATAAGCGTCTCATTTAGAGGCGATATTTTCCTCATTATATTAGGGAAAAGAGATTCATTCATGTGTACACGTTTGCGACGATGAATATGATGATAACGTCTCACAGACGATGATTTGAGGAAAACGAACATGACTCCCTGGTCGTCAATCGTCCCGACGTCGGTCTCGCAAACGCTCACGTTGCGAGAGCGTGTCTCTCATTCATCATCATCATCCACAGCGCAAGTTCAAGTTGTGAATAAAATCCGATTCAATCACACCGGAGACTACGCGGTGGTGTGCAAAAACCGAGCGCTGTTCCTGGTCAACCCGAAGACAGATTTATGCCTGAAAACGTACGAAGGCGCACACGTGAGGGAAGTGCGAGACGCGTCGAGTTCTCGAGATAATTCGAAACTGGCCTCAGTTGGGGGCGATAAAGGCGTATTCGTCTGGGACGTGAAAACAGGGCAAACGGTTCGCAGGTTTATCGGACACGACGCGTTCGGAGTGAACTGCGTGAAATTCTTACTCGGTCATTCAAACGAGGAGAGCGTGATTGCGTCATGCGGGTTCGATCGGTGCGTGAAGTTTTGGGATTTACGGTCGAACAGGCAACACGAGGCGATGGAGACGGTTGGATCCCAGTTTAGCGACGCCGCGATGGATTTGACTCTGAGCGGAGGGAGAGGAGGAGGCAAAACGAACGAAGTGACCGCGTGTTCGATCGACGGAACCGTGAGAACGTTTGATATTCGCAAAGGTGAGTTACGCGTGGACACTTTGTTCGGGCAACAACCGGTCACTGCGGTTGAAAACAGCGCGGACGATAGGTTGGTACTCGCCACGCTGCCGAAAACAGTCGCGCTCATGGACAAAACCACGGGTGAAGTGTTACAAACCTTCTCTGGTTTCAACAACGACCAAAACGTCGTTTTACGCGCGACGTTTACCCCGGACGATCGATACGTCGTCCTCGGCGACGCCGTCGGCGACATTTGCATATGGGACGTGCTCTCGAACGAGACTTTGAATTCCCAACCGCAGCGAATACCAAACGCGCACGCGAAATCCATATCCAACGTCTGTTTTCACCCGTCCGAAGCGTCTTTCGGCGGAAAAGGCGGAGGTGGTCGTAAAAAACATCTCATGCTTTCCTGCGCCGCCGACGGTTTCGCCAAGTTCTGGTCTTAAAAAAAAGCCTTCGTCGTCGTCGTCGTCCTCGGTCGTCGTTCCGCCAAAAGCGTCGTTTGAATAAGAATACAAATTAGAGATGGATTTAGATTTAATAAAAGATCGCAGATACTAACAGAATAGAAGTTTTCCATTCTTAAAACGCGTCGTCGTTAAAGTTGTTTTGTTGTACTTGTCGTTGTTCTTCTTCTTCCGCGCGCTCTAAAACATCCGCGAAACTCCTGTTTTTCCTCACATTTTTGGTGCTTACTTGACCAAATTATCTTCACTCACACCTCCCATCGCACTCCTTCTCGCGTGACTGTGCTTTCTGAGAAGAAGAGTACGAAGGACGGCAAAACGCACACGGCGCGTTATATATATACACACACGCGCAAAAACACACACAGAGAGAGAGAGCGAGACTGAGCGCTTCTGCACGAGACAGAGAGGAATTTACCATTGGCGACCTTTGGCAATAAAAGCGGACCTTTTGGATAAATTGGAACCCTTGAGTTGTTTCTGTTGTGTACGAAAGAGCAGACATTAATTCGATTTAGGACAGGAAAAGGAGCGAATAAAGTCGTTTGAAATAGAGAATACGGTGTTTTTAAGCGCGCGAGTAGTCTGTCTGTCCGTTTTCAAATGACCTCGTACTTCCGCTCGCTCGCCTTCGGCATACACGGGTACAGTCAGTACACCAAAGATGGATTCGCGAAAAATATCAAAGACGAAGACGCGGACGACGATGAATCGAAGGACTGCTTGAAAAGAGATTTAACGAACATTTCGGTTTTAATAACCGGCGCGAACGGAGGGATAGGGTTTGCCACCGCAGTCGCATTGGCGAGAAGAAACGCGACCGTGCACCTCCTGTGTCGATCCATGCAGCGAGGCGAGAAAGCGGTGAAGGAGATTCTGGACGCGGTGGCGAGAGAGCGAGGCGGCGGAGGAGGAGGAAGACCAATGCCGCAGTGTAATTTGCATTTACACGTCTGCGACGTCGGCTCGAACGTGGAAGTGCGCGCGTTTGTGGAGGAGTTTACGAGATCTGGGCATCAATTGCACGTGTTGGTGAACAACGCGGCGACGTTGAGCACTTCGGAGGCGATCGAGAGAAGCGTGGACGGGTACGAGACTTCTTTCGCGCTGAATACGCTCGGTACGCACTTGCTGACGAGCTCGTTGCGACCGGTTTTAGGGAGGACGAGCGAGTTGCAGAGAAATAGCAGCGTCAGCGGGAGGAATGGTGGGTATTTTGGAAGCATGAGTACGAACGGAGGAGGAGGGGACGGCGGGAGTCCGGGGTCTATTTTGTTAGACGGCGAAAGCGGGAAACTAAACGCGTTGACGTACGTGCCGAGAGTGATCACGGTATCGTCGGCGGGAATGTTAGCGGAAGAGTTGGTGATTGACGATTTAGAATACACGAAACCGAAAAAGTATTCGGGCGTATCGCAATACGCGCGAGATAAGAGACGTCAGGTGGCCTTGACCGAAAGATGGGCGCGACTGGAAGCGGAGAAGAAACTGCCCGGAAGTTGGTCGCCGGAGAAGGAAGTCGCGAAAAGTAAAAAGGATACTAGAAAGGAAGTTAATAACGATAATCGCAGCAATAGCAGCAGCAAAAAAGGAGACGCGGTAAAGCGCGTCCCGGATATCGTGTACGTTTCCATGCACCCGGGCTGGGTGGACACGCCAGGCTTGCGTTCCTCGTTACCTGGATTTTACAACTCCATGAAAGGCAAACTTCGAACACCGGAACAAGGCGCGGATACGATCGTATATTTGATCTGCCTAGAAGCCGCGAAACTGGAACCTGGTGCGTTTTACTTCGACCGAAAACCAACCGCGAAACACATCAGGATGGGATTCACGCAATACTCGGAAAAAGACGTGGAAAAATTGGCGAAGAAGTTGGACGCCATGGCGTGCGAAGCGAGCGTGCACGGCAGCTTTCGCAACGGAAGAAATTTTCATCAAACGCACGCCGCAGGTGAATGGCGACCGAAGAAATCATCTGATTCTCGTAGCAAAAATAGCGATGGCGTTGGAATCGCGGGTGGGAGAACGAGAAACGGCGTCGGCGCGGACGGCGAGGACACTAGCAACAACGAAAACAAAAACAAGAACAACAAAATAACCAACCAACTCTTTCGCCCGAGATCCATCGGCGACGACTTTGAAGGGTTGGACGGCGACGACTCAATTGAGAACGAAGTATTCACGCCCAGGAAATGGCACGGATTTAACATTCGATGACAGCATGATATTAGCGCTCTTTTTGTACATATAATAATCAGACTACTACTGCATGTGTAATTCTTCTTGGTTTACAACATTATTCGCGCTATTTCTGCTACTACTTCATTCTTTTCTACATCAATACATTGTTTTTTTATTCACCGAAGGATTCGGTAAAAGCATCTTGCGATGCATCTTTTGGTGCGTCTTTAGTGGTTGTTCCGTCGCGTCTCTTCTCTTGCCGAGCTCGGCGAGCTTCTGCGCGCGTTCTCGTTCGTTCCCGAGCAACGAATACTTACTGAACCACTCGTCCAACTCGTCGCCGTCCGTGGATTGGTTCAATCGGTCTTGCTCGTCCTCGAAATCGTACCGATGGTGGCCCATGTACGCCTCGGTGACTGGCGCTGCTTCTGTCGTTGGCACCGTTGATGCTTCTTCAGTCGCGACTGGCGTAACTGCTTCTGTCGTTGGCACCGTTGATGCTTCTTCAGTCGCGACTGGCGTAACTGCTGCTGCAGCGGCGGTTTCTTCTTCCGTCGTTGCTACTGCCGGAGTAGCCGCGGTAGCGACGACGGTTGTCGTCGCCGCCGGCGTGGCAGCCACGGGCACCGCCGTAGCCGCAGTGGCTGTTGCATTTGCGGTAGTAGCAGATGGGGGTACGGTCGTCGACACCGCCGCATCGTGCGCTGCATTTGAATACTGATCAATCTCACTCTTCACCTCGTTGTACTTTTCCAACACCGGCGTCAAACCTGTCGCATCTAAAATCTTCGTTTCCGTTTCGTTCAACGTCTTGTGAACCTTTTCCTCTAGCGTGTCCAAACCGACCGCGTGCTTTGCGTACGCTTCCGCGCCAGTGATTAAGTTTTCGCGCTCGAGTTCCATTTCTTGTTCCATCTCTCTCTTCTCGTTAATCGTTGCCGTGATTTCGGCGTCGACGATATCGTTGATGATGAAAAACGCCGACATGACGAACATGTATAATGAACCTACGATTAAGACGACAAATGTGACTTTCTTGACCATATCGGGGCCCATGATTAACGCCAACGACCCGAGCGGGTTTAGTAAACTCAAATGCGCTCGATCAGGTTCCTTCAACTCTGGATCTCGATTCGGCAAATCTCTCGCTTTACCAACCGGTCTCTCTTCCGCTTGCTTTCGAGGCAACAAGGTGATCATAATCTCGACTTCCCCTTGAGACTCACCCGGTAACGTCGGATGGAACATCTTCAACCACTTGCCTTGCATAGGGCCGTCCATCATGCTTTTGAACGGGTTCAGAGAAAACGGTTCTTCGTTCGCGTCGTATTTGTGTTCGATGACGCACTCTGGCGACATCTCGCCAAACGTCGAAACATTTCGGATCAACTGTTTACACATTTTCGATAAGTTTATCTTGTTTTCGCCGATGTTATCATCGCCGGAGATCAAATCTTTATCGTACGCGGAAACTCTCAAGGCAATGCGATTACACGGTAACGTCAACTGAAAAATGTTTCTGTAATTGAACGAACCGACGCCGTCTCTGGCAAACCAGTGAATGTCCGTGGACTGCGTTTCTGTGAATCGAGAAGAAGTTCGATCGAGACCGATAACATTCAACTTGAAATACAAATCGTTCTTTCCACCGACGTCTTTGTTCACCATATTTCGCGCTTTAAACACACAGACGCGCATTTCGACTTCAACCACGGGTGGCGGTTGAATCACCAACGCTTTCGGAATGTTGTCGTGACCGTCGTGGATTTCGACGATGATTTCGAGCTCGCCGAAACCGGCGTTGCCGTGTTTGTCCAACAGTTGTTTGATTTCCAGAGGAGGCCTATCGCCCATCTCCGTGTTCCATCGCTCAGAGAGTAATCGCGCTTCCACGTCGACCAAACATTGTCCGAGAAAAACATCCGAGGAATACTTTTCGTAATCGAAAACGTCAAATTTCAAAAGACCGTTACCGGGTAATTCCGTTTTGTACTCGAAGGTTTTGTAAAACCACGGCGTGCACGTGCGATCGATTCTCTCCTTCGAATTGCCAAACTTAATATTCGTACCTGGGACGGAAACCACTAAGTACGGATCGCACAAGCCGGATTGATCTATTGGTCGTAAATCTTTCCCTCTGATGACGTACGCTCTCACGGTTACCGGTCGCGGTTGTTCGCCCATCATCGGTTGGTTGTCGTTGAGATAACCGCCGGCTTGCTTTTGGATTCTGAGAAACTCTTCTTCGCTTATTGTCGCCGTGGTCTTGTCCGGCGTCCAGAGAGTGTTTTGCATGATGGCGGCATTTTTGGCTTTCTTCGCCGCCACCGCCGGCTTATCTTTCTTCGGGTTACCGAGGTAATCGAGTTTGAGAATCTCTGGTGGGCCGTGAATGTACTCGTGCTCTTCTTCGGAAGAGCCGAAATACTTTCGTCTCAATTCCGACACCGAGTAGCAAAACTTGACGTAACCTCCGACCTCTCGCTTCGACGAGTTATCTTCGAAACCTTCGGCGCGGTAGATCGGAACGTTGGTCATCGCCACGTCGCCGAGCTCTTCCTCTAAAGTACCGATTGGTAAGAGCATGCGGTCGTTCATCCACTCTGGAACGTTACCGGAACCGTCGTCGAAAGTGGCCACTTTCTTCTGCTTCTTCTTAGATCGGTTCAATTCTTCGTCGTCTTCGTTACTAGCTTTTGCCTCGAGCGCCGCCGCCGCCGCCGCCGCGGCCTCCTCCTCTTCGACCTTCTCCTGCTCTTCTTGCAAGCGCTTGTTCAACTCGTTCTCATCCACAGCGTTCATATCGCCATCGACAGACTCTGGTTCGCTGTCTGTGGCTGCACCGGAGCCATCCAAAGTTCCCGAATCCGACGAGCCCTGATCTGAGGACGACGACTCTCCGTACTCTCTTCCTTCCGTGAGCGTTTTCATCCGTCTCGATTTTGATTTCGTAAACCTCGACATCATGTCATCAATTTCGTGTTGAGCGTTAGCGTATTGCGACTGCGTTTTATATGAATCTACGCCATCGCGCAACATTTGGCGTTGTCGACGAGTTTCTTCTTTGCGTTTTTTGAAGTCTGCTTTTCGCGATTTGCGCATTTGACGTAAAGTATTGCCTTCGCTCCTCGATTCCTCAACGTTCGTCGCATTCGCCGCGAATTGCTCGGCTTCGTATCGTTGCGAGATGGATCGACTCAACGCTTTTCGCTTCTGCTTCGAGGATAAAAATTTAGTCGCCGTAGTTGGATTCGTGCGATTGGTACCGCCGTAACCGCTCTCGATATCGAATTGCTGCTGCTGTCTTGCCGACGCCGCCGGCGGACCGGAGGAGCCGCCGACGCCGACGCCGCCTAAAAACTTGGAAAGGACTGATTTCCCAGCTGAACTTCTCACCTCTTCGTTATGTCTCAAACGTTCCCGTAAAACTTCTTCTCTAGCTCTCGCGACGTAATCCGAGGACGCATCTGTCATCGTATTTGATTGCGAAACCAGCGTCGCAGTGCCGTCGTCGATGTCGAACGAGTAGTCCGAGATTGTTTCGTCTCTGAGGATTTCCAGCAACTTTTCCCGTTCGTCTGCGGTGGTACCTTTTCGCTTGACCGAGACTAAGTTCGAGCCTTTCTTCTCGAGTAACGCGAGCTCGTCTCGTCGCAGGAAAACTTGTTGCTCGCCAGTTCCGATTAAGCGTTTTATCGGGCGAGCGTCGATGACTCGAATGGATAACGAGGTATAAATCTTCGTTAGTCTCGGTACTAAACCTCTCAACGTTAACGTTTGCCCGTTGAAGTTTGCGTTCGGACCGTTCGGTAAATTCCTGAACGCGCTCGATTTCACGTGTTCCGTGGAACCTTCGAACAACGGAACGCATCCGGTCAACTCAAATTCAACCTTAGGCATGTGCGCTGCAAATTGCTTATACGGCAACAAACCTCTGACGCCCATCAAGCACACGCTCACTTCCACCGCTTCGAAACCAAAATAATCTTTGATTTGTCTCGTGGCTACGTGTTCGAGTCGCGGTTTCACATTTTCCCACTGGACTTTGATTTGCGGACCTAAAACGAAGTTCGCCACGCCCATGATTGGCAACGGCAACACCTCGTAGTGCATGAGCAACTCGCCACCGTTAGCGTTCAAATCGGAGCTGTTCGGGTTCAGTTTCACCATTTCGTACCATTCCGGAGAAGGATGTTTATCTTCTGCCGCGTGTTGCACGTGTTCCAAGACTTCATCGTATCGATCGGGTTTGTTGGGATCGAGCGAAAAGTCGCTAAAGAAGGACACCGAGGACGCTAGACCGGAATAGCCGCCTAAAGATCCAGCGTTTTTCGCGCGCATTTCGGACGGGTGTAACAACGGTACCATCAAAACCGATAACGGATCGATATCGGCGCCTGAGATGAGCGTCTCTTCGTCTTCGTCGAAAACTAAGATGGTCATCGCGGGCGCTGCCCACCACGCGATGCCTTCGAGACCTTGTAATCCCCCGCCTTTTCTACCTCCTCCGGATTTGTTGGCTTTGTTCATTTTCCGATAGTCTTTCATTCGTTTCTTGAGCAATTTGGATTCAAGCTTGTCTTCGTCCGAGGAGGAATCGTCGTCGTCGTCGTCCGAATCCGAGTCTGAATCAGAATCCGATCTGGTGGGATCAATCGCTGTCGGTGGCAACAGCGGCAACTCAATCTCCACGAATAAGTCCCGAAACCAAGACGGCGAGACGGTACTTTTGAGCGTTTGCGTTTGAACAACTGCTCGACCACACCGAACGACCGCGACGGGATCGCTCGCACCGTTCGGATCCGCCGCCGGTAAGTTCATCGCCTGATACGCTTCCACGTGTAGCATAAACTTCCGCTTCTCCATCGGTTTCAACGGTTTCGCTTCCAGCTCGTCCACCGCGCCTCTCATTTTCCTCTCCATTTTCTTCCTTCGTTTTTCTAATTCTTCTTTCTGTTTTTTATCGGCTGGATCTAAATTTTTGTACTCTTCGTTCAACGCTAACGCTTCGGCGTCGCCGTCTTCCTCCGCGCCTTCCTCGGCGTCCAATTTCGCTTGGCGTTTCAAGTTTGGATTACCTCGTATGATCATTCGAATCAAGACTTGTCCTACTGGTTTAACGTGCTCGAGAGATCGCGATTGGCCCTTCTTGTGATTCGTCAACGCGTCCGCTTGTAACTGAAACCACCCTTGAACGTTCCATCCGTTTGGTAAGTTTTTCTCATCCGGCGGTTGCAAAGGGCCCATGGTTTCGTCCACCGGAGTTAACCTTTTCGCGGGAACTCGGGCAAATCCGATCGACTTCCCCGCGACGCATACGCGAATAAACACATCCGGTGCACCTTCTCCGGCGTGTGGGCCATCGAAAGGCATCGGTAAGTTCACTTGCAACGGCGCCAACGCGGAGTTGATTTCGGCGTAACATTCTCTCACCAAAGGATCTCGCTCGGATTTCAACGTCGCTTTTGGAGACGTGCGTTTGGATAATCCCATCTCGACTTCCACGTAACACTTTTTCCCTTTCGAGTTGGTTTGAAACAACTCGACGTCTAACACTTCCGAGTGTAAAATACACGGCCACTCTCGGCTCAGTTTATCGCTCACTTTGGGTATCCGAGTTTTGGCGCGACTCGCTCTTTTCCCGGTTTCCTCTCGAGTCGCCTCGAAGGACATCAACACCCTTCCTCTATACGCCGAGCCTTCTAAATACCCAGCGTTCATTCTTTTCGCTAATTTTGAGACGTGACCTCGAAACGAGGACTCTAAGTTTCTCGTGCCGCCGTAGAAGCAGTACCATTTCGGTTTCGCGTGCGCCTTTGGTTGCGCGATAATATCTCTGATCAACACCGAAGTAGACGCGACGTGGTCGTCGTCGCCGGTTAAATCGTAATCCATCACGGATAAGCGCAGCGGCGGCAACGCGCCGACGCCACCAAACTTCCCTCCAGCCACTCGCGCTCGCATGATGACCTCTTGGTTCCACTCTGGATTTTTCGATCGACGAACTTTCGAATTTGCCGGAACTGCGCTCGACCCGCAAGACAACTTCACGTACGCATCAATTCCGGCGCCACCTAAATTCGGCCAATCCATTCTCGGTAAATCTTTCCCGATGTACACGTTCGCTTTAATCGCCCAAATCTCGATTTCGCCTTCCTCCGCCGGGGTATCCGTTTCTTTTTCCATCAAAGAGGCTAAGAACGACTTCTTCGCCAGTTTGTTCTTCGCTTTGTCGTTCTTCTCGTCGTCGTCGTCTGAATCTGAATTTGAATCTGAATCTGAATCTGAATCTTCGGGGTCCATATTCGCCATCGTCGCCTCTTCGTCGCCTCTCCGTAAAACTTGCACGCAAATCTTCACCTGTCCTTGACTCCCTTGCCTCTTCCCGCTCGGATCTGTCAAATGGTACCACCTGTGCCAAACCTTGTGTTCGTGCTCTTCGAACACTTTCGAACACTCCAATTCCACGGAACCAATCGTCGCGTCTTTCCCAAACTTCCTCCTGTCCGACACCTCGAAGTTCACCGCGCACCCGTCCAACTCGCCGTTGGCCAAGTCCATCCCTTCGAAATAAAAACACTGGTTCCAAAGCGGCTGCGACGTTTCTTTCTCCACGATTGTTTTCCTCTTTTGTTGCGGGAACCCAGCTCTGGATAGTTTCACTTTTGTCGTCACGTTTGGGAGCGCGTCGGCGTTCTCCGTCGCTTGTTTCAAGGAGAAACTCGTCACCGTTTGCCACACGTCAAAACTTTTAATCGATGGTAAATCTTTCGCCTCGATGACTCTCGCGACGACGACGTAATGGCCTCCCGGAATCACTCTCGGTTGTTCTTCGTACATTTGCAAGTGCCTGTCGTCCGGGTACTGGTCGATGTTGTTTTCATTATTCGCATCGTCGGAATCATCGTCGGAGACGAAACCGAACCAACCCATGATGATGATTTATATCTCTCTTTACAGAAATGGCCGCGCTTTCATTTTCATCTTTGAAAGGAGGAAAAAATTCTTTCTTATTAAACGCTCAAGCCTTCTTTTGAAAGTAGTATGTATATATATATATA
>Ga0255763_1004798_pt1 | contig 11186 bp, 12 predicted proteins | sample 041ome_2_FD_179963 | JGI IMG/M metagenome (GOLD analysis project Ga0255763, IMG submission 179963) | Coastal salt marsh microbial communities from the Groves Creek Marsh, Skidaway Island, Georgia - 041406US metaG (version 2) | ecosystem: Environmental > Aquatic > Marine > Intertidal zone > Salt...
TTTTTGGTATTTACACGCTTCTTGGTCTGGAATTGCGAGTCGTTGGGTGTGTTGTTGGCCAGGTCCCTGAAGAACTTGCTGAGCCTCACCTTATATGGTCCAGTCTCTTTCCTGTTGTTTGGTGGGTTTGTGTGCCTTGACCTTCTCCACCTTGCCGCCCTTGGCCAGGAACGCCTTCATCTTCTCGTCCAGTTCTCTCTGTTTTTCTTGTGGGGTCTTCTCGATCTCGCCCGCCTTGTATGGTCTATTGATCCCGCTGTATTTTGGCATAGCCTTCCAGTCCTTTCTGTACTTTGTCTAATGAATCTCTGTTCGCTTGGTATAGGATACCGTATCCGCCGGCGGCCTGCCATTTCTGTATGTTGATGGGCCTGTCGTCGATTAGGATGTTGGGTGTGCCTGTGCCCTTGTCCTTGGCATAACTTTCCTTACGTCCTGTCACTACTATCTCATCTGGCTGTTCAATGTAGTTCTTTATCCAAACCTTCTTGTACTTGCCTGAGTTTTCATGGTCACCTCGTAATGGTGATGTGTTTATGGAAAACTTACCACCAGTGAATTTTTTAACCATGTCTATCAGTGCGTCCGCTGTTGGGAATTTTGGCAGTGTCGCGAAGAAGTCTGTGCCCGTTATCCTGTTTATGACTTCTGCCTTTAGATCTTTGGTCTTATCATTCGTGAGTTCCTTCCAATGAGAAACACCATACATCTTCTCCACTCCCCCAAAGAAGTCTGCTAGTACGCCATCCATATCTAAATATACCGTTGGTTTCATATCACCTATTGCTTCATTATACAACTTTTTGTTGTTTTCGTCAATCGTGACTCCCAGTGCGTCCTGTATCTTGTCGTAGATGATTTTACCATCATCACCACCCATTATGATCTTGGAGAACTCGTGCTCCTGTCCCTTGGCCGCTAGTTCTCTGGCTTTTGATGCCGAGGCACCCGTAATTCCTTCCGCGTCTGGATCCCTCTGGCCTGCATTGATCACTTTTATATCGTCGAACTGGTAAAGTAAATTTCCTTGCTTGTCTGGTTTGCCGTTGTATTGGTTCAACAACTTTTCAAACTCCTGCACACGGTCCGAACCCGCTATCATGATGATTCTGGTCCTGCCTTCTGACTGTATCTTCTGTAGTGCCTTGATGATGGTGTTCGAGTTGGCATCACCTACTGCTAGTTTGGGATAGTACTGCTGTATGTAGGCCTGCTTCTCCGCGAACGTGAGCGGATCGGTCTTGTTGTTCTGTTTGTGTGACAGGAACAGGTAAGGTTTGGCATTGGCCTTCTCCGCCGTGGTGATCACCGTGTCGATCAGTTTCTGGTGTCCTATGGTTGGTGGGTTGAATCGGCCAAAGGCGAACACCGCTGTTGAGCGATCGTCCTCCCTAAGAAATATTTCCCTGAGTAACATCGTATTCGCCTGCCTTTATGTTTTCCAGTTCCCGGTCTGATATTATCCTTGCCACTTGCTGTCTGGTCTCTTTTGGGAACATGGTCTTGACATCATCGGCCGTTGAGCCGAATTCTTTCACGTATTCCTTCGCGGCATCATCAACCAGGTACATCCACAGCGTCTGTGCCTTCTCGTGGTCGTACACGTTCTTCTTCAGTTTGCGTTTGATGTTGCTTATGATGGGCATGAAACGCCTACGATACAACTCCTCGTTGTTCATTATGTAGGTGTCCAGCTCGTTGACCGCGTCTGAGTCTATGCCTTCTCTGATGAATTGTGATGCTCTCATACAAGCATATTTATGCTAGTAAAGGTTCTCTAATAGCCACATGTAGAACGGTGACTTAAACGTGAGACTCCATGTGCCGTTGTGTCCCATTTTCGTGACATTCTTGAATGACTCCGTGAGATCCTGTCCAGATGCACGTTGTTGTGTGGCCCATGGTTCTGGGTAATCGGGAGTATATATACCTTCATACACTAAATGTCCCAAATCGATATCATCGATCTCTATACTCTTGATGTGTAACAGTTGGTCTTTTAATATGTCGCCTTTGTCGTTCAACACAGTCTGGTTTATAGATTTATTTAAACGCTTTATGATCAGGGAGTAATCGCCACCTTCGGTAAATTCGTGTTCGAACTCTATGATATCTGGGGTGGATTCGGATCCTGTGATTTCCTTTGTAACGAAACTTCTGTCATCTATCAATATCTCCGCCGCGGGTGGTTTGTCCCACATTGTGGCGTACAGTTCTAACTTAAATTTTAGTTTTTCGGTTGCCATTCAAACTCCAATCCGGCCGTCCTGCCTGTGTACGGGATATTTACGTCATCCCTAAACAGCTCGATGAATAATTGGGTTCCGGGAACCTGCACCTTCATGTAGGTGTCCGTTCGTTCCAGCACCTCCGCTTCCTTGGTCCTGTCGTTGTTGGTGCATGTCAGTATTATTGTTTCCATTTTTCGTCCTCTGGGTTGATTGGTATGAATTTGTCCGTCTTTAGATCATACTTGAGACCATGCATGGTGGCCGTGTCAATGTCATTATTACCAAACATCATGGCCTGGTGTTGTGCCGTCAGCACCTCCTTGCCATTCTCATCCTTGGTGTAGCACTTGGGATTCTTCATCCATAAAAACTTACAACTACCCCAAAACTTCTTGGTGTAGTTCATCGCTAGATTTACTCCGTCTCGTCCTGACTCACCAGCAACATCCTGTCTATACTCTGCCGTGAAGTTGTATGCGGCATCCGTGTCGTGTGTTGGTGTGTGGTTAAGATAGAAACCTATGTTCTTCTCCTTGGTCTGCTGTGTCAGTTCCGATCTGATGTTGGTGTAGTTTATGGTTCCATCTAGGTTCACGCTCTCGGCTACCTCCAAGTCCATCGTTCCCGATGTTACGTGACTTGGAAGTGAGAACGACCAACCGAGAGTATTGTGCTTATCTTTGTGTATTTCATAAGCCAATCTGTATGATTCTGTCTCTACGTCTGAGAATGATTTTATCAGACTATCGTTCACCGTATTGATGTCGGTCTTGCCCCTCGAGTAGTCCAGGCTCAGTACGTTGTTGCCTATCTGATATTCCACTCCTATGTTCTTGGACAGTGTGTCGTTGTTATCTCCCACTGCCAGTACACCATCTGAACTGTTGCCCAACCAAGTCTCCTGTTCACTCATGTGTCCCAGTGATGTCTTTAATTTGAATTTGTCTGTTAGGAAGAAGTTCTTGCCCACGTTCACAGAGTAGTCTCCGTCACCATTCTCTCCTGTGTAGAAACCGAAGTTGTAGTTCTTGACCAGATCCCACTGTCCGCCCTGTGCGAACGAACCGTACATCTGTTGCTGTGGTAGGAACGTGTTCTTGTTATCCACCAACATCTGTACATCCGAGTATTTCCTGTTGTCCTTGACCGTGAAACTGTTGCCTAGGTTCAGGTAGTAGTCCCTGTCGAAATCATCTATCACCATGATTTTAATATTTGATAAAGCGGCCTGTATGGATCCCGAACCTGAGACGTATGTGTCACTGACGGATGATATGGCACCATCCACCCGACCCGTTGTGGGTATGCCTATGGCGCCCTGTGGTTTGGTCGCCTCGTCGAAGTCCACCACACCCTGTCCGTGTATGTTCACGTCATATCCTGTGATGCTCTTGTCGGCAGTCGTGGTCACAAGTTTGACCAGGTTCTCGCCCTTCATGTGTGGCCACATCTGATGAAGTATCGCTATCTGTCCCGTCACTATGGGAGCCGCCATGGACGTACCAGTCATGTTACCGTATGATCCATCCTTGTTGGTACTGTAGGTATTACCTGGAGCCAACACGTAGAAGTCTGATGTCTTGTACTGATCCCTACAAGTGTCGTCTATGATGACCCTGCACAGGTGACCCGCTTTGTTCGACCAACCGTCCATGTTGTTGGAATTGAAGTTGTATGATCCCACTATGAGTACTTTGCCACCCAACACCAGATTGCCGTCTGCGTCCGTCTCTGTGGCGAACCATCCCGGCATGGCACTGACGTCCAGTCCTTGGTTACCTGCGGAGTTCACCAGAACCATCCCCTTGTCCGTCACGGACTTCCAGGTGTCCGGGGACAAGTTGTTGTAATAGGTGCCCGCACTGTAGTCATAGTAAGGACTCACTGTCTTGTATGTATTGTCAGATATTTTTATTATGCTGTCTCTGAACCATGCGTCGTAATTAGAGTTGGCCGATAGGTTACCAACTATGGCCCCTTGGTCGGCCGCCCATGCTAGACCTTCCGCGGCATCGTCTAGATCGACGGCCCTTCCATCACCGATCTTGATTACCACTGCCTTGGCGTCAAACGCCACACCGTGCATACCTATCTGGTTACCATAAGAGTTCGCAACTGTTCCGTTCTTTTTGGCTACTATTGATCCCAGCACGTGTGATCCGTGCCCGTAGTTGTCCTGTATGCCTGTACCGGTGTAGTCCTTGGTCGCCACGACCTGTCCTGTGAGATCCGAATGATCGACATCGTAACCCGTGTCCGCGACCGCTACGATGGAACCTTTACCAGTCCATCCTCTGCTGTAGGCGGAACTGACGTTGATCTTCTCATACACCTTGTAGCCTTGATTTGATTCGTTGTACTCCAATGTCTCGTATGTGGTCTTGTCCGTGTCGTATCCTGTTGTACGTGTGCCCAGGTTGGTGTCTGAGTCTGTGTATGCGGTCGATATTGTCTGGACCAAATGGATCACGCCCTCGTCTGTCGACGTGGTCACTGTGTTGTTGACCTCGGAATCCACGATCTCCGTCACACTCCTTGTGGTTGTGCTGACCGGGGTCTTCACTATGGATTGTGATTCTGTTGCTGTGCCCAACACTATTTCGTCTGTTCCGTTGGCGTAGAATTTCTGTGATCTCGGTGTTGTGGTGGTAGTAGTAGTCACATCCTTGTAAGTTCTATCTGTGTACGTCCTCACCTTAGTGGTGTAAGTGGTGACCGGTAGTGTTGTAGTGGTCACTGTGTACTTGGTTGTGGTTCTGGTCACAGTTCCATCACCATTGTCCACATCGCTCGTACTATATGTGTATGCGGTTTCTGTGGTGGCAGATCCTTCTTCGGTGTAAGTTGAAGTGGCATCACCTAAAACTGATGTCGTCTCAGTGTAGGGATCACCTTCTGTGATCACAATGTTTTCTATGGGATCCAATGTTTCTGTACGCAACACCGGGTTGTCTATCACAGTTCTCTCGGTCGTGACCACTGGATCATTCTCTACCGTGACTGTTTTTGTTTCTAATGATTGTGACAGCTCTGGTGAACCATGTGAGACTATCTCTGTTGTTGTTGTCTTGGCGATGTCTTTGGTCTTCACCCCGTTGGAGTATTGTGTGTATGTCGTGGTGGTCTTTATGGTGGTCTTTACTTTCGTGTAGGCCACTGATGAATTCATTGTTCTCGTCCATATCTGAACAGTGGGTGTCTCTGTTGACGTTGTCACCACTTCGTACACCACACCGTATTGATCGGTCTCTTGTTCCGTCGTCGTGGATATAGTGGATTCTCCCGGAGCGGAACTTGACAATGACCAGTCTGTGTATGATACGACGGGATCACTGGCAGTCGGATCACTATACGTGTAATCGAAAGAGTTGGTCTGTGATGTGTTTACGACCGTTGCTTGTCCTGTGGACTCTAGCTCGTTGTAGAATTCTGTCTTGTCTTTGGCCGTATCCTCGAGAGCCGTTGATTTCAGTGCCAGGTAGTCCTCGTCCTCGTCGTCGAACTGACCGGTGTTGGCGGTGTTTTCCCAGAAGGTCTCCTTGCCGTCATAGTATTTCTTCTTGAAACCTAACAGCATGTTGAAGCCTTTCTGTAAGCTCATCTCCTGGTTGTCTATGGTGATCCTATAGTTCTCCAGCTCGTTGTTGTCGAATTTTGGTTTGTTGTTCTCCACCCATTTAAATATCTCAACTGCATCCTTGACGTCCAGCAGTTCGTCCTGTGATAAAGTGTGTACCACGCTGATGAAGTCACCTATCAGTTGTCCGGATATATCCGAACTGAATGCGATATTTGTCACACTAGGAGGATCAAACACGACGGGTACTCCGCCTCCGCCTCCACCTCCGCCGCATGCGGTCAGTGTGGTTGATAGTATGGTTGCCAGTGCCGTGTTCTTTAGCCAGGCCTTCCTCATAACATCATGCCTGTTAAGAATGCCCCCAATAGTAGGAACATGGTGTATCTTGTGTATAGTGAGAAGGGTCGGAATATACGATATCCATTCTCCTTCAGGCAAATCACGTGGGCGTCCATTGACTCCGCTGTGACATTCACATCAACTGTGTTGATCTGTTCTAGTTCGTTGTCGTTCATGTTGTTAGTATAACATGGAACGGGTATCTGTCAACTCAAGTTGATCTTGCTAGAACCTAGTGTTTACGCGACTTTTTATGAATTAATCAGCACGGAACTAATGGTTCCTGCTGTAACCGATGTGGCTTTTGCCCTGACCCAGACGAAATTACCAGTAAAATTGGCAGTTGAAATCAAGGTGCTTTGGTCTGCTGTGAAGATCGAACCTGTGATATCAAACCAATCATCTTCTGTGGGTGTCGTGGCCAGTGTGCCCTGCATCTTGATCGATCCTGTCATTGTGCTGTTGACCTGGTATGCCACAGTGTGTACACCATCCGTTTGTGAGTAATATCCGTCTCCCTTGGTCTTGTCACTGACAAAACCTGTATGATCCAAAATGGTTGACGTTGATCCATCTGATGTTTCAGTGGTGACAATTTCTTCCACTATCAATTGGTTGGCCGAACTCACTGTTTTCACAGTGAATGTTGAATTGTTATTAGTTGTGCCCGTCACTGTTATCAAGTCCCTCACAGCAAATCCGTTTAATGCCGTACTGGTAGATGTGATCTTGTACTCTGTACCTGTGGCGGTAAAACTGATATCGCTACCAGTCACGTTTGCTATGTGCGATTTTGACGCTAGTAGTGTGGTGCTTGTCTGTGCCATCGTTGTTATTTATTCATCCTTGTATCGTCTCTTGAACCTGGCGGTCTTTGGACCCAAGCCGTACACAGCGGCCAGTTCGTTAGGCTCCTGTCCGTCCACTGTGAGTATGTTGATGTACTTGATCTTGTAGGCTCGACCGTCCGCTTCTCCCAGTTCCTCACAGATGCAGTCGTCCTCACGCACCTTCTTGACCCTCAACAGGCTCCGCTTTATGACGGGACTGCCCATCCATGTCTTCTGGATCATGCTCTCCACTATGCTCTGGTCATTGAATATGTTCTTATCTCGTAGTTTCTTTATCGCTTCCATGTTTCACCTTTCTGTATCTGATCACTTTGTCGATGGCCCCCTGTGCCATCATGTATATTGGGGTCAGGAATTTCTCCTCCTTCACGTAGAAGTACCCACCCCAGCAATAGGGGTTCTTGGCCTCCAGGTAGTCCAGCACGTGAGTGTTGCTGACCAGACAGTTGTCCACGTTCCTGTCCAGGAACTCCAAGAGGTTGCTCCTCTGTGTGTCTGTTATGTGCAGTTGTGCGTCCTTGCGTAGGTGCACCTGATACTGGTACTTGCCATGTGGCAGTCTAGAACAGCCTATTGTGTTGGCATCCAATTTACTGAACTTGGGATCCACGGTCTCTGATCCGGTCCAGAAATCCCAAAATTGTGTTATGAGTTGCTGTGCCATCTCTTGGTCAGTGTAGAATATGGCCTTCCTGTCCTGGAACCTGAATTTCATCTTGCTCCTATTGTTCAATATAAAATCAGCAAGGTCATGCATGTCCTTGTATTCGGGATACTTCTCTTTTATGGTCATGAGGTAGTCACTGGTCGTGGGGAAGAACATCAGACTGCCTGGTATCTTGAACACAGTCTTGTGCCTGTACTTGCCGTAGTACAACTTATTGTGATGTTTTCTCATCAGAAACTGTTTTGGGTTTGAATTGGTCCAACACCTTGGGTTCTTTCTTGGCCTTGAAGTTCACAGTGAGTTTTGGTATCACGTCATCGCTTAATCCCACTTCCACCATTCCACCCTCGGTGAGATCACCAAACAGTATCATCTTACTCAACGGTTTCTTGATCTCGTCATCTATCACACGTTGTAGTGGTCTCGCGCCCAACTTAGCGTCGAACCCTTTGGTCATCAAGAACTCTATGGCGTCGTCCGTGGCGTTGACCTCCACGTCCTTCTCCATGGTCATTGTGTTCAGTTCCAACAGGAACTTCTTGACCACCGATTTCATTGTTTCCTTGTTCAGTTTGTCAAACTTGATAACTGCGTCTAATCTATTCCTGAACTCCGGTGGGAAGAACTTTTTCAGCGCCTTATCGTCCTCTCCTGTCCTCTCGCTCTTGCCAAATCCAATGTTGTTCCTCTCGTTGTCTTCAGCACCCAGGTTGGATGTCATTATCAGTGTTATGTTCCTGCAGTCTGCCTTCTTGCCATTTGAGCCTGTGACAGTTCCGTAGTCCATGACCTGTAACAGCATGTTGGACACGTCCCTGTGTGCCTTCTCAATCTCGTCGAACAACACAACCGCGTGTGGGTTTTTTTCCACCTCGTTGATGAACATACCACCACCCATGTTAGAATCCTCATAACCCACATAACCAGGGGGTGATCCTATCAGTTTGGATATAGAATGTTTCTCTTGATACTCTGACATATCGAATCTAACGAGTTCCACTCCCAGAGTCTTGGCCAACGTCCTCGCTGTCTCAGTCTTACCGCAACCGGTTGGACCAAGGAACAGGAATGATCCCACTGGTTTGTTGAGTGATTTCAGTCCAGCCCTCGCGACTAGTATCTTGTCTGTGATCGTGTTGATTGCCTTGTCCTGTCCGAACACCTGCAGTTTCATCTTCTCTTCCAGTGTTTTCAGATTACTGGCCTGTTTCTGAGAAAGTTGTTCTATACTAATTCCTGTCATTACACTTATCTCGTGTATGATCTCATCGTGGTCGATCTTACCATTCTTGATGCCATTCAATCTCAGTCTGGCACACGCAACGTCTATGACGTCTATGGCCTTGTCTGGTAGTCGCTTGTCAGCGATGAATTTGGTCGAATAGTCCACTGCGTCTTCGCAGGCCTCGTCAGTGATTGTACATTCGTGGAACTTCTCGTAGTACTGTTTTACACCTTTTAGTATTTTGACTGCTGTCTCCTTGCTTGGTTCTCCCACTTGTAGTCTCTGGAATCTACGCATCAGTGCTCTGTCCTTCTCGAAGTATTTCCTGTATTCCTCCCAGGTCGTCGAAGCGACCACTTTTATAGTACCTTTGAGTAAGGCAGGTTTAAGCATATTTGCCATGTCCATGCTGTTGCTTTGTCCTGTTGCGCCGGCACCCACTATCATGTGTGCCTCGTCGATAAACAGTATGCTCTTGCCCTTCTGGTCAAGTGCGTTCACGATCAGTTTCAATCTCTCCTCGAAGTCCCCTCGGAACTTACTGCCCGCGATCAATGAATTTACGTCTAGGCTCCACACTATGTGATCTTTCAAGTATTCTGGAATGTCGCCCTTGTTCTTGGCAATCCTTCTGGCAAGTCCTTCCACCACTGCTGTCTTACCCACTCCCGGGTCACCAACGATTAACACGTTGTTCTTGTTCCTTCTGGCTAATATCTGTTTGAGGTCCTCGGTCTCCTGCTCCCTGCCTATCACGGGATCAATCTTCTTGTCGAAGTACTTCTGGTTGAGGTTCTCACAGTAGCTCTTCAATATCCTGTCCGCTTGGTTTGGTCTCAGTCGTTGTTCCTGTCCTGGCTGTGCACCACCCATCTGCGCCATGCCCTCGTCCAGTATGGTCTCCGTTGAGACTAGGTCCATCAGGTCCTGTTTGTTGACCTGGTGCTTCTTGAGGAAGAATGCCGCATAGCTCTTCTTCTCTGCGAATATCGATATCAATATGTCGATTGAACTCACATCCTGTCTTCCCTGGAACAATGCCTGCGTGAACGCCCTGTTCATCAGCCTCTCCAGTGAAGCGGTCTTGCGTGGGGTCATGGGCTCCTTGCCCTTGGCTATGATGTCGTTGCACTTGGTGTCAAGGTAGTCCTCCACGTCCTTGATCAGCATTCCAACGTTGACCTTGAAGTCGTGTAGCACCGTGCCCACGTCGTTGTCCTTGATCAGTGCCAACAGCACGTGTTCGATCGTGACGTACTCGTGTCTACGCTTCTCGGCTTCCTTAACCGCGTTTTCGAATATGTTTTCCAGTCCTTCGTTTGCTTCTAACATCTCCACTCCAATCTATTATTCCTTTTTGTATTTTTGTATATGTTTCTAAATCCCTGTCGTCCCACATCAGATCCTGTTGTATCGTCTGTATCAAGTGTTCTGCATCCTTTTGATGTCTTGTTTTCTTTTCGAGTTTTCCAGTCAGTGCTTTCCATATCTTAGTCTCCTTGGGTCTCTTTATTTTCTTGCCATTTGCCATCTGAGTTTAGACACCCTCTTATTAAATGTAATACCTTCAAGGTGATCGAGTTCATGCTGGAAGCACTTGCTCTCCATCCCGTCGAGTCTTGCGAATCTTGTTTTTCCTTGTGTTGTCTCATACTGTACTTCTACCGTCTTTGGTCTCTCTACTTTAACAAAGATGTCCCGGAAACTCAAACACCCCTCCACGTCGATCACTTTCTCCTCACTGGAGTTTATCACCTGTGGATTCCAAATTATAGCATGTTTCTTGAATGTGTCAAATGACTCGTGACCTATCGCGAAGAATCTTTTGGTAATGCCGATCTGGTTCGCGGCCAATCCCATTCCACGTTCGTCTAACATCAATTTGATCATGTCCCGTTCGAACTGTTCGATGTCATCATATCCCTCGATGCGATCATCCTCTGTCCAGGGTGTGCTGGTCTGTAGCAGGGTCTCGTGTGGGTATTGGTAAACTTTAATCATTTCACTATCTCCACATCGGCCTCGGTCTCTATGACCACCCTCGCACCACAACTTAGTAACGGCTTGTCATTGCCACCGTATACAATTTTGCTCGGTCCCTTGATCTCAACCTCGTGGCAGTAGGTGTTCTTACTACCCTGCTTGATGGTGATCACGGGATCGTTGGTGCCATGTTTCTTGTTGGCCCTTATCACGTGTTGGTTCACGTGTATGTACTTCTTCTTTGTTCTCATCATAGGTCTTTTATCTTTTTTAAATCCTGTGCCGACAACTGTGGTATCAAGATGTGCAC